>Ga0181578_10000557_pt1 | contig 35300 bp, 32 predicted proteins | sample 071ome_21_FD_148659 | JGI IMG/M metagenome (GOLD analysis project Ga0181578, IMG submission 148659) | Coastal salt marsh microbial communities from the Groves Creek Marsh, Skidaway Island, Georgia - 071401CT metaG (spades assembly) | ecosystem: Environmental > Aquatic > Marine > Intertidal zone... | reverse complement strand
CCTCCTATCTGGACATCCCGATTTACGGCGCGCTGATCCCCGGCTCCTTCGTCGCCAAGTCCGAGGTCGGCGAGTGGCCCTTCTTCGGGCTGCTGGCGAAGCTGCAGCGCTCCGTCTTCGTGGACCGTCGCGTGCGGACCTCGCACCTGCAGGCCACGGCGCTGGGCCAGCGTCTGGAAGCGGGCGACAGCATGATCCTGTTCCCCGAGGGGACCAGCGATGACGGCAATCGCATCCTGCCCTTCAAGAGCGCGCTTCTGTCGGTGGCAGAGTTCCGGGTCAAGGGCGAGCCGCTGACTGTCCAGCCGGTCTCGCTGACCTATTCACGGGTCGATGGGGTTCCCATCGGCCGTCACATGCGTCCCTTCTATGCGTGGTATGGCGACATGGACCTGGTCGGCCATGCGGGTGAACTGATCGGGCTGGGCCGGCTAACCGTCACGGTCTCGTTCCACGAGCCGGTGACCATCGAGCAGTTCTCTTCGCGCAAGGAGCTGACCGAGTACTGTCAGGAACGGATCGTCGCCGGGCATTCCGATGCGCTCGCCGGGCGCATCCAGCCGATGGCCGGAACCGCCGGACGGTGGGACTGGATCCGCTGGCGGCTGCGCCCGCGCCTGCGCGACCTGAAGGGTCTGCGGCGGTCCAAGAAGGGCTTCGCCAGCCCGCGCGAAAAGCGCGCCGAACGCCGGGTTGACTCCAGCAGGGCAAAAGCTTAGGTGTGCGATTGTTTCGCGATAACAACGTGTTGGCTGTAGGCGAGCCCGGAAATCCGGGGCTTCGGGCCACACCGGCATGACGGACGGTTCCAGGCCCTTGGCCAGAAAACTCTTCATCAAAACCTATGGCTGCCAGATGAACGTCTATGACTCCGCGCGTATGGCGGAGGTCCTGGCGCCGCTCGGCTATGCGCCGGGGGACAGCCCGGAGGATGCCGACATGGTGATCCTCAACACCTGTCACATCCGCGAGAAGGCGAGCGAGAAAGTCTATTCCGAACTGGGGCGCATGCGCGTCATCAAGGAAACGCGCGCCGAGGAAGGCGGGCGCATGGTCATCGCCGTGGCGGGCTGCGTCGCCCAGGCCGAGGGCGAGGAGATGCTTCGCCGCGCGCCCTTTGTCGATATGGTCCTCGGACCCCAGACCTATCACCGCCTGCCGGAGATGGTGGCGCGCGTGCACCGCGCGGGCCATGAGGGCGGCGTGCTGGACACCGACTTCCCGGTCGAGAGCAAGTTCGACCACATGCCCGCCGCGCGCAACGAAAGCGCGGTCTCTGCCTTCCTGTCGATCCAGGAGGGCTGCGACAAGTTCTGCACCTTCTGCGTGGTGCCCTACACCCGCGGCGCAGAGTATTCGCGCCCCGTGGCGCAGGTGATGGACGAGGCCCGCTCGCTGGTTGATGGCGGCGTGCGCGAACTCACACTGCTGGGCCAGAACGTCAACGCCTATCACGGCCTCGACACGGACGGGAGCGAGATCGGGCTGGGTGCGCTGGCCCGCCGGCTGGCGGAGATCGATGGCCTGGCGCGCATCCGATACACGACCAGCCATCCGCGCGATGTGGACGCCGAACTGATTGCCGCCCATGGCGAGGTGCGCGAACTGATGCCCTACCTGCACCTGCCGGTGCAGTCGGGCAGCGACCGGATTCTGGAAGCCATGAACCGCGGCCACGACGCGGCGCGCTACCTGCGCATCGTTGAGGGTCTGCGCGCCGCACGCCCGGATCTCGCGCTGAGCTGCGACTTCATCGTCGGCTTCCCGGGTGAGACCGAGGCCGATTTCGAAGCCACGCTCGACCTCGTGCGCGCCGTCGGTTACGCGCACTCCTATACATTCAAGTACAGCGCGCGGCCGGGAACGCCCGCCGCCGCCCTGCCGGGACAGGTCGCCGAAGAGGTGAAGGACGAACGCCTCGCGCGGCTGCAGGACCTCATCAACGAACAGCAGGCCGCGTTCAATGCCGCGAGTGTCGGAAAATCCTGCGAGGTCCTGTTCGAGCGTGCGGGCCGTCATCCCGGCCAGCTCGTCGGGCGCAGCCCGCACAATCAGGCCGTGCATGTCGATGCGCCGCGGCATACGATCGGGGATATCGCGGTTGTCATGATCGAGGCATGCAAACCGCACAGTCTGGAGGGACGTTTGTTGGACCGCGACGGGGGCAAGGCCGTCGCCGCAGAAGAGGAGAGGTTGAGCGCTTGACCGCGACCGATACGACGCCGGGCGACCCGGTTCAGATCCAGTTCGATGACAACGCCCTGCTGCCGGCCCTGTTCGGCCATCACGACGAACATCTGGTGCAGATCGAGCGCCTTCTCGATGTGACGCTGCGCTACCGCGGCAACCAGCTAGAAATCCAGGGCCCCGATGCCTCACGCGCCATTGCGGACCGCGCCATCGGCAGCCTCTATTCCCGCCTCAAGGACGGCCAGGAGGTCGCACCCGCCGATGTCCAGGCCGCCGTGCGTATGGCCGCCAGCGACGATCTGAGCGGAGAGCGCATGCTGATCCGCACACGCAAGCGCAACGTCTCGCCGCGTTCGCCGGTGCAGGCGCGCTACCTCGAGGCACTGTCGCACGCCGAACTCACCTTCGGGCTCGGCCCGGCGGGTACGGGCAAGACCTACCTCGCCGTTGCCCAGGCTGTCTCCGATCTCATCCAGGGCAAGGTGGACCGGCTGGTGCTGTCGCGCCCGGCGGTGGAGGCTGGCGAACGCCTCGGCTTCCTGCCCGGCGACCTGCAGGACAAGATCGATCCGTATCTGCGCCCGCTCTATGACGCGCTCTACGACATGATGCCGGGCGACCAGGTCGCCAAGCGTCTGGAGAGTGGCGAGATCGAGGTCGCCCCGCTGGCCTTCATGCGCGGGCGGACCCTGGCGCGTTCCTTCATCATCCTGGACGAGGCGCAGAACACCTCGGCCATGCAGATGAAGATGTTTCTGACGCGCCTGGGCGAAGGCTCGCGCATGGCGATCACCGGCGACATGAGCCAGATCGACCTGCCGCGCGGCACCCGCTCGGGGCTGGCCGACGCGCTGGATGTGCTGGAGCGCGTCGATGGTGTGCGCATCATCCGCTTCGGCGAGGGTGATGTGGTCCGCCACGCGATGGTGACGCGCATCGTCACCGCCTACAACGCACGCGACCGGCAGCGCGCCGCCGTGAGCGGCGAGGACATGGGCGGCTCGGCCCGGGACCAGGATTGATGGGCGCTGCGGACACAGACATAGCCGCCGACATTTCGGTCGATATCGCCGACGCGCGCTGGAACGATGCCGTGCCCGGCGGTGTCGAGCCTCTCGTGCTGGACGCCGTACGCGCGGCGCTGGCCGCTCACGGTCCCGACGCGCCGGTCGAGATCGGCCTGCGGCTGACCGATGACGAGGAGATCCACGCCCTCAACCGCGACTGGCGCGGTATGGACAAGCCGACCAATGTCCTGTCCTTCGCGCTCGACGAAGAGGTGAATGCGCCCGGCGCGCCGGTGCCGCTGGGCGACGTGGTGGTCGCCTACGACACATGCGCGCGCGAGGCTTCGGACGAGGACAAGACGCTGGCCGATCACCTGCGCCACCTCGTCGTGCACGGGACGCTTCACCTGCTCGGCTTCGACCACGAGGACGCGGGCGAGGCGGATATCATGGAAGATGCCGAACGGCGCATCCTCGCGGGGTTGGGCGTCTCCGATCCCTATGCGGACAGCGTCGCGGCCTGATTGAACAATGACCGATTTCCCCCAGAACAGCACGAGCCCCCTGTCCGCCGGCGAACCCGCGGGCGATCATCGCGGCGGATTCTGGCGCCGGCTGCGCGGCATGCTTCGCCTGCGCGGCAACGAAAGCTCCGTCCGCGAGGTCATCGAGGAACTGATCGAGGAGCCGGGCACCGAGGACGAGGCAATCGGCGCCGATGAGGGCGTGCTTATCACCAACATCCTCAAGCTGCACGACCTCACGGCCGAGGATGTGATGATTCCCCGTGCGGATATCGTCGCGGTCGAACAATCCGAGGAGCTCCACGCGGTCGCGGACCTGATCGCGCGCGAGGCTCATTCGCGCCTGCCGCTCTACCACGAGCAGCTCGACCAGGTGGTCGGCTTCGTCCACATCAAGGATGTGCTGGCGGCGCTGCGCTCCAGCCCGCGCCAGAAGGTGCGCGATCTCAGCCGTGACATCCTGTTTGCCGCGCCCTCGATCCGCGTACTCGACCTGCTGCTGGAGATGCGCGCCCAGCGCACACACATGGCCATCGTCATCGACGAGTTCGGCGGGGTGGACGGTCTCGTCACCATCGAGGACCTGGTCGAGGAGATCGTCGGCGAGATCGAGGACGAGCACGACGAGGCGGGACCCGTCATCACGGTCGATCCCGGTGGTTCGATCCTGGCCGATGCCCGGGTCGAGGTCGGTGAGCTGGAAGAGCGCATCGGGGCGTTCCTGACGGAAGAGGAACGCGAGGAAAATGACACGCTGGGCGGCGTCGTCTTCTCGCTGGTGGACCGGGTGCCGCGCCGCAGTGAGGTTGTGACTCATGAATCGGGTGTCGAGTTCGAGGTCGTCGATGCGGATGCACGTCGCATCAAGCGGCTGCGGGTGCGCGATCTGCGCGACAGCGAGGACGGCGAGACGAACCCGTCATCGGAAAAATGATATCCGGGAATGCCGCCGGTGACCGGGCCTAGCCTGCTTCGGCTTGCGGCACAGGTGCGCGCCCTGTCGGGCTGGCGGCGCGTGTTGTGCGCAGCCCTGCTCGGCGGCCTCGCGGCGCTTGCCTTGCCGCCGTTCCATTTCATTCCGCTGCTGATCCCGGCCTTCACCGGGCTGGTCTGGCTGCTCGAGGGTACTGCGTCGGCGCCGCGCGTGCGGCGGCGGGCTTTCGGCGCGGGCTTCTGGTTCGGCTTCGGACATTTCTTTGTGGGTCTGCACTGGATCATCGAGCCGATGCTGGTCGCGCCCGAGCGGACGGCCTGGATGATCCCGTTCGCCTGGCCCGGCCTGGCCGCCGTGCTGGCCATATTCCCGGCGCTTGTCTGCTGGACGCTGTCCTTCGTGCGCGCCGGGGATGCGGCGATGGTACGGGTGCTCGCGCTCGCGGCGCTGTGGACACTCGTCGAACTGGTGCGCGGTTATGTGTTCACCGGCTTCCCGTGGAACCTGATCGGATATTCCTGGTCGGCGGTCCTGCCGGTGATGCAGGTCGCCGCTGTGATCGGCGTGCTGGGGCTGGGCCTCGTGACCATCGTCATGGCGGCGATGCCGGCGGTGCTGGGCAACGGCGGAATGTCACCGCGTTCAAGATGGATCGCGGCGCTTGCGGCGGCGCTGGTGCTGCCTGCGCTGCTGTGGGCGGGCGGCACGGCACGGCTGGTGGGAGGCGAAGCCGGTTTTGTGCCGGATGTCCGCCTGCGGCTGGTTCAGGCGAACATCGCCCAGCGGGACAAGTGGAACCGGGATTTGCGCAGCGCGCATCTCGCCCGTCATATCGCGATGAGCCGCGAGGCCGCGCGCGACGGTGCTCCGGTGCCGACCCTCGTGATCTGGCCGGAGACCGCCGTCCCCTTTCTGCTGGCCAACGACACGCTGGTGCGCATCCAGGCATCAAAGGCGGTGCCGGTGGGCGGCGCACTGGTGACGGGCAGCGTGCGCAGCGCCTTTGGCGCGCGCGGGCGGCAGCTCTTCAACTCCCTGCTGGCAATCGACGGGCGTGCCGACATCCGCCAGGTCTATGACAAGACGCATCTCGTCCCCTTCGGGGAGTACATCCCGTTCCGCGGCATCCTGCCGGTGGAAAAGATCGTCCCGGGCCAGGGTGACTTCACGCCGGGCGAGAATTTTTCCCTGTTCCGGATCGACGGCGTGCCGCCCGCCAGCCCACTCATCTGCTATGAGGCGATCTTTCCCGGCCGCGTCACACCGGCGGGCGAGCGCCCGGGCTGGCTTCTCAACATCACCAATGACGCGTGGTTCGGCGATTTTGCCGGCCCACGGCAGCACTTCGCCATCGCAGCGGCGCGCGCGGTGGAGGAAGGGTTGCCGCTGGTACGCGCCGCGAACACGGGAATTTCCGCCGTTGTCGATCCCTACGGACGGGTTCTCTCGCGACTCGATTTCGGGGTGGTGGGCATACTGGACAGTGGGCTTCCCCGTGGGCTTTCGCCCACCCTCTACGCGCGTTTCGGAGACCTCATTCCGGTGGGATTTTCCCTCGTGCTTCTGGTGCTGGCGGTTGTTTGGAGCCGCCGCCGGGATACGTCTTGACGCGACCGACCCGCTTCCTGCACAACCGGTGCGCCTGCTCGGTGGGTATGGGCGGGCGGTCATGCTCTAAAATTTTTCAAAACGTAACCGATCGGTTGCATGCGGTCGGGGGAACGACCTCAGGGAGGCAGCTCCAGTGTCCACAGGAAATTATCTCTTTACCAGCGAGTCCGTGTCCGAAGGCCATCCGGACAAGGTCTGCGACCGTATCTCTGACGGCGTCGTCGATGCCTTTCTGGCGGCCGACCCGCAGGCGCGCGTTGCGTGCGAAACCCTGACGACCACCAACCGCATTGTGCTGGCCGGCGAAGTTCGCGGTCCCGAGCCGCTCGTGGACAGCAACGGCCATATCGATGCCGCGCGCATCGAGGAAATCGCCCGCACCGCCGTCAAGGAAATCGGCTACGAGCAGGACGGCTTCCACTGGCGCGACGCGGACGTGTCCGTCTATCTGCATGCCCAGTCGAGCGACATCGCCCAGGGCGTGGACGCCGCGGGCAACAAGGACGAGGGCGCGGGCGACCAGGGCCTGATGTTCGGTTACGCCTGCCGCGAGACCGATGTGCTGATGCCGGCGCCGATCCAGTATTCCCACGAGATCCTGAAGTCGATGGCCGATGCGCGTCATTCGGGTGCGGACTCCGGCCTCGGTCCGGACTCCAAGAGCCAGGTCACCCTTCGCTATGTGAACGGCAAGCCGGTCGGCGCGACCTCGGTCGTGGTCTCGACCCAGCATGACGAGGCACTGAGCCAGGACGATGTGCGCGAGATCGTGCGCCCGCACGTCCTCAAGGTCTTGCCGGACGGCTGGATGTGCCCGGAAGACGAGTTCTATGTGAATCCGACCGGCCGCTTCGTGATCGGCGGTCCGGACGGCGACGCGGGTCTGACCGGCCGCAAGATCATCGTCGATACCTATGGCGGCGCTGCGCCCCATGGCGGCGGTGCGTTCTCCGGCAAGGACCCGACGAAGGTGGACCGTTCGGCGGCCTATGCCACGCGTTATGTCGCCAAGAATGTGGTCGCCGCCGAACTGGCCGAGCGCTGCACCATCCAGGTGGCCTACGCCATCGGCGTGTCGAAGCCGCTGTCGGTCTATGTCGAGACCTACGGCACCGGCAAGGTCGATGACGAGAAGATCGCCGAAGCGGTCCAGAAGGCGATGGACCTGAGTCCGCGCGGTATCCGCGAGCATCTCGGCCTCAACAAGCCGATCTATGCCCGCACCGCGGCCTACGGCCATTTCGGCCGCACGCCCGATGCCGATGGCGGCTTCTCCTGGGAGAAGACCGACCTCGTGGACGCCATCCACAACGCACTCTAGCCGCCTGACAAGGGCGGCACCCGCGGCGCCCGCATGAAAGACTCCCCGGACGACGACGACCGGCGCTTTCATGGCCGACGCCGCGGGCGCAAGCTGCGCCCCGGCCTCGAACGCCTGCTGGAAACAGCATTGCCGGACGTCGCGGTCCGTCTGCCCGAGGGCAACGGACCGGTCGATCCGCGTTCGCTGTTCGATCGCGACGTCAGTGACGTCTGGCTGGAGATCGGCTTCGGCGCGGGTGAACATCTTGCCTGGCAGGCCGCGCTCCATCCCCATATCGGCCTGATCGGGGCCGAACCCTATCTGAACGGCGTGGCCCGCCTGCTCGCCGCGATGGAGCGGGACGGGCTGGGCAATATCCGCATCCTGCCCGACGATGTGCGCCCGCTGCTGGACCGGCTGGCGGGTGCCAGCCTGGGCCGTGTCTTCATCCTGTTCCCCGATCCCTGGCCCAAGCGGCGGCACAACCGCCGGCGCATCGTCAACCCGGCGATCCTCGATGTGCTGGCGCGGGTGATGGCGGACGGCTCGGAGCTGCGTCTGGCCACCGACGATCAGGACTATCTGGTCTGGATGTTGCGCCACATGTCCGCCCACCCGGCCTTCGAATGGCTGGCCGAGCGCGCCGACGACTGGCGGGTCCGCCCGGACGACTGGCCGGACACGCGCTACGAGGGCAAGAACCGCTCAGGCGGGCCCGGCTCGACGTTTCTGCGCTACCGCCGGCGTCCGCGCGGCGGCAAATAGGGGTCGCCTGAATTGCTTGCGTTTTCTTCATTTTCCCCTATATTCCGCCGCAACTAAGGCCCAACGGTCCTGATAAGGACAGTTAAGGGGTGGCCCGGGTGAAAACCGGCGCCGCCTTTTTTGTTACCCGCAGCCCGCCTGTGCGGGCCGGAAAACGTGAGGACAAGCGAGCGTTGAACCTCGTGAGTGAAAATGCGCGTACCGACCAGGTCGTCTCGATCATCGAGCCGTCGCTGGCCGATCTCGGCTATGAGCTCGTGCGCGTGCATTTCGGTGGCAACGGGCGTCCGCTCCTGCAGATCATGCTGGACCGCGCCGATGGCGAAGAAATCACCATCGACGACTGCACGCTGGCCAGCCGCACGATTTCCGCGTTGCTCGACGTGGCCGACCCCATCCCGGAAGCCTATGAGCTGGAAGTCGGCTCGGCGGGGATCGACAGGCCGCTCACGCGGGAGAAGGATTTCGACAGCTTCGCCGGGTTTGAGGCGAAGGTCGAACTGAAGCAGGCCCGGGACGGGCGCCGGCGGTTTCGCGGGCGGCTGCTGGGTTTGAACAACGGCATGGTGCGCCTGGAGGTCGAGGACGGGGAGGACGACACGGTCGAGCTTCCGTTCGCCGACGTGTCCCGGGCGAAGCTCGTGCTGACCGATGAACTGATTGACGCGGCCCAGAAGGGCCGGCTGAACGAAGGATAGAGATCATGGAGTCTGGTGGTCCCAGCCGTATTGAGATGCTTGCCGTCGCCGACGCTGTCGCGCGCGAGAAGGGCATCGAACGCGAGGAAGTCATCACTGCGATGGAGCAGGCCATCCAGAAGGCCGGCCGCAACAAGTACGGCCCGGAGCATGACATCCGCGCCATCATCGACCGCGACGGTGGCCACATCTCGCTGGCCCGCTACCGTGAGGTCGTCGAGGAGGTCGAGGACGAGCACACCCAACTCACCCTCGCGCAGGCCCAGGCCGAGAAGCCCGACGCGCAGATCGGTGAGTTCCTGATCGACGAGCTGCCGCCGATCGACTTCGGCCGTATCGCCGCCCAGACGGCCAAACAGGTGATTGTCCAGCGTGTGCGCGACGCCGAGCGCGAGCGTCAGTTCGAGGAATACAAGGACCGCGTGGGCGAGGTCGTGAACGGCCTGGTCAAGCGCGTGGAGTACGGCAACGTGACTGTCGATCTGGGCCGCGCCGAGGGTGTGATGCGCCGCGACGAGTCCCTGCCGCGCGAGAACCACCGCCCCGGTGACCGTATCCGCGCCTTTATCTATGACGTGCGCCGCGAGCAGCGCGGCCCGCAGATCTTCCTGACCCGCGCCAAGCCGGAGTTCATGAAGTCGCTCTTCGCGCAGGAAGTGCCGGAAATCTATGACGGCATCATTGAGATCCGCGCCGCCGCGCGCGATCCGGGAAGCCGCGCGAAGATCGCCGTGATCTCCAACGATTCCGGCATCGATCCGGTCGGCGCCTGCGTCGGCATGCGCGGCAGCCGCGTCCAGGCGGTCGTCGGCGAGCTGCAGGGCGAGAAGATCGACATCATCCCGTGGTCGCCCGATCCCGCGACCTTCGTGGTGAACGCGCTGGCCCCGGCCGAGGTGACCAAGGTCGTCCTCGACGAGGACGCCAACAAGATCGAGGTGGTCGTGCCCGATGAGCAGCTTTCGCTCGCCATCGGCCGCCGTGGCCAGAATGTGCGCCTCGCCTCGATGCTGTCGGGCTGGGACATCGACATCCTCACCGAGGAAGAAGAGTCGCAGCGCCGCCAGGACGAGTTCAACTCGCGCTCCGAGGCGTTCATTGAGGCGCTGGACGTCGAGGACGTCATCGCCCATCTGCTGGTGACCGAAGGCTTCGCCACGGTCGAGGAAGTTGCCTTCGTGCCGCTCGACGACCTGACCGTGATCGAGGGCTTTGACGAGGACATCGCCGAGGAACTCCAGGCCCGCGCCCAGAACTGGCTGGAAGAGCGTGACGCGAAGCTGGATATCGAGCGCAAGAAGCTCGGCGTCGAGGACAACATGCTCGAGGTCGAGGGCGTGACGCTGGAGAAGGCGGTGCGTCTGGGTCAGAACGGCGTGCGCAGCGCCGAGGATCTGGCGGGCCTGTTGCCGGACGAGTACCGCTTCATCTTCATGGACGTGGAGACCGAGGTGAAGCTCGACGACCTGTTCGACATGGCCGACCACGAGATCGGACGTCTGGTGCGCCAGAGCCCGGTCACGGCGGACGAGGCGAACCAGGTCATCATGGCCGCGCGCGTCGCGGTTTATGGCGAGGACGTGATCGCGCCGGAGCCGGAGGTCGAGGAGACCGAAGAGGAAGCGGCGCCGACCCCCGCCGATGCGCGTTCGGCCGGCCTGGCGGAAGCCGAGGCCGTGTTCGCGCCGCAGCCGACCCCCGCGGATGCGGGCGAGTAGGCGGCGGAATTCGAAGGAGACACCGCGGACGTGATGAGCGTCGAGGCACAGAACCGGCCGGACAACCGGCCCCGGACAAAGGCCGCGCCGGAACGGCGCTGCCTGGTGACGGGTGAGGTGCATCCGCGCGATGACCTGATGCGGTTCGTGGTGGGCCCCGACGATCTGGTCGTCCCCGATCTCGATGCGCGGCTCCCGGGGCGCGGATTGTGGTTGCTGGGACGCCGCGATATAGTCGCGGCGGCCTGTGAAAAGCGGGCATTTGCGCGCGGTGCCCGACGGAACGTGACGCCGATGACGGGGCCCGGCGGCGAAAGCCTCGCGGACTTTGTCGAGGGACAGCTCCACGATCGCGCGATCAACGCGCTGGCGCTGGCCCGCAAGTCCGGCGACTTTCTGTCTGGGTTCGAAAAGGTCCGCGGTGCGCTGTCAGACCTGCTCTCCGCGCCGTCTGGTGCTTCCGGCGCGGTTCTGTTGTGCGCCAGCGATGCGGGCGCCGACGGACGGGAAAAGATCGCGCGGCTGGCAGGCCACGCGGAGAATGTTGTGCGGCTCGATCTGTTCGATGCCGCGACGCTGGGACGCGTGGCGGGGCGTGATCACGCCGTGCACGCGTTTGTGGTTCCCGGCGGTCCGGCCCGCCAGGTGCGCGACGCCGCGCTCCGGCTGATGGCCTATCGCGGTGACGATGCGCAGATGCATGCCGACACCGGTTTTGACGTGATGGAATGATGAAGATGGCGAATACGACCGAGAACGACGACAAGAAGAAGAAAAAGCCGCTGACGCTGTCGAAGCCGGGCAAGCTCGAGCTCAAGAAGACCGTCGAGGGCGGACAGGTGCGCCAGAGCTTCAGCCATGGCCGGTCCAAGACCGTGGCGGTCGAGGTCAAGAAGAAGCGGACCTTCCAGGCCGGTCAGTCGGGCCGCATGACCGAGGTCAAGGACGCCTCGGCCGAAGAGGTTCAGGAGCAGCAGGCGCCCGCGCCAGTCGAGACCCCGGCGGAACCGGCACGCGCCCGCACGCTGACCGACGCCGAGCAGGCGGCCCGCGCCCGCGCCCTTGAGGAAGCCCGCAAGGCGGCCGAGGACGCCGCGCGCGAAAGCGCCGCCGCGCAGGCCGCGCTGGAAGAGGCCCGCAAGAAGGGCGAGGAAGAGGCTGCCCGCCGCGCCGCCGAGGAAGAGGCCGCGGCCAAGGCGCGTGAGGCGGAACAGAAAGCTGCCGAGGCTGAAGAGGCCAAGGAGAAGGTCGAGGAGGCGAAGGCCCAGGCGGAAGCAGCGTCGGCGCCGGAACCCGAGCGCAAGACGCGCCGCCAGATTGAGGAAGAGGCCCGCCGCGCGGCGGAGGCCGAGGCCCAGCGTATGGCCGACGAGGCCGCCCAGCGTGCGGCCGCGGCCGAGCGCAAGCGCGTGGAGCTGGAAGAGGAAATCAGCGACGACGGCGGCGAGCGCCGCCGCGGTGGTCGTGGTGGCGGCGGTGCTGCCGGCGGTGCTGCCGCGGGCGGGGACGCCCAGCAGGCCCGCGCACCGGGCCGTTCGCGCGGTGAGCGCAAGCGGCGCAGCGGCAAGTTGACCATTTCCGAGGCGCTGGATGACGAGAGTGGCGCGCGGCAGCGTTCCGTGGCGGCCTTCCGTCGCAAGCAGGAACGTGAGCGTCAGCAGCGTTCGCGCGACGGCGGCGGTGCCGGCGGTTCGGCCAAGGTTGTCCGTGAGGTTTCGATCCCCGACGCGATCACCGTCAGCGAGTTGGCCAACCGTATGGCCGAGCGCGGCGCGGAGGTCATCAAGGCGCTGATGAAGCTTGGCGTGATGGCGACCATCAACCAGACCATCGACCAAGAGACGGCCCAGCTCGTCGTCGAGGAATTCGGCCACACACCGAAGCTCACCTCGGCCGCGGACGTGGAGCTCAACCTGGGCGCCGGCATCGAGGACGACGCGGGCGACCGCAAGCCGCGGCCGCCGGTCGTCACGGTCATGGGCCATGTCGATCACGGCAAGACCTCGCTGCTGGATGCGCTGCGTTCCACCGACGTGGTGCGCGGCGAGGCCGGCGGCATCACCCAGCATATCGGTGCCTATCAGGTCGAACTCGAGGGCGGTCAGAAGATCAGCTTCATCGACACGCCGGGCCATGCGGCCTTCACCTCGATGCGCCAGCGCGGCGCCAACGTCACCGATATCGTGATCCTGGTTGTTGCGGCGGATGACGGCGTGCAGCCGCAGACCATCGAGGCGATCAACCACGCCAAGGCGGCCGAAGTGCCGATCATCGTGGCGATCAACAAGATGGACGTACCGGGCGCCGAACCGTCACGGGTGAAGACCGAACTGCTTTCCCACGAAATCGTGGCAGAGGAGATGGGCGGCGACACCCAGGTGATCGAGATTTCCGCGCTGAAGAAGGAAGGCCTCGACACGCTGACCGAGGCGATCCTGTTGCAGGCCGAGCTTCTGGAGCTGACGGCGAACCCCGACCGCAACGCCTTTGGCGCGGTGATCGAGGCACAGCTCGAGGCCGGGCGCGGCGCGGTCGCGACCGTGCTGATCCAGGGCGGCACGCTCAAGGTCGGCGACATCTTCGTCGCCGGCGCCGAGTGGGGCCGTGTGCGTGCGCTGGTCAACGAGCGTGGCGAGAACCTGAACGAGGCAGGCCCATCCCAGCCGGTCGAGGTGCTTGGCCTCAACGGCGCGCCGCAGGCCGGTGACGAGTTCGCGGTGGTCGAGAACGAGGCGCGTGCGCGCGAGATCGTCGAGTACCGCCAGAGCCTGATCCGCGAACAGCGCGCGGCGGCCGGTGCGCGCGGCTCGCTCGACGAGATGTTCATGCAGATCAAGGCGGGCGAGGCGGCCCAGGTCCCGGTCGTCATCAAGGGCGACGTGCAGGGCTCGGTCGAGGCCATCGTCGGCGCGCTTGAGAACATGTCCACCGACGAGGTCAAGGTGCAGGTGCTGCATGCCGGTGTCGGCGGCATCACCGAATCCGACGTCTCGCTGGCCAGCGTCAACGGTGGTCTGGTGATCGGCTTCAATGTCCGCGCGATCCCGCAGGCACGCGACCAGGCCAAGCGCGACCAGGTGGAGATCCGCTACTACAGCGTCATCTACAACGTGGTCGATGACGTGCGCACGATGCTGGAAGGCGAGCTCGCCCCGAACATCGAGGAGAACGTGCTCGGCCAGGCCCAGATCCGTGAGGTCTTCTCGGTCTCGCGCGTCGGCAAGGTCGCCGGTTGCATGGTCACCGAAGGCCTCATCCGCCGCGATTCGAAGGTCCGCCTGATGCGCGACAATGTCGTGATTCACACCGGCGATCTCGGCACGCTGCGCCGCTTCAAGGACGATGTCCGCGAGGTGCAGAACGGCTACGAATGCGGCATCGCGCTCGAGAACTACAACGACATCCAGGTCGGTGACGTGATCGAGTGCTTCGAGGTCCAGGAGGTCGCCCGCAAGCTGGACGCCTAGCGGCCAGTTACCGGGCCTCATCCTTCGTCAGGCTCAGGATGAGGTAAAAGTTTGTCCTCACACTGAGCTTGTCGAAGTGCGGGGACAAACCGGCCGATTGTGAAACGACGGGATTGCCGTCCAAAAAACATGGCAAGACACAAGCAAAATCCCCGTGGCGGCAAGGCGCCGTCGCAGCGCCAGCTTCGCGTTGGCGAGGAAATCCGCCATGCGCTGTCGGAAATCCTGCGGCGTGCGGAGTTCCGCGACCCGGATCTGGTCGGTCAGTCCATCACCGTGACCGAGGTGCGCGTCAGCCCCGACCTGCGCAACGCGACCGCGTTCGTGCTGCCGCTGGGCACCGAGGCCGCGCCCGTGGTCAAGGCGCTCAACCGCGCCTCGGCCTTCCTGCGCGGCCAGCTCTCCTCGGCGATTCATCTGCGCTACATGCCGTCGGTGAATTTCGTCTATGACGAGAGCTTTGACGAGGCGAACAAGATCGACGCGATCATTCATCGGTCCTCCGTCGCGCGCGATCTCGTTCGCGACCAATCGGAAGACTCCGCACGCGATCTGGTGCATGAGGCGGAAGACGTCGGTGAGGCTGATAACGACGAGGACGAGGACTGATGGGCCGTCGGCGCAAGGGTTTGCCGATCAACGGCTGGATCAACCTCGACAAGCCGGCGGGGATGACCTCCTCCGACTGCGTCAATGCCGTACGTCGCATCACCGGTGCAGCCAAGCTGGGTCATGCGGGCACGCTGGACCCGTCCGCGACCGGAATTCTGCCGATTGCGCTGGGCGAGGCCACCAAGACCATGCCGTACGTGACCGACAGCACGAAGCAGTACGCGTTCACTGTGCACTGGGGTGTACGTACATCGACAGACGACGCCGAGGGCGAGGTGGTCGAGACCAGCGACGTGCGCCCGGACGAGGCGGCGATTCGCGCCGCGCTGCCGCAATTCGTCGGCGCAATTTCCCAGGTGCCGCCCGCCTATTCGGCCATCAAGGTGGCCGGTGAGCGCGCCTATGCGAAGGCGCGCGCGGGCGAGGAGTTCGAACTGGCCGCACGCATCATCGACATCCATGCCTTCGAGCTGCTGGAAATTCTGGATTCGAGCGCGGCGCGCTTCGCCGTGACCTCGGGCAAGGGCGCCTATATGCGCGCGCTGGCCCGTGATCTGGCCGCCGCGCTGGGCACCTGCGGGCACCTGTCCGGACTGCGCCGCACGGCGGTCGGACCCTTTGCCGAGGGGGCTGCGATTTCGCTGGAAATGCTGCAGGAACTTGGCCATAGTGCCGCCGCCTCACCCCATATGTTACCGGTTGAGACCGCGCTGGACGGCATCCCGGCGCTGGCCCTATCGGATCGCGAGGCCGAAAGACTTCGCAATGGGCAGGCAGTTCCCGTTCTGCGACCGCAGGACCGGGAACGGATCGCGACGGCGGGCGACGATGGAATCGTCCTCGCCCTGGACGCCGACATTCCCGTGGCCCTGGCCCGGGTCGATGGCATCCAGATCAGACCGGTCCGCGTTTTGAACCTCTCGATGCCGGGAGAAGACGATCATGTCGATTACGCCTGAGCGTAAGGCTGAACTTATCAAGGAATACCAGACCAAGGACGGGGACACCGGTTCGCCGGAGGTCCAGGTCGCGATCCTGACGGAACGGATCGCCAACCTGACCGGGCACTTCCAGTCCCACGCCAAGGATCATCACTCGCGCCGCGGGCTCCTGCTTATGGTGGGCCAGCGTCGCCGGTTGCTCGACTATGTGAAGCGCAAGGATGAAGCGCGCTATCGCAGCCTGATCGAGCGCCTGGGTATCCGCCGCTAGGGCGGAGCCGAATTCGGCAACGGCGCGGGATGACCCGCGCCGTTTCCACAAGGGCCGTAGGGGACGCAATCCGGCGTCCCGCGGCCTCGCCCGCACGGAAGGTCCGTGCACTCGCCGTCAAAACTGCTTACTGCGTGGCGGCGCGATGACCCCGAGGGCACGGGGCGTCCGGCCCGGGATAGGCCCGGAAGGATGACGCAGGTTGGAGATAGACGATGTTTGACATTGTCCGTAAGGAAATCGAATGGGGTGGGCGCACGCTCACCATCGAGACGGGCCGCATTGCCCGTCAGGCCGACGGGGCCGTTCTCGTCAGCTACGGCGAATCCTCGGTCCTGTGCACCGCGGTCGGCGAAAAGCAGCCGAAGGTCGGGATCGATTTCTTCCCGCTGACGGTTCACTACCAGGAAAAGACGTTTGCCGCGGGCAAGATTCCCGGCGGCTTCTTCAAGCGCGAGGGGCGCCCGACGGAGAAGGAGGTCCTGACCTCCCGCCTGATCGACCGTCCGATCCGCCCGCTCTTCCACAAGAGCTACCGCAACGAAACCCAGGTGATCTGCACCACGGTCAGTCATGACCTGGAGAACGATCCCGACATCGCCGCCCTGATCGGCGCGTCCGCCGCGCTGACCATTTCCGGCATCCCGTTCCTCGGCCCGATCGCCGCGGCGCGCGTCGGCTACATCGACGGCGAATACGTCCTGAACCCGACGGCCGACCAGCTGAAGGAATCGGAACTCGATCTCGTCGTCGCCGGCACATCGGAAGGCGTCCTGATGGTGGAATCGGAAGCCCATCAGCTTTCCGAGGACATCATGCTGGGCGCGGTCATGTTCGGCCACGAGGCCTACCAGGAAGTGATCGACCTGATCATCTCCGTCGCCGAGCGGGCGGCCAAGGAGCCGCGCGACGTGTCCGAGCCGTCCCAGGAAGAGCTCGACCTCAAGGCGAAGGTCCGCGAACTCGGCGAGGCCGCGATCCGCGAGGCCTACACCGAGAAGGACAAGCTCACCCGTCAGGGCAAGGTGTCGGCCGCCAAGGCCGCCGTCATCGAGCAGCTCTCCGAAGAGGAGCAGGCCGGTGCCGGTTCCGCGCTGAAGGCGCTGGAATCCGACGTCGTCCGCCGCTCGATCCTGGACACCGGCAACCGCATCGACGGCCGCGACACCAAGACGGTCCGCCCGATCGACTGCCAGATCTCGATCCTGCCGCGTTCGCACGGCTCGGCCCTGTTCACCCGGGGCGAGACCCAGGGCCTGGTGGTCGCCACGCTGGGCACCGGCCAGGATGAGCAGATCATCGACGCGCTGGAAGGCGAGTACCGGCAGCACTTCCTGCTGCACTACAACTTCCCGCCGTTCAGTGTGGGTGAGACGGGCCGCATCGGCTTCACCGGCCGCCGCGAAATCGGCCACGGCAAGCTGGCATGGCGCGCCCTGCGTCCGCTGCTGCCCGCCAAGGAAGACTTCCCCTACACGATCCGCGTGGTCTCCGAGATCACCGAATCCAACGGGTCGTCCTCCATGGCCACGGTCTGCGGTTCCTCGCTCGCGATGATGGACGCCGGTGTGCCGCTCAAGGCGCCGGTGGCCGGTATCGCCATGGGCCTCATCAAGGAAGATGACGGCTTCGCGGTGCTGTCCGACATCCTCGGCGACGAGGATCATCTCGGCGACATGGACTTCAAGGTCGCCGGCACGACGGAGGGCATCACCTCGCTCCAGATGGACATCAAGATCACGTCCATCACCAAGGAGATCATGGAGATCGCGCTCGACCAGGCGAAGGACGGACGTATCCACATCCTGGGCGAGATGGCCAAGGCCATCGACACCTCGCGCAACGAGCTGTCGCAGCACGCCCCGCGCATCACCACGATGACCATCCCCACCGACAAGATCCGCGACGTGATCGGCACCGGCGGCAAGGTCATCCGTGAGATCTGCGAGGTCACGGGCTGTAAGGTCGATATCGACGACGAGGGCCTGATCAAGGTCGCGTCCTCGGACGGCGAGGCGGCCCAGAAGGCGATCGACTGGATCACCTCCATCGTGGCCGAGCCGGAAGTTGGCGTGATCTACAACGGCAAGGTCGTGAAGGTCGTCGATTTCGGCGCCTTCGTGAACTTCTTCGGGTCGCGCGACGGCCTGGTCCACATCTCCGAGCTCAAGAATGAGCGCGTCGGCCAGGTGACCGACGTGATCAACGAGGGCGACGAGGTGAAGGTCAAGGTGCTGGGCATCGACGACCGGGGCAAGGTCAAGCTGTCCATGCGCGTCGTCGATCAGGAGACCGGCGAGGAGCTGGAGGACACCCGTCCGCCGCGCGAGGAGCGCTCGCGTGACGGGGACGGCGATGGCGACGACCGCCCGCGCCGCCGCCGCCCGCGCCGCGACCGCGACGCGGCCGAGTAAGGCGCGACGCAACAACGCTTGAACGAAGCGGCCCCGGAGAAATCCGGGGCCGTTTTCTTTTGGGATTCGTCCCCAGTTCTCCACATTGCGGTGCACGGCGCGCGCTGTCATAAATTTGTAACAAGCAAACAAAAGCGCCGGTTTCTCCTTGTTTTTCAATATCTCGACCATCCAGCAGGCGGCCGCGTTGCCGCTGCGCGCCGTTGACGGCGAGCTGCGCGTGCTGCTCGTCACCGCGCGCAGCGACGGGCGCTGGCTGCTGCCCAAGGGCTGGATCGAGGACGGGGAAACCCCGGCGCGCAGCGCCGCGCGCGAGGCCTTCGAGGAGGCGGGCGTCACCGGCAGGCTCGATCCCCGGCCCGTCGGCGCCTTCCGCTACGCCAAGTCCATGCCCCAGGGCTACGCGGTGAGGAGCCACGTCACGGTCTTCCCGCTGGCGGTGCACGAGGAACTGGACGACTGGCCCGAGGAGGCCGAGCGCACCCGCGAGTGGTTCGCGCTCGACGGTGCGCGCGACGCGGTGGGCGACCGGGGACTCGCCCGTCTTCTGAAGCGATTGCACCGCCGCGAGGCGGACTCACTGCGCCTCGTGGTCGAGAACCTGGCTTCAGCCTGATTTCAAGGGCCTGACGGCCGGGATATTCCGAGGGAGGAAACGGACATGGCAGGCGTCAAACGGTCGCTCGACAAGGATCTGGAAAAGATCGTCCATGTGGAAGCGGCATCGCGCGCGCTGGCGGGCAGTGTCGGCTCCCACGGCCTGGCACTGGTCTTCCTCGGCCTGTCCGCCCTGCTGGCCGGGGTCTATGCCGGGGTGACGACCGATACGGCGGTGGTCGTGGTCGCGGCGATCCTCGGCGGCTACATGGCGCTGAACATCGGCGCCAACGATGTGGCCAACAATGTCGGCCCGGCGGTCGGCTCGCGCGCCATGACCATGGTCGGCGCGTTGATCATCGCCGCCGTGTTCGAGAGTGCGGGCGCGCTGCTGGCGGGCGGCGACGTGGTGAACACCATTTCCAAGGGCATCATCGACCCGGCCCAGGTGCCGGACGCCGCCATCTTCATGCTGGCAATGATGGCTGCGCTGGTGTCGTCGGCCCTGTGGGTGAATCTCGCCACCTGGATCGGCGCACCCGTATCGACCACCCACGCGGTGGTCGGCGGCGTGATGGGTGCGGGCATCGCCGCTGTCGGCTTCCAGCTGGTCAACTGGGGCACCATGAGCGCCATCGCCGCGAGCTGGGTGATCTCCCCCGTGCTGGGCGGGGTGATTGCGGCGTGTTTCCTCGCCTTCATCAAGGTCAACCTGATCTACCAGGAAGACAAGATCGCCGCCGCCCGGCGCTGGGTGCCCATGCTGGTGGCGATCATGGCCGGCGCGTTCGCGTGTTATCTGGCGATCAAGGGCTTCAAGCGTATCTGGAAGCCCGACATCGTCACGGTGCTGGTGTTGACCGGTGTGGTTTTCGCCGTCGCCTGGGCGGTGGTGCACCCGCTGATCCGCCGCCAGTCGGAAGGGATGGAGAACCGCAACCAGTCCCTGCGCACGCTGTTCCGCATCCCGCTGATCTGTTCCGCCGCGCTGTTGTCCTTCGCCCATGGTGCGAACGATGTGGCCAACGCCATTGGCCCGCTGGCCGCGATCCTGCGTGCCGCCGAGTTCGGCGACGTGGCGGGCAAGGTGCATGTGCCGGTCTGGATCATGATGATCGGCGCGTTCGGCATCTCGCTGGGGCTGTTCCTCTACGGGCCGAAGCTGATCCGCATGGTCGGCGACCGGATCACCAAGATGAACCCGATGCGGGCCTACTGTGTCGCCCTGTCGGCGGCGATCACGGTGATCATCGCCTCCTGGCTGGGCCTGCCGGTGAGTTCCACCCATATCGCGGTGGGCGCGGTCTTCGGCGTCGGCTTCTTCCGCGAGTACTACACGCGGCGCAGCCGGAAGCGCCGCGAGATGGTGACCCGCGGGCGCAGTGACGGTTCTGACGATGATGACCTGACGCCTGAAGTGTTGCAGTACCGCAAGCTGGTTCGGCGTTCCCACTTCCTGACCATCATCGCGGCCTGGGTCATCACCGTCCCCGCCACCGCGCTGCTCTCGGCGGTCGTGTTCTTCATCCTGTCGGCGGTGGTGTAGGGGGCGCAGGCAGCCGGCCTTCCCGCGCCGCCGCCTGAGTCAATGGACCCCTGCCTTCGCAGGGGTGACGATTTTTGGTGTGGTCGAGGCCTGCGGGCACTCGTCAGATCGCTCGGCCATCATCGGCGCGCGCCAATCCGTCAGTATTCCTCCGCTCGTCGCCCCTGCGAAGGCAGGGGTCCATTATCGCGATCGGTTGCACGGGTGTGACCGTGATGTACTTTTCCTGCGCCTGACATACCCCTGACTTGTTCCTGTTATAGAATAGCGCCTCCCTCGAACCCCGACCCGGCAGCCTGTCATTCCCGGAAGTTCCACCATGCAGCAGGCGGCAGCCCTGCCCGTAAAACGTGACGGTTCGCGCCTGCGTGTGCTGCTTGTCACCTCGCGTCAGGACGGGCGCTGGATCCTCCCCAAGGGCAAGGTCGAGGATGACGAGTCACCGTCCGAAGGTGCGGCGCGCGAGGCCTTCGAGGAGGCCGGGATCAAGGGCCGGGCGGGTGACGCGCCGCTGGGCACCTACCGCTATCTCAAGCAGGTGGAGGAACACCGCGCGATCAGTTCCACCGTCACGGTCTTCCCGATGCTGGTGCGCAAGGAACTCCAGAAGTGGCCGGAGGCCAAGGAGCGCAAGCGGCGCTGGTTCCCGCTCAAGACCGCGGCCGAGAAGGTCGGCGACCGGGAGCTCGGGCTGCTGCTCAAGCGGTTCAGCGGCTCGGGCACCAGGGCACTGCGCGAGATCCTCGACGAACTGGACTAGGCCAAAGAAAAACGGCCCCGGATCGCTCCGGGGCCGCTTCGTTCGTTTGTTCTGAAGGGGTGCCTTATTCGGCGGCCTGTTTCATCTCGCCCAGCCCCGCCAGTACGCGCGGCGGCGACAGCGGCAGGTCGTTGAACCGGATGCCCAGCGCGTCATAGACCGCGTTGCGCACAGCGGACAGGCCCGGCACCAGCGGCACCTCGCCCACGCCACGCACGCCCTGCGGGTGCTTCGGGTTGGGAACCTCGATGATGTAGGTGTCGATCATCGGCAGGTCCGAGGCGACAGGCATGCGGTAGTCGAGGAAACTCGCGTTATCCACCTTGCCGTCCTTGTCATAGACGTATTCCTCGTTCAGCGCCCAGCCGATGGCCTGCACCGCGCCGCCCTGCATCTGGCCCTCCACATAGGCCGGGTGGATGGCCCGGCCCACATCCATCAGGACCGTGTAGCGCAGCACCCGGACGATACCGAGCTCGGTGTCCACCTCCACGTCGCAGATATGGGTGCCGAAGCCGCCCTCCGCGCCCGTGGTATTGAGCTGGGTGCCCGCGCCGATCGGCCCGCCGGATTCGTTGGCCCGCGAGGCCAGCTCCTCCAGCGACAGCGGATCGAACTGGCCGGCGTTGTCGCCCGCCGGGCGCGCCTCGCCGTCCTCCCAGATGACCGCGTCCGGGTCGATGTCCCAGATCTTCGCGGCCAGCTCGCACAGGGTGCGGATCACCTTCCTGGTGGATTCCGTCACCACGATGGACGAAGCGAACAGCACGCGGCTGCCGCCGGTCAGGTTGGAGAAGCCGATGGTCGCCGTGTCACCGATCAGCACGGAGACGCGGTTGTAGTCGATCCCCAGCAGTTCGGCGCAGATGTTGGCGATGCCCGCGCGCGAGCCGCCGATGTCCGGATGGCCGGTGGTGACCACCACATTGCCGTCCTCGGTGATGTTCACCTGGGCGGAGGATTCGCCGCCGGCGTTGAACCAGAAGCCCGACGCGACGCCGCGCCCCTGGAACTTCGTGCGGTCCAGCGGGGCCTTGTAGTGGTCATGGACCTTGGCGGCCTCCAGCGATTCCACATAGCCCATCAGCGGGTAGGTCGGTCCGTGGACGGCCTGGGTGCCTTCCTTGGCGGCGTTCTTCAGCCGCAGGTCCAGCGGGTCCATCTCCAGCTTCTCGGCCAGCTCGTCGAGCAGGCATTCCACGCCGAAGGCGCCGATGGGCGCGCCCGGCGCGCGGTAGGCCGCGACCTTGGAGCGGTTGCTCACCACGTCGTAGCCCAGCGTGTGGCCGTTGGGGATGTCGTAGGGCGCGAGCGCGCAGCCGACCGCGCCGCGAACCGGTGCGCCCGGCAGGCCGCCGGCCTGCAGCCAGTAGAGGCCCTCGATCGCGGTGATCGAGCCGTCCTTCCTGGCGCCGATCCTGATCTTCGACTTGGAGCCCGAGGTGGGCCCGGATGCGCGCATGACCTCTTCGCGGGTCATCGCCATCTTCACCGGGCGGCCGGACTTCTTCGACAGCACGGCGGCCAGCGGTTCCAGGTAGATGATGGTCTTGCCGCCGAAGCCGCCGCCGATCTCGGCGGGGATCGCGCGGATGTTCGACTGCGGGATGCCCGTCAGCAGCGCTGTCATGGCGCGGACCATGAACTGGCCCTGGCTGGACGACCAGATGGTCATCTTGCCGTCCGCCGCCGTGCTCACGAGACAGGCATGGGGCTCGATATAGCCCTGATGCACGGGCCGCGTGGTGAACTCACCCTCGACGATCACGTCGGCTTCGGCGAAGCCGGCCTCCACGTCGCCCTTGGTGTGTTCCAGCTTGCCCGCGATGTTCGACGGCTTGCCCTCGAACTCCATCCACGGATGCAGGATCGGTGCGTCGTCGGCCAGCGCGTCGTCGATCTCGACGGCATGGGGCAGGGCCTCATACTCCACCTCGATCAGCGCGCAGGCTTCCTCCGCGATGGCCTCCGTGGTGGCCGCCACACCGGCGACGGCGTGGCCGTGCCAGAGGGCCCGTTCGCGCGCCATCACGTTGCGGCACATCCAGCGCATGTCCTGGATGCCCAGCGGGTGTGGGGTATCGACCGGGAAGTCCACGATGTCCGCCGCCGTGACAATCGCCTTCACGCCGGGCAGGGCCTCGGCCCTGGAGGTGTCGATGGACTTGATGATCGCGTGGGCGTGCGGCGAGCGCAGCACCTTGCCCCAGATCATGCCGGGCATGGTGGTATCGGCGGCGAAGGTCGCGCGGCCGGTGACCTTATCGACGCCGTCGGGGCGGATGGTCCGCTTGCCGATCCACTTGTTGGACATCTCGTTCATTGTGCTGCCTCCCGCATCTCGGCCGCGGTGTCCATCACCGCGCGGATAATCTTGTCATAGCCCGTGCACCGGCACAGGTTGCCCGCCAGCCAGAAGCGCACTTCCGTCTCGGTCGGGTCGGGGTTTTCCTCCAGCAGCGCCTTGGCCGCGATCAGGACGCCCGGCGTGCAGATGCCGCACTGCAGGGCCGCCATCTCCAGGAATTTCTGCTGCAGCGGATGCAGGGTCTCGCCGTCGGCCATGCCCTCGATGGTGCCGATCTCATGGCCCTCGGCCTCTGCGGCCAGCATCAGGCAGGAGCACACCAGCGTGCCGTCCAGCGTGATCGAGCAGGCGCCGCAGTCGCCCGTGGCGCAGCCTTCCTTGGCGCCGGTCAGGCCCAGGCGGTTGCGCAGGACGTCCAGCATGGTCTCGGCGGGATCGCAGAGGAATTCCTCCGGCTCGCCGTTGATGGTGGTGGTGACGTGGATCTTCGACATGTCCGATCCTCCTCTAGGCTTTCGCGCGTTCGGCGGCGATGGCCGTCGTGCGCTTCAGCAGCACGCCCGCCACCTGGGTGCGGTAGGCGATGGTGCCGCGTTTGTCGTCGATGGGGTTGCACGCCGCGCGGCAGGCCGCCGCTGCAGCTTCAATTGCCGCGTCGTCCAGCGTGGAGCCGATGAGCGCCGCTTCCGCGTCGGGCACCCGGCGCACGGTCGGCGCGACCGCGCCCAGCGCCACGCGGGCCGCCGTGCAGGTGTCGCCGTCCATGGTCAGGCTGACGCCGCAGCCGACCACCGCGATATCCATTTCCGTGCGCGGGATCATCCGCAGATAGGCATCGCCCGAATGGGCGGGGCGCGGCGGGAAGGTGAAGCTGACCACGATCTCGCCGGGGGCGAGGTTGGTCTTGCCCGGGCCGGCGGGGATGTCCTCGACCGGCAGCTCGCGCCGCCCGTTCGGCCCCTGGATGGTGGCGACAACGCCTGCGGCGACCATGCCGGGCACGCTGTCGGCGGCCGGCGAGCCGTTGCACAGATTGCCGCCGAAGGACGCGCGGCCCTGCACCTGGGTGGAGCCGATCAGGTTCAGCCCTTCCAGCGCGCCGGGCCAGACCTTGCCGAAATTCGGGTGTTTCTCCAGCGCCGCGCCGGAGACGGCCGCGCCCACGACGAAGCCGCCGTCGGCGGTTTCCTCGACCGTGGTCAGCTCGCCGATCTTCTTCACATCGACGATCAGCCCCGGTTTCACCACGCCGGCCTGCATCTGGACCAGTAGGTCCGTGCCGCCCGCCAGGATGCGTGCCGCACCGTTCGCTGCGGCATAGGCGTTGATCGCCTCGTCCAGCGTGGCCGGCGCAAGGTATTGTGTATCCGTCATCATTCTGTCCGGTGTCGTTTCCCCAACCCGCCCGGATGTCACCGCCGTTCACGGCCGGTCACAATCCATGTTCCGGGCGGTTGAAGGCTACATGGCCGGGGGCGTTTGGAACAGCCCCCGGGGCGGGAAAATCGGGCGGAAAATGCTGCAGAAAACGTGGCGGGAAACGCAAAGGGGCGGCAGCGCCGCCCCATGCATTATGCCAGGCGCGCTTCGGACGTTATTCCGCGTCGGCCTTCGGCGCTGCCGGGTCCGGCATGCCGATGGCATTGAAGCCGCAATCGACATAGTGGATCTCGCCGGTCACGGCCTTGGACAGGTCGGACAGCAGATAGAGTCCCGCGCCGCCCACATCGTCCAGCACCACGTTGCGGCGCAGCGGCGCGACCTCGCGGTTGTAGTTATAGACCTGCCGGGCCGAGCCGACCGCCGAGCCCGCCAGCGTGCGCATGGGGCCGGCGGAGATTGCGTTCACCCGCACCCCGTCGGGGCCCATGTCGGACGCCAGGTAGCGCACGGAGGCTTCCAGCGCGGCCTTGGCGACGCCCATGACGTTGTAGTTGGGCATCACGGCCTGCGCGCCGTGATAGGTGAGCGTCAGCAGCGAGCCCGTGCCGTTCATCATCGCGGCGGCGCGCTGGGCCACGGCGGTGAAGGAGTAGCAGGAGATGTTCATGGTGCGCAGGAAGTTTTCCTGCGTCGTGTTCATGTACCGGCCCTTGAGCTCTTCCTTGTCGGAATAGGCGATCGCGTGGACCACGAAGTCCAGCGAGTCCCAGGTCTTGGCGATCGCGTCGAAGGCGGCATCCAGGCTCGCCATGTCGGCGGCGTCGCACTGGACCATGGTCGAGGCGCCGACGGATTCGGCCAGCGGGCCGACCCGGCGCGCGAAGGAATCGGCCTGGTAGGTGAAGGCCAGTTCCGCGCCCTGGGCGGCCGCGGCACGCGCGATGCCCCAGGCGATGGAGTGGTCGTTGGCCACGCCCATGATAAGGCCGCGCTTGCCGGCCATCAGGTTGCCGGACACCGGTGCGGCGTCGTCGGCGGGATCGGTGATCGTGGATTGCCGGGTCACGGGGCGGGGCTCCGGAGAGGGGGCACGGGCGTCTGCCATGGGGTTATCCGTCAAAGCGCTGGAATGCGAGGCACGCGTTGGTGCCGCCGAAGCCGAAGCTGTTCGACATGACGCAGTTGAGGCCGGCATTGTCGATCCGCTCGGTCACGATGGCCGCGTCACCGGCTTCGGGGTCGAGGTTTTCGATATTGGCCGAGGCCGCGACGAAGTCGTTGTCCAGCATGAGCAACGAATAGATCGCTTCATGGGCGCCGGTCGCGCCCTGAGAATGGCCGGTGAGCGACTTGGTGGAGGACACCTTCGGGCGCTCGTCGCCGAAAACTTCCTTGATGGCGCCGAGTTCCACCATGTCCCCGACCGGGGTCGAGGTGCCGTGGGCGTTGATGTAATCGACCGACCGGTTGCCCAGTCCGGCCATGGCCATCTTCATGCAGCGCACCGCGCCTTCGCCCGACGGGGCGACCATATCGACGCCATCCGAGGTCGCGCCGTAGCCGACGAGTTCGGCGTAGATCTTTGCGCCGCGCGCCTTTGCGCGTTCCAGTTCTTCCAGCACGACCATGCCGCCGCCGCCCGCGATCACGAACCCGTCGCGGTTGGCGTCATAGGGGCGCGAGGCGCGCTCGGGCGTGTCGTTGTAGTTGGACGACAGCGCGCCCATCGCGTCGAACAGGACGGACAGCGACCAGTGGAGCTCCTCCGCACCGCCCGCGAAGACGATGTCCTGCTTGCCCATCTGGATCAGTTCCGCACCGTTTCCGATGCAGTGCGCGCTGGTCGAGCAGGCGGAGCTGATGGAATAGCTGAGGCCGCGCATGCCGAAGGCGGTCGAAAGATTGGCCGAGAGAGTCGAGCACATGGCCTTGGGCACCGCATAGGGGCCGACGCGTTTCGGGCCCTTCTCGCGCGCCGTGTCGGCGGCCGCGACCTGGGCCGATGTGGAGGGCCCGCCGGTGCCGGCCACCAGGCCGGTGCGCTCGGAGCGGATTTCAGCATCGGTGAGGCCCGAACTGGCGATGGCCTCCTGCATGGCGATGTAGCCATAGGCCGCGCCGTCGCCCATGAAACGGCGCAGCTTGCGGTCGATGTGCTCCTCGAAATCGACATTGGGCGCGCCGTGCACATGCGAACGGAAGCCCATTTCCTCGTAGATGTCGCTCTTGACGATGCCCGAGCGTCCGGCGCGCAGGCTGTCGGTTACTTCACCGGCGTTGGCGCCGATGGGCGAGACGATGCCGAGCCCCGTGACGGCGACCCGGCGCAGGCCGTTGGCGGTCATTTTGCCTCCTTGTCGGATGGCGGGAACAGGCCGACGCGCAGGCCGGCGGTCGTATAGACGGTCTCGCCGTCCAGTTCGGCCTTGCCGTCGGCCACCGCGATGGCGAAGCCGCGCTTGAGGACCTTCTGCACATCCACCTGATAACGCAGCAGCGTGCCCGACGGCTTCACCTCGCCGGCGAACTTCACCTCGCCCACGCCCAGCGCGCGGCCGGGGCCGGGCAGGCCCAGCCAGCCCAGGTAGAAGCCCAGCATCTGCCACAGGGCGTCCAGGCCCAGGCAGCCCGGCATGATCGGGTCCCCCTCGAAATGGCAGGGGTAGAACCAGAGATCCTCTTTGATATCCAGTTCCGCCACGATCAGGCCCTTGCCGTGTTCGCCGCCGTCATCGGAAATCTCGGTGATCCGGTCGAACATCAGCATCGGCGGCAGCGGCAACTGCGCGTTGCCGGGGCCGAACAACCTGCCGTGTCCGCACTCGATCAGATCTTCGAAGGAGAAGCTCGACTTCTGCGTGAAACCGTTCATACCCGCTATTCTCGCAACCAGAGGCCGCCCGGCGGGGCGGCTGTCAGAAAACTGCCGGAACGTTCTATCAGGTGTTCGCGGCTGTGTCCGCAATTTGGCGAGCATATATGATTGCGCAATGATTCCCCGCGCCCGCGCTGCATACCGGCCCGGTCCGTTCCGCAATCGGCGCCGGGCGCGCCGGTTTGTTGAGTTTACAATGTTTGTTTGATTTCATGGCGTTGTGAATTTTTTTCGAGAGATTCATCTTTACTTTCGGGTGCGTTGCGCCATATTTGTCCCATGAGCGATGGTTGTACCGACGGGCCGGACCGGCCCTTTTCCCAGACACTGCGACGTTTGAAGGATGCCGGGCTGCGCCCGACGCGTCAGCGCCTCGCGCTGGGCAAGCTGCTGTTCGATGCCGGTGACCGGCATGTGACAGCGGAGCAGTTGCACGGCGAGGCCACCTCCCAGGGCATCAAGGTGTCGCTGGCGACCGTGTACAACACGCTGAACCAGTTCACCGATACCGGCCTGCTGCGCGAGGTTGTTGTCTCGCCGGGCCGCTCGTACTTCGACACCAATATCGATGAGCACCACCATTTCTTCTATGAGGAAGACGGTGCGCTGAAGGATATTCCGCACAATGCGATCGAGCTGGCGAGCCTGCCCGACGCGCCCGCGGATGCGGAAGTCACCCGGGTCGATGTGATCGTGCGCCTGCGGCGTGCGGGTGATAATCGTTCTCAATAAATCCAATTGTCACAATGACATTTGAGTAAGTTTGGAATTTTTCCAAACTGTTGACTCGCGTCTTGAGCGCGGTCATATTGTGCGCGTGACACCGGCCCGTGGCTCGACCAGGGGTTCGTAAGTATCGAAACACAAACGGCCCGACCAAGGGCACAAGGAGACGTGTGATGGCGCTCAAGGGATCCAAGACCGAAGACAATCTGAAGGAAGCGTTCGCGGGCGAAAGCCAGGCGAACCGCCGCTACCTCTATTTCGCCCAGAAGGCGGATGTCGAGGGCTACAACGACGTCGCCGCCGTCTTCCGCTCCACCGCGGAAGGTGAGACCGGCCACGCCCATGGCCATCTCGAGTTCCTCGAGGAAAGCGGCGATCCGGCCACCGGCCTGCCGATCGGGGGCACCTCGGCCAACCTCGCGGCCGCCGTCGCAGGTGAGACCCACGAGTACACCGACATGTACCCGGGCATGGCCCGCACGGCGCGTGACGAAGGCTTCGACGAGATTGCCGACTGGTTCGAGACGCTCGCCAAGGCCGAGAAGAGCCACGCCGGCCGCTTCCAGAAAGCGCTCGACGAGCTCGACTAGAACGTGTTCCCGGGGCCGCCTGGACTTCCCTGCCTGTGGGAAGCCGCGGCCCCGGCTTCGTTTGAAGACATTGCGTTCCGAACGGCCCGTGCGAACATGGCGACGCCGGGTGACTGGAAAGATGTGTCCGGAGTGCGAAGGAAAGGGCGGCGACAATGAGCGACACCAATCATGGTAATCCCGAAGCCCCGCGTGAAGGCAGCCTCGATGCGCCGACACGCCACCCCATCGAATGGCGCGAGGCCGATTTCTACGATGAGGCCAAACTCGACGATGAACTGCGGCGGGTCTTCGACATCTGTCACGGCTGCCGCCGCTGCTTCAATCTCTGCGATTCATTCCCCCGCCTGTTTGATCTGATCGACGAATCCGACACAGGCGAGCTGGATTCCGTCTCCAGCGCCGATTTCAGGCCGGTCGTGGATGCCTGCACGCTCTGCGACATGTGCTTCATGACCAAGTGCCCCTATGTGCCGCCGCACGAGTTCGATCTGGACTTCCCGCACCTGATGCTGCGCTACCGCGCCGTCGAGGCGAAGCGCGACGGGGTGCCGTGGAACGAAAAACAGCTCATCCAGACCGATCGCAACGGACGCCTCGCCGGCAAGGTGGCGGGGCTGGCCAACTGGGCGTCGAAATGCGGCAACGGCCTGACGCGCCCGGTGATGGAATCGGTCGCCGGAATTCACCGCGACGCCGACCTGCCGGAATTCGTGCCGGCGTCGAAGACCTTCGTGGCGCAGGCCGAAAACCGCCCGCCCGAGGTGGATGCCTCTGCGCCGGCGCACGGCCGCAAGGCGGTGCTCTACGCCACATGTTTCGTGAACTACAACAAGCCCGATACGGGCGTGCTGGCCCAGCGCATCCTGGCGAAGAACGGCGTCGCGACCACGGCCATGCACCCGCATTGCTGCGGCATGCCGCAGCTCGAACAGGGCCTGCTCGAGGATGTGGCCGAATACGCCAGAACGGTCGCGAAGGCGTTCCGCCCCAAGATCGATGAGGGCCACGACATCATCGCGCTCACTCCGTCCTGCGCGTTGATGATGAAGTTCGAATGGCCGTTGATCGTGCCCGATGACGAAGACGTGGCGGCCTTGTCACGCGCGACCCGCGACATCACCGAATACATCGTCGATATCGCGAAGAACGAAGGCCTGGCCGAAGGGCTCGGTGCGTTGCCGGATCCGGTGGCGCTGCACCTGGCATGTCACGCCCGGGCCCAGAATATGGGCCAGAAGGCCGCGGAAATGCTGCGTCTGATCCCAGACTCCGATCTAAAGGTGATCGAGCGCTGCTCAGGCCATGGCGGCTCCTGGGGCGTGATGAAGGAGAACTTCGACGTCGCCATCAAGGTCGGCCGCCCGGTTGCCCGCCAGGCCAAGGATGCGCGTTACATCGCGTCCGAGTGCCCGCTGGCCGCCGACCACATCCTGCAGGGGATCGAGAAGCAGCTCGACGACGGCGAGCGTGCGCCCGCGCGCACCTATCATCCGGTCGAGCTGTTCGCGATGGCCTACGGCCTGGCGCCGGAAATCACGGCCTGATCCCGCCCGAACGAAGAGAGCCGGTTCATATGTCCGCCAAACGTGAAATCACCCGCGACGACATTCTCGACATGGCCGAGTACGCACGTACCCGCAAGGAGCGGCGGTCCGAAATGGTGGCCCGCAAGAAAAACCGTCGGGTCGATATCGGTCCCTACGCAACCGCCTATTTCGAATGCTACGAGACCATGTGGCACCAGGTGCACGAGATGCTGTTCATCGAGCGCGGCGGAGAGGAGCAGATCGCCGATGAGCTGTCGGCCTACAACCCGCTGATCCCGAACGGGCGCGAGCTTGTGGCGACGGTGATGTTCGAGATCGACGACGAGGTCCGCCGCAAGATGGTGCTGGCGAAGCTGGGCGGGGTCGAGGAGACCGCGTTCCTGAAATTTGCCGGCGAGACGGTGACCGGCGTGCCGGAGGCTGATGTGGACCGCACCAACGCCGACGGCAAGGCGAGTTCCGTGCAGTTCATCCATTTTCCCTTCACCGATGAACAGGCCGCGAAGTTCTCCGCCGCGGGGGCCGAGGTCACCTTGGGCTTCACGCACCCGGAATACGGCCACATGACCATGCTGCCAGAGGCGGTGCGTGCCGAGCTGTCGGGCGATTTCAACGGTTGAGGCCTGAATTCTTCCGAATCAGTGCCTTACGGGCATTTGCGAAGATGTGGAAAATGATGTGAATCATGGGGATAACTCATTAACCCCATGATTTATGGTGAACGAGAGGTTAACGCCTCACCCGGCGTATCCACCGGCATCTAGCGTTTCAGGGTCTCGCCGTCGTGCAGGCCCCACAATGCCGCCCGGGGAATCCACCCCTTCACGCCATGGCTCGGAATCGCCACGTCGCACCAGTCCGTCCCGCAGGATTCCAGCATGACCGTCACGCCCTCCTCGACGAAGGCGGCGACCGGCGCGCGCGATTCGGGCTCGGACAGGATGCGCGCGTGTGCCACCGTGACCGTCGCGGTGCGCTGTCCCGACAGCATGGACTTGTGGACCCAGCCCTCGGTGTTGTCGCGGGCGCGGACCTTGCGCCAGTTCTCGAATTCCTGGACGACCTCGACGGGCAGACTCTTGCGTTGCAGGACCCAGTCGATGGGATAGCGCGCGCCCGGGCCCGTGCGCAGGTTCACTTCTCCGGCGCGGATGCTGACCCATCGCGGGATCGGCAGGCCGGACGGGTTGGGCGATACAGTCTCGTTATTGCCCTGGGCGATCGCCGACGGCGCACCGGCAATGCTTGCGAGAAGCAACGCTAGGACCGTCAGCGGGAAGAGGAATCGCGGCGTGAGCATGTCTCGCCGTCTATCGAACGCCACGGCGGGGGTCAAGCGCGCGAAGACGAATGCGCGCGCACTTGCGCGCACAGGGGCAACCGCGATAATCGATGGCGTCGGCGCGCATCTGTGCGCCAGCGCGATCTTCGAGCTCTGGGCGGATCATGCACAGCGAGAAACCGGTTGTCTTTGTGACACGCAAGCTTCCCCAGGCCATCGAGGCCCGGATGATGGAGCTGTTCGACGCGCGCTTCAATTTCGACGACGTCAAGATGGACGACGACGCGCTTGTGGCGGCGATGCAGGAAGCCGATGTCCTCGTGCCGACCGTCACGGATCACATCACCGCCGACCTGATTGTGCGCGCGGGCGACCGTCTGAAGCTGATCGCCAATTACGGCAACGGGGTCGATAACATCGACCTGCCGGCGGCGCGCGAGCGGGGCATCACCGTGACCAACACGCCGGGTGTCCTGACCGAGGACACGGCGGACATGACCATGGCGCTGATCCTTGCCGTGCCGCGGCGCCTGCCGGAGGGCGAACGCCTGATCCGCTCGGGCGACTGGGCCGGATGGTCGCCGACCCAGCTTCCCGGACGGCGCATCTGGGGCAAGCGGCTGGGGATCGTGGGTATGGGCCGCATCGGCACTGCGCTGGCGCGCCGCGCGCGCGGGTTCGGCCTGCACATCCACTATCACAACCGTCGCCCGGTCCACCCCGACATCGAGTCCGACCTTGAGGCGACCTACTGGGATTCGCTCGACCAGATGCTGGCGCGCGTCGATATCGTCTCGGTGAATTGTCCGCGCACGCCGGCGACCTTCCACCTGCTCTCACGGCGGCGGCTGGAGCTGATGCAGCCCCACGCCTATCTGGTAAACACCTCACGCGGTGAGGTGATCGACGAGGAGGCGCTTGGCGATCTGGTGGAGGCCGGCAAGATCGCGGGCGCGGGCCTGGATGTGTTCGAGCATGAGCCCGCTGTCGATCCGCGCCTGATGGCGGCCGACAATGTCGTGCTGCTGCCGCATCTGGGCTCAGCCACTGTTGAAGGCCGTCAGGAGATGGGCGAGAAGGTGCTGGTCAACATCCGCACCTTCATCGATGGCCACACGCCGCCTGACCGTGTGCTGGAGATGATGTTCTAGCCGGGCGCGGCGGAACTCCGAGACTAGAGCCGCCAACCGCAGCCGGGACCGCGTCCCGCGCCATTTCCCACGGCCAGCCGCTGCTGAACCGCCGCCTCAGTGGTCTTGCCGTTACGCCCAAGTACATCCGCGAAGCGTGCCCGGAAGCACCGGATGTCGTCCGCCGTCATGTCGGGGGTACGCTCGGCCAGGTCGAAGGCGCGCCGGAACGCGGCTTCCGCGATCTCGTCGTCTTCGGCATCGGCATGTACCAGCGCGGTGTAGAGCGACAGCGCCGCACGCTCGAAATCGTCGAACCAGAACGCGGTCGAGAGTTCGGTCTGTATTCTTGCGAGTGCGGCGAGTGCACGGTCATGGGCGCCGGCCTCATACCACAGCCGGGCAACGCCGGTGTAAAGCTGCCACTGGATCGACTGTTCCGGGCCCCAGACCTGACGGATGCGAAAACTCAGCCGCCAGGTCATATCGACGGCCTGATCGGTCTGGCCCGCGCGTTCGGCGTGCTTGCGCCGGTACTCCATCTCGTCCGCCAGCAGATCGTCGAACACGCGCAAATGCCCCGGCGGCGGATAGGCGGGAGACGTGTAGGGGGCCGCGCCGTTCGTGGGCGCGGCGGCCGCTGTTCCGCACAGCAGGCAAAGCAGAAGGACGCAGTGCAGGGGCCGACGCGGGACCGGGATGCGCGCTACGGTCCCGCGGCAGATCACGCCGCAACTCCGGGTGCCGCCACGGACCGGATGCCTGGATTGTCGCCGCACAGCGTGCACTTCGGATCACGGGGCACGGCGATGGTGTGGAAGCTGGTGGCAAGGGAATCGTACATCAGCATCCGGCCTGCAAGACTGTCGCCCAGGCCGAGCAGTTCCTTCAGGATTTCCGTGGTCTGGAGCGAGCCCATCACGCCCGCCAGCGCGCCCAGGATGCCCGCCTCCTCGCAGCGCGGCACCATGTCCGGCGGCGGCATTTCCGGGAAGATGCAGCGGTAGCAGGCCGTCGGTGCGTCGTCGTTGCGGCGGAAGGTGAAAAGCTGGCCCTCGAAGCGCAGCATGGCGGCCGCAACGAGAGGGATTCCAGCGAGATAGCAGGCGTCGTTCAGGGTGTAGCGTGTCTCGAAATTGTCGGATCCGTCCGCCACGAGGTCGTAGCCGGAAATCAGTTCGGCGACGTTTTTGTGATCGAGTCGAACATCATGGGTGACGACATTGATCCCGGGGTTCAGGGATGCGAGCGTAGCCTTTGCGGACTCGGTCTTTTTTCGGCCCACTGCATGTGTCGCATGAACGATCTGGCGCTGCAGATTGGTCAGGTCCACCTCATCGTCGTCGATGATGCCGAGCGTGCCGACCCCCGCCGCGGCCAGGTACATCAGAACGGGCGCACCGAGCCCGCCCGCGCCGACCACAAGCACGCGCGACGACAGCAGCTTTTCCTGCCCCTCGTCCCCGACCTCGTCGAGAATCAGGTGGCGGGCGTAGCGGTGAAACTGTTCGTCGCTGAGTTCCATTCGTGTCCCTAGATACCCTCGAACAGCGCCGTGGACAGGTAGCGTTCGGCGAAGGACGGCAGCACCACCACCATCTGCTTGCCCGCCATCTCGTCGCGCGCGCCGACTTCCAGCGCTGCCGCGATGGCCGCGCCGGAAGAAATTCCCACGGGGATGCCCTCGATGCGCGCCAGCTTGCGCGCCGTCTCCAGCGAGGTCTCGTTGGCGATGCCCAGGATCTCGTCATACACATCGACGTTCAGGGTCTCGGGAATGAAGCCCGCGCCGATGCCCTGGATCATGTGCGGACCCGCGGGGCCGCCCTGCAGGACGGCGCTGTCCTCGGGCTCGACCGCCACCACATGAACGCCCGGCTTGCGGGCTTTCAGGACCTCTCCGACGCCCGTGATCGTGCCGCCGGTACCGACGCCCGAGACCAACACATCGACGCCGCCGTCGGTGTCCTGCCAGATTTCCTCTGCCGTGGTGTTGCGGTGGATTTCCGGGTTCGCGGGGTTCTGGAACTGTTGCAACATGATCGCGCCCTCGGTGGAATCCACGATCTCCTGTGCTTTCGCGATCGAGCCGGGCATG
>Ga0181578_10000555_pt1 | contig 35376 bp, 33 predicted proteins | sample 071ome_21_FD_148659 | JGI IMG/M metagenome (GOLD analysis project Ga0181578, IMG submission 148659) | Coastal salt marsh microbial communities from the Groves Creek Marsh, Skidaway Island, Georgia - 071401CT metaG (spades assembly) | ecosystem: Environmental > Aquatic > Marine > Intertidal zone... | reverse complement strand
CCGCAAGGAAGCCGTCGATCTCGACTTCGGGTGTGCTCCACGAGACAACAAGGCGGATCGTGCCGTCGTTCCCCACCCGGTAGAAGCGGTGGCCATCCGCTTCCAACCGATTGAGCGCGGCCAGAGGTAGGCGGGCAAACACCATATTGCCCTCGACCGGGCGCACCAGTTCGGCACCGTCCAGCCCCGCGAGACCAGCGCCGAGACGCGCCGCGCCCCCATTGGCATAGCGCGCGGCCCGCAGCCACGCATCGTCGCTCAGGTAGCCGTCGAGCTGGGCCGAGACGAAGCGCATCTTCGACAACAGATGCCCGCCGCGCTTGCGTCGTTCCCCGAAGGCCGCGGCGAAATCCTCGCGGAAAAAGATCACGGCCTCCGCCGCCATTGCCCCGCCCTTGGTTGCCCCGAAGGACAGCACATCGACGCCGCGCTTCCACGTCGCCTCGGCCGGGGTGCAGTCCAGCGCCGCCAGCGCGCAGGAAAACCGCGCGCCGTCCATGTGGAGCACCAAGCCGTGCCGCTGCGCGACCTCCGCGATCGCATCGACCTCGCCATGGGCATAGACCGCGCCCGCCTCGGTCTCCTGGGTGATGGAAACGGCGGCGGGCGGCATGTTGTGCACGCCGTGGGGCCGGGCCGCCGCAATCGCCGCGTCGAGCGCAGCCGGATCGAGCTTCGCGTCCGGGCCCTCGACGAGGGTCAGCTTCGCGCCGCCAGTATAGAACTCCGGCGCGCCGCATTCATCGGTGTTGATGTGGCTCAGGGGATGACAGAACACCGTGCCGAAGGGCGGGCAGACCGCCGACAGTGCCAGTGCGTTGGCCGCCGTGCCCGTCGCGACCGGGAATGCCCACAACTCCGTCTCGAAGATGTCGCGCAGCTTCTGCGACACGCGCCCGGTCCACGGGTCGTCGCCATAGGGCATCGCGCTCACCGCGGCGGCCTCGCTGACCGCCGCGATCACTTCCGGCAGCGCACCGGCCACATTGTCGCTGGCAAAGTTCGCGGGCGCGTTGCGCCGTGCGCTCACGGGCGCACCGTCAGCTGTACCGTGCCGCGCCGTGTGTCGATGACGAAGGTCCGCGCACAGGCTTCGCGGCTGGTGGGCGCGCCGCCCGTCACGATCACGAGCCGCGACCCGTCGGCCTCGGCAGAGACGATGTCGCATTCCGGCGGCAGATCAAGGTCCAGATCACGCGTTGCCGCGCGCGTATCGGCATCCGAATCAGCCGCCACGGGCGCATCCTCGCCATTGCCCGCGCGACGCGAGGCGTCAACAATGCCCCAGATGACGGCGATCAAGGCGATCACGATGAGCACCCCGAGACCGATGACTATTCTGCGCAGCGCGTTGACGCTCATACCGTCCCCCTCGAAACGACGGGCAGTCTAGGGTCTTGGCGCAAAAAGACAATCCGGCGACGGCGCGGGTCGCGGTCGATCCCGCACAGGCGGGCGAACGGCTCGACCGGCTGCTGACGGCGATGCTGTCCGGCGACGACGGCGCCCTGTCGCGCTCGCGGATCAAGACCCTGATCGAGGGTGGCCACGTCACGCGCAACGGTGCGGTGTGCACCCAGCCCTCCGCCAAGGTCGCGGGCGGCGACGAGCTGGCGGTGACCATCCCCGCCGCAGAAGACCCCGTACCGGTCGGCCAGGACATCGCGCTCGATATCCTGTTCGAGGACGAACACCTGATCGTCCTCGACAAGCCGGCGGGACTGGTGGTCCATCCCGCGCCGGGCAACCCCGACAGCACGCTGGTCAACGCGCTGATCGCCCATTGCGGTCCGGACTTCACCGGGATCGGCGGGGTGAAGCGGCCCGGCATCGTGCACCGGCTGGACAAGGACACCAGCGGCGTGATGGTCGTGGCCAAGACGGCGGAGGCCCATGCCGGGCTGGTCGCGCAATTCTCCGAACGCAGCGTCGATCGGGCCTACCGCGCCGTCGTCTGGGGCCTGCCCATGCCGCCGGCCGGCACGATCGAGGGCGATATCGGTCGCCACCCGAAGAACCGCAAGAAGATGGCCGTGGTCACGCGCGGCGGCAAACCGGCGCGCACCGGCTACAGCACCCTCACCGTCTATGGCGGCGGCGTCGCCGCCTTGATCGAATGCAAGCTGGAGACCGGGCGGACCCACCAGATCCGCGTGCACCTGACCCATGCGGGCCACCCGCTGGTGGGCGACCCGGTCTATGGCCGCGCGGCGGGACGGCGCAGCGCCGTAAAATCGCTCGGCGAGGACGCCGCGCGCGTCTTGACGGAATTCCCGCGCCAGGCCCTGCACGCATTCCGTCTGGGCTTCACCCACCCGGTTTCGGGACAACACATTGATTTTGAAACAGAAATCCTGCCGGACATGGCCGAATTAATAAGATTTTTAGAATCTATCTAAGATATTGAAGATCGGCGCAAAACCGCCATATTTGTTGGGTACGGTGATCACCATCGAAACCGATTTCGGAATCCGCCCGTCCGGGCCGATTCCAGGGAGAGTGCCATGGCCACACCACAGCTTCCCTCGCTGACGCCCGAAGGCAACCTCTCGCGTTACCTGCAGGAAATACGCAAATTCCCCATGCTGGAGCCCGAGCAGGAGTTCATGCTGGCCAAGCGCTGGCAGGAACACGAGGACGTGGACGCCGCGCACCAGATGGTCACCAGCCACCTGCGTCTCGTCGCCAAGATCGCCATGGGCTATCGCGGCTACGGCCTGCCGGTGGCCGAGCTGATTTCAGAAGGCAATGTCGGCCTGATGCAGGCCGTGAAGAAATTCGACCCGGACAAGGGGTTCCGCCTGGCCACCTACGCCATGTGGTGGATTCGCGCCTCGATCCAGGAATACATCCTGCATTCGTGGAGCCTCGTGAAGATGGGCACCACCGCCGCGCAGAAGAAGCTGTTCTTCAACCTGCGGCGCATGAAGGGCCAGCTCAAGGCGCTGGACGAAGGCGACCTTCCGCCCGAGCAGGTCGAGTACATCGCCCGCGAACTGAAGGTCTCGGAAAACGACGTGGTGCAGATGAACCGGCGTCTGGCCGGGCCCGACGGCTCACTCAACGCGCCGCTGCGCAAGGACGGCGAAAGCGACAGCGAGTGGATGGACTGGCTGGTCGATGAATCCGAATCCCAGGAAATGGAGCTGGTCGAGCAGGACGAGCTGGAAAAGCGCCGTGAACTGTTGAGCCAGGCGATGGGTTCGCTGAATGAGCGCGAGCGTCACATCCTGACCGAGCGCCGACTGCGCGAAGATCCGGTCACACTGGAAGATCTGTCCCAGGAATACGACATCAGCCGCGAACGTGTGCGGCAGATCGAGGTGCGCGCTTTCGAAAAGCTTCAGAAAGCCATGAAGAACCTGGCCATCGACCAGCAGGTCGCCGCCGGCTGACGCCGGTTATCGGCAGCAATCAGGCAGGCTTCGCCGCGTCTGCACCGGCCTTCTTGCGGCCGGCCGGCGCGGCCACTGGCGGAAGGCTTTTGACCGCGTCGCCCCATTCCTCATTCAACCGCTTTTTCTCGCGCTGCATGGCCTGAATGCGCGCATCATTCCGCACGCTGATATAGACCGATGCGACCTTGGGCATGACATAGACCAGCCCCCAGCCAAAGGCTGCGGTGCCGTACATCATCGCCAGTGAAAAGACATCCGTGACCACCAGCGTGGCCCGGGCCATGCTGGCCCCGGAGATGAGAATTTCCGCCACGAAGGGGACCACACCGGCAAAGTTCATGGCCGTCACCGCGATGGTCGCATTCCGGCCCGGGTGGCGATCGACAATCGCTGCGACCAGGGACGGGATCATGCCCACCGCAAACACCAGAAGCGCCGGCATGGCAAAAAAGGCGAGGCCGACAATAAACAGCGTGAAGACGGAGACCGTATAGGCCCCGCCCGATTTCCGCTTTCCGGCCGCCGGCTGCGCCTTTGCCAGACCTGCGGTCTTTTTCTTGTCCTTCGCCATCGCTTCAGGTCGCCCGCATCATGATGACGATAACTGCCGCCGCGACAGCAACCAGGCTTCCGATATTCGCGGCGATCTGGTGGCCCAGCAGCAACGACTGGCGACGGAAGGATTTCGCGTCGGTGCGCAGACGCTCAATCTCACGATCCAGCAGCGCATTGCGCTTTCGCGCCGCCTCGAAGCCGCGCTCGTCCCAGGTCCGGTTCTTCCGGTTGTCGAGAATGCGCACCAGATCGTTCAGGCTGCCTTTCGATACAGCCTTCCGGGCCGCGCGGTGCAACCGTTCACGCATGGGGACGTTCTTGTACTCGTTGATCGCGGGCTGCAGGTACTTGAGGAACATATCGTACAGCTTTGGGGCTGCCGTTGCGCTGCTCTTGCTCTGGACATACGCCAACAGTCGAAGTTGGGACATGCGCTCACTCGCCTCCTCGGTCGCGTCCGCAATATCCGTCAGCTCCTTGTCGATGGAACCGAAAACACGCGCACCCAGGAACGCCGCAATATGCCGGTCGAACAGGAACCCGCCATCCTCGGCGTGTTCCTCCATCGTCTCCAGAAGTTCGCGCACTTGCAGCGGCGCGCTTCCCCCGAGCAACGGACTGAGACACGGCAAGGCCGGATTGAGTTCGTAGGCGCACCGTTCGATGGAAAACCCGGCACCGCGGCGCGCCAGATAGACCGACATCTTCTCGGCCACCTCCGCCGCGACAATCATCCACGGTTTAGGTCGGACCTGAACCTCGTGCCAGAAGCTCATCAGTTTTCCATCGATCAGGCCCGTAAAATCCTGGCTCATCGGGGCGTTGCCCAACGCGCTGGCCGTGGTCGTCGCGAAGCCGTCAGGCATCACGACCAGTCCCCGGAAACATATCGGCCCCGTCGGGTTCAGGGTGATCAACGTTCGCGAAAGCACGATGTCCGGCGTCATCTGTTTGGGTCCGCCAGGACCCGGATCTGGACAGGCAGCGATTTCCTTCGCGAGGCTGCGGTTTTTCAGGCTGCGGTCGGCCCAGTTCTCGATATCCTGCGTCGCGATCACCTTGACCGCCTTCTCCCACTTTCGTGACAGCAGATAGGCGATCTCAACCGCCGTGTCGGCCTTGTCACCGTCGAATTCGAACGGCCGATCCGCCCGCGCCACCGGGGCAGGCTGCGACGGGTTCACCCGGCCCGTCTGCACCCAGTTGGACAGGTCCGAAATCGACCAGCGTTCATGGTCATCATCGCGCATCAGTGCGCGCACGACCGGTGCCAGTTCATTGTGAAGCTTGTTGTCACCGAGCAGGGCATTGTAGCTGCCGAGCTGGATGCGTCGGCGCATGATTTCATCATCATCAAGCCCCGCGACCGGATTACGGCCCAGTGCGAGCATCATTATCGTCACACCGATCGCATAGAGGTCGTCGGCCATGTCACCCGCGCCGCGTCCACCAGGCAAACACCTCGCACGCTCCAGCGGCTCGAACAACGCCGGCTGGTCCAGGCCGGGCGCCGCGCTAAAGACCTGCCCGGAAATCACGGAATCGTCATCGCCGCTTCGAAACAGATTGGTCGGCCGAATATTCCGATGGCTGACGCGTTCGTCATGCATCGTCTTCAGAAGTTCGATGAGCGGGATCAGCAGATCGCGCTTCAGCTCCCGAATGAACCAGGGCCGGATTTCCGATTCCAGGTTGGGCATCAGGGCCGGACCGGGCGGCTGTGGAAGGATAATTATGATCTCTTCACGGTTGCTCGCGGGCCAATCGACACGACCCCAGCGCACCGGCTTCAGGATCGAACCATCAACAATGCCCTTTGCGCTCACGATGGCCTTGTGCCGCGCCGGAACGGCGCGGTCCAGAACCAGGGCATAAAGGCTACGGGTGGGATTTTCGCGGTCGAAGGCGACATAGGCGCGCGCGCTGACGGTGCAAAGATGCGGCAGCACCACGTCCGGCTGTATCGCGTACCGGCCGGCGAACACCACCTCATTGCGCGTAGCCGCAGACGGACCCGCCCCCGCATTCGCGGGAAGGTCGTCCAAAGCCCCGATCAGGTCGGCTTCAAGGCTTGCTTCGCTCATCCGACATTCATCATCCGTTTCGCCAGGCGCATCCTGCGATGGCCCCGCACCCCGCCAGACTAGGTGGCAGGCGGTAACGGATGGTTAATGGCGGAAAATGTCAGTCTGCGAAGGGATCGCGGACCAGAATCGTGTCCAGACGCTCGGGACTGGTCGAAAGCAGCGCCACCGGCGCGTCGATCAGCTCCTCCACCCGGCGCACATACTTTACCGCCGTGGCCGGCAGCTCGGCCCAGCTTCGCGCACCCGCGGTGCTGTCCTGCCAGCCTTCGAGCGTCTCGTAGACCGGTTCCACCTCGGCCTGATCCCGAATGCCAGCCGGAAAGATCGAGATTTCCTCGCCGCGCAGGCGGTAGCCCGTGCAGACCTTGATCTCTTCCAGCCCGTCGAGAATGTCGAGCTTCGTCAGCGCGATGCCGTTGATGCCGCTGACCCGGATGGCCTGGCGGACCATCACCGCATCGAACCAGCCGCAGCGGCGCTGGCGGCCCGTCACCGTGCCGAACTCGCGGCCCCGCTCGCCAAGTCGCGCACCGATCTCGTTGGCCTGCTCCGTGGGGAACGGGCCGCTGCCGACGCGCGTGGTGTAGGCCTTGGTGATTCCCAACACATAGCCGATCGAGCCGGGGGCCACACCGGAACCCGCCGCCGCCTGCCCGGCCACAGTGTTCGATGAGGTGACATAGGGATAGGTGCCATGATCGACGTCGAGCATCGTGCCCTGCGCACCCTCGAACAGGATGCGCTTGCCGGAACGCCGCGCCTCGTCGAGCCAGTGCCAGACCGGCACAGAGAAGGACAGCAGGCGCTCGGTGATCTCGCCCAGCTTGTCCATCAGTTCGGCCTTGTTCACCTCATCGGCGCCCAGACCGCGCAGCAGCGCGTTGTGGTGGAACAGCAGGTGATCGACGCGCTGGGACAGGATGTCCCGGTCCGCCAGATCGCACACGCGGATCGCGCGGCGCGCGACCTTGTCCTCATACGCCGGGCCGATGCCGCGCCCGGTGGTGCCGATCTTGTCGGCGCCGCGCGCCTGTTCGATCGCACCGTCCAGATAGGGGTGCAGCGGCAGAATCAGGCTGGCGTTGTCTGCGATCTTCAGGGAGTCCGGTGTAACCTCGACACCCTGCTCGGCGATCCGGTCGATCTCACTCATCAGGGCCCAGGGATCGACCACGACGCCGTTGCCGATCACCCCGACCTTGCCCGGCCGCACCACGCCAGACGGCAGCAGGGAGAGCTTGTAGGTCGTGCCGTCGATGACCAGCGTATGGCCCGCGTTGTGACCGCCCTGGAAGCGCACCACCACATCGGCGCGCTCCGACAGCCAATCGACAATCTTGCCCTTGCCCTCGTCGCCCCATTGCGAGCCGACAACCGCAACATTCGCCATCGAAATCTCCTCAGCCGGCCTCAACCGGAAGCGCGACGGGCTGCCCGTCGGCCAGATAGTGGGTGCAAGCCAGACGGCGCGCCTCGGCCGCCACGTCGGTGACGTCCTCGAAGCCGTTGACCGTGATCCAGCCCTCGTCCCGCAGCGCACGGCCGGCGGCGTAAGCTGTGTCGCCCGGCAGATAGACCCGCGGCGCACGCTTCGCCTCGGGCACGGCCCGCATGATCGTATCCAGATAAAGCGACACGCCGGTCGCCGGCTCGCCCGCCTCGGTGACATATCGCCCGCCGCGGCCCAGTTCGCCGCGCACACCCTCGGCGAAGAGGGTGAAGCTCACGCCCGTCTGATATTCGAAGCCCCGGTACTCGACCGGATCGAGGGTCAGCGACAGGTCGGGCAGCGCCGCGCGCACACCTGCGACCACGGCCGCCAGCCGCGTGACCTCGTCACGCGCCGCCGCCGGAAGCTCGATCGCCTGCAACTCGCCGACGACCTCCTCGGCCGGGCCGACGGACGCGATCATGGCGCACAGGGCCTTGGCCCCGCCGGTGAAGATGGCGCCTTCCCGGCGCAGGATCTGTTCCGTCTCCCCGATATCCTTGCGGTCGAGGGATTCGCGCAGATCGGCCACCGCACCGATGGACAGATCGAGTTCGGCGAGCACATTGGCGACCAGCGCCGGGGAATTGATGTCGATTGTCGGCTCCGCAATGCCCGCCGTCTTCAGGGTTTCGGCGGCCAGTACGATCACCTCGACATCCGCCGCCACCTCAACGGCACCGATCAGTTCCACACCCGCCTGGGCGAACTGGCGTTCCGGACGAAGCTGGTTGCCGCGCACGCGCAGAACCTGGCCTGCATAGGACAGACGCAGCGGGCGCGGCACGTCGCTGAGGCGTGTTCCGGCGATCCGCGCAACCTGCAGCGTGATATCGGCGCGCACGCCCATCATGCGCTGGCTGACGGGATCCATCAGGCGGAACATCTGCCCTGCGAGGCTGCCGCCGCCATTGGCGCCATTTCCCGCCAGCGTCGCCTCGAACTCGACCAGCGGCGGCTTCACCTGCTCGAAGCCGCAGGACGTGAAGACGTCCATGATCGCACCAATGACGGTGGATTCCTGGGCTGCGCGCGGCGGCAGGACATCATGCAGGCCGGCCGGCAGCAGGGCCGTATTTTCAGGCTGATTGCTCATGATCGCGCGCGGTTTAGCGGGTTTGGGGCGCTTGGGCAACGATCCCGGGACGATTCCCGGACATTGGAACAGGCCGGGCGGAGGGCGGCGCGTCCTGTCCGCCCGCCCTAGCGCTGATTGGCTTGGGTGACCTTGTCCTCGACGGTGCGCAATCCTGTGTCCGCGAGCGTACGTTCGCCGGACAGGAGGGCCGAGAACATCTGGTCCGCATTGACGCAGAATTCACCGCGCGCGCGCGAACTGCGGATCGACGCATCATTCGCAAGCTGGGTGATAAATCCGTCCAGCGCCTTCTGCGCGCCGCCGCCGTGGTCGCGGCGAAACATCCGGCGCAGCACGCGCCCATGTTCGACCAGTTCCTGCTTGAAGTGCGAAATCATCGAGTTGTAGTTCTGGCGCATGTCGCAGGCGAGCGCGGCCACCATCATCTCGCTTTGCAGTATACGGACATTCACCGCATCGGTCTCGCGTGCATCGCGAGGCTGAAAGGCATGTGCAGGCACGGACACGACCATCCCCGCCAGCAGGACCAGCGCCGCGCAAACAGACAATTTCCTCATGAAATCAAGACGTTTCACGTTTCCATCTCCGCATTCTCGTCCGGCACTTTCCTGCCGGATATTCGCCAAACGCGCCCGCAGACTAACACCTTCTCGCTGCGTTGCCAGACGAATCGCGTTCACGTTTGCCGATCGGTCGGGCCAAATTCACGCCGTTCACGGCCGCACGGCAATGACGGTGCCGTCTTCGCGAATATAGACCGCATACACCGTCCCCGACGCATCCAGCACCGCCGGCCGTACCGCCGAGACAATCGTCACCGGGTTAGCCACGCGAAGGATTTCAACGGCATTGTCCTTCGCAAAGGTTACGAATCTCAGAAGGGTCCGCCGCGGCCCGGGGAGCGCGATATCCGCGATACCGTCACCGTTCCAGTCATGGACCGCCGCCATCTCCTGTTCCCGGCTGCCGATGGCATGGTTCGAGAACCCCTGTTTCTCCCCGTCAGGGACGAGTTCGCCGTCGCGAAGCTCGTACAGCTTGAGCACACCGCCGATGTGCGGCGTTTCGACATAGGCGATCTCGACGGCGCCGTCGCCGTCGAAATCCGCGATTCCGGCCGGATTGAGCCACCGATTCGGTTTGCCGATGGGCGGCACCTCGCCCACAAACTCCGTCCCGCCCGGCCCGGATCGGAACACGGCCAGCGTCGCACCGGCATAGAGGTATGACTGCACAACGATTGCCTCGTCGCGCCCGTCGCCGTCGAGGTCGTAAAGTCGAACACGCCGGTCCTCGAAAACAGAGCCCGTATCGAGCCGGTAGGTCCGCAAACTTCCGTCCCGCAGTTCGAGTACGAGACCGCCAGCCTCGGTCTTGTCGCCTAGGACGCCATGGGCGTAACGCCCGGTCGGATCGGTCAGCCAGGCCCGCGCGATGTCGTTGGCCCCGGCGGTGACAATGCCGTCCGGCAGGATACCGTCGGGACGTGGCCCCGCATCTGGCGGCACGTCCTGCTCCTCGCCCAACACCAGCTTGCCGCCTTGTAGCGACAAGGGACGGACCTGTCCGTAAGCAAGGCGCAAACCGACCCGGGATGGCGCCTCACCGATTCCAGGTCCAGGCCCGTCGAGCCGGACAAGGCTAGCGCCGCGTTCCGGGGCCCGCATCTCGTACACCGTCTGCGCCTGTGCGGCCTCCGGCGCGAACGCCAGGGCCGCCAGCAGGGCGAGACGGTGCAGGATCGACATCAGAAATTGAGGGCCTTGGCCTGGACGACGTTCGGCAGCGCGGCAACTGCCTTCAGCACGTCTGCGGGGACTTCCTGGTCCACCTCGACCAGCGCGATTGCATCGCCCCCGGTCGCGGTGCGGCCGAGCTGGAACGTCGCAATGTTCAGACCGGCATCGCCCAGCACCGTGCCGAGGCGACCGATCAGTCCCGGCTTGTCCTCGTTTGTGACATACAGCATGTGAGAGCCCAGTCCGGCTTCCATCGGCACACCCTTCACATCGACGATTCGCGGACGATCACCGCCAAACAGCGTCCCTGCGACGCTGCGCGACTGGTTCTCTGTCACCACCGTCAGGCGAATGAGCGTCTGGTAATCGCCTTCGCGGTCCGTGCGCACTTCCGACACTCCGATGCCCCGCTCGCTCGCCATCACCGGGGCGTTGACCATGTTGACGCTGTCGAGGAGTGGCGAGAGGAGACCCTTCAGCGCCGCCGCGGTCAGCGGCTTGCAGTTCAATTCTGCCGCATGTCCCTCATATTCGATGGTCACACTTTTGAGACCGGATTCGGTGAGCTGACCCGCGAAGCTGCCCAGCAGTTCGGCGAGCTTCATGTACGGCATCAGCCGCGGCGCTTCCTCCGCCGAGACCGACGGCATGTTGAGCGCGTTCACGACCGCGCCGGTCAGCAGGTAGTCGGACATCTGCTCGGCCACCTGGATCGCGACGTTGACCTGGGCCTCCTCGGTGCTGGCGCCCAGATGCGGCGTGCAGACCAGGTTTTCCATGCCGAACAGCGCGTTTTCCTTGGCCGGCTCCCGCTCGAACACGTCGAGCGCCGCCGCCGCCACATGACCCGATTCCATCGCGGCCTTGAGGTCAGCCTCGACGACCAGTCCGCCGCGCGCGCAGTTGATGATGCGCACGCCCGGCTTGGTCTTCGCCAGCGCCCCGGCATCGAGGATGCCGCGGGTCTGGTCGGTCAGCGGCGTGTGCAGGCTGATGAAGTCCGCCCGCTTGAGCAGGGTCTCCAGATCGGCCTTTTCCACGCCGATGTCGCGCGCGCGCTCGTCGCTGAGGAACGGATCGAAGGCCACGACCTTCATTTTCAGGCCCAGCGCGCGGTCCGCGACGATGGAGCCGATGTTGCCGCAGCCGATGATGCCCAGCGTCTTGCCCGTCAGTTCCACACCCATGAAGCGGGATTTCTCCCACTTGCCGGCCTGGGTGGAGGCGTCGGCCTGGGGAATTTCGCGGGCCAGCGCCATCATCATGGCAATCGCGTGCTCGGCGGTCGTGATCGCGTTGCCGAAGGGCGTGTTCATCACCACCACGCCGTTTGCCGTCGCGGCCGCGATATCGACATTATCGACACCGATACCGGCGCGGCCGATGACCTTCAGGTTGGCGGCGGCGGCGATGACCTTCTCGGTCGCCTTGGTGGCCGAGCGTACCGCCAGGCCGTCATATTCGCCGATGCAGGCGATCAGTTCGTCCTCGGACATGCCGGGCTTCACATCTACTTCGATACCGCGCGCATCGAAAATCTCGCGTGCGCGATCGCTCATCTTATCGGAAATCAGGACCTTGGGCATTGGGAATCCCTCCGCTGGGTTTGCGGGTGTGTTGATTGTTCGGGGAATGCGGGTGGGCCGCGCCGTCAGGCGGCGGCCGCAACCCGTTCGTTCTTGACGGACTGGTAGGCCCAGTCAAGCCACGGCATCAGCGCGGTGAGATCACCGGCCTCGACAGTGGCACCGGCCCAGATGCGCAGCCCCGGCGGGGCATCGCGATAGGCGCCGATGTCATAAGCCACGCCCTCTTTTTCGAGGAGGCTCGCCACCGCCTTCGACACCCCCGCCTGGTCGTCGCCGGACATGGCCTCGAACCAGGGATCGACGATCTTCAGGCAGACGCTCGTGGTTGAGCGCGTTGCCGGTTCATCGGCCAGAAAAGCGGCCCAGTCCGATGCGGCGATCCAGTCGCCGATCACGTTGAAGTTGGCGTCCGAACGCGCGATCAGGGCCGGCAGGCCGCCGATCTCACGTGACCAGTCCAGCGCGTCGAGATGATCCTCGACGCACAGCATGGACGGCGTGTTGATGGTGCTGCCTTCGAAGATGCTCTTGTCCAGCTTGCCGCCCTTGGTGAGACGGAAAATTTTCGGCATCGGCCAGGGCGGCGTATAGCTTTCCAGCCGCGCCACGGCGCGCGGGCTGAGCACCAGCATGCCGTGCTGCGCCTCACCGCCGAGGACCTTCTGCCAGGACCAGGTGACAACGTCGAGCTTGTCCCAGGGCAGGTCCATCGCAAAGGCGGCGGACGTCGCGTCGCACAGGGTCAGGCCCGCGCGGTCGGCGGCGATCCAGTCGCCGTCGGGCACACGCACGCCCGAGGTCGTGCCGTTCCAGGTGAACACCACGTCGCGGTCGAAATCGACCGCGCCGAGGTCCGGCAGCGCGCCATAGGGCGCATCGAGCTGGCGGATATCGTCCAGCTTGAGCTGCTTCACCACGTCATTGACCCAACCCTGGCCGAAACTTTCCCAGGCCAGAAGGTCAATGCCGCGTGCGCCGAGCATCGACCACATCGCCATCTCGAAGGCGCCGGTGTCCGACGCCGGCACGATGCCGATGTAGTAGTCCGCGGGGATGCCGAGAATCGCCCGGCTGTCCTCGATGACACGCTTGAGTTTTGCTTTGGGTTCCTTCGCCCGGTGCGAGCGGCCGATGCTGGCTGACGCGAGCGCATCAAGGGACCAACCGGGTCGCTTGGCGCAGGGGCCGGAAGAGAACAGTGGATTGGCCGGACGGGTGTCCGGCTGGCGGGTAGTGTCTGTCATGTTACGCGTCCCTCACAGAACGCCGCGCCCCGTTGGGGAGGCGTGGCCCGTCGCGGAAACTAGATCAATCGCGTGGAACGTCAATAGCCCGATTGTCGCAGGGGGAATTTTTTCCGGGCCGCGAGACAGAAACGTCAGGAAAGGCCGTAATACCAGGGCGCGACAAAGCTGAAGACCAGCCAGACGATAACCAGCAGCGGCGTGCCGACGCGCAGGAAATCCGCGAATCGATAATTGCCAGGCGCCATAACCAGCAGGTTGGTCTGGTAGCCGATGGGCGAGGCGAAGGAACAGTTCGCCGCGAACACCACGGCGACTGCGAAGGGCTCAACCGGCAGCGACAGGCCGGTGGCGATCCCCACCGCGATGGGCGTGAACAGCACCGCCGTCGCCTTGGTGCTGATGATATTGGCCAGCACCGCCACCAGCAGGAAGAAGGCCGACAGGACGACCGCCGGTGACGCGCCGCCGACGGCAGACAACATCAGACCGGACAGGAATTCCGCCCCGCCCGTGGCCTGGAGCGCGCTGCCCAGCGCGAGCGCGGCCGCGATCATCATCACGATGGTCTGGTCGATGGCGCGCGTCGCCTGACGCACATTAAGCACGCCGGTCAACAGCATCAGGCCTGCGCCGGCCAGCGTCGCGATCGCAATCGGCAGGATACCCAGTGCCGCGACCGCAATGACGCCCACGAAGATCGCCATGGTGCTGGCTGCATGGTGCACGGCAGGCATTTCCGTCGTTGTCCATTCGAGCAACAGAACATCCGGGTCGCCCCGCAAGGCGTTGATGTCGCTCTCACGGCCCTGAATCAACAACACATCACCAGGTTCCAGCGGAATTTCGGTGAACCGCGCCCGGATCATCTGCGAACGCCGCTGAATGCCCAGCACGACGCAGTGATACTTGTAGCGGAACCCGATCTGCAGAAGCGTCTGCCCGACATGACGCGAGGCCGGCGTGACCATGGTCTCCGCGAGAATCTGGTTGCCCACCTGCCAGCGCTGGTATCCCTCCTCCGTCTCAAACCGCTCCCAGTCGTCACCCAGTTCAGGATGGAACTGCTCCGACTCCCCCTTGAGGGCTTCCGTGAGCGCGGTTCGGGTTGCTGCGACGACAACTATGTCACCATCTCCCAGGGTGAACGCATCATCGAAAGGCGGATGAAAAAACTCCCCGTTCTGAATCACGACCCGTACCGTCATGTCTTTCAGTTCTGGGAAAAATCCGCCGCGCGGACGCATGCCGTCAAACTTGGCACCTTCGCGTACGGTGATTTCGGCCATGAACTGCCGGCCGCCGCCGGCAATGGCGCTGGTCAGATGCGCCCGTTCCGGCAACAGGCGTGGACAGGCAAAGATCACATAGACCACTCCCACCAGCGCCAGCGCCAGGCCGGGGATGGCGAACTGGAAGAAGGAGAACCCCTCCTCACCCAGTTCGATCAGCATGCCGGAGACCAGCAGGTTCGTGCTGGAGCCGATCAGCGTGACCATGCCGCCCAGGATCGAGGCGAAGGACAGTGGCATCATCAGCTTCGTCGGAGACTGGCTGAGGCGGGACGCCAGGGCCTGCATGATCGGGATGAAAATGACCACGACGGGCGTGTTGTTCATGAAGCCGCTGACCACCAGCACCGCGACAAAGGCAAGCCCTGTGGCCAGCGCCGCATGACCGCGCCCGTAGCGGAAGAACATCTGCGCACCTGCTTCCAGGATGCCGGTGCGCGCCAGCCCCTCACCCATCACCAGCAGCGCGACCACCGTCAGCAACGCCGGGTTGGCGAAGCCTGCGAGCAGCTTGGTGGGATCGAGGATATTGGCGCCCCCCGCGTCTCGCACCGGCGCGAAATGGAAGAACACCAGCAGCGCGCAGATCACACCCAGCGAGGTCAATTCGAGGGACACACGCTCGGTCGTATAGAGAACGAGCGCGGCAAGGATGACGGCAAAGGTCACCCACATTCCCAGCGCGGCCGGATCGAGCACGGCGGCCAAACCACTCATGCGCGTGTCTGCTCAGTCAGTTGCGTGCGAAGCGCAGTCTATCACGAGGCGGCCGGTCACGAGCCGGAACCGGCCCGGGCCTTCACGAAGACGACAGCCTCGAAGGTCGCGACCACACCGGCTTCGGTGCTGACCGAAAAGCCGAGCCGGACCACGCCGCGCGCGGGGTCGGACTTTGTCGCCCGCGCCTCGATCACCCTGACATCGGTCGAGAGTGTGTCGCCCGGGCGCACCGGCGCCACCCAGCGGATGTTGTCCATGCCCGGCCCGCCGAGACCGGTCTCATCCACGGCGCCGGTCCGGATGAACTGGCCGGTCGCGATCGCGACCGTCTGGAATCCGCTGGCGATCAGGCCGTCGAACACGGTCGATTTCGCCAGTTCCGCATCGGTGTGGAAGGGCTGGGGATCGTACTGGTTGGCGAACCAGGTGATCTCGTCCTCATCGAGGCGAACCGGTTCGGTCTCGATGGTTCGCCCGACGGTGTAGTCTTCCAGATACCAGCCGGTCATGCCGCGTCCTCCGAAGGGCGCCGGCGCAGGAAGGTCGTCGTCCGAAAACTCGACACCAGCGTGTCCCCCACCGAGATACGGAACTCCAGCCGGATAATGCCGCGATCAGGGCGTGAACTCGATTCGCGGGTCTCCAGTACCTCAACCTGCGTGTTCAGCGTATCCCCGGGCCGCACGGGCGCGAACCAGCGCACCTCGTCCATGGCGGGACCGCCGAGCGAGTTTTCCGCGAACAGGCCGAGGCGGATGAACTGCGCGAACGCTGTCCCGATGGTCTGGTGGCCGCTGGCAATCAGTCCGCCATAGGCGCTCGACTTCGCCCCTTCCGGGTCGATGTGGAACACCTGCGGATCGTACCGCCTGCCGAACTCGATGATGGATGCCTCGTCCAGGGTGACGGGTTCAGTCGCGAACGTGTCACCGGGCGAGAACTCTTCCAGATAGCGTGCCGCCATCAATTCCGCTCCGTCAAAACCGGCGCGGAACCTAGCCGTTTGCGGGTCCGGAATAAAGCCGCCTCAACCGCCGTGCGTCAGGAAGCGGCGCGGCGCGCCTCGTCCTGCGCGGCCTCCCAGGCCAGGATCGCGCGCTTGGTCCGCGGCTCCCAGCGGTAGCCGGAGATAAATCCGCCGTCGCGGATCACGCGGTGGCACGGCACCACCCAGGAGACGGGATTGCGGCCCACGGCCCCGGCCACCGCGCGCGCGGCCTCCGGGCGACCGATCCGGCGCGCCAGGTCCGAATAGGTCACGACCGCGCCCGGCGGGATTCGCAGCAGCGCCTCCCAGACCTTGAGCTGGAACGGTGTGCCGCGCAGCACCAGATGCAGATCGCCGCCACCGAACGCCGCCTCGGCATGGGCGCGCGTGGCCGCATCGTCCTCGACCAGGTCGGCTGCACCGAAACTTGTCGCCAGATCGGCCAGCGTTTCCACCCGGTCGCCCGCGCCGTCGAAGGCCAGGCCGCAGACACCGCGTTCGGTCGCCGCGATCAGGCAATCGCCGAACGGGCTGTCGTGCCAGCCGTAGCGCACCTCCAGCCCCGCGCCGCCGGCCTTCCACTCGCCGGGGGTCATCGCCTCGTGGCTGACGAACAGATCATGCAGGCGCCCCGGCCCGGACAGGCCCGCATCGAAGGCCGCGTCCAGCACGCTGCTGGACTCGGCCAGCGCCTGCTTGGCGTGATCGAGAGTGAGATACTGGACGTACTTCTTGGGACTGACCCCGACATAGCGGGTGAACAGGCGCTGCAGGTGGAACGGGCTCAGCCCCGCCTCACGCGCGATGTCCTCCAGCGACGGCTGGTTGCGGTAGTTCTCCGCCAGCCATGTCAGCAACCGGCCAACCAGCGCGAAGCCGTAGTCGTCCTCATCGGCTGCGTGGGTATCGGTTGCACCGGGATATTCAAGCATATCTGTCACGGTCATCTTCCGGGTTCCTTGTACAACGTCCGCCGCCGGGGGAGCGATTCCGGAATCCGGCGGCAGCTTTGGGGAACCTATGGCACCGCCCGGGCGCGCCCCACCCGGAACTTGCGCAAATGCCGTGCTAGTTGCGCTCGCGTTGGACCAGCACGACCCCCGACAGGATGACGCCGGTCGCCACGACCAGCAGCGGTGTCAGCGGCTCACCCAGCAGCAGCGGCGCGAGGCCGATCCCGATCACCGGCTGCAAGAGCTGCAACGCGCCGATCTTCGCGACGCCGCCATCGGCCAGCGCGCGATTCCACAACAGATAGGCCAGGATGGTGGAGCCCCAGCCGAGCGCCAGGATCGCCATCCATCCATGGGCATCGATGCCACGCAGCGTCTCCATGCCGGAATGAACCGCCACCAGCGGAATCAGCAGCGCCGCGGCCACGACCACCGACCACATTGTGACGGTCGTTGAACCGATCTCCTTGGTCAGCCGCGCCCCTGCGATATAGCCGACGACCCCCATGAACATGCCGATGAACACCAGCACATCGCCCTGCCAGCTCACACCCGCGACCTCAATGCCGATGGCCTCCCAGATCAGCAGCAGCGCGCCGGCCGTGCCGGTGACGATGCCGACCCACCAGCGCCAGCCGGGCATCCGCCGGTCGATGATCGCGGCGAGAATGCCCGCCATCACCGCACCGAAGGCTGTGCCCGCCGCGGCGTGACCCGCCGTTGTGTGCTGCACTCCCCAACTGAACAGGACCGGAAACAGGACCAGCCCGCCCGTGCCCGAGACGAAGACCAGGAAACACGCACGCGCATTCAGGGGTATCCGGTGCCTGCCCACCAGGATCACCAGCGCGGCCAGCGGCGCGGCAACGACCGCACGCATGGCTCCGACGGTGACCCCGTCGGCAGATCCGGTCGCAACCTTTGTGAAGGCTGCGGTCGCGCCGTAGATCAGGACGGCGATCAGCGCAAGCGTGTAGAGCCGTACGGCATTGGTTTCGGACATCCGGCCCCCGACCCGGAAGTGATCCCGGTCAGCGGCGCTGGACCAGCGCCACGCCGAACAGGATGATCACCGTGGCCGCGATGAGCATCGGCGTCAACGGCTCCGCGAGAAACACGGCGGCCCCTGCGACCCCTACGACCGGCAGGCCAAACTGCCACACGGACATACGACCGATGCCGCCGCGCGTCAGCGCGAAAATCCAGGTGATGTACGCCACCACGGTGGACCCCGCGGAGAGGTAGATGATTGCGGTCCAGCCGAGCGGCTCGATCGCGGCCCAGGCCGCGGCATCCATGCGCAGGATGACAAACGGCAGCTGGATCACCGCCCCGACCACAACGCTCCACATGGTGACACCGATGGATCCGTAGCGCGGGGTCAGCCGCGCGCCGACCACAAAACTCATGGCCGCGGAAAGGCCACCAGAGGCGCAGAGCAGGTCTCCCTGCCAGGACGCATCGACGGAATCGAGCCCGATCGCCTCGGCAATCAGGATCACCACACCCACAAATGCCACCGAGACCCCTAGCCACCAACGCCCCGGAGGAAATCGCCGGTTGACCAGTGCCTCGAGCAACCCGGCGAATACGGGGGTCGCCGCCGCGACGACGGCCGCGTGCCCCGCCGACGTCAACCCGACGCCCAGTGTAAACAAAACCGGAAACCCGATGAGCCCCGTCACACCCAGGGCGAAGATCAGCCATTTGTCTCGTCCGTACCACGGTAGCGGACAACGCAAGACCGCAAGGATCAGGACAGCGAGCGGCAATGCCGCGACCGTTCGCAGCAAGGCCAGCGAAAGGACATCGACGGACATTGCGCCAAACTTGGTGATGATTGGCGTACCGCCCCAAACGAGGACCGTTAACAAGGCTCCGGCGGTGGCGAGCGAGAAAAACCCGACGGCTTCGGGGGAAAAATTTGAGGACTTGTTCATGGGATCAGGACTCGAGACGCCCCGGATCTACCGTCACACCGTGATCGAGCGGGCCGTGGCCATGGCCGTAGCCGGGGGCCGACAGGATCGCCGCGCGCACATAGCGCCGGGCCCGCTCCACAGCATCGGCGAGCGCCATGCCCTGGGCAATTCCGGCGGCAACCGACGATGCCAGCGTACAACCGGTGCCGTGTGTGTGGGTGCTGTCGATCCGCGCACCGGCGAACCGGACCGTCCCATCGGGCGTGACAAGCAGATCGACCACCTCATTGCCGGGGACATGGCCGCCCTTCACCAGCGCCGCCGACGCACCCATCTCCAGCAACCGTTCGCCCGCGCGCTGCTGACCGGCTTCATCGGCCACCGCGATCCCTGTCAGGGCCTCTGCCTCCGGCGCGTTCGGTGTCAGCACGGTGGCGCGGGGCAGGATCAGCGCCGCCAGCGCGTCATGCGCGCCGGTGTCGAGGAGCCGCGCGCCGCCCTTGGCGACCATCACCGGGTCGGCCACCAGCGGGATATCGGGCGCATGTTCCACCAGTTCCCGCGCGACGGTCTCGATCACCTCGACGCTGTGAAGCATACCCGTCTTGATCGCATCGGCCCCGAGATCGTCGAGAACAACGCGCATCTGCTGCGCCACGAAATCCGTATCGACCGCGAAAACGCCGTGCACGCCTTGGGTGTTCTGGGCCGTGAGCGCGGTGATCGCCGTCATGGCGAACCCGCCAAGCGCCGTGACAGCCTTGATATCCGCCTGGATTCCGGCACCCCCGCCCGAATCCGAACCGGCTACGATCAGCACCCGTCCCTTCATGCCGGAAATCCGCTCAGGCCGCGGCGGCAGCGGCGATGGCGCTGGCGATATCGTCCACGACCGCGTTCACGGCGGCCTCGTCCCTGCCCTCGGCCATCACGCGGATGACCGGCTCTGTTCCCGAAGGACGGATCAGAACACGGCCCTCCCCGGCCAGCCGGCTCTCGCCCTCGCTGATCGCGGATTTGACCTCCGGCGCATCCATCGGCGTGCCGCCGGAAATGCGCACATTCTTCAGGATCTGCGGATAGGGATCGAACACCTTGGAGAATGCGCTCATCGGTGTATCGTTGGTGACCTTGCCCGCCAGCACCTGCAGGGCGGCGATCAGCCCGTCCCCGGTGGTGGAATAGTCGCTCAGGATCACATGGCCGGACTGCTCGCCGCCTAGGTTGAATCCGCCCGCGCGCATCTGCTCCAGCACATAGCGGTCGCCGACCTTGGCACGCTCCAGCCCCAGGCCGATGGTCTCGAGGTATTTTTCCAGCCCCAGGTTCGACATCACCGTCGCGACCACGCCGCCACCGGTCAGCCGGCCTTCCGCCTGCCAGGCGCGCGCGATCATGGCCATGACCTGATCGCCATCGATCTTCGTTCCGTGCTCGTCGCACAGGATCACCCGGTCCGCGTCGCCGTCCAGCGCAATGCCGAGATCAGCGCCGTGCGCGACAACCTGTTCCTGCAAGGTTTCCGTCGCCGTCGCGCCGCAATCCTTGTTGATGTTGGTGCCGTTGGGCGCGATCCCGATGGGCACCACGTCGGCGCCCAGCTCGTGGAAGACCCGCGGCGCCACCTTGTAGGCGGCACCATTGGCGCAATCGACGACCAGCTTCAGCCCGTCGAGCCGCAGGTGCCGGGGGAAGCTGTACTTCACGAACTCGATATAGCGGCCCGGCGCATCTTCCAGCCGCCAGGCGCGGCCCAGCCGGTCGGACGGCGCGAGGTGGTCGAGAAGCCCGTTCTCGATCAGCGCCTCGATCTCCTCCTCGACCTCATCCGACAGCTTGTAGCCGTCAGGGCCGAACAGCTTGATGCCGTTGTCCTCGAACGGGTTGTGGGAGGCTGAGATCATCACCCCCAGATCGGCGCGCAGCGAACGGGTCAGCATCGCGACGGCGGGGGTCGGCATCGGTCCGACCAGCACCACGTCCATGCCCATGGCCGTGAAACCGGCCTGCATGGCGGGCTCGATCATGTAGTTGGACAGGCGCGTGTCCTTGCCGATCACCACCGTATGGCGGTGGTCGCCGCGCGTGAAACGGCGGCCCGCGGCCATCGCCACGCGCAACGCCGTCTCGGCGGTCATCGGCTCCATATTGGCCTTGCCGCGAATGCCATCGGTGCCAAACAGCTTGCGTGCCATGAACAGGCCTTACGTTGTTCCGGTTCAAATCCCGGTGGGTTACCGCCTTATAGCACCGGGTTCGTGAGCGTTCACAAGGCCGTCATACGGCCCAGCCGGATGCGTGACGCCACACATCCAGCGCCCGGCGGGTCTCGTCCACGTCGTGGACGCGCACGATCTGCGCCCCGCGCGCCACGGCTGCCAGCGCGGCGGCGACAGAACCGGTCACCCGCGCCTTCGGATCGGTCTCCCCTGTCCACACGCCGATGAAACTCTTGCGCGACAGACCAACCGCCAGCGCGCAACCCAGTCCGTGGAACACCGTGAGGTCGCGCAACAGCGCTTCATTGTGGGCAACGGTCTTGCCAAAACCGAAACCGGGATCGACGGCGATCCGCGCCGCCGGGATACCGGCGCCGCGGCACAGGGCCACCCGCCCGGCCAGCATCGCGTAAACATCGCCCACGACATCGCCATAGCTGGGGTCGTCCTGCATGGTCTCCGGCGTACCCCGCATATGCATCAGGACAACGGATGCGTCTGATCGTGCGATCGCCTCGACTGCGCCGTCATCGGCCAGAGCGCCCACATCGTTCACGATGCGCGCCCCGGCCTCGACCGCGGCCTGCATGACAGCAGTCTTGCGGGTGTCGATGGAGACCAGGACCCCCTCATCGGCCAGCGCCGAGACCACCGGCAGGACCCGCGCGCATTCCGCATCCACGGAGACCGGGGCCGCGCCGGGCCGTGTGGACTCCCCGCCGACATCGATGATATCCGCGCCCGCCGCCACGAGCGCGCGTGCGAAGGCGATAGCCGCGTCGGGATCGGCATGGTCGCCGCCGTCGGAAAAGCTGTCGGGCGTGACATTACACACGCCCATGATACGCGGGCACGCGCCGGTGCCGGACAGGGCCAGACCGGCGAAATCCGCGCGCGGCGCGCTCAGGCGCTCAAGGGCATCCGCCAGCGCGCCATCGTACTCCGAAAGCACGTCCCCGGCCGCCTGGCGCAGTTGCGCCGCCGACAGAACGTCTCCGCCCAGCCGGGCATGGGTAAAGGCGAGCGGGCCGCCCGCCAGCGCGAAGGCCTCTCCCTCGCCGCACAGGCGCAGCGCCGCCGGGCCGGACACCAGTCCCTCGGGTACCGGCATCACATTGGTTGCCGTCTCGGCATCGAAAAAGGGCTCCCGCGTATCGGCGGAAGCCCCCTGTCGCTGATTCATCGTCGAAACCGTCCGCTGCGTCAGCCCTGGGGCTGCGGTTCCGGCTCCATGCCGCCCGACGGCCGGTCCTTTTTGTTCGCGCTGCCGCTGGTGGGTACCGAGGAACGCGGGCGATCGGTCGAACCGGATTCATCGTTGTCGGACCGGTCGATGGATTCACCCTTGAGCAGATGATCGACCTCATCAGCGGAGAGGGTCTCGTATTCGAGCAGCCCGTTGGCGAGCGTGTGCAGATCTTCCATCCGCTCGATCAGGATACGGCGCGCATCGGCCTCGGCCGTGTCGATCAGCAGGCGGATCTCGTCGTCGATGACCTTGGCGGTCGCGTCGGAGACGTTCTTGTGCTGGGACACGGAGTGTCCGAGGAAGACCTCTTCCTGATTGTCCTCGTAACGCAGCGGGCCCAGCTTCTCGCTAAAGCCGTATTCGGTGATCATCCGGCGCGCGAGGTTGGTGGCTTCCTTGATGTCGTTACCGGCACCGGTTGTCACGTGTTCCTTGCCGAAGATCAGTTCCTCGGCGACGCGGCCGCCGAACATCATCGACAGCTTCGCCTTCAGCTCGTAGATCGAGTAGGTGTAGCGGTCACGCTCGGGCAGCGACATGGTCACACCCAGCGCGCGGCCGCGCGGGATGATGGTGACCTTGTGCAGCGGGTCGCAGCCATCCTTGGCCAACCCGACCAGCGCATGGCCTGCCTCATGGTAGGCCGTGAGGCGCTTTTCCTCTTCCGTCATCACCATCGAGCGGCGCTCGGCGCCCATCAGCACCTTGTCCTTGGCGTCCTCGAACTCGGCCATGGTGACCATGCGCCGGCTCTTGCGCGCCGCGATCAGCGCCGCCTCGTTCACGAGGTTGGCGAGATCCGCGCCCGAGAAGCCGGGCGTGCCGCGCGCGATGATCTTCGCGTCAACGTCCGGCGCCAGCGGCACCTTGCGCATGTGGACCTTGAGGATCTGCTCACGCCCGACGATGTCGGGGTTCGGCACCACGACCTGACGGTCGAAGCGGCCCGGGCGCAGCAGCGCCGGGTCCAGCACGTCCGGGCGGTTGGTGGCCGCAATCAGGATGACGCCTTCATTGGTCTCGAAGCCGTCCATCTCGACCAGCAACTGGTTGAGGGTCTGTTCGCGCTCGTCGTTGCCGCCGCCGAGGCCGGCGCCACGATGACGACCCACCGCATCCAGCTCGTCGATGAAGATGATGCAGGGCGCGTTTTTCTTGCCCTGCTCGAACATGTCACGCACGCGCGATGCGCCGACACCGACGAACATCTCGACGAAGTCGGAACCGGAAATTGTGAAGAACGGAACGTTCGCCTCGCCCGCAATGGCGCGCGCGAGAAGCGTCTTACCGGTGCCCGGAGGGCCCACCAGCAGGACGCCCTTGGGGATCTGGCCGCCGAGGCGCTGGAACTTCTGCGGGTCCCGCAGGAACTCGACGATCTCCTCGACCTCCTGCTTGGCCTCCTCGACGCCGGCCACGTCCTCGAAGGTGACGCGGCCCGACTTTTCCGTCAGCAGCTTGGCGCGAGACTTGCCGAAGCCCATGGCCCGGCCGCTGCCGCCCTGCATCTGACGCATGAAGAAGATCCACACGGCGACAATGATGATGAAGGGCAGCCAGGACAGCAGCATGCCGAGAAGCGGATGCACCTCTTCCTTCGGCGCGGCGGAAATCCGCACGCTGTGGTCGCTCAGACGCTGGACCAGATTCGGGTCGTTCGGCGCATAGGTGGTGAACTTCGTGCCGTTGCGCAGCGTGCCGGAAATGTCCTGGCCCTGGATGGTCACATCCTGGACCTGATCGTTCTCGACCTGGGTCACGAAGTCGGAGAAGGCGAGCTTCTGATCGCTTCCCTGGCGGCCCGAACTCTGGAACAGGTTGAACAGTGCAACGACGAGCAGGGCGATAATCACCCACAGCGCCAGGTTTCTGCCGAAATTGTTCAAATGATCTCTCCACTCGACCGCGCGGGCGCCGACCTTGATGAAGGTGTCCTCGCCCGGCCGCTGAAACGTCCCTCTAACATGGGACTCCGGACGCGCAAGGGCAACGGCAAATTCGTCACAGTTAGATGACCGTGAAAACGGTTAAAAACCGCCAAAAGTTGCGCCCGAAATCGGGTTTTTCGGTGAAAACCGCACAAACAGTGCCCCCTGCCCGTCAAAATCAGGGCCTGCGGCCAGCCGGTCGCCGTCATAAAGGCCCGGCAAGACCCTCCGCGCCTCGTGGGGCAGCGCCAGCACCCGCGCTGATACGACACGCGCCCAGTCGCGCCGCGAGGCCCGTTCCAGCGCATCGACCGTCAGGCCCGGACCGGCGGAGCCGGCCAGGACCGTGAAGCGGTTATCCCAGGTGAACGCGCCGTTCCCGACAGCACAGGGTGGCGGAAGCGCCGCTGGTTCGCGAAAGACCTGCAACCGACCGTTCGCAACGTGTGTAATCACGCACCCGCCGAGCGTCCGCCGCCAGTCACCGGTATCGTGCACAACCCGCGCCGCCAGCGCATCAAGACGCGCTCCGCGCGGCGGATAGGCTCCCCCGCTCACGGTAGTAACCGCCCTGCCGATAAGGTCCCGCGCTGTGTCAGGGGCGGCGCTGCGTAACTTTTCGCTGTCCAGAACCGCAAATCCGGCGGGATCGATCCGCGCGACAGCCCCCGCCAGCGCGGCCAACGCGTGCTCATGGGCAATCCGCGCAGCGACCGACGACGGGCTATCTGCCGGGTTTGAAATCGCAGCATCTGCGCGAAGCCGCGCCCGCTCGAAACGGGGGTCGAGATTACTCGGGTCTTCGATCCAGGACTGGCCGCACGCGGCCAGGCTGGCCGAAAGGCGCGCGCGGGGTACAGACAGCAGGGGACGCAGGATACGCACCCCGCCACTCTCACGCAGATCTGCCATGCCCGCCTGCCCCGCGACACCGCTGCTGCGCGCGCGGCGCATGATGCGGGTCTCGACCTGATCGGACAGGTGGTGACCGACCAGCAGATGCAGGATACCGGCCTCACGGCACGCGTGTTCCAGCGCTTCGTAGCGCGCCGCACGCGCCGCCGCCTCGACGGCACGGGTGCGATTCAGCCCGGTCAGGCGGAGAACACGATGAGGAATAGAATGCCCCGCCATCCACCGGGCGACCTGGCGGGCCTCGTCAACGGATTCGGAACGCAGCCCGTGATCGACGGTCAGCGCAAGAAGTTCGCCGTCCTGCGCGCGCACCCAGTCCGCCGCCAGCAGGACAAGCGCCATGCTGTCACGCCCGCCGGAGACACCGACAGCGAGGCGCGGACGCGCCTCAAACGGACCGAGGCGGTCCATCAAACGGAAAAATTCCGCTGCGGAGACGGGCGCCCGGTCGGGCGCGCCGCCATCGGGCATGGCTGGATCGGCGGCGGCTAGCCGCACTGCAGACGGCCGATCTCCCGGTCCGCGCGCTGGACCACGCTGGTCGGCGCATCGGGGTATTCGACACGAAGTTTCTTCAGCGTGATGCAGGCATCGTCGCGCTGGTTCAACTGGGCCAGCGACATGCCGAGCTTCAGCAGGTTGTCCGGCGCCTTGCCGCTTTCGGGATAGCGCTGGAATCCTTCCGCGAAGGTGCGCGCCGCTGTCGGGTAGTCGCCGCGCACATAATAGGTCTCGCCCAGCCAGTACTGCGCGTTGCCCGCGAGCGGGTCGTCGCCATGGGCGGCCACGAACTCGGAAAACGCCTGCTCGGCGCTCGCGAAATCGCGGCGCAGCAGGAACTGGCGCGCGTAGTTGTAGCGGTCCTGCACGCTGCCGTCGGGCAGGGCGACGCCTGTACTGGCCGCTGCGGCCGTCGTTGCGGCCGGCGCACTCGCCGCCTGGTCACCCCCGGTCGCAGGAACGTTGGCCGCGCGAAGCTGGCTCTCGGTCAGGGTCCCGATAACCTGCGGCGCGCCGCCGCCCTCACCCTGGACGGTGACCGAGCCCGGGCGTTGCGGCGCCACGGGCGCGACAGGTTCGCCGCCGCCGCGGGAAGCCTGACCGGGTCCACCATTGCCTTCGAGTTCACGCAGGCGGAAGTCCACATCGGCCACCAGCCGGTCCATGCGGTCGTTGAGCTGGCGGACCTGAAACTCGAGCTGTTCGATCTGACCGGTCAGCCGCCGGGTCTGTTCCTCCAGAGAATCCTGGGTGATCTGCAGATCCGAAAGGGCCGACGGCGGCGGTGTCGTCCCGCTGGAGGCCGAGCCGGCCGGGGGCGTATCGCCGCGATAGACGGCGCGCTCCAGCGTCTGGAGCTGGCGCTCAAGGCGCTCGACGGTATCGGACAGGTTCTGCACGTCGCGTGACTGCGCCGCCGCCACGGACGGCCAGGCGATGCCCGCCATCAGCAGGGCCGAAAGGGCGAGCCCGGAGAATGCATGCACCGAGAGGGTTTTCTTGGTCTTCATCGTGATCGTTCCAGCGACGGTCTTCCTGTACCCGGCCTTCGCCGCCAGGTCCGGCGCACGACGTTCGGCCTGATTTCCGGCGAAACTATGGCAGGTCCGGCCGGATACGAAAACGCCCCGGACATGTCCGGGGCGCCTTCATTCGCGAATGACGTTTCGCGTTTACTGGTCGATGACCATCACCGCACGGCGGTTCTGGGCCCAGGCGCGCTCGTTCGAACCCGGAACAGCCGGGCGCTCCTTACCGAAGCTCACGATCTTCACGCGGTTGGTATCGATGCCCAGCGAGACCAGGTAGTCGCGCGCGGCATCCGCACGGCGCTCACCCAGAGCCAGGTTGTACTCACGCGTGCCGCGCTCGTCGGCGTGACCTTCGACGATCACGCGATTGGCGGGATAGGTCTTGAGCCAGGCCGCCCAGCGCTCGATGGCCGTGCGGGACTCCGCGGACAGCGCGGAGCTGTCGAACGCGTAGAACACGCGGTCACCGACGTTGATCTCGAGATCGAGCTGAGAGCCGGGCTTGGGGCCGGCGGGCGAGGTTGCGACTTCGCCGCTGCCCGAGGACGCGCCGGTGCTGCCGGTGCTTCCGCTGTTATCGCCGCTGGTCGAGCAGGCAGCGAGTACAAACGCCGCCAGGACAAGGCCGGTGATATTAATTCGCATAGTGGACTCCTTAAGTCTTTTTATTCACGGACTGGACAATCCGTGAAATGTTTCCGGAGGATCGGTGTGGCCTTTCCCCCGGTTACTGCGCCGACCGGCGCCGATTCACGGTGAAACCTTCAAGCAGGTTCAGAAGTCCCCGCCTGCCGACGCTCGCGAATATACTTATCGTTGAATCGGGAATCAAGCATTCCCCTGCCTCTTTGACGGCGATTTGACAAGTATTTACAGGCACTTTTGGTGATTCGAACCTATTGCGGAAGCGGCCCGGGCGACCATGCCGGGTCCGAACCGCCAACCGGTGTGGTGACCTCACGCTCGTTGAAACCGGTCAGGTCGATGGAGAACAGTCGCGGGTCACCGCCGCGCCCGCGTGCATCGCTGGGTTCCTGACGGAAATACATCAGAACCCGGCCGTTGGGCGCCCAGGTGGGCCCCTCGACCAGGAACCCGCGGGTCAGCAGACGTTCCCCCGAGCCGTCGGGTCGCATCACGCCGATATGGAAGGTGCCCCGGAAGATTTTCGTGAAGGCAATCAGGTCGCCGCGCGGGGACCAGACCGGGGTCGCGTAGCGCCCCTCGCCGAAGCTGATTCGGCGCTGGTTGCTGCCGTCCGAGTTCATCACATAGAGCTGCTGGCTGCCGCCGCGGTCCGATTCGAACACCACCTGGCGTCCGTCGGGCGCGAAAGACGGCGCCGTGTCGATCGACGCGCTGCGGGTCAGTTGCGCGACCCGGCGCGTGCGCAGATCCATCGAGTAGATATTCGAATTCCCGTTTTCGGCATAGCTCATCACCACGCTGTTGCCGTCGGGTGAGAAGCGCGGCGCGAAGGTCATGCCCGGGAAATCACCCAGCAGTTCCTGCTCACCTGTGTCGATGTTGAACAGATAGACGCGCGGCTGGTCGTTGAAATAGGCCAGATAGGTGATCTCCTGCTGCGCGGGCGAGAAGCGCGGCGTGAGCACCAGGGTCTGTCCGTCGGTCAGGAAACGATGGTTCGCGCCGTCCTGATCCATGATCGAGAGCCGCTTCACGCGTTTTTCGGCCGGCCCGCTCTCGGCAATATAGACGATGCGGGTGTCGAAATAGCCCACCTCGCCGGTCACGCGCTCGTAGATCGTGTCGGCAATGATGTGCGCGACCCGGCGCCAGTTGGCCTGCGTCGTGGTCAGGCTGAGGCCGGTCATCTGGTCCTCGGCGAAAACATCCCAGAGCCGGAACGAGGCGCGCAGCGCGCCATTGGCCTCGATCCCGACCTCACCGATGACCAGTGCCTGGGCGTTCAGTGGCTTCCAGTTGTTGAACCGGGGCGTCACGCCGAGCCCCTGTGGCTGGCCGATGAAGGCCTTCTTGTCGATCGGCCGGAACAGCCCCGAACGCTCCAGATCGGCCGCCACGACCCCGGCGATATCGACGGCGAACCGCCTGGCCGCCTCGTTGTCCGAAAGAAAATCGGGCACCGCGATGGGCAGGGGTTCGACATTGCCTTGCGTGATATCGACGGTGATCTCGGCGCGCGCGGGCCCGTGGGCCAGAAGCGACAGCGCAACAAGGGCAACGAGGACCGGCAGGGCGCGCAGGGGGGGAAGGGCGATGTTCATGGCTAGCTCAGCATCTTGCTCGGGTCGAAATTGAATTTGATGTCTTTCCAGATGTCGTACTGCTCGGGCGGCAGCTGCAGCGGCGCGCATTTCAGGACCGCACGGCGCGCGGCCTCGGCAGCCGAACGGAAATAATTGTCGAGGGCCATGCGCGTACTATCGACGACATCGACCCGCGACACGTTGCCTTGCGGGTCCACGGCAATCTGCAGCGAGACCAGTAGCGTGTCTGCGTCGCGCGCACCCGGGGGCGGGCTCCAGCACGGGCTGATCTGCTGACGGATCATCACGCCGAGGCGGTCGATCTCGCGGATAGAGGCCTGCTGGGCCACCTGCGACTGCTGCGGGGCTTCGTCACCCTTTTTCGCCACGCTCTCCGGCTTTTTCGAACGCTGGGGCGTTTTCTGCTTTGCGTCCTGGGCGGCAAGATCCTTCAGAACCGAATCGAAATCGCGGCGCGGCGCCGGCGGCTTGGGCTTCGCTTTCGGCGTCACCTTGGCGGTCGGCGGGGCCGGCGCGGGTTCCGGCTCGGGCTCCGGTTGCGGCTCGGGCGCCTTCTTTTCCGGTTCCAGCGGCACAACGACAGGCGGCGGCGGCGCCGGATCGGCCTTGGCCACATTCTGGGGTTCGGGCGGGCGCGGCGGTTCAGGCACCGGCTGCGGGGGGCGCGGCGGCGGCTGGGGTGTCGCGGTGCGCGTCGTCTCGGGCTCGGGTTCTGGCGTGGCCGCTTCAGGCGGCCGGGTGACGTCGTCGAGGCGCACCACATCGACCGGAATGATGGTCGCGGTCACCGGTGGCGGCGTGAAAAAGAGATGCAGGCCGAACTGGGCAAACAGGATAACGGCGGCATGCCCTCCCGCAGACACCAGCCCGCTCGACGTTCTCAGATTTGCCCACGCGACACGCATGCTCCCGGAACGGCGCCTCCGCTATTGCTGCGGCTGCGGCTGCTGGGCGCCGGGGATCGGCACTTCGGCAATCAGCGCAACCTTGGAGAAGCCGGCTTCGGAGACCATGCCCATGACTTCCATGACGCGCCCGTAGTTGATCTGCCGGTCGCCGCGCACGAACACCCGCAGGTCCGGGTTCGCCTCTGACACCGCGATCAACCGTGGAATCAGGGCCTCCTGCTCGATTTCGGATTCCTGTAGATAGACCCGCCCTTCCGCATCGACGGTGATGATGAGCGGCTCCTTCTCCTCGTTGATCGGATCGACCGCCGCCTTGGGCAGATCGACCGGAACACCGACGGTCAGGAGCGGTGCCGCGATCATGAAGATCACAACCAGCACCAGCATCACGTCCACGAAGGGGGCGACGTTGATTTCCGTCATCGGACCGCGCCGGAACCGGCGCCGCATCCGCATGCTGTCGGATGAGAGCCCCATGACCTATTTCGTCTCCTCAAGCTGGCGGGACAGGATCGCGCTGAATTCGGCCGCGAACCCTTCAAGCCGCTGGGAATACCGGGTCATGTCGTTGCTAAACTTGTTGTAGGCCGCCACGGCCGGGATCGCGACGATCAGGCCCATGGCCGTCGTGAACAGCGCCTCGGCCAGGCCGGGCGCGACGACCGCCAGATTGGTGTCCTTCGCGATGGCGATAGCCTGGAACGAGTTCATGATGCCCCACACCGTGCCGAACAGGCCGATGAACGGGCCGGTCGCACCGGCCGAGGCCAGGAAGACCATGTAGCGTTCGATCCGCTCCATCTCGCGCGTGAGCGAAACCTCCATGACCCGTTCGATGCGGTCGTGCAGGTTCGCGCGGAGCGAATCCGTGGACGCCAGCCCGCGTGCATTACTTCTCTGCCATTCCGACATGGCCGCGGAGAACACCGCCGCCATAGGGTCACCGGGACGCGAGCCGAGGCGCTGGTACAGCTCATCGAGCGACCCGCCCGACCAGAAGTTTTCCTCGAAGCGTGTCGCATCGGCGGACAGCCGGCGCAGCTTCAGCCACTTGTCAATGATGATCGTCCACGACCAGAAGGACGCGACGAACAGAATGACCATAACAACCTTGATGACCAGGTCGGATCGCAGGAAGAGCCCCCACACCGAAAAATCGGCGATCCCCACCCCGCCGGTCACCGCAACCGTTTCGACGATGTTCGATTCCATGGAAAAAACAGCCTCTCGTTTTCGTTGACGACGTCGCCTCCCCCGAGGCAAGCCGCATGCCAGAACATGCGCGTCGCATTAAGCCCTTGCGATCAGGTCTTCCAGCGCGCCCCTGACATCCCCGGGAAGCCGCGCCGGCCTGAGATTTCCGTCCATGCATGCCAGACGTATCTGCATGCCAACCAATTCCGTCTCGCCGCCCGCCGGCTCGCATCGTGCGACCATCTGGTCCGCACGCAGGCTCGCCCCGCGCACTTCGCGAATCCGCGTGCGCACCACCAGCGCATCGTCGAGACGCGCCGGCAGCAGGTAGTCCGCGTTGCAGCTCCGCACCGCGAAGGCAATTCCCGCCTCCTCCAGCAGGGGCCCGTGTTCCGTTCCCAGGCAACGCATCAGCTCCGTGCGCGCGCGTTCCGCGAAACGCAGGTAGTTGGCGTAATAGACGATGCCTGCCGCATCGGTGTCCTCGTAATACACCCGTATCGGAAAGACGTGCGCGCCGCCGTCGAACCACCCCGAAGGGCTGGTGCCCCGCACCCCGCCGTCAGCGCCCATGACCGTCTTCCGGTTTCGCATCATCGGTGCCATTTGTGGCAACCGTATGGCCGTCGAGCAGGTCGCCCTGGAGATCGCCGGCGGCCTCGTTTCGCGGTGGCGCATCCAGGCCCAGATGCCCGTACGCGCCCTGGGTGAGCATGCGCCCGCGCGGGGTGCGCTGAATGAAGCCCTGCTGGATCAGGAACGGCTCCACCACGTCTTCCAGCGTGTCGCGCTCCTCCGACAGGGCCGCGGCCAGCGTCTCGATCCCGACCGGCCCGCCCAGATGCACGTCCGCGATGTGGCGCAGGTAGCGCCGGTCCATCGAATCGAGCCCCCGGTCATCGACATCGAGACGCGACAGCGCCCGATCTGCGATCTTGCGATCGACCGGCAGGCTGTCCTCGACCAGCGCGAAGTCGCGCACCCGGCGCAGCAGGCGACCGGCGATGCGCGGCGTGCCGCGCGCACGCCGGGCGATCTCCACCGCGCCTTCGTCGGTCATCGCCAGATCGAGCAGCCCCGCACCCCGGCGCACGATGGTGGCCAGATCTTCCGGCCCGTAGAATTCCAGCCGCAGGTTGATCCCGAAGCGTTCACGCAAGGGGGTCGTCAGCAGGCCGAGGCGCGTGGTCGCGCCGACCAGCGTGAACGGCGGCAGTTCGATGCGCACCGAACGCGCCGCCGGCCCCTCGCCGATGATGAGGTCGAGTTCGCCGTCTTCCATCGCCGGGTAGAGGACCTCCTCGACCGCCGGGTTGAGCCGGTGAATCTCGTCGATGAACAGAACATCGCGCGGCTGCAGGTTGGTCAGGACGGCAGCAAGGTCGCCCGCCTTGGTGATGACCGGGCCGGAGGTCGCACGGAAACCGACACCCAGTTCCTGCGCCACGATGCGCGCCAGCGTCGTCTTGCCGAGTCCCGGCGGCCCGTGGAACAGCACATGGTCGATGGCCTCGCCGCGCGCGCGCGCGGCCGCGATGAACACGGCAAGATTTTCCCGCACCGAAGGCTGGCCGATGAAGGCGTCCAGCGCGACCGGGCGCAACGCCACATCGACCCGGTCGTCGCCGTGATCGGCAGGATCGACGAGACGGTCTCCGGCGGCCATGTCGCTCATCTCGCACCGCTCATTGCGAAAGTTCCTTCAGCGCGGCGGGAATCAGCGCGCCGAGCCCGGCCTCACCGCCGCCGTTCTGCATGGCGCGGGTGACAGCCGTGAAGGCTTCTGCGCGGCCGTAACCCAGATTGACCAGCGCCGAGACGGCATCGCCCGCCACGCCGTCATCCGTATCGGCCGCGGCCGCCCCCGTGGATGCATCACCGGCGGGCACCGGCCGCGCAGCCGGCGAAAACGCTCCGCCCAGCGAGACAATCTTGTCCTTGAGCTCGGTCATCAGCCGCGCGGCAAGGCGCGGGCCGACCCCGTCGGGGCGCGACAGCATCGCCTTGTCCTGAGCGATGATCGCGGTGGTCAGCTCATCGACCGACAGCGTGCCGAGAATCGCGAGGCCGACCTTCGCCCCCACGCCCTGGACCGTCGTCAGCATGCGGAAGGCGGCGCGCTCCTTGGCGGTGGCGAAGCCGTAAAGGTGAATGTGGTCCTCACGGACATGGGTCTCGATGTGCAGCGACAGCGGGGCGCCCACAGCCGGCAGGTTCGAGATCACCCGGCCCGGACAGAAGACGAGATAGCCGACGCCGGAGACGTCGATCACGATCCAGTCCTCGCCCACTTCCTCCAGAATGCCTTTCAGGCGCGCGATCACTGGGCCGCCTCCACAAGCTGGCGGGTGGAAATGTGATGCGCGTGGCAGATGGCGATGGCGAGCGCGTCAGCCGCGTCGGGAGATTCCACCGGCGCGCCGGGCAGCAGCACGCCGATCATGTGCATCATCTGGGTCTTGTCGGCATGGCCGTAGCCGACAATAGACTTCTTGACGGTGTTGGCCGCGTACTCCGCGACGGGAATGCCCGCCAGCGCGGGCACCAGCAGCGCGACCCCGCGCGCCTGGCCCAGTTTCAGGGTCGATTGGCCATCGCGGTTGACGAAGGTCTCCTCGATTGCCGCGCCGTCGGGCTCGAAGGCCGCGATCACGTCGCGCAGCCCGTCATGCAGACGGCGCAGCCGCCCGGACAGTTCCCCGGTGCCGGATTTGACGACCCCGTTGGCCACATGCCGCAGCCGGTTGTTCTCGGCATCGACGATGCCCCACCCCGTAAAGCGCAGGCCCGGATCGACGCCAAGAAGCCGCATGGTCAGCCTGTCAGCTCCGCCATGACCTCGTCGCTGACCTCGAAATTGGTCGCGACTCGCTGCACGTCGTCGCTTTCGTCGAGCACGTCGATGAGCTTGAGCACGGTCCGCGCGGAATCCGCGTTGAGATCGACCGTCGTCTGGGGCTTCCAGGTCAGGCCCGCCGATTCCGGCTGGCCGAACTTTTCGGTCAATGTCTCGACAACCTGGCCGAAATCCTCCGGCGCGCAGATGATCTCATGGGTCTCGCTGCTGCTGGCCACATCCGACGCGCCGGCTTCCAGCGCCGCTTCGAACATGTCGTCGGCGCTCGCCGTGTCGGCCGGATAGACCACCTCGCCCACCTGGTCGAACATGAACGAGACCGAGTTGGTCTCTCCCATATTCCCGCCATGCTTGGAGAACGCCGCACGCACTTCCGAGGCCGTGCGGTTCCGGTTGTCGGTCAGCGCTTCCACGATCACCGCGACACCGCCGGGGCCATAGCCCTCGTAGCGGACTTCCTCATAGTTGTCGGCCTCGCCGCCGCCGCTCGCCTTGTCGATCGCACGCTTGATGCGGTCATTCGGCATGTTCTGGCCGCGCGCGGCCGCAATCGCCGTGCGCAGGCGCGGGTTCTGGTCCGGGTCCGGGCTCGAGCGTGCCGCGACCTCGATCTCGCGCGCCAGCTTGGCGAACACCTTTGCCCGCTTGGCGTCCTGCGCACCTTTCCGGTGCATGATGTTCTTGAATTGGGAATGGCCAGCCATGTCCCGGGTACTCCGAATTCGTTGCAAACACAGGTGACACGCGCCGATCGCGCGCAAACCGCGCCCGCGCCGGAACCGGCGCGATACGCAAAATGTCCAACCGCAATCGTTTAGCGGATTCCCGCCCGCGTCGAGAACCCCCGATTTGGGTGGGCGTTCCCGGCCGGTCGGCGGATTTTTACTTCGCCGCCTCCGCGCGCGGCGGCAGGAAATCGGGCCAGGCCGGGCGAAGCCGTCCGCCGATCACGACGGGCGCGGCGCGCAGGGCCAGCCCGGTCTTGTCGTCCGTCTCCACATAGACCCCGCACAGGCTCGCCGGGCCGGTCGCGGGCGACAGCCGCTCGGAGACCAGCTTGCTGCGGAACCGGGCGATGGCCGTGTCCTTCTTCATACCGATGACGGAGTCGTAGTCGCCACACATCCCGGCATCGGACTGGTAGGCCGTGCCGCCCTCCAGCACCCGGGTGTCGGCGGTGGGAACATGGGTGTGGGTGCCCACAACCAGGCTCGCGCGCCCGTCGCAGACATGGGCCAGCGCCATCT
>Ga0181578_10000548_pt1 | contig 35553 bp, 37 predicted proteins | sample 071ome_21_FD_148659 | JGI IMG/M metagenome (GOLD analysis project Ga0181578, IMG submission 148659) | Coastal salt marsh microbial communities from the Groves Creek Marsh, Skidaway Island, Georgia - 071401CT metaG (spades assembly) | ecosystem: Environmental > Aquatic > Marine > Intertidal zone... | reverse complement strand
GAGGACCACGCGGTGGACCTCGTGCGGCTCGGCCAGGTACTGGGCGGTCTTGGCGACGGGCTGCATCTGTGACAACGCGCGGATCCTCTCGACGTCGGGCGCGGGACCGCCGGAGTGTAGACGCGCGCGCCTAGAGGTACGGCAGCGGGTCCCGGGCGGCGCCGTTCACCCGGACCTCGAAGTGCAGGTGGGGCCCGGTGGAGTGGCCGGTGCTGCCGACGAACCCCACCAGGCCGCCCTGGGTCACCGGGTCACCGGTCTTCACCGCGATGCGGCTCTGGTGCGCGTACGCGGTGGCGAGGCCCCCGCCATGGTCGATCACCACCAACTGGCCGTAGCCCCCGGACCACCCGGCCACGATCACCGTGCCGGACTTGGCGGCCGTGATGGGCCGCCCCGTGGGCGCGGCGATGTCGAGCCCCTGGTGCATGCGGCCCCAGCGGGGCCCGAACCCCGACGTGATCTGGCCGGAGGTCGGCCAGGTGAAGCCCGCCGCCGAGGGGGTGGTATCGGCCGGCTCGGCGTAGGGAACGCCCTGGATCGCGGCGATGCGCCGGGCCAACGCGAATGACTGCTCGCGCAGTTCCCGGGTGTCGTCCTCGATGTGGTCACGGTCCACCCGGATGGCGGCCAGCATGCGGGTGCGCACGCGCTTCGTGCGGCGCAGCACCCGCTGCTCCACGTCCAGGTCGCGGGCCGCCGCCGTGGCCACCTCGGCACGGCGCGCCGTGCGGGCCTCGGCGGCCGCAGCACGCTCCTGCAGCACGGCGATGCGCGCGGCGGAGGTGCGCGTGAGGTTCCGGTACCGCGCCACCGAATCGATCATGCCGCGGTCGCGATCGGTGGCGCGCTCGATGCCCGACGCCGCGCCGGCGATCTCGGCCAGGCTGCCGCCCTGCAGCAGCCCGAGCAGCGGGTCGTCGTCCTCGGTGCGGTAGATCTCGCGGATGCGCTCGGCCAGCGCCTGTCTCTGCACGCGCAGGCGGCTGGTGGCGATGCGCAACTGCCGGCGCTGGAACGCCAGGTCGCGGTTCACCTGCGCCAGCGTTCCCCGGGCCAGGCGATGCGCGCGCACGGCCTCATCCCGCCGCGCCGCCAGCGGGGCGAGGCGCCCCCGCACCTCGCGCAGGCGCCGGTTGATGGTGGCGAGGTCGGATGTCAGCACGGCCTGCCGGTCGATCGCTGCGCGCAGGCGGGCTTCGGCGCTGTACAGCCGGCGGTCCACCGCCTGCTTGCGCTCCACCACCCCGGGTGCCGGGGCGCTCGCGGGCACCAGCATGAGCCCCGCCAGGGCGAGGGCGCACGCGGCGGCTCCGGTTGATGCGATCCGCCTCACGGGGAAGCGCATTCGACGGCGGGGGGCCCGGTCCTACAGGCCCGACCGCCGTCGGCGTTGCAGGTTCGTTACTTCTTCTGCGGGTCCACGGCGCGGAGCTCGTTGAAGGGGTTGATGGACCCCCCGCCGTTGGGCCGGATCTCGAAGTGCAGGTGCGGGACGGTGCCGCGCGCGTCGCCGGTCATGCCCATGGTGCCCACCACCTGGCCGGCGGTCACCTTGGATCCGGCGCTGAGCTCGGGGGCGATGGACTGCATGTGCGCGTAGTAGTACTCATTGCCCTCGGCATCCTCGAGCCAGATCCAGATGCCGCCCAGGCCGGTCTCCGACCGCGTCAGCCGCTTGATCGTGCCGTCGGCGCATGCCACCAGCGTCATGCCCATCTTGCCGATGATGTCGTTGCCCTGGTGGGAGCCCTGACCGCGCGGGTCACCGAAGTCGTTCGAGTAGCTGTAGTCACCGACGACGGGGAACACCCGCAGGTACCGGGCGCTGCCGGTGAACGCCACGGGGCTCGTGGCGACCGTGCGGATCTTGATGCGCAGGGTCTTCAGCACCTTGGCGTCGGCCACGCCCGTGGCACGCACCTTCATGCGGCGCTGGAAGATGCGCACCCCGGCACGGGTCTTCTTCCCGTACCGGCCGTCGACCGGCACGCGGACGCGCGCCTTGCGGAGCGCGCGCTGCAGCCGCTTCACGTCCGACCCGCGCATTCCGTAGCGGAGCACCGCGGCGGGCGTGGTGGCAGCGGGCGGCGTGGTGGCAGCCGCGGGGTCCGGTGCGGGCGCGCTCGCCACGGGTTGCGGGGCGATTCCCGAACCCTCCGGCGCGACGCTCTGCCCGCCTCCCGGGATCTGGTCGGGCATCGGCGATGCCACCAGCGCCGGGGCGCCCGCGCCGATGAGCACGGCGGCGATCACGCCGGCAAGCCGGCGACGCCATGCGGTCCCTGCGCGGGGGGTCGTGCTGCTGCGGTCGATGATCCTGGCTCCCTTTCCGCCACCGCCCGTGGAGCGGGCGCCACCGTGGCTGTAGGTCACCGCCCGACTGCCGGACGGCGCCCCTCGGAGGTCATTGGCCGCGGACGACCCTAGCGGCGCGTGCGGCGCAGTCAACCCCGCACGGGCACCGTTATTACCGTTTTCCGTAGTTTCCGCATGACACTGCAATCATCTATTGCAGTACATCCGGGGTACCGGTCAGTCCTCAGCCGCGTCCGGGGCGCCCCGGCGGCGCCGGCGGCGCGACACGGCCCGAAGCGAGAACACCAGCGCCAGGAACAGGATGGCGGCGCCCAGGATGATGCCGTTCACCACGCGTCCGTCCTCGGCGCCGGCGGAGGAGATCTCCATGCGCAGGCATTCGCCGTAGGGCATCGCCCACGACGCCAGGTACCGGTCGCGCGAAAGCTTTCCATCGACCGAGTACTGCGCGATGCGGGCGGGCATCGCCCACGCGTACCGGAACTGCAACCCCTTCTGCAACGCCAGGTCGGCGGTCGTGAAGTCCACGCGGCGGCTGCCGGCGTTGCACGGCGGGTCCAGCACGTCCCCCACCCCGCCGCGCGAGGCGATGGAGAACGTGGGCGCGAAGGAGCGACCCCGGTCCCGGTAGGCCGCGGTGAAGTCGTCCACCAGCATCGTCTGCAGCGGCACCCGCGAGGGAAGTCCGGTGATGCCCTGCGGGGCCTCGCCCCCGGGCGCGTTGCCGCTCTCGGGCGTGGTGGAGGTCGTCGTGGGCGACTCGCCGGGATTGGGCGCCGCCCAGTACCGGCCGGTGGCCGACAGGATCGGCTCGATCGGCCGCAACACGCCCAGTGCGCTGGTCAGGTCGTCCAGCTGCGACGTTCCGGCCTTCAGGCGCCGCACCGACCGCATCACCACGGTGCCGTCCGCCTCCGTGCGCTGCGAGAACGGCCCGCCCGAATCGCCCGGGGCCCGCCAGCGCTCGGTGCGGACGTCCAGGAACCGTTCGAACGTGCCCTCTTGGAGTTGGCGCGGCAGGTTGATCGCTCGCTGCGCGGCGGGATCCAGGCGCATCTCCATCAGCAGCGTGCCGCCGCCGTCCTGCGAGATGTCGATGAACTGTGACACCCGGGCGCTGCACCCCGACATCACCGGCACCGCGACCGCCAGGGCGGCGCCCACGGCAACGATGGACCGCGTCCTCACTGACCCGCCCCGCCGTCCAGGGCATCGCGCCGGCGCATCAGCGCCACGGCCCGCGCGCGCTCATCGGCGTCGAGCGCGCGGAAGTCCTCATCCGACAGGGCTCCCGCGCGGTGGTCCATCTCGATCTCCTGGATGGCGTCGAGCGACCGCTGCAGTTCCTCATCGACCGCGCGGCGATCGTCGGCCTGCCCCGCGAGGACGGGTGCGGGCGCGCGGCCGACCAGTGGCCACGCGACCATGGCCACCACGAGCACGCTGAGGATGGCGATGAGGACGTAGGCCATCGGGTCGCGAGGCTACTCGCGCACGCGGCCGTCAGCCCCCGCGGGGGCCGGAACAACGGCCTCGCGCGGACGCCGGGAGGGCCACACGGCCACCACCGACCCCAGCACCATGATCAGCCCGCCGATCCATATCCACATCATCATGGGATTGATGAACACGCTGATCCGGGCCAGGCCATCCGGCGTGAGCCCCACCAGCACCACGTACACATCGCGGAATGGCGAGGAGTCCACGGCCACCTCGCTGGAGCGCTGCTGCTGGGCCAGGAACACGTCCACGCCGGGCTCGAGGGTGGCAAACCGGTTGCCGCCCTCCGAGACGGCCAGTGCGACGCCCACGCTCATCTTGTGGTCGTCCTTTGACCGGGTGCCGCCCTCGTTCGTGAACCGGTACCCGGACACCTCACCGGACTGCCCGGTGCGCAGCGCCAGGTCGCCCTGGCTCGAGAACGCTCCCTGGCATGCAATGGCGACGATGATCGAGACCACGCCCACGTGCACGATGTAGCCGCCGTAGCGCCGCCGGTTGCGCGTGAACAACTGGCCAAGCGCGGCGGGCCATGAGGTGCCGCCCAACTGGTGCCGCACCTTCATGCCCCGCCAGAACTCGCTGACGATGCACGCGAGCGTGAATGCCCCCAGCACGATCGCCGTGGCGGCCCACCAGTGCGCGCCGTCCTGCGCCAGGTACACGGCGGGAATCACGGCGAGCACCGCGACCACGAGGGGACCGCCGAACCGGCGGCGGAGTTCGCGTGGCGACGCCTTGCGCCAGGGGATCATCGGCCCCACGCCGGTGAAGAACAGCAGCGCCAGCCCGATGGGCGCGGCCACCTGGTTGAAGAAGCCCTGTCCCACGGTGATCTTGTCGCCACGCACGGCCTCGGACAGCACGGGGAACATCGTTCCCCAGAAGACCGCGAACGCGAGCCCCACCAGCAGCAGGTTGTTGTAGAGGAAGATCGCCTCGCGGCTGATGTAGCTCTCGAGCGAGTTCTCACTGCGCAGCAGCGAGAGACGCGAGAAGAGCAGCGTGAATGACCCGGCCAGGATCACCACGATGAGCGCGAGGAAGTACGGCCCTAGCGTGCTCTCGCCGAAGGCGTGCACCGACGAGAGGATCCCCGACCGCGTCAGGAACGTGCCGAACAGCGCCAGGGTGAAGGTGAGGATCACCAGCACCATGTTCCAGATGCGCAGCATCCCCCGGCGCTCCTGGACCATCACGGAATGCAGGAAGGCCGTGGCCACCAGCCACGGCATGAGCGCGGCGTTCTCCACCGGGTCCCATGCCCAGTAGCCGCCCCAGCCGAGTTCCTCATACGCCCACCGCGACCCCAGCACGATGCCGATGGTGAGGAACACCCACGAGAGGATGGTCCAGCGGCGCACCGAGGTGATCCACGTGGAGTCGAGGCGCCGGGTCACCAGCGCGGCGATGGCGAACGCGAAGGGGACCGACAACGCCACGTACCCGATGTAGAGCATCGGGGGATGGCTCTCCATGTAGAGGTTCTGCAGGAGGGGATTGAGGCCCCGCCCGTCAGCCGGGACCGGCGAGACCGTCGCGAACGGACTGGTCACGAACGACAGCACGCTGGTGAAGAACGCCGCCACGCCCATCAGCACGGCGACGACCACCGGCATCAGTTCGCGATTCCTGCGGCGGTTCGTGAGCACCACCAGGACGGCCACGATCGAGAGCAGCCACATCCACAGCAGCAGCGACCCCGCCTGGCTGCCCCACAGCGCCGTGATCTTGTACCGCCACCCGAGGGTGCGGTTGGAGTAGCCCGCCACGTCGGCCACGTCGAAGCGATCCGACAGCAGCAGCCACCACATCACGACCACCGCAGTCGTGGTGGTGGCGAACACCGCCCACACGCCGCGCTCGGCGGATGCCAGGAACTCCCGTCGGCCCTTCCTGCGCGACCACAGCGCGGCGCCGACCGCGTACAGGGCGGCCGCGAATGCCAGCAGCAGCGCGGCGCGACCGACGAGGGTCACGTGCCCGCGGAATCCCCGGGTACGCCGCCGGGCATGGTCTTGCCCTTCTTCGCCTGCTCCTCCATGAACTTGGACGGACACAGGGTGATGAGCGATCCGCGCTCGGCCTGGAACACCCCGTTCTCCATCCGGCCGGTCACCACGATCTCACGGCCATCCTTGAACGCATCCGGCACGTTGCCCCGGTAGACGACCGGCACGGTCACCGCCGTCTTCTCCTTGTCGGTCACCACGAAGCGGAGCCCCTCGGCCGTCTGGGCCCGCTCGGCAGCGTCGGCAGGGCTGCCGGCTGCCACCTTGCCGTTCAGGCGGTACGTGGTGCCGTCGGCCGTCGTCACCAGGCCCGACGGGCTGGTGTAGGTCTCGAGGCTGCCACCGATGCTCGTCCAGATGAGCCATCCGCCGAGGACGGCGGCCAGCGTGAGCGCGATGGCGAAGCGGGAACGGGACTTCATTGCGACTCCCGACGGTAGCACCGGCGGGTGGGCCGACTGGCCCTATCATCCGGGGTCCACCGGCCCATCGCGCACAGGAGGACCCCATGAGCCGTCCGTCCGGCCCCGACGACCACCAGTACCGGGACCGCCTCACCGACATGCAGTACCACGTCACGCGCGAGGCGGGCACCGAACCGGCGTTCACCGGCATCTACTGGGACCACCACGATGATGGCGTCTACCGGTGCATCTGCTGCGAGGCACCGCTGTTCGACTCCACCCACAAGTTCGACTCGGGCACCGGCTGGCCGAGCTACGTCACCCCCATCTCCCCGGAGGCCATCACCTCGCATGAGGACCGCTCATTCGGCATGCGTCGCGTGGAGGTGCGCTGCTCCGGCTGCGATGCGCATCTGGGCCACGTCTTCCCGGACGGACCCGGTCCGGACGGCCAGCGCTACTGCATCAACAGCGCGTCGCTGGATTTCCGCGGCCGCGACGACGACCCGTCCACGCAGGGGTGAGCCCGGCCGGCGGTGAGCCGTCCACCCGCATCGCCCGCGCAGAGCGCGTGGAGCGGCTGCTGCTGCGCCTCGGATGGGTGGTGGTCATCGCAGGAGTGGTCGCCATCGCCGCCGAGGTGGTGGCGATGGTCGTGGGACAGGACGACCCGCTGGACGGCCTGGTCGTGATCGGCGGCGTGGTGCTCGGCCTCGTCCTCGCCGGGGCGGTCGCGCTGGGGGCCGCCGTGAACGTGGGCCTCAACCTCGAGCGCCTGCGCCGCGACATGGCGCGTGACCCCCGCGACTAGAGGGCCAGGCGCTCCTCGGGCCACCGGGGAAGGGCACCGTTGTACGGCCGGCTGATCACCATCTGCAGGTCGCCCAGGGCGCGCGTGCGGAAGCCGGCCTCGCAGAACGCCAGGTAGAACTCCCACGTGCGGATGAACTCATCCGTGAAGCCCAGGTCGCGCACCTCATCGGCCCGGGACATGAAGTTCTCCCGCCAGATCCGCAGGGTGTCGGCGTAGTGGATGCCGATGTTCTCGACGCCCTCCACCTGCAGTTCGGATGAGGTGCGCATGGCATCCACCATCGACGCCAGCGGCGGGCAGAAGGCGCCCGGGAAGATGTACTCGCGGATCCAGTCCGTGCCGCGGCGGTAGCGCTCGAGCCGCTGGTCGGGGACCGTGATGGCCTGGATGCCGATCACGCCACCCGGCGCCAGCAGGCGGTCGAGATTGGCGAAGTACGTGGGCAGGCCGTCGTACCCCACCGCCTCGATCATCTCGATCGACACGATGCGGTCGTAGGCGCCCTGCATCTCGCGGTAGTCCTCGATCACGATGTCCACGCGGTCGGCAACGCCCGCCTGCTCCACGCGCCGACGGGCCTCCTCGGCCTGCTCAAGCGACAGCGTGATGCCCGTGACGCGGCAGCCGCGCTCGCGCGCGGCATGGATGGCGAACCCGCCCCAGCCGCACCCGACCTCCAGCACGTGGTGGTCGGGGCCGATGCGCAGCTTCTCGCACAGCCGGCGGTACTTGGCCTGCTGGGCATCTTCCAGCGACTGCCCCTCGTGCTCGAAGTATGCGCATGAGTAGGTCATGGAGGGGTCGAGGAACGCCTCGTAGAGATCGTTGCCCAGGTCATAGTGGTACCGGACATCACGGCGAGCCCGGATGAGGTCGGCCGGGTTGGGCAGGCGCGGGCGCCGCGAGATGGCGGCCGGCACCAGCGACGCCGGGGGCCGGCGGCGCACGTCCTCCGCGGTGAGCGCGAGGATCTCGAGGAATGCCGGCAGGTCGTCGGTGGTCCAGTCACCGGCCTGGTAGGCCTCGCCAAACCCCACCCGGCCACGGCGCGCGATGCGCCGGAAGAAGTCCTTGCCGTGCACGCGAATGCGTGCGTGCCGAACGCCCGACGCGGGAGAGCCCATGCGGTGCACCGTGCCGTCCGGCATCTCCACCTCGAACCACCCGCCCACGGGATGGCGCAGCCCGCGCATGGCCAGCGCCCGCACGACGGGGGCGAGGGGCGTGCGCCCGGCGGGCTCCACCGGGCGCAGGCCGCGCATGCGCGCCCCGGCGGTGGCGTCGGCGTCCGGCACGGACCCCTCGGACGGCACGAAGTCGGGCTTCCTGTGGAACGGCACGCGCTTCCTCCAGAGGCGTAGCGCCTCGACGTGGATCAACGAGATCACCTGCAGGGGCATCAACGGATAGCGGGCGAGCGCCCGGGCCAGCTGCCGGTCGGTCATGTCGTGGCGCTCGCCCGTGAGCTGGGCCCAGAAGGGGCGCTCGCCATCCTGCAGCACGTCCATCCGGATCGTCAGCGTGTCGCCGGGCTCGCCCATGCGGAACACGTACTCCTGGTCCAGCGGGAAGAACGGCGAGACGTGCAGGCGCTTGTCGTGGCGGAAGGCATGCTCATCGGCGAGCGGCGCAATGCGCTGCTCGTCGCCCAGCAGGTACGGCAGGCGCTCGCCGAAGGTGTTGCTGACCTCGGCGAGCACGCAGCGGAGGTCCCCATCCGGGCCGTGCACGTAGAAGAACGTGACGGGGTTGAACACGTACCCGGCCACCCGCAGGTTGGTGAGCATGGTGATGCGGGCGTCGGACGCCGGGATGCCCCGTTCCTCCAGGTGCTGCCGGATGTTCCGGGTCAGGGGCTGCCGCGGATCGCCCAGGTGGTCGGAGTCGCGCAGGGTCACCAGCCCGGGCCGGTTGTAGCCGAACAGGCGCAGCCGGCGGTCCAGTTCGGGGATCTCATCCAGGTCGATCGCGTAGAAGCACACCGGGTAGCGGAACACGTGCTCGGCCGGGGTGCGGCGAGCATGGATGAGCGTGCCGGTGTAGATGGCCGACCTCACCACTCCACCCCCAGGCCGCGTGCCACCGCCGCGGCTGCCCGCAGCCCGTCCTCGTGGAACCCGTATCCCATCCACGCACCGCTGTACCACGTGCGGCCCGCGCCCTGGATCCCGCCGAGCGCGCGCTGCGCATCGAGCGCGGCGAAGTCGTAGACGGGATGCTCGTAGCGCGTGCGCATGACCCGCAGCGCCGGATCCACCTCATCGTCGCGGTTCAGCGACACGCACCACTCGGCGTCAGAGCGCAGGGCCTGCAGCCGATTGAGCGAGTAGGTCATGGTGGGGCGCGGGGAGTCCACCCGGCAATCCTTCACGTGGTGGTTCCACGCCGCCCGCGCCCGCGGGTGCACGGGCAGGAGGCTCTCGTCGCGGTGCAGGCTGACGTCGCTGGGCGTGCTGCGAAAGGCGCCCAGGATCCGCCGCTCATCCTCGGTGGGGTCGGCCAGCATGGCCAGGGACTGCCCGGCGTGCGCGGCCATCACCACATGGTCGAACCGGTGGGTCATGCCGTCGGCGGTGCGCACCTCGACGTGCTCCGGGTGGCGGCGCACCTCATCCACGCCACGGCCCGCGTGCACGCGACCGGGCAGGCGGTCGACGATGCGCTGCACGTACGTGCTGCTGCCCCCGGTGATGGTCTTCCAGGCAAGGCGCCGGAACCCCAGGATGCCGTGATTGCGCCAGAAGCCCACCGCATAGGACGCCGGGAAGCGGCGGGCATCGCCACTGCCGGATGACCAGATGGCCGATGCCAGGGGCCCCAGGTAGTGGTCCATGAACCGCGGCGAATAACCCTCCTCGCGGGCGAAGCCCTCGAGGGTGAGCCCCTCGCGCCCGGGGTCGAGCGCGCGCGTGCCAGTGCGCTGGAACCGGCCGATGTCGCGCAGCAGACGCGTGAACCCCGGCGACCGGAATGCCTGCGGCTGGCGCCACAGCCCGACGCCCGAGTACTCCACGCCGCAGGCATCACACGCTACCGAGAACCCCATGCGGGAATCCTGCGTGCGCACGCCCAACTCGCGCAGCATGCGCACCAGCAGGGGGTAGGTGGTCTCGTTGTGCACGATGAACCCGGAGTCCAGCGCCAGGCGCTCGCCCGAGGGCCCGGTCACCCGGGTGGTGTGCACGTGCCCACCAATCCGGTCGTCGCGCTCGAACACCTCCACCTCGTGCCGTCGGTTGAGCAGCCACGCAGCACCGAGGCCCCCGATCCCGCTGCCGATGATCGCGACGCGCGCCACGGTCAGCACGCTACCGATGCGACGGCGCGGCACACCGGGGTGCGGCTACCCTGCGCCTTCGATGAGCACCGCGGAGCCCGGAAACACGCGACCGCCCCTCGTCGGCACCGTCCGCGACAAGCCCCTCGCCTCTGCCCGCATCATCACGCTGGCGGCGATCGTGATCCCACCGCTCGCGCTGCTGTCGGTGACGGGCCTGCTGTGGGGCGTGGCGGTCGGCCCCGTGGACCTCGTCATGTTCGCCGTGATGTACGTGGCCTGCGGGCTTGGCATCACGATCGGCTTCCACCGGCTGTTCTCGCACCGGGCGTTCAAGACCACGCGGTTCATGACCGCCGTGTGGGCGATCCTCGGGTCGATGGCGCTGCAGGGCCCCGTGACGCAATGGGTGACCGACCACCGCAAGCACCATGCCCTCTCGGACCGCGAGGGTGACCCGCACTCACCCCACCACGGGCACGAACCGGGATGGAAGGGCGTGATCAAGGGCCTGTGGCACGCCCAGGTCGGATGGCTGCTCACCACCAAGGGCCTCGAGCGGGGAGAGCGGTACGGACGCGATCTGTACGCCGACCCACTCATCCGGCGCATCGACCGGCTCTACATGCTGTGGCTGGCGCTGTCACTGGGTATCCCGGCCCTCGTGGGCTTTGCATGGAGCGGCGGCTCCGTGTGGATGGGGTTCCAGTGCTTCATCTGGGCGGGCCTCCTGCGGGTGTTCGTGTTCGACCACCTCACGTGGTCGGTCAACTCCATCTGCCACATGTTCGGGCGCCGCGACTACGCGACCGACGACGAGAGCCGCAACTTCTGGCCACTCGCCATCCCCGTGTTCGGCGAGGCCTGGCACAACAATCACCACGCGTTCCCGGGATCGGCCCGCCATGGGCTGCACTGGAAGCAGATCGACCTCTCGTGGGCGCTCATCTACGGCATGGAGAAGGTCGGGCTGGTGTGGGACGTGAAGGTGCCGACCGAGGAACGCCAGGAGATCCGCCGGGCGAAGGCCCGGGGGGCGCAGGCCGGCGACGGCGCCTAGGGCCTACGCAACGACGAGGCCGGCCCGCCCGAGGGCGGCCTCCACGTCGCGAAGCCACTCCCCCGCACGCGGCAGCGCCACCAGCCGATCGTTCCGCCGCAGGGCCACCCCGTGGACCGCACCCGGGATGCGCCGGTAGGTGACTTCCGCCCCTGCGGCCCTCAGGCGATCGGCCCCCCGCAGCGAGTGCGCGGGGCGCACGCCCGGCACCCCGGGGATCCAGCCGTCGATGCTTCCATGCAGGATCGTCACGCGATCGCCGCGGAGTGGCCGCAGCGACAGCTCCTCCGGAATCCACGGGGCCAGGGCGATCAGGTCCCTCACCCGGTCGTCCCGGGCGCAGGCGATGGACACCGCTCCACCCATGGAGAACCCCAGCATCACCACGTCGCGAGCCGCGGGCACGGCATCCAGTGCCGCGTGTCCGTCCGCGATACAGGAGGGCAGCATCTTCCATGACCGCGTCCGGTACCGCACCTCGGCGAACCCCGCGTCCGGCACGCGCGGCGCCAGGCGATCCACCAACCACTCGATCGTGGGGCTCCAATTCCCGGGCCGCGGGCGGGCGCTGCCGCCGTTCACGCACATCACCATCACGTCCGACCCCGGGCGAACAACGCGCATGTGCGCCCCGGTGGCAAGGGAAATCTCCTGCATATGGAGAGGCTAGCGAGGTAAGGGTCCTGTAATGGCCGCAACAGACCGTGCGCGCGTCGCCGATGGGCTGTCCTAGCATCGCCCCCCGTGCGCTACCCCATCGCAATCGCGGCAGCCGCCTCGGCCTGCCTCGCCGCCGCCGGTCCGGTGCTGGCACAGGCCCAGGCGCCCTCGCCCGCCGGCGGTGCCGCACCCGTACCGGTCACCTCGCCGACCCCGGCGACCACTGCGGTCACGCCTGTCCTCGGGCAGTCACGCCTCACACCCGAGCAGATCGCATCGTGGTTCGCGAAGCAGGGCGTGACTCCGGCGATCACGATCCCGATAACCGACCTTGCCCGGATCTTCGTCGACGAGGGCAACGCGCAGAACGTCCGGGGCGACATCGCGTTTGCGCAGTCCGTCCTGGAAACCGGCTGGTTCCGCTACCGGGGCAGCATGGTCAAGCCCACCGACAACAACTACTCCGGGCTCGGCGCATGCGATTCATGCTCCGAGGGCAACCGCTACGCATCGCCGACAGCCGGCGTGCGGGCACAGATCCAGCATCTGTGGGCCTATGCCGATCCCGAGGCGGACCCCGCCCGCGTCGCACGGCCGTTGACCGACACGCGAATGCACTACGTGAACCCGTACGGCCGGGCGCCGACGTGGGAATCGATGGGTGCCGGGAACTGGGCGACCGACCCGGGCTACAGCGCGAAGGTGCTCGGCCTGTACGCGGAGATGCTCCGCCACAACGGACTCGCGCCGCAGACCACCACGCTCGCGAAGCAGGAGCCCGCATGCACGGACACCTTCTACGAGCAGGCCACGCGGACCATCACCTGGGATCGCAGGCGATCCGCCTACAAGGTCGTGAGCAGGATCCGGGTCTTCGAGGACACCCAGCAACGCTGCCGCACCGACCTGACCTTCATCTACCGCAACCCTGACACCAAGGTCACGCTCGCCCAGAAGGCGGGGTCATCCCTCGGCTATCGCAAGCTGACGGGACGGAACTTCAATGCACCGGTTCTCTCATGGCCACGTGCCCGCGAGATGCGCTTCACCTCTGGCGATGCCTCCGGGAAGGGGCGGAGGAACGCGCGGCTCGTCCTGGTCAGCTACATCCGGAAGACCGCGAGCATGCCGGCGGACCCCGCGGGCATTGAGTTGCTCATCGTGCGACGCATTCCACGCGACCCCCGCATGGCGGCATCAACGGCGAATCCACTGTCCCCGCAGCGCAACGCACTCCGCGGCTCCATGGCCTGGGCGACGGTCTCCTGAGCCCCGGCGCCGGGGCCGACGGCATCAAGCGGGCGACCGGGCTCGAACCGGCGACCCTCAGCTTGGGAAGCTGATGCTCTACCAACTGAGCTACACCCGCGGGTCGCCGCAAGGGTAGCGCACCGGCTACATGCGGTCGGGCGCCTCCACGCCGATCAGGCCGAGGCCCGCGGCGATGACCGCGCGGGTGCCGCGCAGGAGGTCCAGGCGGAATGCCACGACCTCAGGCGCCTCCCCCACCACGCGGCAGCGGTGGTAGAAGCCGTGGAAGTCGCGGGCGAGATCCATCAGGTAGGCGGCCACCCGGTGAGGCGACCGGCGTGCCTCGGCCTCGCGGACCACCTCGGGCCAGCGGCACAGCGACAGCAGCAGGGCACGCTCGGATAGGTCCAGCGCCGCGGGCGGCGCGGCGTCGGCGGGAGCCTCGGGGTCCTGCGCGAGGATGCCGGCGATTCGCGCGTGCGCGTACTGCACGTAGTACACCGGGTTCTCGTTGCCCTCGGCGCGCGCCACGTCCAGGTCGAGGTCGAACGCGGTCTCGTGGCTGCGCTGCACCAGGAAGAAACGTGCGGCGTCCACGCCGATGTCATCGATGAGCTCACCGAGGGTCACCAGGGTGCCCGCGCGCTTGCTCATGCGCTTGGCCTCGCCGCCCTCGGTGAGCGACACCAGCTGCACGATGGGGACCTCGAGCATCGCCGGGTCGTGACCGCCCGCGGCGATCACCGCGCGCAGGCGCGCGATGTAGCCATGGTGGTCGGCCCCCAGCACGTCGAGCAGGAGGTCGTCGCCGCGCCCGGCCTTGTCCAGGTGGTACGCGACGTCGGCGGCCAGGTACGTGGTGCTGCCATCCGAGCGCCGCAGCACGCGGTCCTTCTCATCGCCGTAGGCGGTGGTGCGGAACCAGAGCGCGCCCTCGCTCTCGTAGGCGTCGCCCGAGGCCACCAGCGCTTCGAGCCCACGTGCGACGGCGCCGCCCTCGTGCAGGGTCGTCTCGCTGAAGAAGGCGTCAAAGCGCACGCGGAACCGCTCGAGCTCGGCCACCATGGCCCCGAGCATCAGCTCCTTTCCGCGTGCCGCGAACAGGGCGAGCACCTCGGGGTCGGGCGGGTCGAGACGGTCCCCGTAGGTGTCGCCCACCTGGTCGCGCATGGCCTGCGCGATGGCCACGACGTAGTCACCCTGGTAGCCGTCGTCGGGCACCGGCGTGGACAGGCCGAGCAGCTGCCCGTAGCGGGCGGCCACCGACGCGCCGAACAGCTCCATCTGGCGGCCCCAGTCGTTCACGTAGAACTCGCGCGTCACCCGGTGCCCGGCGTAGGCGAGGATGCGTGCGACGCCGTCGCCGTAGGCCGCCTGCCGCGCATGCCCTACATGCGGCGGGCCCGTGGGATTGGCCGACACGAACTCGATCAGCACGCGGGTGGGCGGGTCGGCCTGGCCGCGGCCGTAGGCGTCGCCCGCCGCGACGATCGCCCGTGCCGCATCGGCGAACCACCCCGGGCTGAGCGTGAGATTGATGAAGCCCGGTCCCGCGACCTCCGCGGATTCCACGTACCGGCCGAGATCCGGCGCGGCGCCGATGCCGGCCACGAGATCGGCGGCGATCTCCCGGGGGTTCCGCCCCGCGGCCTTGGCGAGCGTCATCGCGACATTGGTCGCGAGGTCGCCGAACTCCGGGTTGGCCGGGGGCTCGAGCACCGCCATGGCCTCGGGCACGCCGGCCACCCGGGCCGCCTCATCTCCGAGGGCGCGCGCAAGGGGTGTGATGGGGCTCGGGATCGGCACGGCGCGCGATGCTAGCGAGCGCCGCCCGCGCGCGGGTAGGGATGGCCAGCCAGGTCCGCCAGAGCGCGGTAGACCTGCTCGGCCAGCACGACCCGGGCGAGCTGGTGGGGCAGCGTGAGCGGGCCGAGGGACATCCGCTCGTCCGCGGCGGCAGCCACCTGCGGATCGAGGCCGATGGCACCGCCGATGAGGAACGCGGTCGGCCGGGGATCCTCGAGGCGGCGGCCGAGCCACGCGGCCAGCGCCTCGCTGCTCGCCGGCTGCCGGCCGCGGGAGTCCATGGCCACCACGTGCGCGCCGTCCATCACCTTGGCGCGCATGCGCTCCCCCTCCCGGCGGAAGACCTGATCGTCGCCCCTCTGGACGGGCTCGGCGGCCACCTCGTGCACGCGCAACTCGGCCATGCGCGCGATGCGCGACTCGAAGTCGGCCCCGGCGTCGGCGAGCGGCGGGCGGAGCCGCCCGACGACGACGAACTGGATGAGTCGGCTCACGCGGTTACTGTAGGTCCCGGTGAGCGACCGCATCGCCATCATCAGCGACGTCCACGGCAACCGCCATGCCCTCGAGGCCGTGCGCCGCGCCATCCGCCAGGCGGCCATCACGCGGGTGTGGTGCCTGGGCGACATGGTGGGCTACGGCGCGCATCCGGCGGAGTGCCTGCGTGTATGCGTGCACGACTCCGAGCGCTGCATCGCCGGCAACCACGACCTGGCCGCGGCCGGCCGCGTGGGCGTGGAGACCTTCTCCGCACCGGCCCGCGCGGCCATCGAGTGGACCCGGGGGCGCCTGGACCGGAACGCGCGGGACCGCCTCGCGGTGCTGGAGCCCGCGGACACCGCGGACCCGGTCGCACTGTTCCACGCAAGCCCCCGCGACCCCGTGTGGGAGTACGTGATCACGGGCGAGCATGCCCGCGCGGCGTTCGATGCCCACCCGGCACGGATCATGATGATCGGGCACACGCACCTGGCCGGGGCGTGGCGGCTGTCGACCGACGGGCGCCTGGACGGCGGTCTGGTGCGCGGTGAGGAGACCCTCTCGATCGCTGACGGCCGGTGGCTCATCAACCCCGGGTCGGTGGGCCAGCCGCGCGATCTGGATCCGCGGGCGTCCTGGGCGATCCTCGACCTGGATGCCCTCACCCTGAGGTTCAGGCGTACCCCGTACGACGTCCCCGGGGCCCAGAACGCCATCCAGGCCGCCGGACTTCCCACCGATCTCGGCGCCCGCCTGGCGGAGGGCCGGTGACCGCCTACCTCGACCACGCGTCGGCCTGGCCCCCATCCCCCGCGGTACGCGATGCCATGGCACGCTGGATCGGCCATGCGGGCAGCCCCATGTCGGTGCACGAACACGCGCGCGGGCCCCATGAGGCGATCGAGCAGGCGCGCGAGGCCGTGGCCGCGATCACCGGCTGGCCACCGGAGTCGGTGGTGTTGACCTCCGGTGCCATCGAGGCGCGCAGCCTGGCCCTCAAGGGCAGTGCGGGCGTCCGCGGCGCCGCGGGACCGGAGATCGCCGCCGACCCGCTGGCCCATGGGTCGGCGCTGGCCGCGGCGCGCTCGCTCACCCGTCGCGGTGGAGAACTGCGCCTGGCGGAGGTCGACGGCACGGGGGACGTCCCCGAGCCCGCGCTGCGGCAGGCCGCCGACGGCGCGGACATCATCGTGCTCACGCACGGGCAGGCCGAGGTGGGGACCGTGCGCGACGTCGCCACGCAGGTGGGGGTGGCCCGCGCCGTGGCATCGGCCGCCACGCTGGTGCTGGATGCGGGCGAGACGGCGGGGCTCATCCCCATCCCCGATGGCCTTGGGGCCGACATGGTGGTGATCGACGGACGATCGCTGGGCGGCCCGGCATGGGCGGGTGCGCTGCTGGTGCGACCGGGGACGCTGCTGCACCCGCTCATCGAGGGCGGCCCGGAGGAGGGCGGCAAGCGGGGCGGCCCGCACGATGTTCCCGGGATCGCCGGGCTCGGCGCGGCGGCGCGCGAGGCCCTGGCGGACATGCCCGCGCGTGCCGCGCGCATGCGCCGGCAGGCCACGCGACTTGCCCGCGGCCTGTGCGCGGTGCCCGGCACGCGGCTGAACGGGCCGGGTCCGGATGAGCGCCTGCCGGGCCACGTGCAGGTGTCGGCCGTCGGCGTGGAGGGCGAGGCGGTGGCGCTGGCCATGGCCGCGCGCGGGGTGGCCGTGGCACCGGGATCGGCCTGCACCTTCGGCGCGGGCAAGGCGTCACCGGTGCTCGAGGCCATGGGCGCGGACGACGGTGTCGCGCGGTCCGCCGTGCTGATGACCGCGGGGCCGGGCACCACCGACGACGAGGTGGACGAGGCCATCCGCGCCTACGCCGACGCCGTGCAGGTGCTGCGCGCCATGGCACCTTCATGAGCGACGCCCCGGCCCGCCGCGTGGATGCCCTTGGCACGTGGTGCCCCGTGCCCGTGACCCTGGCCCGTGACGCGATCCGCCGCATGGCATCGGGCGAGGTGCTCGAGGTCCTCGCCGACGACCCGATGGTGTTCCTGGACCTCCCCGCCTGGTGCCACGACGCCGGGCACGAGGTGGTGTCGATGGAACAGCGGGCGGACATCATCACCACGCGCATCCGCGTGGCCTGATCCGCCCGGCGTTACTCCCCCGCCGACACCGCCTCGGCGATCATCATCCTGTTCCAGGTGTTGATGCCGGCGATGGTGAAGACCAGCTGCACCAGTTCGTCATCGGGGAACATCCGTGCCGCGGCGTCCCATGTGTCCTCGGCCGCGGACCCTTCGGCCTGCGCGAGTTCGTCCGTGCGGGTGAGCAGGTCGGTCAGGGCCAGCGCGGTGCGCTCGCGCTCGTCGAACACCTCGGATGCGCGCCAGTCGGCCGTCGCCGCGATCCGGGCGTCGTCAAGCCCGGCCTTCTGTCCGGCGCGGATGTGCGTATCCACGCAGTAGCGGCAGTTGTTCACCCGCGAGGCGCGCAGCTTCACCAACTCGGACAGCGCGTGGTCGGGGTGCCCCGCCCGGGTGAGCCCGGCAAGCGCCCGGTAGCCATCCGGGGACTGCGCCTTGACGTGTATGCGGTCGGAGATGCCGCCCATCACGCGAAACGATAGGCGATGAGGCCGAGGCCGATGACCAGGCCCGCGATGCCGAGGCCAAGGCCCCACCAGGCCATGCTGCGCCCCGCGATGCGGTCGTCGTCACCGATGTCGCGCAGCGCCAGCGCGCCGAAGATGATCGCAAGCGTCGAGCACACCACGGGGAACACCAGGATGCCGACGATGCCGAGCACGAGCGATGCCGTCGCGCGCCCCGACCGCTGCTGCGGCGCGCCCGGGCCCGACCCCGCCGGCGGCGGCGGGGGGAATCCGGCGTCGCCGGGCTGGTCGGTGCCGGCCTCGCCGTCGTCGCTGACGTGCTCGGTCCACTGCGTGCCGTCCCACCACCGGAGCTGATGCCGGCCCGATGGGTCGGGAAGCCATTCCTGGGGGCGCGTGCTCATCGGCGCGGCATCCTAGCCCGCGGCGTCCACGAGGACGTCCCCGGTCATGGCCGCGGGCGCGTCCCAGCCCATCAGCGCGCATGCGGTGGGGGCCACGTCACCCAGCTTGCCCTCGCGCAAGGGGAGCCCGGGGCGGTCGATCCAGAGCGGAACGGGGTTGGTGGTGTGCGCGGTGTTGGGGCTGCCGTCGGGCTCGATCATGGCCTCGGAGTTGCCGTGGTCGGCGGTGACCACCAGCAGTCCACCAGCCGCGGCGACCGCCGGGCGGATGTCGCCCATGCAGCGGTCGACGGCCTCGATGCCGCGTACTGCGGCCGGCACGACGCCCGTGTGCCCCACCATGTCCGCGTTCGCGAAGTTGATGACGAGGAACTCCCGTCCACCCTCCGCGAGCGCGCCCACGACCGCGTCACGGATGCCCGCGGCGCTCATCTCCGGTGCCTCGTCATAGGTGGCCACGTGCTGCGGGCTCTGCACCAGGTTGCGCTCCTCGCCCGCGAACGGCTCCTCGCGGCCGCCGTTGAAGAAGTAGGTGACGTGGGCGTACTTCTCGGTCTCGGCCACGTGCAACTGACGCCGCCCGGCGTCGCTCACGGCCTCCGCGAGGCCATGCCGCACGTCCTCCGCCTCGAAAGCCACCGGGTAGGTCCACTCGCTGCGCAGGCGGGTCATGGTGGTGATGGCCGGAAGCGGCGGATCCCCGCCGCGGTCGAAGCCGTCGAACGACGGGTCGCCCAGTGCCTGGGTGATCTGCCGCGCCCGGTCCGGGCGGAAGTTCCAGACGAGCACCTGGTCCCCGGGGCGGATGCGGCCTGCGGACGGGTCGCCGACCACCCACGGCTCGATGAACTCATCCGTGACGCCGGCGTCGTAGGAGCGCTGCACGGCATCGGATGCCGTCGCCGCGGCGTCGCCCCGGCCGTTCACCATGGCGTGGTAGGCACGGCCTGTGCGGTCCCACCGGTGGTCGCGATCCATGGCCCAGTAGCGCCCCACCACCGTGCCGATGACGGCTCCGCGGCCCTCGAGGTCGCGGATGGCGGGCAGCGCCGAGTCCGGACGCGAATCGCGGCCGTCGGTGATGGCGTGCACCACCACGCGCTGCACGCCGCGGTCGCGGGCAGCATCGAGCAGGGCCACCAGATGGCGCTGGCTGGCATGCACCCCGCCGGTCCCCACCAGGCCCACCAGGTGCAGGGTGGCACCGCTCGCGGCGTCCAGCGCGGCGCCGATCGCGGGGACCCCCCCGAGACCCCCGGGGGCCTGCACGGCCTCGTCGATGCGCACCAGCATCTGCGGAACGCGGCGGCCCGCGCCCAGGTTCAGGTGCCCCACCTCGCTGTTGCCCATCTGGCCATCGGGCAGGCCCACCGGCAGGCCGCTCGCCTGCAGTCGCGTGGCCGACCCCTCGCGCGCGAGGGCATCGAGCACGGGCGTGCGCGCCAGGTCAACCGCGTTGCCGGGGCCCGGCGGCGCGATGCCGAACCCGTCGATCACCACGAGGACCAGGGGACCGCTCACCCGGCGGCCGCCACGATGCGCGCGAACGACTCCGGATCGAGGCTGGCGCCCCCCACGAGGGCGCCGTCGACGTCCGGGCAGGCCATCAACTCGGCGGCGTTGCCGGGGTTGACGCTGCCGCCGTAGAGGACGCGCAGCGACGCGCCGTCGACGCGCTCGGATGCCACGGCCCGCACGATGGCGCAGGCCTCCTGCGCCTGGTCCGGCGTGGCGGTCTCGCCGGTGCCGATGGCCCAGATGGGCTCATAGGCGATCACCAGGCGCGGCAGGTCGGCGGCGTGCACATCGGCGAGCGCCGACTCCACCTGGCCGGTGACGAAGCGCTCCGTGTCCCCCGCGCGCCGGATGTCGAGCGACTCGCCACAGCACAGCACCACGGTGAGCCCGGCGTCGATCCCGGCGCGCACGCGCAGCGCCACCTGGGCGTCCGTGTCGCCGGCCGCTCGGCGCTCGGAGTGGCCCACGAGTGCTCCGTCCGCGCCCGCGGCCAGCAGCATGGGAGCCGATACCTCTCCGGTATGCGCCCCCGATGCGGCCTCGTGCACGTTCTGCGCATACACCGCGATGGAGCTCTCCGCGAGGGCATCCACCGATGCCTCCAGCGCCGTGAACGGCGGGCACACCGCCACATCCACCGCGGGATCGGGGCCCACGAGGGCGGCCAGGGCCGTGCAGAACTCACGGGCCTCGCCGGCCGTCTTGTGCATCTTCCAGTTGCCCGCGACCAGCGGGCGCCGGCCTGCGCTCATGCGGTGCGGAGCGCGGCCACGCCCGGCAGCGCGCGCCCCTCCATCAGCTCGAGCGCCGCGCCACCGCCGGTGGACACCCAGGTCAGGCGGTCGGCCAGGCCCATGTCCCCGAGCGCGGCCCCGGAGTCGCCGCCGCCGGCCACCGTGGCCGCAGGCGATGCGGCCATGGCCTCGGCCACGGCACGGGTGCCCTCGGCGAACGGCGGGATCTCGAAGGCGCCCATGGGTCCATTCCAGAAGACCGTGCCCGCGCCCATGATGACGTCGCGGTAGGCGGCCGCCGTGCGGGGACCGATGTCCACGCCCATCCACCCTTCCGGGATGCCGTCGCTCGGAACCACCTTGAGGTCGGCATCGGCGTCGAATCGGTCCGCCACCAGGATGTCCGTGGGCAGCTGGATCGTGCAGTTCACCTTCGCCGCGCGCTCCAGGAGCCGCAGCGCGAGGGCCTGGGCGTCCTCGTCCTCATGCAGGGAGGTTCCCACGGGGTCGCCGAGGGCCTTCAGGAACGTGAAGCACATCGCGCCGCCGATCAGGATGCGATCGGCGCGGTCCAGCAGGTTCTCGATGAGCGGCAGCTTGTCACTCACCTTCGACCCACCGAGCACGGCGACGAACGGCGACTCCGGTGCGTCGAGCAGGCCGCCCAGCACCTCGACCTCGCGCGCCAGCAGCAGGCCGGCGCAGGAATCCAGGCGGCGCGCCACGGCCTCGGTGGACGCGTGCGCGCGGTGCGCTGCCCCGAAGGCATCGTTCACGTACTTGGTGAACCCCGCGGCCAGGCGATCGGCGAACGCGGCGTCGTTCCCCTCTTCCTCCGCGTGGAAGCGCAGGTTCTCGAGCATCACGATCTCGCCCGGGCCGAGGGCACGGATGCGGGCCTCCACATCGGAGCCCTCGCAGTCGGCCAGCAACTCGACGGGCTGGCCCAGCAACTCCGACAGCCGCGCGGCGCACGGCGCGAGGGAAAGATCGTCCACCCTCTCCCCCTTCGGCCGCCCGAGGTGGGAGCACACGGCGACGGCCGCGCCCGCGTCCAGCAGGTGGCGCAGGGTGGCCACCGAGGCCCGGATGCGGGCGTCGTCGGCAACCCGTGGCGCGCCGTCCGGGCCGGCGTCGAGGGGCGCGTTGAGGTCCGCGCGCACCAGCACGCGCTCATGGGCCCACGACTGCCCCGGCGAGTCGACCCGGACGAGCGGCGCCACTACGGAAGCAGCTTCTGGGCGAGGTCCACCACGCGGCACGAGTAGCCCCACTCGTTGTCGTACCACGAGATGACCTTGGCCTGGTTGCCCATCGTCATCGTGAGCGCGGTGTCCACCATCGACGAGTGCGGATCGCCGATGATGTCGCGCGACACCATGGGGTCGTCGCAGTAGCCGAGGATGCCCTTCATGGGGCCATCCGCGGCCTCCTTGAGCGCCTGGTTGATCTCGTCGGCGCCGGGCGTGCCCTTCAGGTCCGCCACGAGGTCCACGACCGAGCCGTCCGGGGTGGGCACGCGCAGCGCGATGCCGTCCAGCTTGCCCTTCAGGTGCGGGAGCACCTCGCCGATGGCGCGCGCCGCGCCCGTCGAGGTGGGAATGATCGACAGCGCCGCGGCGCGGGCGCGCCGCAGGTCGGAGTGCGGCAGGTCGAGGATGCGCTGGTCATTCGTGTACGCGTGGCAGGTGGTCATGAAGCCCTGCTCCAGGCCGAACGCATCGTCCAGAACCTTGGCGACCGGCGCCAGGCAGTTGGTGGTGCACGAGGCGTTGGAGATGACGTCCTGCGTGGCGGGGTCGTACTGGTCGTCGTTGACGCCCATCACGATGGTGATGTCGGGATCCTTGGCCGGCGCGGAGATGATCACCTTCTTCGCGCCCCCCGCGAGGTGCTTGGCGGCGTCGGGGCGAGCCGTGAAGAACCCGGTGCTCTCCACCACGATGTCCACGCCCATGTCGCCCCAGGCGAGGTCGGCGGGGTCGCGCTCGGCCATCACCCGAACGGGGGTGCCGTCCACGACGATGGCGTCGCCCACGTGCTCCACCGTGCCCGGGTAGACCCCGAACACCGAGTCGTACTTGAGCAGGTAGGCCAGCGTCTTTGCGTCGGTCAGGTCGTTGACCGCGACGATCTCGACCTCGCCCTTCGCACGGCTCATGGCCGAGCGGAAGACGTTCCGGCCGATGCGACCGAAGCCATTGATGCCCACGCGTACCGCCATCACCCTCTCCTTGTCGGAAAACGGTGGCGAGCATACCGGCCACGCGGCACGGCGGACGACGGGCGCCCCCCAACCGGCGAAGCGGGGGACGAACGGGCCCCGGGCCCCGGTGCCCGACGCGTAAGACGGCTCGCACGGTCCGTCTTACATGCCGGGCGCCGGGGTCAGCGGGGCGCGGTCAGGTTCGCTCGTTGATCGAGCGGATGTCGCCGTGCACGACCAGCCCGTAGATGATGAGCACGTCGATGATGATGACGATCAGGCTCCAGATCGGCGAGAACTCGATAGTCGAGGCCTGGATGAAGAGGCTCGCCGCGGCCGCCAGCACCGCGAACACCTCGGCGTACGGATTGTTCTGGAAGACGAACCACGAGGTCGCCAGCAGCACGATGCCGACGATCAGGTAGGCCCAGCCCCAGGACTCCAGATTCCAGTACAGGAGCTTGTTCACGGGGATCTGTGAATCGTTGAGGATCACGGCCCCGTAGATGATCTGGAAGAAACCGGCGATGGCCAGCATGACGCCGGCGAAGTCGACCCAGCTCTGATTGCGCTCGGTCCCAGCATTGGTACCCATGGATTACCCCCGGGTGGGTTGGACATGGCCCGTGGCAACGGGCCCGGCAATTGTCGTGGCGACTCCGGACGCGCCGCGCGCGGAACCACCCCGAAAACGACTCCGGGGGGCCGTGAGGCCCCCCGGAGGTGAAGCAAGGAATGTCCTGGACCTCGCGGTCTAGGCCTCCTTGGGCTTCGGGGTGAGGAGGGCGGCCAGCTTGCCCGAGACGATGCCGAGAATGACACCGACGATCAGGGTCACCAGCGTGTCGAACCACACCCAGGCCCACGGGGTCGAGATAAGACCACCGAAGGCGCCGAGGCCCGTGGCACCGGCACCGTTGTCGGCCTCAGAACCGACGGGCGCCCAGCCGTCCATACCGGTGGCAACCCACCAGAGGAAGACAGCCGCGAATGCCGGGAAAGTACCGGCCACGTAGTACCAGTCACCGGCGATGAGGATCATCACCAGGATGAAGGCAAAGATGCCGACCCAGAGGGCGATGCCCCAGAAGTCGGGGAAGGCGGCCGTCTGGTACGACAGCGGAATCGTCACCAGCGCGGCGACGGTACCGAAGACGGACGCCAGGAAGATCTTGCCGAAGGCGGCGTTGTCACCACCGGCGGCGAAGAAGAGGCCCCACGAGATGAACGCCGTGGGAAGAATGAAGTGGAAGTTCTGCGGCACACCGACGGCGCCCGGCACATCAGTACCGGCGACGGTGACCCAGTGGAACGTGAAGTTCAGCGAGAACTCGGTCCACAGGTAGGACAGAACTCCGATGACAAGCGCGAGCGGAAAAATCGCCTTGGCGCGAGCACCCATTTGAGCTCCTTTGGATAGGACAGGGATCCCCGCTAACCCGAGAGATGAGATGAGGTGGGCTTCGCGGTTGCACGCAGCGTATGCCGTCGTGCAGACGGCACTCTACGGGCGTCCGGCTATTCGTTACAAGTGCTACGAATCCTTCGCCTGTAAGGAAACCCCACGGATTTCATCGCTACGAGCGGGCGGTTTACGCGCCCGTAATGATCACGCCGGGTACGCGGACGAGGTCGCAGCGCGCTTCGCCGCCCCCTCCCGGGCAAGCGGCTCGAGCACATCTGCGAGCGCCTCCGGCGAGTGACGCACCACCCTGTCCGCCTCGGCGATGTCGGCAGCCACCACGCGCACGCCGCGCGCCCCGAGGGCATCCGCATCCACGCGGACCGGCTCCTGCCCCTGAGCCGCGTAGTGCGCCAGCGCGGCCGCGTCGAGCGGCCCCTCGTGCACCACCACCACGTCCACGCCCCCCGGTGCCATCTCGAGCACCCGGTCCAGGTGCGTTGCGGCGTCCATGCCGTCGGTCTCCCCCGGCTGCGTCATCACGTTGCACACGTACACGCGGAGCCCGGGCGCGCTGCACACGGCCTCCGCGATCTCCCCCACCGCCAGGTGCGGCAGCACGCTGGTGAACAGCGAGCCCGGCCCCAGCAGTACGAGATCGGCGTCGGCGATGGCCGCGATGGCCTCGGGGTGCGCCGCGGGTTCCGGGTCCAGCCACACCCGTCGGCAGGCGCCGGTGCCGGATGCGATCCGCGTCTCGCCGCACGCCTCGCTGCCGTCCTCGCGCTCCGCCCACAGGCGCACGTGCTCGAGGGCGCCGGGTATCACCCTGCCCTTCACGTTGAGCACGCGCGACGCTTCCCGCACGGCCTCGTCGAATGACCCCGTCACCTGCGACAGCGCGGCCAAGATGAGGTTGCCGAACGGATGCCCCGACAGATCGCCATCGGCGAAGCGGTACTGGAACAGGTGCCCCATCAGCGACTCATCCTCGGCCAGGGCCACGAGCACGTTCCGGATGTCCCCCGGCGGCAGAATGCCGAGCTCGCGACGCAGGCGCCCCGATGAGCCCCCATCGTCGGCCACTCCCACGATGGCCGAGATGTCCAGGTCGCGTGCCTTCAGTCCCCGCAACAGCGACGACAGCCCGGTGCCCCCGCCGAGGGCCGCAACATGCGGGCGGCTCATGATGGGCCGCCCGCGCCGGCCGGGCGCCCGGCGTCCCGGTGCGCCACGCTCACGTCCAGATCGTCCGAATACCGCGCGGCCAGTGCCTCGGCCACGGTCACGCTGCGGTGGCGCCCGCCGGTGCATCCGATGGCCACCACCAGATGCCGCTTGCCCTCGGCCTCGTAGAGCGGCAGGACGTGATCCAGCAGCGCGGACAGCCGCGCCATGAACTCGTCGTAGGCGGGATCGGCCGCCACGTAGTCCGCCACCGCGGCGTCCTCGCCCGTGAGGGCCGTGAGCTCGGGCACGTAGTGCGGGTTGCGCAGGAACCGGACGTCGAACATCAGGTCGGCCTCGCGCGGCACCCCGTGCTTGAAGCCGAACGACGAGAAGGTCACGCGCATCCTGGGGCGGTCACCCGGCTTCATCACCTGCGCAACGGCCTCGCGCAGCTGCCACGTGTTCATGTCGCTGGTGTCGATCACCACATCCGCGCGCGCACGGGCATCGGCCAGCAGTTCCCTCTCCTTCTCGATGCCGCGCAGCACCTCACCCCCGTCGGCCAGCGGGTGGCGCCGCCGCGTCTCGCGGAACCGGGCCAGCAGCACGTCGTCGGATGCCTCGAGGAACAGCACACGGGTGGTCATGCCGGGCATCCCGGCCAGCCGGTCCAACTCGCGCACGAGGTCCTCGAACCACACGCCGCCGCGTACGTCGAACACCAGGGCCGCCCGCTCCACCTTGCTGCCCTCCAGGGCGAACAGGTCCACCAGCGAGGGAAGCAGGCGTGGCGGAAGGTTGTCCACGCAGAAGTACTCGGCGTCCTCAAACGCCCCCATCGCCCCGGACTTCCCGGCCCCCGACAGGCCGGTGATGATCGTCAGCTCCACCCGTTCCCCGATCCCGCCGGGGTGCCGGCCTGCTCAGGGCCCCCGGTCTTGTTGAGGTGCTCATACAGGTCGCGGGCCACCTTGGGCGGCAGCCCCGGCACCGCCTCCATCTCCTCGCGGGATGCCGACATGAACCGCTCCGGCGACCCGAAGTGCCGCAGTATGGCGCGCCTGCGCGCAGGCCCGATGCCCGGCAGCGTGTCCATCGCGCTCGCGGTCATTCCCCGGCCCCGGCGCGACCTGTGGTGGCGCACCGCGAACCGGTGAGCCTCGTCACGCACCTGCTGGAGCAGCCGCAGGCCCGCCGAGTCCTCCGGCAGCAGGATGGGGTCGGACCGCCCGGGCACGAACACCTCCTCCTGCTGCTTCGCGAGGCCGATCATGGGGACGTCCACCCCCGCGGCCAGCATGGCGCGCCGCGCTGCGGACAACTGCCCCTTGCCGCCGTCGATCACCACGAGCGAGGGCGTGGCCCCCAAGCTGGCATCGTCGTCGCCCCCGGCCAGCCGCGCCATGCGGCGTCCGATGGCCTCCTCCATGCGGGCGAAGTCATCGGGGCCACCTTCGTGCCGCATGGTGAACGACCGGTAGTGCGCGCGTGCCGGCGCCCCGCCGTCCATCACCGTCATCGAGGCCACGGCGTAGGTGGCGCCGAGGTTCGATATGTCGAAGCACTCGATGCGCATCGGCGGGGCGTCCAGGCCCAACGCCCGTTGCAGGTCGCCCAGGGCGGCGGTGCGCCGCTCCCGCGTGCGGGCCGCGCGCGCACGGTCCTGGTCAAGCGCCAGCCGTGCGTTGCGCTCCGCCATCTCCTGCAGCCGTCGCTTCTCGCCACGCTCTGAGGCGCGCACCTCCACCCCGGCCTGGCGTCGCTCGGCGAGCAGGGCCTCCAGCGGGCGCGTCTCGATACCACGGGGCACCACCACCAGTGGCGGTATGGCCATGCCCAGCGCGTAGTACTCCATCGCGAACTGCTCGATGACCGTGTCGGGGGCCCGTGCACCGGCGGCGTCCATGAAGAACGACTGCCGATCCCCCAGTACGCCGTCCCGCACCTGCAGCACCTGGACGTTCGCGGCCTCGCCGTCGTCGTCCACCGCCACGCCGAGCACGTCCAGCGACCCCATCGATTCGCTGCTCACCAACTGGTTCTCCATGAGGTGCCGCACCGCCGACAGCCGGTTGCGGTACAGCGCGGCATCCTCAAACCGCTGGGCGGCAGCGGCATCGCGCATCTGCTGCTCCAATTCCTGCTCCAGGCCGCGGTAGCGACCCGAGAGGAACGCGATGGTCTGGTCGATCAGGTGCCGGTACTCATCGCGGCTGATGTAGTCCACGCAGGGAGCCAGGCACCGCTTGATGTGGTAATCGAGGCACGGGATGCCGGACGGCCGCCCGGGCTCGGTGCCCTCGCAGGGCCGCGAGGGGAAGATCTTGCCGATCAACGAGAGCGTCTCGCGCACCTTCGAGGCGCTGGAGAACGGGCCGAAGTACACCCGGTCGCGACGGTGCCGCTCGCGCGTGAAGTACACGCGCGGGTAGGCCTCATCCAGGCTGATGCCGATGTACGGATAGCTCTTGTCATCGCGCAGCTTCACGTTGAAGGGCGGGCGATGCGTGGTGATCAGGTTGCCCTCGAGGATCAGGGCCTCCTGCTCGCTGTTCACCACGAGGGCCTCCAGACGGTCCGCGCGCGACACCATCTCGGCCGTGCGCGGATGCAGGCCCCGCTTCGGGCCGGGACGCGCCCCGGCGGCACCCGCCGGGCCCCTGACGGGGGCCTCGAAGTACGAGAACACGCGCTTGCGCAACGACTTCGCCTTGCCTACGTACATCACGCGGTCATCGGCATCGCGGAACAGGTACACGCCCGGCGCATCGGGAAGGGCGGCCAGCTGCTCGCGGAGGGGCTCGGTGCCCATGGCGCCGAGTATAGGAGCGGCATGCTCCTGCGCATCAGGCGAGCAGGTCCCCGGCCCGCATCAGCACCACCTCCGCGCCGCCGCCCCGCAGCGCCGCACCCTGGCCGGCCAGGGCCAGCACGCGCGCCACATACGCCTGGGTCTCCGGGTATGGCGGTATCCCGCCGTGGCGGCGCACGGCGCCGCCACCCGCGTTGTAGGCGGCAAGCGCCAGCGGCACCGAGCCGAATTCCCGGATCCCCGCCGCCAGCAGCCGGGCGGCCCCGGGTATTGCCTGAGCGGGGTCGAAGGGGTCGCGCACCCCCATTCCGCGGGCCGTCGTCGGCATGAACTGGGCAATCCCCTGAGCACCCGCACTGCTCACCACGTCGGGCCGGAAGTCGGACTCGGCCTTGAGCACTGCCGCAAGCAGCGCCGGTGCGACTCCCGCGCGCCGGGCCGACTCCACCACGACGGATCGATATCGGGCAGGGACCCATGCGGGCAGGTCCGCAACCGCCGGGCCCGTGCCCGGCCGGCCACCGCCGCACCCCGGCTGGAAGCCCCAGTGCCACGGCTCCCACGAGTACCGCTGCACGAACCCGAAGGGACCGGCATTGCGCGTGAGCCAGGCATGCACGCCTCCCGACACCACCAGGTCGAGCTCCGTGCTGTCGCGGTGCCTGCTCCGCCCCGGCGGTGCCACCCACTTCGGGTCGGGGTGCCGCGCGAACAGCACGGCCTGCTCGGCGTCGGACCGGAAAGCGCTCACCACAACCAGGTCCATGCCCGCGGCACGTGCGGCGCGATCCATCTGGTCGAACGCCGCCGCCACCGCCGGGCACATGGGCTTACCGTCGCGGTACACCAACGGACCCGAGTACCCGCCACCGGTCGCCCACCCCACCGGCCCGGCGGCGGCCACCGCCGTGGCGATGGCGACGCCCGCGCGGGACGTGGCGGATACCTCCACCCGGAGCGGCCCGGGGCGCCGGACGCTCACCTGCACCTGCATCGGGATGCGCCCATCGCCCACCAGCACGACCCGGGTGACGCGGGCGCCCGACCCGCGGGCGGCCTGCGCCGCAGCCCCCGACGCCGCGTCCCGCAACCGCGCGCGGATGTCCCACGGGTCCACGAGGGCATCCGGGATGGCATCCAGCAGCGCTCTCCCCGCCGACAGGGCCGCCAGGTCGGCCGCCAGCCGCGCGCCGTTCGAGGCCACCCGAAGCCCGCCGATCGCCCCAAGGCCCATCACCACGGCCGCGCAGATGGCCGCCACCGCAATGGCGATGGGCAGCGCCTGGCCCCGCTGGTCGACCGCCCGTACGCGCGCGCGCCTCACGGCGCCCGCACTGCAGCACGCTGTCGCACGGTCGCACCCGGGATGCCCGGAAGCGCCGGGGCCGGGGCGCTGCCCGTCACCGTCACGACGCGGCCCGATCGACCCTGCGCCGCCATCGCGCGGTCGCGGGCCCGGTCCTGCGCCGATCCCGCGGCCCCCAGGAGGCCAGCCAGGTACACCGCCATCAGGGCGACGGCCGCGAGCAGCGGCACCACGGCCAGGACCTCGAGCGACGCCTGACCGTCGTCGCCCCGCATGTCACGGACGCGGAGCGCGCGCATCGGCGCGCACCCTCGGTGCCGGAACGAAGGGGAGGATCATGGGAACGGACACCTCCACCCGCACGGTGCGCAATTCCCCGCCGCCCGTGTCGACGGTCACGCGCGCGCCACGCGCCAGCCCCTCGCCCAGGACGCGGGCGGCCGCCGGGCGCGCCGGGGCGTCCACCAGGGTGGCCCGGGCCCCCGCGCGCGCCGCCTCACGTGCGGCACTCCACGCATGCGCCGCCAGCCCCACCTGCACCGCCAGCGCGCCCGCCATCACCACCAGCGGCACCACCGCCACCACCTCCACCGAGGCCTGCCCGCTGCCGTGGCGTGCATGCGACATGAGGCGACCATATGGCGCGGGCCCGCACGCGGGGCACGCGCCCTGCAACGGATCGGCGCCGGATCGGTGCCGCCGGGACTACAGCCTGCGGCTGTCCCGGATAATCCACCAGATGAGCAGGCCCAGCGCCACGATGAGGGCGATGTAGCCGAGCGGCGTGATGCGGTCCGCCAACAGGGGGTACCCGGCGACGAGCAGGAATGCGATCCCCAGGGCCGCCGCCACCATCACCACGCGCTTCCACGGGCGGATTACCAGCCAGGCGAGTTGGTTGCGGCGGAAGTAGGCGGCTCCGGCGGCCAGGATGGCCACCACGAACAGCACCGAGATGACCTGGGTGATGGTGGCGAACGCGATGGAGAACGCCCGCTCCCACACCACCATGAGGGCAGCGAGGCCGAAGATGATGACGGCGTTGCGGACGGCGGCGGGCACGGGACGAGGATACCTCCGGGCCCGGCCCTACCATGCCCGCGTGCCCCACCCGCCATCTCCCGACAGGCTCACCGTGCTTGCGTCCCCGGACTCACCGGGCTACCTCGATGTGCGCGCGGGCGATGCGCACGGCCCCCAGGTGGCGACGACGTTCCGCACCGGTGGGCCCGGCGCCGCCGTCATCGGCATGGGTGAACTGGTGATCTCCGCCCCGCATCCTGCGCCCGCCGGCAGCCGACGGCACATCATCGGCCCCGATGGCGCGATCCGCGGCTACGTGGAATACCGGTGGCAGATCTCCCCGCTCCGGTGCGTGACGGCGCTGGTGGACGACCAGGGCGTGTGCGCGTGGACCCGTGAGCGGTCTGCGCTCGCCGCCGGCCTGCGGCGCCTCACCCCGCGGGCACCCATGCCCCGGACAGCCGTGATGATGGGCCAGGAGGAGGTCGGCGAGGTCCGTGCCGCGCCCGGCGGGCACTGCCTCACATGGGGTGGAGACCGGCGGCTCAGCCGGACGCAGGCGGCCCTGCTGGCGGTGGCCCTGGCACTACCCCGCTAGGCCGGGCCACGAAGGCCGGGCAGCGCATTACCGGCACCGCGGGGTACCGGGGCATGCGCGGCTCCTCGCACATCGTGAACACCGACCGCCGCGTGGGCACCAGTCTCTGGAACCGGCAGCGGTCGCACAGCCCTGCGGGCATGCGGCGCCGGTCGCCGGTCACGGCGTTGGCGCCCCCGCGCGCAGGGCGTCGGCGAGCCCGGTGAGCGGGAGGTCGCCCTCCAGATCGCCATGGCGGGCGCGCACCGATGCCGTGCGGGTCTCCACCTCGCGGTCGCCAACCACGAGCAGGAAGGGCACCTTGCCCAGCTCGCCATCACGGATGCGGCGGCCCATGGACTCCGACCGGGAATCCACCTCCACCCGGATCCCCCCGCCCCGGAGCGTGGCGCACACCTCGTCCGCGTAGGGCACGTGGCGATCCGACACCGGGATGACGCGCGCCTGCTCGGGGGCCAGCCAGAACGGCAGGTCACCGCCGGTGTCCTCCAGCAGGATGCCCAGGAACCGCTCGAGCGATCCGGTGATGGCACGGTGGATGATGACCGGACGGGCTTCGGTGTCGTCGGCCGTCGTGTAGTTCAGGCCGAAGCGCTCGGGCATGTAGAAGTCCAGCTGGCAGGTGCCGAGCTGCCACGAGCGCCCCATGCTGTCGGTCACCTGGATGTCGATCTTGGGGCCGTAGAAGGCGCCGTCGCCCTCCTTGATGCCGTACTCGCGATCGCCCAGGGCCAGGCGCAGGGCCTCCTCGGCCTGATCCCACATCTCCGGCGTACCGGTGGCCTTCTCCGGCCGCGTCGACAGGAACATGGCGACATCCGTGAAGCCGAACCGCGCGTAGAAGCGCTCGGTCAGGTCGAGGATCGACCGGACCTCGGACTGGATCTGGTCCATGCGGCAGAACACGTGGGCGTCGTCCTGTGTGAACGCCCGCACGCGGAACAACCCGTGCAGCACGCCGGACAGCTCATGGCGGTGCACGTGGCCGAACTCGGCCAGGCGCAGCGGCAACTCGCGATACGAGCGACGCGTGGAGCGGAACACCAGGCAGGCCCCGGGGCAGTTCATGGGCTTCACGGCGAACCCCTGGTCGTCCACCTCCGTGAAGTACATGTTGTCCTTGTAGTGCTCGTAGTGACCGCTCTGCTTCCAGAGCTCGTCACTGAGCATGGTGGGGGTGCGGATCTCCTGGTAGCCCATGGCGTCGAGCTCGGTACGGAGCGCCGCCTGGATCTCGTTGACCACCACCATCCCCTTCGGCAGGAAGAAGGGGAAGCCCGGGCCGGCCTCGTCGAAGTAGAAGATGCCCAGGTCGCGCCCCACCCGTCGGTGGTCACGTGCGCGCGCCGCCTCCAGGCGCTCGAGGTACTCATCCAGCTCGGCCTTCGTGGGGAAGGCCGTGGCGTATACGCGGGTGAGCATGGGGTTCTTCTCGCTGCCGCGCCAGTACGCACCGGCCACCGACAGCAGCTTCACCTTGCCGATGCGCCCCGTGTCGTGCACGTGTGGCCCGCGGCACAGATCGATGAACTCGCGCTCGCGGTAGAGCGACACGTCGGCCTCGCCCTGGCGCCCGAGCTCCTCCACCTGGTCCACCTTGTAGGGCTGGCCGCGCTCGGCGAAGAAGGCCTTGGCGTCGGGGATGCTCATGACGCTGCGCTCGAACGGCGCCTTGCTCTTGGCGATGCGGTTGATCTCGGCCTCGATGGCCGGGAAGTCATCCTCGGTGATCGGCCGGTCCAGCTCGAAGTCGTAGTAGAAGCCATCGGCGATGGGCGGCCCGAACCCGAAGCGGGTTCCCGGGAACAGGCTCATCACCGCCTCGGCCATCACATGCGCCGCCGAGTGCCGCATCACGTAGAGGTGGTCGCCGCCGCTCTTGCCGGTGATGATGGCGATCTGCTCGCCGTCGGCCAGCGGACGGGCGAGGTCGCGGATCTCATCGCCCACGCGCACCGCGAGCGCGGCCTTCGCCAGGCCCGGGCCGATGGCCGCGGCGGCGTCGTGGCCCGTGGAGCCCTCGGGCAGGTCCAGTCTGTTCCCGTCGGGGAGGACGACGTGCATGTGGTTGGCGTGCTCCTCGCAGGGGCGGTCGTGGCGGCGGCCGATGGTAGCAACGGCTCCCGGCCCTCCCGCATCCCCCTTGCGGCGTCCGGTCAATGGGCGGAAGATGACCGGACCATGCGGTGGTTGCTCTGCGGATCGTCCCCCACGCCGGTCGCCCGACGGGTGGTGCCGGCCATCCTCGTGTCGCTGCTGCTCGCCCTATTCGGCACGGCCTTCCTGGTGCTGGCGCCGAGCATCCCGGGGCCCGGGTGGTTGCGCGCCGCCTACGTCATGTTTGTGGTGGTAATCCTCAAGCTGCCCCTCATCGCGATCCTGTGGTGGCTGATCGCCCGCAACCACGAGTGGCCGAGCACGAAGCCCAAGTGGCTCCCGCCCGAGCAGGCCGAGATCCTCGCCTATCTGGAGAAGGAAGCCGATCGGGCTGCCGGGCTGCCGGACGCCGTGGAGCGCCTGGAGTACCTGTCGCAGGAGGCCTGGCACGTGGCCGACCGCCTGGACGGCGACGCCAAGGTGGACGCCCTCACCGTGGCCCTGCGCATCGACCTGGTGCGCGAGCGGGCCCGTCGTGAGCGCAGTGGGCACTGACCCCCTGCTCCGGGGCACCCCCGGCATCGGCGACGGCCCCGACGTGCGGTTGCTGCTGGCCGCTCTCACGGCGGAGCGCGAGGGCCAGCGCCTGCTGCTCGAGGGCCGGGGCGACCGGGCCCGGCCGTACCTGGCGGCCGCCTCCGAGGCCTACCTGGCGTCCTACCCGCTGGCCCAGCCGCGCTCATGGGGACGCCTGATCGGCGCCGTCAAGGCCGGCGTGCTCGCCGGCGAGGGAGCGCCGCAGGCGCGCCGGGCACGCGCTGAACTCGGAGGCGTGGCAGACAGCCCCGCGTCGTGCTACCTGGGCGCCCTGTGCGCGGTGGTCCTGGACGACGCCGAGGAGGCGCTCGCCCTGGCTCCGGGCATGCGGGCGGGCGGCGATGCATTCGCCCGCGCCGCCGATGGCATCGAGGCCATCGCACGCGGCGATGCGCCCGGACTGGCCGCTGCAGTCCGGGCGATCGAGGCCGACTTCGCCACCCGCGAGACGCATCTCACGGGCGTCCCCATCGCCGACACCGCGCTGATGCTGCAGATGATCGGCGCAATTGCGAACGTCCGGTAAAGAAAAAGGCGGCCCCGGCGCCCGCGGGTTGCGTCCCCCGGGGGAACAGGTATAAACCGACTATGTGTTCGGATCTTCGATCCGGGCGCATGGCGGTCGCGAGCGGCGGACGTTCCGAGGTCGGGGGGCCTCGGTTGCGCGGGAAATCGGGGGGTTCCCCGCGCCGTCCGCCGCCGGCCGCTTACCTGCGATGCTCTCGGACGTGAACGGCGTCACCTCACGCGTCCGCACCGGCGCTCAGGCCCTGCTCGCCGCCAACTGGCGCGAGGGCGTGGGTCGGGACGGCACCCATTTTGGCTACACGTGCCCGGACGGCGCGAAGTACCCCTACCAGTGGTTCTGGGACTCCCTCATGCACGCGCTGGCGTGGAACGAAGTGGACCCCGCCCGGGCCGGCGCCGAACTCGCGTCGCTCGCGTCAGCCCAACGCGCCGACGGGCTCATCGGCCACACGGTGTTCTGGGAGCAGCCGGTGCGCGCCTCACGCCTGCTCTTCTACAACGTCCGTCGCCGATCCGACATGGCGACCGCCACGATCCAGCCGCCCTTCCTGGGATGGGCGTGGGCCGAGGTGGCGGAACGCCTGGGAGACCCCGCGTTCACCCGCCAGGGGCGCGACGTGGTTGCCGCCTACCACGGGTGGATCGAGCGCGAGCGCGTCGACCGCACCGGTCTGGCGTGGGTGATCCTGCCCGACGAGACCGGCTGCGATGCATCCCCGGTATTCGACCCGCTCCTGCGGTGGCGCCGGCACGGCACGCCCGGGTTCGCCCTGCTGGTGGCCGCGGCCCGGCGCCACGACTTCTCGTTCCGCCGCATCCGGGCTGCGGGCGGCTTCACGGCGGCGTGCCCGCTGGTCAATACCGCGCTTGCCCTCGGCTACCTCGGCCTCGCCGCCATGGGGGACCCCTCGGCGCGCACGCGCGCCCGTGAGGTGACCGGTGTCATCGTGGAGCGCCTGTGGGAC
>Ga0181578_10000539_pt1 | contig 35785 bp, 36 predicted proteins | sample 071ome_21_FD_148659 | JGI IMG/M metagenome (GOLD analysis project Ga0181578, IMG submission 148659) | Coastal salt marsh microbial communities from the Groves Creek Marsh, Skidaway Island, Georgia - 071401CT metaG (spades assembly) | ecosystem: Environmental > Aquatic > Marine > Intertidal zone... | reverse complement strand
TATGGCGAGCCTGTCGGCGCTGAGAGTCGCAAAGTCCAGTCATTGTTGATTCTCGGCATGGGCAAACTCGGCGGCAACGAGCTGAATTTTTCCTCAGACATCGATTTGATTTTTGCTTATGGCGAGGGGGGCGTCACCGAAGGGGGCCGACAGAGCATCGACAACCAGGCGTACTTCACCCGGTTGGGGCAGATGGTGATCAGATTACTCGACGCAGTTACGCAAGACGGCTTTGTCTTTCGCGTGGATATGCGCCTCAGGCCCTATGGCGATAGCGGCGCTCTGGTTGGCTCTTTCAATGCGCTAGAACTTTACTACCAGCAGCAGGGCAGGGAGTGGGAGCGTTACGCCATGATCAAGGCGCGGCCGATCTCCGGCTCCTGCGATGACCAAACTCAACTCATGAAAATGCTCGGGGCGTTTGTGTATCGCCGTTATACCGACTTCTCAGTGATTGCCGCATTGCGGGACATGAAGTCGATGATGCGCGGCGAAGTAGCAAGGCTGGGAATCGACAGCGATATAAAGCGGGGCGGCGGGGGTATTCGTGAAATCGAGTTTATCGCGCAAAGCCTGCAGCTGATTCATGGCGGGAGGATGGTCGAATTACGGTGCCGGCCTCTGCTCGAGAGCCTGTCTGCGCTGTCGCAGGCGACGGTTTTGCCAGTCCAAGACGGGACGCGATTAGCTGCACACTATCGACTGTTACGAAAGGCAGAGCACGCCTTGCAAGCGGTTCAGGATCGACAAACCCAGACGTTGCCCACCGACGCCCTGACTCAAGCGCAGGTGGCGCAGTTAGCGGGTTTCCCTTCGTGGCAGGCGCTCGATATTGCGGTGCAACAAGCCCGCCAAGGCGTCGCGGCTCTGTTCAACGACTTAATATCTGAGCCATCCCAAGAGCTGGAAAACGGCCCCACACCCGCGGGCCGATCGTTTTCTGCGCTCAACGCGAAGGCACTGAGTGATCTGGGCTATCGGCGTGCCGAGCAGACGTGGCAGGCGATCACCGGGTTTCTGGAAAGTTCTTGGGTCGCCGCATTGCAGGGCGAAGGGCGTCGACGTCTGGAGTCTTTTCTGCCTCTGTTGTGTGAAGCGGCGGCTTCAGCTGAATCACCCGATGACGCGCTGGAGCGAGCGCTGCCGTTTGTGCGCGCGGTCTGCCGTCGCAGTGCTTATCTTGTGTTGTTGCAGGAAAATCCGCACGCCTTGGCACATCTGGTATCACTGGTCGCGGCGAGTGTCTGGGTTGCTGATAAGCTGGCGACCAGACCCGAGCTGGTCGACGAGCTGTTGCACGAGTCTACCCTCTACAGCGCGCCTAGTCGCGATGAACTCAAGTCTTTGGTCAGGCAGCAGCTCTTGCGGATTCCTGAGGAAGATCTCGAAGGCCAGATGGGCGCACTGAGTCGTATTAAGGATGGGGTGGTCCTGCGCGTGGCAGCGAGCGAGCTGACCGGCACATTGCCGCTCATGAAAGTCAGCGACAATTTATCTTTTTTAGCCGAGGTGATGATCGAGCAAGCGATCGCGGTGGCGCGTGCAGAGCTGGTGCAGCGCTTCGGTGAGCCGCAGCACGAACAGGCGGGGTTTGCCGTGATGGCCTATGGCAAGCTCGGGGGTCTTGAATTGAGTTATGGCTCTGACCTCGACCTGGTGTTTGTCTTTGACGGTGCCTCGGGTGAAACCGCGGGCCCCAAAGTGATCGACAATACTCGTTTCTACACCCGCTTGGCGCAGCGGGTTGTGCACGTGTTGTCGGCTCAGACACTATCCGGGCGGCTCTATGAGATCGATCTCAGGTTGCGACCCGACGGCGATTCCGGGTTGGTGGCGACAACGCTGCAGTCGCTACGCCGGTATCAGTTGGAATCAGCGTGGACTTGGGAGCATCAGGCATTGGTGCGCAGTCGAGTAGTGGCGGGTGATTCCGCTTTGCGAGAAGCGCTCGAATCGCTACGAAGAGAAGTGCTGGGTCAGGCTAGAGAGCAACCGACGCTGGCAGCTTCCGTTATTGATATGCGCCAGAAGATGCGGGCCGAGCACGGAACCGCTCCCGGTGACGGGCTGCGATTCAACTTAAAGCATGACCCTGGCGGCGTCGTCGATATTGAGTTTGCGGTGCAATATCTCGTATTGAATCATGCCAGTGCGTATCCGCAGCTGACGGCGTGGTCTGATGTGATTCGGATACTGGAGTCGCTGCAGTCATGTGCGCTCATTTCTGCCGAGCAGTCTGCAGTGATGTCGCAAGCGTATCTAGCGTACCGTGGCGACACCCATGCTTTGGCGCTTGAGGGGGCCGTCGCGGAGGCGCAAGCGTCGACCTACGAAAGGCTGCGCGAACAAGTGAAAAAGGTGACCTCGGCCTTATTACCCGGCCTGCAGGCAGGGTAGAATCTCGGTCGCGGCAAAAACGTTAAGGAACCGTAATGGACTTATCACAACTCAGTGGCCACATTTGGCTGGACGGCGAAATGGTGCCCTGGCAAGAGGCGCGGGTGCATGTGCTGACTCACACCTTCCACTACGGTCTGGGCGTTTTCGAGGGAGTAAGGGCTTATAAAACGCCGGATGGCCCCTGTATTTTTCGCCTCAAGGAACACACCGATCGGCTGTTCCGCTCCGCCCATATTTTGCGCATGGAAATGCCTTTCGACAAAGACACGCTCAACGCTGCGCAACGAGCGGTGGTGCGGGAGAACGGCTTGGAAGAGGGCTATATCCGGCCGATGTGTTTTCTCGGCTCAGAGGGTATGGGTCTCAGGGCAGACAACCTAAAAACCCATGTCATGGTGGCGTCATGGCCTTGGCCTTCTTACATGGACCCAGAAGCCAGAGATCGTGGCATACGCATTACCACCTCCAGTTATACGCGCCATCACGTCAACATCACGATGTGCAAAGCCAAAGCCAACGGCAATTACATCAACTCCATTCTCGCTTTGCGCGAAGCGATGGATGCGGGCTTTGAAGAAGCCCTGTTACTGGACAACGAGGGCTACGTTGCCGAGGGTAGTGGTGAAAACTTTTTCCTGGTTCGCGACGGTGTGTTGTATACCCCGGAGCTGACGTCGTGCCTCGAGGGCATTACCCGGGACAGTATTTTGCGCATTGCGGCTGATCAAGGTCTCACGGTGAGGGAAAAGCGCATCACCCGTGACGAGGTCTATGTGGCGGAAGAGGCGTTTTTTACGGGCACTGCGGCAGAGGTTGTTCCCATTCGGGAGCTGGATCACCGGACCATTGGTTCGGGTTCGCGCGGCCCCATTACAGAAAAATTGCAGAAGATCTACTTCGAGGCGGTGCGCGGTGAGCAGCCTGCCTACGGGGACTGGCTGACGCCCGTCGCCGACTAGCACACCGATAAAGCGCCGGGTGCATCGCTAGCCAGCCTCCGCTGCTGACGCGATGGCCGCGCGCCACGATACCGGGCAACGTTGGGGTTAGTTTGCCCCGGCGCCTTGAACCGGGGCTCACAATGAATGGAGGAGCGACCGATGCAAAGTCTTTCCAGCGGCATACGATACCGGCACTGGGGTGTTGAGGGCGCGAAGGCCTGTGTGTTGTTGGTCCATGGCTTGGCCGAACACACGGGGCGTTATGAGCAGCTCGCCGCCCGATTTAATGCGCTTGGCGTTGCGGTCGTCGGCCCCGATCACATCGGGCATGGCGCGTCACCGGGTCAGCGCGCGCACATCGGTCGCTTCACAGAGTACCTAGAGCCGCTCAATAGCCTGCGCGCCCAAATCAGTGATTGGTACCCCAACACGCCCGTCTTTCTTTTGGGCCACAGTATGGGCGGCTTGATTGCCGCGCACTTGCTGTTGGAAAAGCAACAGGACTACCGTGGCGCCATGTTTTCTGGGCCCGCCTTTGAGGCCGTGGACCCCGCCCCCGCGCCGGTCATTTGGCTGGGGCGTTTGCTGCGTTATCTGACGCCCAAGCTCGGCATGTTGGCGTTAAGCGCTGAACAAGTCAGCCGAGACCCCGCTGTCGTCGCTGATTACATCGCTGACCCACTGGTTTTTAACGGCAAAGTCAGTACAGGCTTGGGTATGGCTTTACTGGATGCCATGGAAGAGGCGGTCGCCCGCGCCAACGAGATTCTTCTGCCGGTCTACATCGCCCATGGCGACGCCGATGTGATGGCAGCGCCGAGCGGTTCCCGTGCGTTTTATGAGCGGCTTGGTGCGACGGACAAAACGCTAGATTTTTGGCCGGGGCTTTATCACGAAATTTTCAATGAGCCTGAATCAGAGGCAGTGTTGGCTCGCTACACCGATTGGCTTGAGGCGCACTTGTGAGGCTTTCGACGGCACTCGTCGTCGGTGCCGGAGGCCAGCTCGGGCAAGCCTGCATAGCAGCAGCACCGCCGGAGTTTTCGGTCCGCGGCTTGTCGAAAAGCGAGTGCGACTTGACTGATGTACGCGCTGTGCGCCGATATTTGGGCGACATGGCTCCCACGGTGGTCATCAACGCGGCGGCTTTTACCGCGGTGGATGCGGCGGAGAGCGAGCCGCAGTTGGCGGAGGCGATCAATGCCACCGGCCCCACAACGGTAGCCGCAATGTGCGCCGAACAAGGCATCCGGCTCGTGCATGTCTCGACCGATTTTGTTTTTGATGGCAGCGCTGCGTCGCCTTATGGGCCGGAAGCCTCACCGTCACCACTGGGGGTCTACGGGGCCAGCAAGCTTCGCGGCGAACAGGGTGTGGCTGCGAGCGGCGCAAGTTACGCCACTGTTCGCACGAGCTGGGTCTACGGGCCGACGGGGCGCAACTTTTTGCTGACGATGCTGCGCCTCATGCGGGAGCAGGGCGTTGTGCGCGTGGTGAATGATCAAATCGGCTCGCCGACTGCAGCACACACCCTGGCAGCAGTCTGTTGGGCTTTGGCCACACACACGCAGGCGCAGGGGCTGTTTCACTGGAGCGATCGAGGGGCCATTACCTGGTATGACTTTGCCTGTGCCATTGCCGAGGATGCGCTTGAGCTGGGGTTGCTGGACGCGCCCGCCCGCGTCGAGCCCATAGCAACGGAAGAATACCCGACACCCGCTGAGCGGCCGGCTTATAGTGTGCTCGATTCGACCGCAACGTGCGAAGCGCTCGGAATTTCACAGCGGCCCTGGCGTGAGGTACTGCGCGACGTGTTAGGGTCGCTCTTGTTGGCGCAGAGGGAGTCCTTATGACCCGGTCAGTGATGGTCACCGGCGGTGCAGGCTTTATCGGTGTGAACTTCGTTTATCACTGGGCAGAGCGTCACGCTGACGATCGCTTGGTGGTGCTCGACGCGCTGACCTATGCGGGAAATCGCGCGAGTTTGGCGCCACTTGAGGCTGCTGGTCGCATTACCTTTGTCCACGGTGATATTTGTGACGCAGCCTTGATCGGGCGCATCATGGCGGAGCACGATATCGATACGATTGTCCATTTTGCGGCGGAGAGCCATGTCGATCGCTCTATCACGGGCCCCGGTGCCTTCATCCGTACGAACCTCGAGGGAACCCATACGTTATTAGCGGCCGCGCGTGAGGCCTGGCTCAGTGGAGCTGGGCGTGAACACCGCTTTCATCACGTTTCAACTGACGAAGTTTACGGATCCCTTGGGCCGAATGATCCGCCGTTTACTGAAAGCACGCGCTACGAACCCAACTCCCCCTATTCGGCGAGCAAGGCAGGGAGCGATCACTTGGTGCGCGCTTATGAGCACACCTATGGATTACAGGCGACCACCAGCAACTGCTCCAACAACTATGGTCCGTTTCATTTTCCCGAGAAACTCATTCCACTGTGTCTGACTCGGATCCTGGATGGTCGGAAGCTACCGGTTTACGGCGACGGCAGTAATATTCGCGACTGGCTTTATGTCACTGACCACGCTCGCGGTATCGCGACCATCCTTGAATCGGGCGCGCCGGGTGAGACCTATAACATTGGTGGCGGGAATGAATGGGCTAATCTCGACATTGTGAAGTTGCTCTGTCGCGAAATGGACGCCCGTTTTGCGGCTGAGGCGCAACTCGCGTCAAGATTTCCCGACGCGCCGCAGGCGCGCGGCGCCAGTGCAGAAACGCTGATCGAGTTCGTGCAGGACCGGGCAGGTCACGATTGGCGCTACGCCATCGATGCCGCAAAGATAGAGCGAGAGCTGGGTTTCAGGCCTCAGGAAACTTTTGAAACAGGACTCGCCAAAACCATCGATTGGTATCTCGACAACGAATCTTGGTGGCGGCCCCTGTCCGCGGCCTGAGCCGAGTCGGTTGCGTGATCAGTGAGAGGATCCAGGCCCGCCGATCACGAAGTCCTCGCGATGGAGCCTCAACGGGCTTTACTCGAAGAGCGGCAGATCTTGCCAGGCGACGCCCTGGCGATCTTTCTCTGAGAGTGACGGGGTATCGCCTTGCGGAATGGGCCATTTGATGCCCAGCGCGGGATCGTCCCAGGCCAGCGAGATTTCGCTCTCGGGGTGGTAGTAATCGGTGCACTTATAGACAAAATCCGCTGACTCGCTGAGGACATAAAACCCGTGCGCACAGCCCGGCGGGACCCACAGCTGCTCTTGGCCTTCGGCGGTCAGCGTCACCCCGAACCACTGCCCGCAACTGGGTGAGCTGGCCCGACAATCCACCACCACATCGAAGACTGACCCTGATGTGACCCGGACTAATTTGCCCTGCGGTTTTGCGGTTTGCAGATGCATGCCTCGCAAAATACCGCGTGCCGAGCGGCTGTGATTATCCTGAACAAACGGTAGTGTTATCCCCGCCTCGGCGTAGCGCTCTGCGTGCCAGGTTTCCAGGAAAAAGCCCCGGGAATCGCCGTGCACCCGGGGGGTGATTAGCGTGACGCCTTGGAGAGACGTTGCCTCAATCTTCATCGAAAACCGGACCGCCCTCGCTCACTAGCGCCTCCAGATAGGCGCCGTAACCACTTTTGATCAGAGGCGCTGCCAGCGCCAGTAGCTGCTCCGCGTCGATGTAACCCGCGCGGTAGGCGATTTCTTCGAGGCAGGCAATTTTTAGCCCCTGGCGCTCTTCGATCACGCGGATAAAGTTGCCGGCGTCCAGCAGCGACTGATGCGTACCCGTATCTAGCCACGCGGTTCCCTGCCCCATAACCTCGACCTGCAGCGTGCCGGCTTGGAGATAATGGCGGTTGACGTCGGTGATTTCGAGCTCACCGCGCGCCGAGGGATTGATCCCTTTCGCGACCGATATCACGTCGTTGTCGTAGAAATAGAGCCCCGTTACGGCGTAGTGCGAGCGCGGTTTGGCGGGTTTCTCTTCGATGCCGACAGCGAGGCCCTCAGCATCGAATTCAACGACGCCGTAACGCTCCGGGTCTTGCACGTAGTAGGCGAAGACGGAAGCGCCCCCCGCTCTTTGGGCGGCGCGGCGCAATTTGCTCGTAAAGCCGGCGCCGTAAAAAATATTGTCGCCGAGTATCAGGCAGACGGGCGCGTCGCCGATAAAGTCCTCTCCCAGCAAAAACGCCTGCGCGAGGCCGTCCGGACTGGGCTGCACGGTGTACTGAATGCTGATTCCCCATTGGCTGCCATCGCCGAGGAGATCCGCGTAAGCGATCTGATCTCGGGGGGTGGTGATAATGAGAATATCCCGAATACCCGATTGCATCAGTGTAGCGAGGGGATAGTAGATCATGGGCTTGTCGTAAACGGGCATCAGCTGCTTGCTGACCGTGGCGGTGAGCGGGTGCAGCCGCGTGCCTGATCCGCCGGCGAGGATGATGCCCTTGTATGCCGTTTGCGCTGCCATATGTCTGTATTTCTCTACGGGGCGACGGAGTTTACAGCCCGATGGCGCAGTTGGCGAGCCAGCGGTAAACTAGCGGGTCCTGTGGTTTTCCCTTGTTATTGATCCCGTAGCGCTCGCAGTGCCAGCACCCTGGGTTTTGGCCTAGGCGATTTTTCCGGAGTTGATTATCAACGCACCCCTCCCAATAACGAGCCCTGCGGTTGCCGCTGCCGAAACGTCTTCACATCGGCGCCTGCGCATTGCTTTGCTGGGCTATCGGTCGGCGCCGTTTTCCGGCGGGCAGGGTGTCTATTTGCGCTATCTCAGTCAGGCGCTGCAAGATCTCGGGCACGAGGTCACTGTGATATCCGGGCCGCCTTATCCCGACCTGGTTGATGGCGTTCGATTGGTGACATTGCCCAGCCTTGATCTCTATGCCCGGGGTTTGTGGCCTGTGACGCTTGAAATGCTCAAGGATCGGCTGGGTCGTCGGGAATGGCTGAGCAAATTAAGCGGCGGCTTCGCTGAGCCGTGGACGTTTGGTGAGCGCGCCAAAGACTGGCTACTGACGAACGCGGATCAGTTTGACGTCATACACGATAATCAAACCCTCTCGGACGGCATCCTAGCCCTGCAGCGTGCCGGATTGCCGGTGGTGACCACGGTTCATCATCCGATTACCCGCGATTTACGGGTTGCACTGGCAGGGGAGCCACGATGGCATTGGCGGTTGCTGATTCGTCGTTGGCACAGTTTTTTGCGGATGCAGGCTCGCGTCGCTGCGGGACTGGATCATATTGTGACGGTCTCTCACGCGTCTGCTGTCGATATCGCGACGGACTTTGGTGTTCAGTCGGCCGCGATCCGGGTCGTGCCGAATGGTGTAGATACGACGCTTTTCAGACCGCGACCCGATGTAAAAAGAAAGCCCCAGCAGATCATTGCGACCGCTTCTGCAGATGCGCCAATGAAAGGGCTCTCGGTGCTGCTGCATGCCTTGAAGCGTTTGGGTGATACGCACCCCGAACTGCAGCTGGTGTTGATTGCGCGCCCGAAACCCGGTGGTGAAACCGAGTTGCTGATGCACCGCTTGGGCCTGACCGATCGTGTTCGGTTCGTGAGCGACGCCAGTCATGAGGATATCAACCAACTCTACGCCGAGAGTACCGTGGCTGTGGTGCCTTCTTTATATGAAGGCTTCGGGCTGCCCGCGGTAGAGGCCATGGCCGCGGGCATTCCGCTGGTGTCCAGCGACGGCGGTGCGCTAGCCGAAGTGGTCGCAGAGGGTGGGGCATTGGTACCCGCTGGGGATGCAGCCGCTATGGCAGCGGGGATTGAGCGCGTGCTCGATGATGCTGATTACGCCGCAGCGCTTGCCGCGCGCGGGTTACAGCGCGCGCACGCTCATTTTTGCTGGTCAGTCTGCGCAAGTCAGATGGCCGCGTTGTATGAAGATTGTATCGCCGCATGCTGACTGCCGATCTCACAAGGCTGGACCTTGCGCCCGGGCAGCGCTGCCTTGATATCGGCTGCGGTGAGGGCCGGCACTCACTGGCGACTTATTTGTTACCTGGGGTTTATGCGTTGGGTCTGGATTTATCAGAGGCAGACCTGGCGACTGCGCGAGGTCGCATTACCGATATGCACGCTTATGCGCCACAAGGCGATGTTGGGTTTGGCGTGGGGGATGCGACGGCCTTGCCTATCGCTGATGGCGCAATTGACGCGGTGATCGCCAGCGAGGTGCTCGAGCACATCCCCAATTATTTGCAGGTGCTTGATGAGGCTTTACGGGTGCTAAAACCCGGAGGCCGATTGTGTGTCAGCGTGCCGCGGCAATGGCCTGAGTGGATCTGCTGGCAGTTGAGCGAGGGGTATCGCACGACCCCGGGGGGCCATATCCGTATTTTCAACGCGACACACTTGCGCCGCGAGATCGAACGAACGGGTTTTACCTTTGAAGGGCGCGACAGTGCGCATGCGCTGCATGTTCCCTACTGGTGGTTAAAGTGTCTGTTTTGGCGTCGTGATGAGGAGCCCTGGCTGGTCAGGCTGTATCACAAGCTGCTCGTCTGGGATTTAGTACGGCGACCCTGGATCACCCGCGCCATTGAAGCCGTGTTGAACCCGGTGATGGGTAAGAGCATTGTGCTTTACTTCCGCAAGCCGGGTCGGGCGGAGCAGTCACTGTGAATGCCCCGTTGTTAAGCCCGGGCATTTACCCCGCGCGCTGGTTACAACCGACCATCGCCTTTTTGAGCTACACGCAGCGTGACTCGGGCGAGATCCCCTGGTTTGAAGGGGGGCATACCGACCCCTGGGATCATACCGAGGCCGCAATGGGACTCAGCATCGGCGGCGAGTATGCGCGGGCGGAGCGCGCCTATCAGTGGCTGGCCGGTACCCAGTTAGCAGATGGCAGTTGGTGGGCCTGTTATCGCGATGGCCAGCCCGATATCGCGGTAGAGCGGCGCGAAACCAACTATGTCGCGTATGTTGCTACTGGCGTCTGGCACCATTTTTTAATCACCGGTGATGAGGCCTTCTTAGCGCGCTTTTACCCCACGGTGCAGCGGGCGCTGGACTTCGTGCTGCAGTATCAAAGCGCGGATGGGGAAATCGATTGGGCGGTTGATCCTGACGGGAAACCGCTCGGCGACGCGCTCGTCACGGGCTGCAGTTCGATCTACAAATCACTCGAGTGCGGCGTGCTGATTGCGCAAGCGTTGGGGAGACCACAGTCGAATTGGCGGCAGGCGCGGCAGCGATTGGGGCGTGCATTGCGTGATCATCCAGAGCGCTTTGACCGCACTTGGGACAGCAAATCCCGCTACGCTATGGATTGGTTTTACCCCATTCTAGCCGGTGTTGTTGGGGGTAATTCGGCCAAGGAACGACTGCAGGCGCGGTGGCATGAATTCGTAGAGCCTGGCATCGGTTGCCGCTGTGAAAACCACCAGCCATGGGCGACAGTGGCGGAATCCTGTGAGCTCACCCTCGCGCTGCTCGCCGCCGGGCAGCAAGATGAGGCAGCGGAATTATTCAGTTGGTTAACTCAGTGGCGCGACGCCGATGGCGCTTGGTGGACGGGTTATCAGTTTGCCGAGCAAGTGCTGTGGCCGCTCGAGAAACCCACCTGGACCGCCGGCGCAGTGCTGTTGGCAATCGATGCGCTGACGCACCACACCCGAGCCCACGATTTGTTTTTACGCACTGCAATACTCTGAATCGCCAACGAACAGGGGAACCCGATATCACCCTGAGGAAGCCAGTGGCCTCCTCTCGTTTGAGCTGCGCTCAGTAATCAAGGCGCCGCAAGCCCCGTAAGCTGCCCTGCGTGCCCAGCGGCTCGAATAACCCCGATTGGCTGGCTAGCTGCCAAATGGTGAAGGGCGCCTGACCGCCCGCTTCGGGATCCGGGAATACATCGTGAATAGCAAGAATGCCGCCCGCTGCGACGCGTGATGCCCAGGCTCGATAATCTGTGAGCGCGGCTTCGAGGCTATGCCCGCCATCAATAAACACCATGCCAATTGCGCCCGTCCAATAGCGGGCAAATTGCGCGCTGGAGCTGACGATGGGAATAACAGCGCAGGCTAATCCTGCGGTTGTGATATTGCGACGAAACGCCGTGAACGAATCAAACTGGCCGGTCGCATCCACGAGATCAGGGTCGTGGTGGCTCTCACCAACCTGGTGCTCTTCCGAGCCGCGATGATGGTCTACGGCAAAGACAGCCGCATTTTTCTGCGCTGCGGCCTGCGCCAACCAAATGGTTGAGCGACCGCAGTAACTGCCGACCTCCAGAATCGGCCCCAGCGCACTGGCAGTTAGGGCCCACTCATAAAGCTGTCTGCCCTCATCGTCGGGTAAGAATCCCCGCACGTCGGGGTCAGGGGGCTGGGGCATCTGCTGGGACATGATAGGCTCCGCGTGAAGAGCCTGTGAGTATACGATTGTCTTGAGCGCGAGGAACCGACTGACGCTTCCCATCCATCGCCGGTTGTATTCCTTGGCGATGCGGCTGTTCGTGCCCCTGTTGTTGTTGCGGTTGATTTGGCGCGGCCGGCTGCAACCAGGTTACCGTGCACAGCTACTGCGCAGGGTAGGCTGGTACAGACCTCGGCCCCTTGGTCAGTTCAAGCCGCGCGTTTGGATTCACGCCGTATCAGTCGGCGAAACCCTCGCGGTGGCGCCGCTGGTCGAAAAATTACTGAAGGTGCGTCCCGACTTGGAGGTATTGGTCACATCGACCACGCCGACGGGCGCCGATCAGGTCAGGCGCCAATTCGGGCAGCGCGTAGAAGCGGATTGGGCGCCTTTTGACACACCCGGCGCGGTTCGGCGCTTTCTGACTCATTGGCGCCCCTCCGTCGGCGTTTTAATTGAGACTGAAATCTGGCCCAACATGGTCACACTCTCGATTGCTCGCGGTATCCCGATGCTGCTATTGAATGCGCGCCTGTCGCGACGCTCTGCGCGCGGTTATGCAAGGTTGCCTCGGTTGATCTCCCCAACGCTCGCCGGGCTGTCTGTCATTGCCGCCCAAGGGCGTGATGATGCGCGGCGCTTTGCGGCCTTGGGTGCGCCCAAAGAACACCTGTCGATTACTGGGAGTCTCAAGTTCGCATTGGATGTTGATGAGCTGATGCGCGCCGGTGCAGCTGAGCGGCAGAAATACGCTGCAGGGCTGGTCGGAAGGCCGGTTTGGCTGGCGGCCAGTACACACCCCGGAGAGGAGGCGATGGTGCTTGAAGCTTTCGCCGCGCTGAAAGCCGAGCGGCCGGAGGCCTTACTGCTACTGGCTCCCCGACACCCCGATCGCGTTGCCACTTTGCGCCAGATGCCATCACTGCACCCTTATCGGATTGCCTTACACAGCGGTGACTCGCTGACCGCAGAAGACGATGTGTTAGTGATTGATACGCTGGGTGATCTCGGCGCGCTGACGGGCTGCGCCGATCTGGTATTTGTCGGTGGCAGTCTCGTGCCTCATGGCGGCCACAATCCTCTTGAAGCTGCGGCCTGGGGGTTGCCGCTAATCGCAGGGCCGCACGTATTCAATTTTTCAATGATTTATCGCGATCTGGAGCGCGCGGGTGCCGCGCGGACCGTCAGTCCAGAGACGCTGCTTGATACGGTCTTGGAATGTTTGGGGGCTTCACCGATATCGAACAACTGGACCGAGATGGGTGAGCGCGCGCGCGCCTACCAGTCGGCTCAGGCCGATGTTTTGGAGCGGCAGTGGGTGCTCTTGAGTGCCCACTTGCCCTAGGTTAGTCGCTCGCGGTCGCCGTGGGTGAGGGAGGCGACAGCAAAAACCCTTCCAGGCGCGCGATGTCCTCGGGGGAGAGCGTTCCCGCGACTTCCTTCAGGCGCAAAGAGTTAATGATGAAATCGTAGCGGCTATTCGCGTAATCCCGCTGCGCAGCGAACACTTTGTTTTGCGCATTCATTACATCGACGATGTTACGCGTGCCGACCTCATATCCTGCTTGGGTGGCATCGAGAGCACTCTGGCTGGAGACAATCGACTGGCGGCGAGCCTGCACGCGAGAAACGTCCGACATAACGGTCATATGCAGTGAGCGCGCCTGTGTTACGGTAGTGCGGGTTAGATTGATCCGCGTCTCGCGGGCGACATTGAACTGTTCAGCGGCGCGGCGGCGATTTGCGCTGATAGCGCCCCCCGCCATGAGCGGCAGGTCGAAGCGGATTTGCCAGGTTTCATTGGTCTGCTCCGAATCCGGCGGGAAGATGAAATCGCTCTCTGGGTTCTGCCTGATGCTACCGGTGGTCTCCCTGTCCTGATAACTGTAGCTGGCCGTCACCGTCGGGGCGTGTCCCATGCGTGAGGAGGTCGCATTTTGTCGGGCGGCCTCTTCTGCAAAGCGGGCGGCGGCCAACTGATTATTGTTGGACAGCGCAAAATCCACCCAAGCACTGCGTTCAGCGGGCTCGGGTGGGCGGGGTGAAAACTCTTCACCTAGCACATAAAGGGCACCGGGTGCCTGACCAGTCAGTACGGACAGGTTCTCCTTGGCTACGGCCACATTATTTTCATCAACGATGCGTGTGACCTGTGCCAAGTCACGGGCCGCTTCTGCCTCGTAGACATCCGTAATCGCGATCAGACCGACTTCGAAACGTTGTCTTGTTTGTTCGAGCTGGCGCTCAAACGCGCGCTCTTGCGCTTGCGAGGCTCGCAAATTGTCCTGAGCGCGGAGCACACCAAAGTAGGCCTGCACCACCCGCACGATGAGGTCCTGTTGTGCGGCGGCTAAATTCGCCTCTGCCTGTTGCGAGGTTTCTTTGCCTGCGCGCCAGCCAAACCACGCTGACAAATCGAACAGCGTCTGTGACAGGCTGACGTCATAGCCATCGGTCTCCGTCTCAGTGACTGACGTGACATCAATCCGCTCAAAGCCTGGATTCAAGGGGTCACCATTAAAAGCGACGTTGGGCCTGGTGGAGTCGTTTTCTGAATCAACGAACGAGTAGCCAGCGCGTGCCTGGGGTAACAATGGCGCCAGGGCCAGTTTTTCCAGCTCGATGTCGGCATTGTATTGCGCCACACGTGCCTTGAGCAGGGCGTCATTTTCTAGCGCCAGCTCATAGATATCGACCAAAGTGTCGCTCTGCGCCGCGCTACTGAGCACGCCGGATAACACGAGAGCCGAAAAGGGCGAAAAGATGGAGAAACGGGGGCCGCGGCTTGTCATGGCGTTGGGTCTTGTGCAGTCTGGGAGCGGCGATTCTACCACTGTCAGCGCGGTTTTTCCGGGCTTAAAGAGGGCAACATTTTGACTGTTCGCGAAGCCTGAACCGCTTGCTACACTTTGATTATGACTAAACCCACCCACACCGTCGCGACGCGTCGGCGCCCCAGAGGTAGCTATCATATAGACCTCTCGGACCTGCACGCGCAATGCGAAGCGAACTATCATCGCTTAGTGCGACTGTTCCCTATGTATGAACAGCAAAACCGAAGCGTATTTGCTGCGGGCGACGTGTCGGTGTCCCTAGAAGTAACGGCGCGAGATCGTTATACGACTGACATGCGGCTTCGGTATCAGGGCGCTTCGCCCCACTTGATGTCGGGCAGTTACTTTGACTTGCGGCTGTACCACGATGCCCGTATGGCCGAAGTTGTTCACTGCAGCACATCGCGCCGCTTTGAGGCTCGCTATCGGTACCCAAACCCCGAAATGCTGCAGCGTGACGAGAAGTACCAGCAGAATCGCTTTGCGGCGGAGCTCATGGAGTTCTGCCTGGAAAATGGCCGCTCGCTCGCCCACAACCTCCAGGACTGCGATAGCAGCGCTTCATGACGGTGCTGACGGGAGAGGCCACCCTTGAAACGGCCCCCGTTAGCCGCATTATTCAGCTCTCGGATACCCACTTAATGCAGCAACCCGGCGGTGAGTTGGTCGGTATTGATACCGATCGCTCTTTCGCGGCGGTATGCCGGATGGTGGCGGCGCAGCCGCCGATTGATGCGCTGTTATTGACGGGAGATCTGGCGGGGGACGAGGCAGAAGCGGCCTATTTACGTTTGCGCGACGCCCTCGCTCCGCTGAACGTCCCGAGTTTCTGGCTGCCGGGCAATCACGATGCCCTGTGGCAAGCCACACACCCGCTCAATCAACACTTCAAGCGAACCATTTGCCTCCCTGATTGGGAAGTCTTGATGCTGAATACCCAGCAGCTAGGGAAAGTAGAAGGGCACTTGTCAAAGCATGAGCTAGAGCAGTTGTCTGCCGCGGTCGCGCGCGCGGGGGCTGCTGGTCGGCCGTTGCTGGTCGCGACTCACCATCCATTAATCGGGGTGGGGTGTGATTGGCTAGACGAGCAGATCGTCGCCAATGGCAAAGAGGCGCTGGCATTGCTTGCCCCGATGGGTGCCCGGGCAGTGGTGGTCTCCGGGCATGTCCATCAGGCGTCGCAACAAACTTATCGCGGCGTGACGTGTATGACGGCGCCCTCGACATGCGTGCAGTTTGCACCGAACTCTCCTCGGTTTAGCGTCGATGAGGCCGCGCCGGGTTGTCGGCTGCTAGAGCTGCACGACGACGGACGCTGGGAAACACGGGTGCTCCGGGTGACCGACGAGATTTTTACGCCGGATCTGGCATCGCGCGGCTATGCCTGAGGGATCTTTTCGGGGCTGTCCCGCAATAACACGGTAATATCTGCAACTGTTTCACTGCCCAAGAGACGAGCTGTCGCCACCCATGAGTCAATATAACGCCGATGCAATCGAGGTCCTCACTGGACTGGAGCCTGTGCGCAAGCGGCCCGGCATGTATACCGACACCAGCCGGCCCAATCATCTCGCGCAAGAGGTCATTGATAATTCGGTCGACGAGGCCTTGGCGGGACATTGCAGCCAGATCGATGTGATTCTGCATGGCGATGGTGCGCTGAGTGTGGTCGATGATGGACGCGGCATGCCGGTGGACTTGCACAAAGAGCAGAAGCGGCCTGGTGTCGAAGTGATTCTCTCGACCCTTCACGCGGGCGGCAAATTCTCTGATAAGAGCTATCAGTTCAGTGGCGGCCTGCACGGAGTGGGCGTGTCAGTTGTTAACGCGTTGTCCGAGGCGCTCGAGGTCACCATCCGACGCGATGGCAACGTGCATACCATGCATTTTGCCGGCGGTGAGAAAGTCTCTGAGCTCAAGGTGACCGGAACCTGCGGGAAGCGCAACACCGGCACGGGCATCCGTTTTAAGCCCGATCCGCAATATTTTGACTCCGCTAATTTCTCGATCCCACGGTTGAGTCACTCGTTGCGCGCCAAAGCTGTACTCTGCCCGGGATTGCGGGTCACGTTGCTCGATGAAAAGAAAAAAGAAAAAACCGAGTGGTATTACGAGGACGGCATCTCGGATTACCTCGCTGACGCCACCATCGATTTTCCCGTTATTCCCGAGACGCCTTTCCGATCGCATTTTGCCGGCGAGACGGAAGCGGTCGACTGGGCGATTCAATGGCTACCCGAGGGCGGTGAGGTGGTCGCGGAGTCCTATGTCAATTTGATTCCCACACCCCAGGGCGGTACCCACGTTAATGGTTTACGCTCAGGGCTGCTTGACGCTATGCGCGAGTTCTGTGAATTACGCAATCTGCTGCCCCGCGGCGTCAAGCTCACTGCCGAGGATGTATGGGATCGATGTTGCTTTGTCCTGTCTTCAAAGCTGCAGGATCCGCAGTTCTCGGGTCAAACCAAGGAGCGCTTGTCCTCCCGAGAGGCTGCGGGCTTCGTGTCTGGCGTGGCGAAAGATGCTTTTGGCCTATGGCTCAACCAACACACGTCGGACGCCGAGAGACTGGCCGAGCTCTGTATTGAGCGCGCTCAGACGCGACTGCGCTCCGCAAAAAAAGTTGTCCGCAAAAAAGTCACGTCAGGGCCTGCATTGCCGGGTAAGTTGGCTGACTGCTCCTCCGAGGACCCCAGCCGTGGGGAATTATTTCTGGTGGAGGGCGACTCCGCAGGAGGCTCAGCCAAGCAGGCGCGTGATCGCGAATATCAGGCGATCCTCCCTTTGCGGGGCAAAATCCTGAATACCTGGGAGGTTGATGCGGTCGAAATCCTGGCATCCCAAGAGGTCAATAATATTTCGGTGGCGCTGGGCATCGAGCCGGGTAGCAGCGACCTCAGCCAGTTGCGCTATCACAAGGTGTGCATTCTGGCCGATGCGGATTCTGATGGACTTCATATCGCGACCTTGATCTGCGCGTTGTTTCTCAGGCACTTCCGACCTCTCGTGCGGGCGGGGCATGTGTTTGTTGCAATGCCCCCGCTGTATCGTATCGATGTGGGAAAAGAGGTGTACTACGCCTTGGATGAATCTGAGAAGAACGGCATCCTTGAGCGGCTGGAGGCCGAGAACAAGCGCGCCAAGCCAGCAGTGCAGCGCTTTAAGGGGTTGGGCGAGATGAACCCGCCGCAGCTACGCGAGACCACAATGGATCCGGATACCCGCCGGCTTGTGCAGTTGGTACTGGACGAAGACGGCGACACCGACAGTATGTTTGACCTGCTGCTTGCGAAGAAACGCGCGGGAGATCGGAAAAGCTGGCTGGAACAAAAAGGCGATCTTGCGGATATCGCCAGTTAACGGCGCGGTACACAGCGCACAGAAAATTGTCAGGCCGTCCCGCAGGTGCGAGCTATGATGCAGCCGCCGAGGAAAGGAGAAGCAGAATGCTAAAGCGATGGGCCGGGTTTGGTATCGGTGTTTGGATGGTGATGTCCCCCGCGTGGGCCGACTGGCAGATTGCGGACGAGTCCCGCATCCAGTTTGTATCTATCAAGCAAAATACGATCGGCGAGATCAGCCACTTTGAACGCGTCAGTGGTTCGGTATCTGCCGCAGGACAAGTTGATATTCGCGTCGCGCTCGACTCCGTTGAGACCATGATAGGTATCCGCAATGAGCGCATGAAAGAAATGCTGTTTGAGGTCGGGCTGTATCCGGAAGCGACCATCACCGCACAGCTCAGCCCCGACGCCCTGGCACTAGCGGCCTCGGGGTATGGCGGTGAAGTCACGGCTGATATCAATATCGATCTTCATGGCGTGGTCGTCACCAAGTCGGCGACGCTACAGGTCACGCCCTTGGCTAATGGTTTGGGCGTATCCACCACCGCGCCTATTTTGATACACGCGGCTGAGTTTGGTTTGGAACCGGGCGTGTCTGCGTTGCAAGAGGTTGCGGGGCTGCTGGCGATCAGCCGCGTAGTGCCGGTGACGGTGAGCCTGCGTCTGATTGAGGCAAGTTCGGAGATGCCCGACTCCTGAAGTCGTGCTCTGCGCGTTACCGCCATCCAGCCGCTTGTAGCGTAGCGTTGAGCTCGGCGCGATAGCGCGCGGCGGCGGCGGAATCACCCGCTAGCTGACTGTATTGCACCAAGGCCGCTAGCACATTGGGTTGGCCCGGCACTTGGCGGTGAATGGCGGTGAGTGTTTCGAGCGCCTCTTTGGGGCGGCCGCGATCGTTGAGGGCGACGGCAAGCACATACTGGTAATACCCCGGGCTCTCTTCCAGTTGGGCCGCCTTTTCCAGCGCGGCAAGCGCGGCGGCGTCATTGCCCGTGCGTACCTCCAGCAGTCCCAGACTGAACCACAAGGCGGCGTCATTGGCATTTAGCGTAATGCCCTCTTTCAATAGGGCTTTCGCCGATGTGTCATCGCCGAGCGCACGATAGAGGTCGGCCAAATTGACGCGCGACGCCGTGGTCTGCGGGTTTTTATCGAGCGCCTTCTGGAGCCATTTTTTGGCAGCGTCGACCTCACCGCGTGCCAACTGAAAACCGCTGAGCTGTGTCAGTACCGAGGGCATGTCGAGGTGCTGTGACTGGACCCCAATGTACTCTTCGAAAAGGGTCTGGAGGGATTCGCTCTCGGTGGTTTCAGGCGTCACCGACACGGCGGCCAATTGCTCTGCCACCCCCATACGGTTCGCCAGGACTGGGTCTTTGGTCAGCGGAAGAAGCAACTGTTGGCGCTGCGGCATGGGGATGGCCCCGGCCGCCTCGATGGCCGCGAGCCGGATTAATGGATCTTCGCTACTCAGCCACAGCGGCAGCAAGGGTGTGATCTGCCGGGGCGCTAAGCGGGCAAGATGTGCCACCGCTGAGGCACGCAGCATGCCGGTGGCGTCGTGGTTATTGGCGGTCTCAATGAGTGTCGGGGTGGCGCGCACATCCCCGCGCTGCGCGCTGTGAAAGGCGCGCGCCGGGTGGTTGCGCCGATCGCTGAATTGAACCCCCCAGCCCGTTAGGGCGGAATACGCCCAGTCCGCACTTTGGTCGGTATGGCACTGGTTACAGGCATTGGGGCTGCCCGTACTCATGGAGAGATCTGGCCTCGGGATGCGCATGCTGTGATCGCGGCGGTCGTCCACACCCATGTAGGTCTGGCTGGGCATATGGCAGTCGACACAGGCGCTCCCAGCCGACGCGAGCTGGTGCCGGTGGTGGGCTGGGTTGTCGTAGGTGCTGGCCAGATGGCACTGTGCACATACGCCGTTGCCTTCGACCACCAAGTGGTTGCTGTGCGGGTTATGGCAGTTGGTGCAGGCCACGCCGGCCTGGTGCATCTTGCTTTGGATGAACGAACCGTGAACGTAAACTTCGCCGCGGATTTGTCCGTCTGGCCAGTAGAGCGGTTCTTCGATGATCGCCAAGCGGTGGGTATCCAATAGCGGCTTGCCCGGGTGGTACTCGCCCAGAGTGCCGCGTCGGGCGTGACAGCGCGCGCAACTATCAATCTGGTGATTTGAGGTCAGGGGTTCAATGCGCTGCGCGATATCGGCGTCCTCGGCCCACTGCCACGTACCTCTCGCTTTGAGGCTCATTGCAAACCCGGTCTGGGCGGGAGACAGGCTTCCCGCATCGGCGAGCGCGACGTGTTCACTACCCGGCCCGTGACAGGCCTCACAGCCCACATCGATTTGCTCGTAGTGGGTATCGAACCGGTCGTTCACTGCGTCATAGCGTTTTTCGACGTCCGTGCTGTGGCATTCGGCGCAGCTCGTGTTCCAGTTGAAGTAGCCGCCCGTCCAATGCAGGGGGTCGTCCGGGCCAATGTGTTCGTCGGGATACAGGTGATACCAGCGTTGCCCCCCTGAGCTGGCAGGCCTTGCGTCCCAGGCAATGCTCAATGCTTGGAGTCGGCCGCCGGGTAAGGGCAACAGTACCTGTTGTAGTGGTTCGACGCCGAACACGTACCGTACGGGAAAGGTCTCCAACGTACCTTTCTCATTGTCAGTGCGAACGAAGAATGTATCCCCTTCACGGAAGAAGGTCGTAGTTACCCCACTGTGGACGAATACGGCGTTATCGAAGTCACCCAGCACGGTGTCAGGGGTGGGCAGCTGCATGGCAAGATCATGATGCGAGCCAATCCACTCCCTCGTGGCGGTGGCGTGACAACCCGCGCAGCCGTCGTTACCCACATACTGCGCGCGGGCGGCGTGCGTCAGCGACGCAGACGACAGACACCAAAAAAGGCAAGCCATCAGTAGCCATAGCTTGAGCCGATGGGGTCCATTCAGCATGCGCGACCTATCGCTCTTCGCCAGTTGCCAGCAATCCTGATGGTTAACAAAGTGCAATGCTTGAGTATCTCCAGTGCTAATGAGAAGAATCCATGCCTCGGCGTCTAATCATTCGACGTGTGCGAATCACTCGGTTAACGCCACTACGGTATGCTAATCGAGTGCGCCGAGTGCCGCCAAACAAGGCCACTCGGCATTTTTAGCGCAGGACGCCAGACTAGCGCCTGCGCCAGGTCGACACTCCGGGCGTGCACCGCAACCCTAGCGCTACCACCGCCGCCACGCGAGCATGTCACCTCAGTACGATCGCGCCGAATAGCTTTGTCACCAACAGGAACTTATCGTAGGCTGGCGCCCCCCGGGTGGCCTGGACCTTGGATCGTGGGAGGAGACGGAACGATGCATATTGGAATTCTGCGCACCGATGCGGTAAGGCCGGAGTGGGTTGCTGCGCATGGCGAGTATCCGGATATGTTCCAGCGGTTGCTCTTGGCGGAGGACCCTACGCTGACCTTTACCACTTGGGACGTTGAGGCAGGCCAGCTACCGGAGGCAGAGGACGCGGCAGATGGATTCCTCATCACCGGCAGCAAAAGTAGCGTTTACGACGACAAAGCGTGGATCCGAGCGCTGGAAGATTACATCCGCAGACTTCATGCGGCGCGGCGAAAATTGATCGGCATTTGTTTTGGTCACCAGCTTGTGGCGCAGGCTTTGGGAGGCGCTGTGGCAAAGTCGCCCAAGGGTTGGGGGATTGGAGTGAATTGCTATGACCTTGATTCACAAGCGTTGGACCTCGCAGATGGACCGCAAGTCTGTCTTATCGCGTCCCATCAAGACCAGGTTATGGAGATGCCGCCCGGCGCGCGGCAAATTGCCCGCAACGCACACTGCGAATATGCCGGGATGGCAATCGGGGATCATATTCTTACTTTTCAGGGGCATCCCGAGTTTACGCCCGCGTATTCACGCGAGATCATGACCTTCAGGCGTGAAATGATTGGAGAGTCGCGCGTGATCGAGGGCATGCAAAGCCTCGAGGATCGCCAACATGAAGGCGCCCGTGTGGCTCGCTGGATGCTTGCTTTTATGGGGCGCTAACGCTTACCAAGCGCCCGTGTTGGCCATGGATTCCCAGGGCTCCTGAACCGGAAGCGCATCTCCTGCCTGCAGTAATTCAATCGAAATGCCATCGGGCGACCGAACAAATGCCATACGGCCATCGCGTGGTGGGCGGTTCAGGGTGACACCTTTGTCGAGTAGCCGTCGACATACCGCATAAATGTCGTCGACCTGATAAGCGAGATGTCCGAAGTTGCGCCCGCCGTCATAGCTCTGGGGATCCCAGTTGTAAGTGATCTCGACCAGCGGGGCCTGGCGGGCTTTTGCGGCTTCGAGGTCCCCGGGCGCGCTGAGAAATACCAAAGTGAAGCGCCCGGCCTCGTTGTCATAGCGGTAAGCCTCGACGAGGCCCAGTTTGTCGATAAAAAAATCGAGGGTGTCGTCGAGATTTGCGGCGCGAATCATCGTGTGCAGGTAGCGCATGAGTAACTCCGAGATAAATCCAGTAGCCATTCTAGGCCAACACAGCGCCGGGGCGTGAAGTCTGCGATACACTGCGATCCCTTTATCTAGTTTGCCTGCACTGGAAGTCCGGATTTATGTGGTTTCGAGCCCTACGCCCCTACCGTTTACCCAATCGCTTGGGTATCGATGCTGAAGAGTTGGAGCGGCGCTTGCAGTCGCGCACCTTCAGCCCCTGCTCCCCAGCACAGGCCTCCAGTCTCGGTTGGGTGCCGGCCTTAAGTGACGATGCCGCGGCACTCGTACATGCCGCTGGGCCCTACTGGATGGTGCGTCTTAAGCGCGAAGAAAAGCTGCTCCCGGCCGCGGTGGTGAGGGAACAAGCGAATGAACGTTGCGCGCAAATCGCCAAGGCGCAGGGGCGCAAGGTGAGTCGCCGCGAGCGGCTCGCAGTCGCCGATGAGGTCACTCAGGATTTGCTGCCGCGGGCGTTTTCGCGCTCGAGTACCATCCGCGCCATTATTGCCGATAAAGCGGGTTGGATCTGGATCGACAATGCCAGCGCTGGCCGGTCGGAAGAGGTCCTGAATCACCTCCGAGAGGCGCTCGGCAATTTACCCGCAGTGCTGCCTGATACGCAGAAGGCGCCGGCTCATGTCATGACCCAATGGCTCCTTCACAGCGCCGTACCTGACGAGATCGAATTAGCGGATGAGGCGGATTTTGCCGACCAGCGTGACGACGGCAGCTCCGTTAAGGTGCGCGGCGTGCCACTCGACAGTGAAGAGGTCCTCGCGCATTTATCTTCGGGGCATCAGGTATCGCGTTTGGCCTTTGAGTGGAGCAATCGGGTGGCGGCCGTGGTGGATAAAGATCTCACTTTGCGCCGCTTGAAATTCAGCGAGGCGATACGCGAAGCCAACGATGAGTTAGTAGAGGATCCGTTAGCGCGCGCTGACGCGGACTTTCTCATCATGTGCGAGATCCTGAATGGTCTGCAGGCCAGTTTGTTGTCAGCCTTTGGGAGCATCGCCGAATGAGTGACCTGGTGCCCGGCCGATACCGCCATTACAAAGGCGGTGAATACACGGTACTGGGTGTGGCGCGACATTCAGAAACCGAGGATTTGTTGGTGGTTTACCGGCCGGAATATGGTGATCGCAACCTCTGGGTCAGGCCCCTCGCGATGTTTCAGGAGTTTGTTGAGACGCCCGAGGGGGTGGTGGCGCGCTTCGCTCTGATCGAATGAGTCGCGTCAAACACTCTTGGCGTAATACAGGGCAACTACGGCTGAAGTATCCCGGGGCGAACGCGCGCCCCGGGGGGAGTCGCCTTATGGAGTGGCGGTCGAGCGGAGAACCGAGTCCCACTCCGCTGTGGAAACACATCTTTGATCAATGCCGGCTAGCACGGTTTCGTCGTGGGTCAAATACCCATATGAGCTCGAATTTGCCGGATCACTTAATCCCCAGAAGTTAACGGTGTTGAGAGCGGAGCATTTTATTGACGCGGCGGGAAGGTATTCGTTGTCATAATGTGTAATGTCAGTTGGCCCACTGACCGATAGCGTGGCGCCTGACCTCGCGAGTTTCAAGCCGCCGTGCAACTGTAAGTGGGATGACTCGGCTCGGAAATTGCCGTCAGCGATGAAAGGTTCGCCATTCTGGTCAAATCGTAGCGTGGCGTTATCTGCATAAACAGCAAAGTCGTTGGGGTTAGCGCAGACGGCGATAGACTGCCATGCATTCGCAGCCCCACCGGTATCCGTAAACAGCTGGGAATCTCTAATATCGAGGGCATGGCACTCCGAGTTGCTCGTAACTTTGGCAGTAACGCCTGCGAATGACTCAACCACCGAGCCCTTCTCTATTAAGAGCGCCGAGTAGAAAGAGGCGCTGCTGTTGCCTACGTCAATGGTGTTCCGGGTGCCATCAAACTGGACAAAGGAGTTTCCTGTGACTTTGATGCCGGCTTCGCCACCAAAGTTATTACCTTCGGCAGTGTAGATGCCCACTCCGGAGAATCTAGCAGTGGAATTATCGGCGACCCAAACACCGAGTCCGTCATACAGACCCAAATAGATATCTACGTTCTCAAGCTCTAGGCGCGAACCCTCTCTCGCATACACAAATACTCTAGTGTTGTGGCCCAGTGACGGAATGGTTTCATTATAGGGTCTCGTAACAATTGCCGCGCGCGCATCGGCTGAAGCCTTAAGGGCTAGTTTCTGGAATGGTTCACGGAAGCTCTCTGTGAAGTCTCGGTTAAAGTAATACGCGCCGTAACACGTGCCGCTAAGGTTTAAAATTAATTCTTTGTATCTCCCGTAAGCCTGATAAGCGTCGACAAGCGCCCACTGATCATTATTGCAGTCAACGTCAAGTTCCAGGCGTCCTCCAGGCAGTTCAATGATGCCGTCGCCCAACTCCATGGTCCCGGAAAGTTTTGCCGTCAGGCTACTGTTGTCTTTAAACAGCCGCGTGGAGGTATTTTCGAGTCGTTCAATACGCTGAGCGTTATTCAGTGACTTGTCACTCAAGGCCCCAAAATTGGCATTCATGTCGGAGGCAGTCGCAACCTCTCCATCAGAAAGCTCCTTCATCCCGGGCAAGACCTCAGCATGAGTAATCATCGGAAAAACACACATTAAGACAGTGCAGAACAGACGCACTCGGGTCAGAAGAGTCGTCATAAGGCCTCCTTTTTTCTAAAACCATACATCTGGTTAGAGCCAGATAACAGCATTTTTCGATGCGCGCGATCAAACCTCCCCTTTATAGCGTTGCTGCGATCTTGATGGATTCGAACCATTAGAAAATGGGCTTGGCGTTGGCGGGTGTGTTTCGCTGACTGTCCAGCGCGCCAAAGCTAGGCAGTGCGTTAAATGGCCTGCCCTTGAGCTTGTCGAGCGGTAGACACTAATTGGGTCACGATTGAGGTTTCCAAAAACGCGTCATCTCCAAATACAGATACGAGGCCGTCCAGGTGATCAGCACGAATCCTGTCAGCGCTTCGACACCTGCCAGCAGCCGTAATGGACCCGTAGCAACGATGTCGCCGAAGCCCACCGTGGTGAATGCGGCATAAGAGAAATAGAGATAGTCCGCCAGTGAGCCCTCGAAGTTGCCTTCCAGCGTGCCGAATCCCGAGGCAATCGAGGCGCGATAGGCCAGCGCAAAGATGGCGACCTCAACCGAATGTGCGATCAGTGACGTGATGACCCCGTATCCGAGTCTGAGATGCGGGAACCGCAGGGCCAGCTTGGATCCTTCTGCCATATGCGACAGGAACAAAAAGTGCACTGAGGTGGATAACAATACCGCAAGCACAATAACGCCCATATTGCCCAGGTTCTCTAGTACGGTATGTTCCATCATGTCTTGGCCTTGAGGTTCCTTTGCGGCACCGATTTTTTGCGGGTCTCCGCCAGCGCACTCTGGACCTAGGGTACTGTAATCGGGAAACTTTCGCAGGCCGCCGGCCTTCGTCTAAGCTGATATTCTCAAATGAGAGGTGTTTGAATGACTCAAGCGCAACACACTAACGAGTCGAGCGGCATCGATTGGGGTGCGCTATCCCATGCGGTCGCCGGCATTGCGGCGTTGGTCCTCGGTGGCTTGATGTACTCTCGTCCTTGGGCACAAGACGTGTTTTCCCTCTTGATGCTTGTGTCCGCGGTGAGCGCTATTTATTTTTCGTGGCGACACAGCGCGTGGGTGACGGGACATTGGCTGGCCATGGTGCCCGTGACGGGGGTGGTTGTCGGCTACCTTGGTTGGCAGTGGGGCTTTACCCTTGCTTATGTGACCTTATGGATCGCGTTTATTCATTTTATTTACCGTGGGGTCCAGTCACTGCGGGCTGATGTCAAGCCATGACCTTAGCCTGAGCCGCAACTGAAGTGGTGTGACTGAGAGCAAAGCAGGAGGCATGTGTGAGCCATATCGTCGATCAGTTCTATGAGGCAGTGCGCACCAGTGATGTTCCCGCTTTGGACGCGCTTGTCGCCGAGCATTTTTGCCTCATATGCCCCACCCAGAATCACGTGCTATCCGGTGTTTATCGGGGCAAGAAGAGATTCTTTGAAGAAGTCTTGCCGCATGTCTTTGGCTGCGTGTCCCCTGACGAAATTACTTTTTGTGCGGAGCATCAAATCGTCGTCGATACTGGCGATGTGGCCGTGGCTATGGCGCAGAATCGTGGTGTCGCCATGACCGGGAATGCCTACGAGCAGACCTATCTCCACGTCTTCAAGATTCGGGACGGCCAAATACAGGCGTTGATAGAGGGGTTCGATACCGCGCTGGCGAACGCTGCGCTGTGGGGTGAGAAAGAGGCCCTCGCGCCAGATGTGCCATCGTCGCTGACAAATCTCACTTATTTTCAGGAGGCCTAAGGCCAAAGAGATCTGCCTAGTGTTCGCCATCGGTCGCGGGCGACACTCACCAATAGCGTGGTGCTCTGGATCAACAGCCTTCGCTTGAGAAGTTGGTCTCATGAATGGGCTGTTTACTCGGTCGTACGTATGTCCTCGAGTGTTGCTGTTAACCAATCGCCCGTGGGTTGCGTCTGCCCGTCACAGCTCATCTGATAGGGCTTGCCGCTCCAAGAGCTCTTACTTGCCAAGTGCTCGATAAATGCTTCGGCGGAGTCAGCGTAGCGCTCTCCCCTGAGGTATTTGAGTTCAAGGTGCGCGGCCGCCGCTTCGGCTGAGTGCTGTGAGCCGTTGCGATTAAATTCGCAGTCGCTCTCTGCGACCGCCTGAATTAAAGCGCGGATCTCTGCGTCGGCATTCGCTTCTACCTGTGCCGTTGCAATGGACCCCGCTATCAAGACGACTGACAGCCATGGGCGAGTCATGAATCTACTCCATTAAACGTGACGAGAAGCGGGTTGTGGTCCGAGGTCTCGACCTTCTTGGTTTCGGAAGACTGCCAGGTCAAATCGCGCACATAGAGGTGATCTAACGGTCGTCCGAAGCGGGTCGTGCGAAGATCGGGTGAGAACAGCACTGCGGTCAGCCCAAGCTCATCGGCGAGGTCATCGAGGGCCGTCTGCCGCCGACCATTCCAGGTGTTCAAGTCGCCGCCAAAGATCACGGGCCCCTGGTGCGCTCGCATCAGTTCAGCCGCTGCCTCCAGTTGAGCACGATATTCTTTGACCCCAAAACTGAAGTTCACGGCGTGGAGGTTGATAGTGAGCAGTGAGGTATCGCGCCCGGCCAGTGGGTAGAGGGTGACGCTGGTCGCCTTGGGGGTCCGCAACCAGGGTTCCGTTGCCAGCAGATGGCAGTGCACCAGATGCGGAGTGCGCGCGAGGGTCAGCACGCCCGTATCGATTTCGTCCTGCACGTAACCGCGCACAAACGCCTCGTAGAGCGATTGCGCGATCATCGTCTCTGTTTTTTTGAGCGGCACGGCTTCCTGAAGGAACATCAGATCCGAGCGCTCAGCGTACGCCGCAAACGCGGCGACAAGCTCGGGATGCTGCGCTTTCTCCACGTTCCAGTTGAGCATTGCGAATGGGGTCATCAAACCCCCTGTGCGCTCCCGTTGCCGACCTTTTGACAGCGCCTGCGCACACTGACCACTCCGATCTGCCGTCACGACCAATGGCCATGTTTCGGCCGCTTGTCCAAAACTCACCCAGCAGGCTAGAAGTGCCCCGCCAATGTGGGTGCCCGCCAGTCGCCGTGCTGGGCGTAAGCCCAATAAGGAGCGCAGTGACATCTCAGTGTTTTCAGGGAGTTTGCTGGGTGCCCCGGATGACCAGTTCATGGCGGGCAATTTTCCAGCCATCGCCGGCGCGCACAAAGTCGGTCAAATAGGTCGCCCACAGGGTAAACGTGGCGCCGTCGCCGCCTTTCAGCACGTGGAGTGCTTGCACGTCGGTCCGGGCAGAGGCGGTATCACCTGATACTGCCGCCAGCTGCGGGCTCATGAGGTGTTGGGTTGCAGAAAAAGCTTCAAGCTGGCTTTCCACCGATGCGGTCCAGGCATCAGCGCCGGAAATCTTAGCCTCGCCAAAACCGACGATCTCGACGTCATCGGCAAAGCAGGCGCGGTAGCGGGGCATGTCCCGATCATCCACGGCGGCGGCATAGGAGAGCATTACGTCCTGGAGCTGTCTGCGGTCGTCGGCGTCAGTCATATCCGGATTCCTGTCTTCCTTAAAGCTCGCCATCGATGTAATCATCGATGCGCTCGTGATAGCGGCTGATGCGTCTTTCCTGCCCCGACAAATAGGCACCTTTAAAGCCACGAGAGCGGAGGCCTCGCTGTTGCGAAATAAAGACAGCCACATCATCTTCGATCGCGGGACCAATCGAGTCCTTGCCGCAGGTGAGCCATTTAACGGCCACATCGCCCGTACCGTCGCCAGTGAGTGATTCGGTAGCACTGGTGCCGTCATTCACCTCTGCGGTGATGCTCGCTGGGCTCGCGTACCACCAGTTATCAAATAAGCACTGCTCGGGGTCGGTGGGATGCGGTCGCGCTCTAAGAAAATGAAAGCCATCGGCCCACAGTGATACCGCGAAGTTCGGGAAAACGGTGTAATGAAACGCGTCGGTCAGTTGCTCATCAGGTACGGTTGCGTAGTGGCTATATCCTTTATCGGGACCGAGCGCGCGCTTCGCGGCCTGCAGGGCTTCTCGCGTGTCTTCGGGTCGGCCTTTAAAGTCGGCCGGGTCCAATTGCCAGTAACACAGCAGCGACGCTAGCGGCTCGACAATGTTGCCCTCGCGGTCAGTAACACCGGCACCATAACCCCCTTTCATAACCATGCGCGCATGACCTTCATTGGCGAGGTCAAATTGCGTCTCTTTGAAATAGGTATTGATGCCCCCGGCAATGGCGGTGCGATCGGTGGAAGGTGTCGCTCCCATGTGAACCGTTGGCACGTGGTAGGACTCATTGAAGTTATCCAGTACCACTTTCCAGTTACAGGGTAGCCACATGCTGTTGGCCATCGTGCGCTGCCAGGTATCTACCTCTCTGGCTTGCCATTCTTCCCAGATCGGCCCCAGATAATCTTTGAGAGGCCCGCAGTCGGGGTCCATATTGACCCAGATAAAGCCGGCAAAGGTCTCGCATTTGAGTTCCGCGAGCCGCAACTTGCCGCAGGGGTTGCCCTCGGGAAAGTCCTCTTTATCCGGCGCAAACTGCAGAGCGCCGTCGGGCAGAAACGCCCAGCTGTGGTAGCGGCAGACAAAGCGCCGCGGGTTACTGCCTTTGGACTCGTCCACCAGCGGATTGCCGCGGTGCTGGCAGACGTTATAGAAAGCTTTGATGCTGCTGTCTTGCTGGCGCACCATCAGGATTTCTTCGCGCCCCACGGGCTCCATCTGCCAGTCTCCGGCCTTCGGGATCTCCGACTCGCGACCCAACAACAGCCAAACCCGAGACCACATGCCTTCCCACTCCCGCTCCATAAACTCTCGGGAGGTGTAGCGCGAGCCATCGATGCTATGGCCCCGAATGGTTTGTTCGGGCCAAGCGTCCAGCTGGGGGATCGGGGCATTCATGGATAACAATTCCGTAAATGAGGCGAAACACCCCCCATATTACCTGTCTTTGCGCGAAACAAAATAATGTCTGCGGCGCTATTCAGGGCGACGCGAAGGCGGGCAACGAAAATCGATGGGTCATGCGGCTGTGCTACCCTCATATTGAGGATCAACTCAGAGGAATAACGCATGAGAAATCTCTTGGCGAGTCTTTTGCTTATCATGAGCGCGGAGGCGTGGGCGCAAACCGACCTCGATGTCATCCAGCAGGCTTATCTAACATTTGGTGCAGGAGACGCCGAAGGTTGGTCGGTTCTTCATACTGACGACTTTGTCTGGACGATTTTCGGCGATTTGCCGCAGTCTGGGCGGAGAGTCGGAACTCAGGCCGTAGTTGATGAGGTCATGGGTGTATTCCCCCAGCACTGGCCGGAACTTAATTTCGAGACCCTCGAGACTTACACCGTGGGTGACGTGGTGTTTGTGCATACGCGAATGACGGCGGAGGGCATGGATACCGAGAGTCTGCACATGTTCCGTATGCGGGGCGGCAAGATCGCCGCTTTCACCGCGTTCGACGATACAGACAGCCTGCGGAAATCAATGCTAAGAAAGTAGTGCTGCCGCGGGCGACCAGCCGAACATTGAGGTGGCGTGGCCGAAGTAGCACATGCCAATAAAAGCGATGATGGCGCTGATCAGCGCCAGCCACTCGATGCCTTCAGCGACCTTGGGATTTCTTTTGAGGCCGAAGTCTCCGGCGAGGCTAATGAGCCACATTGCAGCACAGCCCCAAAAGCCAATGGCAAGCCAGCTCACAAAGGCGTCCCGAGGAGCGCGCGACCGAGGTTAGAGCTTGTGAGTGCGATCGAGTAACAGTAGCGGCGTTTGCCGTGCCGCCGCGTCCATGCTGACCATGACCCATAGCGCCGCGGGAATCGCCCAAATGAGATAAACCATATCGCGTGCTCTCTAATTTGCTATTGCTAACAGATACGGATGTCCGGGAGCGTCGGATCGCAAGGGCCTATGGCGCATCATTAACTCAGTTTTATAAGGTTGGGTCTGAATTAACGGCGGAGTCTAGACCTTGCGAGCACAAAAAAGCCCCGCAAGATAACGAGGCTTTTTGTTTTGGTGCCCAGGGGCGGAATCGAACCACCGACACGAGGATTTTCAATCCACTGCTCTACCAACTGAGCTACCTGGGCAATAAACGGGGCGTACAGCGCGAAGGCCGCGTATTAAACCCGTGCACTCCCCACGCGTCAAGTAACCGCGCTAGGCGGGGAGGCCAGACTCGCTGGCGCCCCGACTGATGTCAGCTTCCGGCACTTCGTTATCGTGGTGGTCCGACGCCAGCAGCGCGTAGATGGCGGGTAGCAGCAATAGGGTAAACAGCGTGCCGATGGCCATGCCGATCACCAGAATGAAGCCGATGCTGTTACGTGACATGGCCCCCGCGCCTTCAACCAGCACCAACGGGAAGTGTCCCAAAACGGTTGCACCGGTTGTCATCAGAACCGGCCTCAGGCGGCTCATAGACGCCGCTTTTATCGCATCCAGTTTGCTCAGCCCCTCAGCCTGAGCTTGATTGGCAAACTCCACAATCAGGATCGCGTTTTTGGAAATGAGCCCCACCAGGGTAATCAGCCCTACCTGTGAGTAGATGTTGATTGTGGTGAAGCCGGTAAATGTAATGACCATGGCGGCGAATAGCGCGAGCGGAGCTGACCCTAGCAGGATAATCAGCGGGTCGCGGAAACTGTCAAATTGCAGCGCTAGTACCAGGAACACCATGACCAGCGACGCTGCGAGCACACCCACCATGGTGTTGCCCTCGCGACGAATCTCCCGCGATTCGCCCGTGTAATCGAGTACGTAACCGGGTGGGAGCACCTCCTTCGCCAAGGTTTCCACGCGGCTCAGCGCCTGTTCTTTGGTATAGCCGGGAATGACACCGCCGAAAAGTTTGAAGCTGCCTTTTTGCTGGAAGCGGGTCAGTGCACGGGGTTCTGTGTGGCGTTCCAGAGTTGCAAACGCACCAAAGGGCACCTGCCCGCCGGAGGGCAAGGTAATCGGGGTATCCAAGAGCGCTTCAGGCGACGCTTTGAGTTTGCGTTCAAGCATGGGGATCACGCGGTAGGCCCGGCCTCGCTCGTCATAACGCGTGACGTAACCTTCAGAGACGAACAAACCCATTTGCGAGGTCACGTCGCTGAGCGTCATGCCTAGGTCGGCGAGACGATCCTTATCCAGTCGATATTCGACCGAGAGCAAATCGAGCCGCAGGCTGGTATCGAAGTAAAGGAAAAGCCCTGATGCCTGCGCTTTTTCGACCATTGCCAGTGCGTAGGGCCGCATATCTGCCGCGCTATCGGAGGATGTCACCACCACCTCGACATCGAAACGACCCGCTGTGGGTAGCGCGGGATTAGTGGCGGGAAATGCCCGCACTGACGGCACCTGGGCCAAATCGTTGCGTATTTCTGGGAGCATCATTTGCGTGCTTTGCTCACGCTGATCAGGCGGGACAAATTCATGACCGCCATAGCCTCCAGAGGCGCTCATGGCCTGCCAAATGTAGGTGGTTTCTGGTCGTTCCAATAGCACCGCTACGGCGTCGACGAACCCCTGATGGGTTTCTTCGATGGCCGACTCGGGCGCCGCATCCACCACCAGATTGATTGCACTTTGATCTTCGACGGGGGCGAGCTCCTTGAGGGAGAACAGATAGAGCGGTGCGGTGATTACGGTAAAAAATAGGCCAGCCGCGATTAATTGGTAGCGCCAGCGCAAGGAGAAGTCGACCAGATTGCCGTAGCGGGCGGAGATAATTTCGAAACGGCGGTTAACCCAGCGGCTCATGCGTGTCTCGTGCCCCTGATCGGGGCACACCCAGGCGCTCATAATGGGCGACAGGGTCATGGCGACGAAGCCCGAAATCAAAACAGCAACCGCCAGCGTAAAAGCGAATTCGCGGAATAACACACCCGACAGCCCCGACAGGAACCCAATGGGCGCGTAAACAACCCCCAGCGTAATAGTCATTGCAATAATCGGTGAGAGTAGCCGGCGGGATGAGGTGAGTGCAGCCTGCCGGCGCGACAGGCCATCGCGTAAATGGCGGGCTACATTTTCGACGACCACAATCGCATCATCGACCACCAGGCCGACCGACAACACCACTGCGAGGATGGTCAGCAGATTGAGCGAGAAGCCCATCAGCGACATGGCCGCAGCGGCACCGAGAATTGAGATGGGAATGGTCAACAGGGGAACAAGGGCACTGCGTACCGAACCCATCAATGCAATCACGACGAGCCCGACGAGAAACACTGTTTCACCCAGTGTCAGAAAAATTTCTTTGACGGCTTCGCGCATATAGCGCGAATTATCGAAGGGGATGGTCAGCTCAAGGTCTGGTGGCAACGTGGCGTTAATTTGGTCCACGGCCTCGTACACGAGATCGCCCACCTCAATCTCACTGGTGCCGGGCTCTGGATACACCGGGATGAACACCACCCGATCCTGGTTGTAGCGGGCGATACGCGACACCTCCATGGTGCCTACTTCGATATCGGCAACGTCACCGAGACGAATCTCGGCACCGTTCTCTCTGCGAATCAACATATTGGCAAAATCCTCTGGAGATTTAGCCTCGCTGTTGGTTTGCAGATTGATCCGCTGTGATTCGCTCTCAGCCTGCCCAAATGTGCCGATCACATTGTTTCGCGTCAGCGTGTCGTAGATATCATCGGTATCGACATTCAGCGCGCTCATGCGCCAGGGGTTGAGCCATATGCGCATCGCTTGCGGCAGACCGTAGTTCACCGCGCGCTGTACGTTGGGTATTGCAGACAGCCGCGGCAGGATGTCGCGCTGAATAATGTCACTGACCTCAGCGTAAGTCCGTGTCGGTGGAATCAACACGCCCAAATAAAAACTCGCATACGGGGTATCAGCGCGGCTAATTTCAATCAGCGGATCCTCGGTGCCCTCAGGCAACTCAAACCGAATCTGGCTCAGTCGCGTTGACAGTTCGGCGAGCACCTTGGTCGTATCCTGATTCAATCGAAGCCACAGCGTGACGGTGCTGGTCCCTGCTGTTGTGACCGATTCGACAAAGTCGAGTCCCGGCACGCTGCTGGCAACCCGCTCGATCGGCTCGGTGACAAAACCCTGAACGGTCTCCGCGCTTGCGCCGGGATATGCGGTGATGATGGCGATCGAGGAGCTCTCGATGACGGGGAACGAAATTACCGGCAGGTTGATCGCTGAACGAATACCGATCAGCAGCAAACCAATACACAGGACAATGGCGACTACCGGGCGCTGGATAAAGATATCGGTCCAGCGGGGACGTTGTGTAAGCTCACTCATCCTCTAGACGCCGCAGACTGAACGCTCACCAAGATGTTGTCTTTCAGTTTAAAGGCGCCTTGGTCAGCAATTTCGTCGCCGATTTGTAATTCGCCGCGAACATAAAAGCGGTTGTTCTTCTCACCTCGCACTTCAACGCGGCGCAGGGAGGCGCGATGGGGCAGGTGATCTCCGGGGTCGGACTCGATAATGACGAACATATGGGCACCCTCGGGATCCCAGCGCACGCTGCGGGCCGGAACCGACATCAGGTTTTCGCTCGGGCCAGTGCCTACGGCGACCTGAACTAGCGCGCCGTGTTTTAGCGTGGGCGCGGCGATTAGAGCCCGCACGTCGTAGGTGCGCGTGCCCTCGGCAAACGCCTCTGAGACAGCGATCACATTTGCCGCTCCGATATCCTCTCCCGCGATAGTGCGAATGCGCACGGTATCTCCGACCTGTAGTTCGGTGAGCCCTTGAGGCACTTTGAAATCGATCCAGCGTGATGGATCGAGTCCGGTGAGCGTAGTCAGCACCTCGCCGAACCGCATGAGATCACCGAGACGTTGCGGATAGATGCCCAATGACCCGGTGAATGGCGCGCGCACGGTCATGCGGCTGAGCCGGGCTTCGAGTACGGCGATTTGAGCTGTCAGTGAGAGACTCCGTGCTTTCAGCGTATCCAGTTGGTCCTGCGAAATCAGTGCATCGGCCTCGAGTGTGCGGTTGCGTTTCAGCTGAGTGTTAACCAGCGACAGGTCCGCTTCCAGTGCGGCGCGCTGCGCCTCAAGGTCATCGTCAAATAGCACCAATATGGGCTCGCCCTCGGGCACGACATCACCGCTTTTGAAGGGGAGTTCAACGATGCGGCCAGCCATTTCGGCAGACACCACTAAGTATTCGGGCGAACGAACCGTGCCGCTTAATAGCCGCGTAGGGATCCAGGTATCGGCCTGCACAGCCGCCACGGTGATGGACTCCGAGGATGGCGGGAAGCTCTCCATAAAAGCCACCGCCTTCGCGATTTGCACAAATTTAATACCGGCCAGCGTTGCCGCTACCGAGAGGCAGACGAAAGCAGTGAGAAGCCAGGGATGTCGTTTCAAAATCAGGCCCTTATGGGTGTCGGTGCCGCGCAGTCAGCGGCGGCAAGCAAGTGAGTGCAGGTGGAGTCTCGAGTCTTTATTCGGCTGGTGGGACATAACCCTCGGCCTGATCAAAATCCTCGCCGGCGAGAAACTTATCCATCTCGCCCATGAGATATTTTCTTGCCTCCGGGTCCATCAGGCTCAGGTGTTTTTCGTTGATCAGCATCGTTTGATGGCCCTGCCACTCAAGCCAGGCTTTTTTCGACACGTTATCGAAGATGTCCTGGCCTTTGGGGCCCGGCAACGGTGCGCGCTCAAGACCCTCGAGCTCCTCGCCGTAGCGGCGACATGTGACCGTCCTCGCCATCCTTTACTCCTTAATCTTCGCTTCTTTTCCCAGCCGCTCAAGCAGCCTGACAATGGGTGCAGGCAGCCCGACGGACGGTGGGGGGTGCAAACTGAACCACTGCAGGTCGTC
>Ga0181578_10000538_pt1 | contig 35786 bp, 36 predicted proteins | sample 071ome_21_FD_148659 | JGI IMG/M metagenome (GOLD analysis project Ga0181578, IMG submission 148659) | Coastal salt marsh microbial communities from the Groves Creek Marsh, Skidaway Island, Georgia - 071401CT metaG (spades assembly) | ecosystem: Environmental > Aquatic > Marine > Intertidal zone... | reverse complement strand
GTTGACCGCTCAAATGACTGTCCTTTGAGGTCGTTGTCATTGAGCGGTTTGGTCAATCCTTCGATGATGCCTTGCATGAAGGGATGCTTGCTGACAGGGTCCGTTCCCTCGATATAAGCTCGCAGGTCGGCAGGCGATTTGTCGACCAAGGGCTGCGGAACATAAGCTTGACGCTGAGTCGGCATGCCGTTGGCCAGCGCAACAGACTGGGATAGCCGGTGGAATTTATCCGTGTGAACGGAGATCGTGGGGATGCCGCCTGCTTCCAAGGCGCTGGCGAGCCCGACGACCGTCGGGCTGCAGGTGCTTCACAATCCGACGCCAAGGATCGCGGCATCGGCTTCCGCCTCAACCTCGGCCCGCATGTCCGGATCGTCCTTCCAACTTTCCCGAGGCTTAATCATCCGGGTTTGTATGCCTGGCAGGTTTTCGGCAAACCACATCCGGAGTTGGTCCATAAAGACTTCCGAGTTGTCGAAGAGACAATCGACCAAAAACACGACCTTCCCGTCGAGGCTTTGCAGACGAGGCGCCAGACGTTTGCCGTCAACCTTTGGGGGATAGCCTCTGGGATCATGCACGGTAATTTTCTCAGTCATATGAATTACTCCCGTTCAGATAAATACCTATGGGCGGACAGCGCCACCAACGCGCCGTCACCGGCCGCGGCAACGGCTCGGCCAGCTGCGCCGGCGCGGACTGTGCCGGTGGCAAATACACCGGGGACAGAAGTCGATAAATTCGCTTCGGTAAGGAGGAAGCCTTCATCATCCAGCGCCACGGAACCGGCAAGAAATTCGGTATTCGGCGCAAGTCCGACAAAGACGAATACGCCCTCGGCGGAGAGCTCCTCGCCATTGTCCAGTCTAACCCCTGTGACACCGTCATCGCCCAGGATTTCCGCGACTGTTCGGCCCGCATGAAAGGTGATTTTAGCGTTGCTTTCCGCCCGATGTCGGTAGTCGTCCTGAGCAATAGGTGCGTCCCCTAAATGGACGATATCGACTGTTGAGGCGACATCTGCCAGGGTAAGAGCCTCCTGCAGCGCCGAATCCCCGCCACCGATCACCACCACCGGCTTATCCCGCAGCAGGGGGGCATCGCAGCTGGCGCAATGGCTGACGCCTTTGCCCAAGAGCTCGGATTCTCCAGAAATGCCAAGATTTTTGAGGCTCGTGCCGGTGGCAATGACCACTGCACCGGCTGTAATCTCGCCATCGGCCAGAGAAACATCAATTCTGTCGCCATTTGCCGAAAGCCCGCTGATTTCAGTAGCCCTAACTTCTGCGCCGGCCTCAACCACCTGACCTTGCGTGATTGGACATAACTCAAATCCGGCTATTCCATCAGGATACCCGGGAAACCCATCAATCTGCTCGATACTGAGAAGGTGTCCGCCGAGAACGTCGCCGGTTACCAGCAAGACATTTCTTCCCAGCCGGGCCGAATGCAGCGCGGCCGTCAACCCCGCGATTCCGCCACCCGCAACCAAAATATCAGTCGTCTCGCTCAACCTGAGCCTCCTCAATCCCGGTTGATATGGTGCGCCAGCGCGCCAGTGGGTTCAAGACCCGCCCAGCAATCTCTAGTGCAATATTGGTGGCCAGGTAAATGATGATTTGGCATGCTGAGGGAAAGAGGGGGAGGCTGCAATGAGCGACGGTTCGACGTTTGACTATATCGTGGTCGGTGCGGGATCGGGTGGCGCGGTGGTCGCCAACCGGCTCAGCGAAGATGCGGATATGAAGGTTTGTCTGCTGGAAGCCGGACCGCCCGACCGCAATCCGTTTATTCACATTCCCATGGGGCTGATCACCTTACCGATGAACACCAAGGTGAACTGGCGTTTCTTCACCAAACCGCAGCCGGGGATGGGCAACCGGCCGATCTTTACCCCGCGCGGTAAGACCTTGGGCGGGACGTCGTCGATCAACGCCATGGTCTATATGCGCGGTAACCGGCTGGATTATGACGAGTGGGCGAGCTTGGGGAACGAGGGCTGGGCCTGGAACGACGTAAAGCCGTATTTCTTGAAAGCGGAAAATAACGAGCAGTATGGCGACAGTGAACATCATGCCACAGGCGGGCCGCTCAATGTGACTTTCGCCAATGTGGTGAGCCCACTGGAGAAGGATTTCGTCGAAGCGGCAGGGTCTTTGCAGCATCCGCACAATCATGACTTCAATGGGGATACGCAGGATGGTGTCGGCATTCATCAGGTGACCCAGAAAAATGGCCGGCGCTGGTCGACCGGCATGGCATATGTGCGGCCGGCCATGAAACGGCCCAACTTTACCCTGATGACCAACGCGTCTGTCCGGCAGATCGTGGTGGAGAATGGCCGCGCGACAGGCGTGGTGTTGGCCGACGGGCGGCGGTTGACCGCGAGCCGGGAGATCGTTCTGTCCGCCGGCGCCATCATGTCGCCAAAGATCATGATGCTGTCCGGTATCGGTGATCCGGCGGACCTTCAAGGCCACGGGATTGACCTGGTGCATGAATTAAAAGGCGTTGGGAAGAATCTGCAGGATCACGCGGCTGTCGGCACGCTGATGCGCACCAAGTCTCGCATTCCCTGGGGGTTCTCCTGGCCAAAGATGCCCTCTTTCGCCTGGGACACGTTCCGCTATCTATTTGCCCGGAAGGGGATTTTCTCCTCCAACTTGATCGAATCCGGCGGATTCATGCGGACCGAATCCGGTCTCGACCGGCCTGATATTCAACTGGTGTTTATCCCCGGCCATAGGGTCCCGCCACCCAAGATGTTGGAGGTGGGCCACGGCTATTCTGCCTTTGCCGTGCTCCTTCGGCCCAAAAGCCGGGGGACAGTGACTTTGGCTTCGGCTGATCCCAATGAACCGCCCGTAATCGACCCTCGGTTTTTCTCGGAAGAAGAGGACCTGGATGTCCTGGTGAAAGGGTTGAAGGAATGCCGCCGGATCATCCATGCCGATGTGTTCAAAAAGTACGAGCCATGGGAGACCGCGCCCGGCCCGGATGTGCAGACTGATGACGGGCTGAAGGAATTCGTCCGCAATTCCGGCGGCACCATTTTCCATCCCGTCGGCACGTGCAAGATGGGCAGCGACGACATGGCCGTGGTGGATAACCGTTTGCGGGTACACGGCTTGGAGGGCTTAAGGGTCGCGGATGCGTCGATCATGCCGTTGGTGGTCGGCGGCAATACCAATGCGCCGTCCATCATGATCGGCGAGAAATGCGCCGATATGATCAAGCAGGATCGCGCCGCTGGCGGGCTGGCCGAAGCCGCGTAAGTGGGTCCAGACATGATCAACGCGGTCAGGATGTATGAGAACGGCGGACCCGAGGTTCTCAAATGGGAACAGATCGAGATGCCGGGACCGGGACCGGGAGAGGTGCGAGTCCGCCATTCGGCGATCACGCTGAATTTCTCCGACGTGAATGTGCGGAGCGGCGGGTTTTACATCGCCAATCCCTTACAATTCCCGATGATCCTGGGCAACGAAGGCGCGGGCACGGTTTCCGCCGTGGGCGACGGCGTCACTGCCGTGGCCGTTGGGGACCGGGTCGCCTATGTGGGCTCCGGCGGGCCGTTTTATGAAAATACGGGGTCTTACGCGGAGGAACGCATTCTCCCGGAACGCTGCCTGATCAAATTGCCGGACGATATTTCCGAAGAGGTCGCGGCAGGGCTTTTGTTGAAGGGCCTCACCGCGTCACTGGTGATCAACCGGCTGCACAAGCCCGAACCTGGCGAGGCCATTCTGATCCATGCGGCGGCCAGCGGCGTCGGGCTTATTCTCACCCAATGGTCGAAGCACTTAGGGGCGACCGTGCTGGGCACGGTGGGCTCAGCGGAGAAAGCGGATTTGGTGGCGGCCCAGGGCTGTGATTATCCGATCCTTTATCGGGAGACCGATTTTGTCGCCGCTGTTCGGGAGATCGTGCCGGAAGGGGTGCACGCCGTGTTCGACGGGGTCGGCAAGGACACGTTCGAGAAATCCCTCGACTGCCTGCGGCCCTTCGGCATCAACGTGAATTATGGTAATGCGTCAGGGCATCCGCCGCCGCTGGATCTTCTGCTGTTGGCGAAAAAGGGCTCTCTCCGGGTCTCGCGCCCGGCGTTCAGTTCCCACATTGCCGATCCGGCGGACGCCAAGGCGGCCTGCGACGAGCTATTTGATTTGGTGCGCCAAGGGGTGCTGAAGGTGGAGATCAGCAAGACCTATCCGCTGAAAGACGCAGCCCAGGCGCATCGGGACCTGGAAGGCCGGAAGACCGCCGGTTCGGTGCTGTTGATCCCCTAAGGGAACCCGGGACTTAGCCCCAGAGTTTCTTGCTGGCCAGCGCCGCCCCTTCGTTCATGGCCTGGAACTTGGCCCAGATCACCGTCGGGTGCACTTCCGTGTGGTAGCAGGCCTGGGACGAAAATCCGCAGTCCGCGCCGGCGATCACGTTGTCCCGGCCGACCAGACCGGCAAACCGAACCAGCCATTCAGCGATTAGTTCCGGGTGCTCCACAATGTTGCTGGCGTGGGTAATGACGCCAGGCATGATCGCCTGGCCGTCTTTCAGCTTGTAATCCTCGAACACGTGATAGTCGTGTTCGTGCCGGGGGTTGGCGGCCTCGAAGGAAAAGACCGACGCCTCAACCCGGAGGACATGCTCAATCACGTCCCTGAGCGATGCTTCGTGGATGCGCGGGCCCTCGTTGATGCCGTAACACGTGTGATAGCGGACCCTCTCGGGCGGAATGCCGCGAAGCGCGTTGTTGAGGGCCTCGACAAAGATATCGGCGCGGCGGACCTTCTGGGCCTGCTCCATCTCGGATTCGCCGAAATTATCCGACAGATAAGGATCATCGATCTGCAGATCGAATCCGGCCTCGATAATCGCCAGGTATTCGGTGCGCATGGCTTCACCGACGGCATTGTAGAATTCTTCGTCGGTTTTGTAATAGTCGTTCCGGCCCACGCCGCTGGGTGCGATAGAGGGGACAAAGGCGCGCACCCCGCAGGCTTTGTCGCAGGCCGTTTTCAGGTTTTCCAGATCGCGTTTGAGAATATCTTCACCCGTATAGGTGATCGGCCCCGTGCAGAAAAAAGGCGCGACCGGTGCGACACTGCCGCCCATCATGGCGCGTTCGAAATACTCTTTATAATACTCCGGAAAGGCGTCGACCTCGGCCTGATAGAAGGGCACTTTGACGTCCGGCCGGGCTTCGAAACCGTCCAGGCGTTCCCGTACATAGGCGAAAAAGCCCGCCTTGGGGACCTCCCCGTCGCCAACAATGTCGAGGCCGTTGTCCACCTGCTGTTGGACGATCTCGGCCACAGCATCGGCCAGCCGCGCGTTGTAGGCCGCCTCGTCGGTGGCCTCACCGGTGAGATAAGTCTTCATCATATCCAACACATCATGAGGCCGCGGTAGGCTCCCCACGTGGGTGGTTTGAATTCTATTTTCCCCGTACGCCATTATTGCCTCCCTGGCTTGTTGTTGGCGGTTAGCCGTCGCCGAGATCAGGCGCGGTCAGCGGTTTCCAATCATCGGCCTGTGTCAACGGCGCGGCGGTGCGCTCTTGCAGCTCATCAAAGCTAAGCTCTTCCAGATGTTCGGCGACGCTGAGGCCGTCTGGCGTCACGTCGATCACCGCTACATCAGTAAAGATACGATCCACGCAACGGACGCCGGTCAGCGGCAATTCACATTCTTCGACGATCTTCGGCGTGGCGTCCTTGGCATTGTGTTCGGTCAGGACAAACAGTTTCTTTGCGCCGGCCGCCAAATCCATGGCCCCGCCTACCGCCGGTGTGCGTTTGCCGTCACCCAGGTTCCAGTTGGCCAGGCTGCCGTCGGCGGCGATCTGGAACGCGCCAAGCGCGCAAATGTCTATATGACCGCCCCGGATCATGGCGAAGGAATCCGCGTGATGGAAGAAACTGCCGCCGGGCAAGAGCGTCGTTGCCCGCGTGCCGGCGTTGACCAATTCCCAGTCTTCCTGACCTTCCCTGGCCGGCGGACCCATGCCCAAGAGGCCGTTTTCACTGTGGAGCACCACCTCGCGGCCGTCCGGGATGAAGTTGGGAATTCCGAGCGGTATCCCGATGCCGAGGTTCACAACCGCGCCGTCCGGGATGTCCTGGGCCGCGCGCCAGGCGATCTGAAATCTGCTGAGGCCGCTCATTCGTCTTCCAATTCTTGAATTATGGCCGGGTTCTCAACGACCAAAATACGATCGACGAAGATCCCAGGGGTGACAACCTGCTCCGGGTCCAACTCGCCGGGCTCCACCACCTTTTCCACCTGGACGATGGTCAACTCGCCGGCCATGGCCATGATCGGGTTAAAGTTTCGGCACGCCTTGGCATAGATCAGATTGCCCCAGCGGTCCGCGACCTTGGCCTTGATCAGCGAGACATCCGCTTTAATGGCGTGCTCCAGCACATAGGTTTCGCCGTCGATCTCCCGGGTTTCCTTGCCGTCGGCTAAAGGGGTTCCGGCGCCGGTCTTGGTGAAAAACGCCGGCACGCCGGAGCCGCCGGCCCGAATGCGCTCTGCCAACGTACCTTGGGGGACGATCTCCAGTTCCACGTCCGCCGTGGAGGTGCCGGGATCAAACAGTTTTGCGCTGGGCGCACGGGGAAAGGATGAGATAAATTTGTCCACCGCGCCGCTGACGATCAGCTGGCCATGGCCGATCCGCTCAGACACCGCGCCGTTGCCCACCATGGTCAGGTGCTTCAATCCCAATTCCGTCATCCCGGCGATCAGGTCATTCGGCACGCCCGCATCGCCAAAGCCGGCAGCCATCACCGATGCGCCGTCGGGAATACCGGACAGGGCAATTTTCATATCGGGTACTTGCTTGTCGATCATGGCGAAAAACGATAGACCGTTAGGAGTGATTTTCGGGATTGAGCGTAAAGACTCAGCCCGAAGGCAGGCAAGGCCTTTATCACGTTTATCATCAATAATTCGGACGAAGCCGATGACTGAATCAGGGAATGAATTGCCGGCAGGCGCCGGTCCGGACGCGATTTACGCGGCGGGACTAGCAGCGGGAGAGTTTAAAATCCAAAAATGCGGCGGTTGCGGGGAACATGTGTTCTACCCGAGGCAACTCTGCACCCATTGCGGCTCGGCCGATCTCGGCTGGGTGACGGCGTCGGGTAACGGTACGGTGCATGCCACGTCCGTCGTGCGACAGCGCCCGGAGGCAGGCGACCACTACAACATCGCGCTGGTGGACCTGGAAGAAGGCCCCCGGATGATGTCCCGGGTGGTCGATATCCCGGCGGATCAGGTCAAGATCGGCGATCCGGTGACCGCCTTCATCGGCGAGATCGACGGGGAACAGGTGATCTTGTTCCGCCCGGCGGGAGATGGGTCATGAGCGGCTCTCTTCGCGGCGCGGCGTCCATCGTCGGTATCGGCCTGACCGACTTCGGCGAGCTACCGGGCCGGTCCAAGATGGAAATCATGGCGGAAGCCGTGGACCTGGCGCTGAAGGACGCCGGTCTGACCCTGGATCAGGTCGACGGCGTGTTCGGCGCCGATTTTGCCGAGGCTATGCAGGGCCTCTATATGGCGGAGTATCTGGGCCTTCATCCCAAATATATCGACGGCACTAATATCGGCGGTTCGGCCTTTGTGAACTTTTTACAGTCTGCGGCTTCCGCCATACAGGCCGGCCTGTGTGAGGTTGCGCTGATTGCCTATGGCAGCAATGCGCGCTCCGCCGGACGGGGCGGGCGGGGGCCGGGTCCCGTCATGTACGAGACTGTTTATAAACCCCGCCAGCCGATCAATTCCTACGCGCTGGCGGCCTCCCGGCATATGTATGAGTTCGGCACCACCCGCGAACAACTGGCGGAGGTGGCCGTGGCCGCGCGCAAATGGGCGCAGCTCAACCCCAAGGCGGTGGAGCGGGATGATATCACGGTGGACGATGTGTTGAACGCCCGGCCCGTGGTCGATCCGTTGACGGTGCGGGATTGTTGCTTGGTGACAGATGCCGGTTCGGCGCTGATCATGGTGTCGACAGACCGGGCCAAGGACTTTCCGAAGAAACCGGTGCATCTGTTGGGCGTGGCAACGGAAACTACCCACAGTCAGATCGCCTGCATGGCCGACCTGACCCGGACGGCGGTCGCCGACGCTGCGCCGCGCGCCATGGAAATGGCGGGGATCACGCTGGACGATGTGGACGTCGTGGAACTCTATGACGCGTTCACCATTAATACCGTCTTGTTTCTTGAAGACATGGGGTTCTGTCCGAAAGGAGAGGGCGGCAATTTTGTCTCCGGCGGACATATCGCGCCCGGCGGCGGGTTGCCGGTGAACACCAACGGCGGCGGTCTAAGCTGCGTGCATCCGGGCATGTACGGCATGTTCCTCACCATCGAGGCGGTGGAACAGTTGCGCGGCCAAGCGGGTCATCGCCAAATCGACGGGGCCGAGATCGCGCTCTGCAACGGCAATGGCGGGCTGCTGTCCAGCCAGGTGACCGCCGTACTGGGCGCCGACGGCACGCTCTAAAGAAACAAAAGAAGTCAGGGAGAGAGTTATGTACAAGGGTTCTGCGGACGTTGTTTTGCCTACCTCCATAATCGGCTCGCTGCCGCGGCCGAGCTGGTTCACCGAAAACTTAGGGTTGCGCTCCTTCCTGGAGGCAATGGTCGATACCCGCTACCGGGAACAGTATGAGGATGCGGTTGCAGCCTATCTGCAGGCAGAGAACGACGCCGGACTGGATATTCTGACCGACGGGGACGCCCACTATGATTCACAAGTAGGTGGCTTGAGCTGGCAGACGTATGCGCCGTTCCGGATGACCGGGTTCAGTGAGACCAAACCGCAGCCGAGCCGCTATGCGGTTGGTGCGGCGGCCTACCCGCGCGGCCATATCCTGCACGATTTCCTGGAATGCAAGGTGATGCCCAGGATTGTCGGGCCCGTCGGCCGGGGCGATCTGCAATTTGCCGCGCTGTGGCGGACGGCCCAGCGGATGACCGGCAAGCCGGTGAAGTTCGGCACCATCACGCCAGAGCTGTTGGCCGCCTCCGTCGAAGACGACTACTACAAGGATCCGGTGGAACGCACCCTTGCGATCAGCGAGGCCCTGCATGAGGAACTGACGGAATTGGCCGACGCCGGTTGTCCGGTGATCCAGATGGAAGAACCGCAAATCCACATGGTCCCGGTCCGGGGAAAATTGTTTGGCAAGATGGATACGCCTGAGCTGACCAAGCTTTTCAATGACACCGTAAAGGGGCTTCGCGACAAGACCGAGGTTTGGTGCCACACCTGCTGGGGCAATCCGTCCCAACAGCGCATCTTTAAGGAAGTACAGAGCTATCAGCCGACGCTGGAGGCGCTCAATGAAGTGGACGCCGATGTGCTGACCTTCGAGACCTGCAGTTCCGGCACCGGTGATCTGAAGGCCATCGGCGAGGTGATCACCGACAAGAAGATCGCCATTGGCGTGATCGATCACCATACCCTCCAAGTGGAGCGCCCCGATGAGGTTGCCGATTTGATCCGGGAAGCGCTGAAACATATCCCGGCGGAGCGGCTGATTATCACGTCTGACTGCGGCATGGGCCGGGAAGGCATGAGCCGTCGCCACGCCAACTACAAGATGGTGTCCATGGTTCTGGGGACCAATATTGTGCGTCAGGAGCTGGGACTGACGTTGGCGACCTGCCGCACCGAGGATCAGGCATATTCCCTGGCGGCGACGGCGGAGTAATCAGTCCAGCTTGAAAATTCGTCGGGCGTTAAGCTCGTAAAATTTTTCCGGTGCGGCGAGGTCGATTTCCGCCGCCTGATCGACCTGCTGTTTGTTTTCTTCGTAAGGATAGTCAATGGCGAACATCAGATTGTCCTCGCCGACGACGGATTCGACGAATTTGACGGCTGGGGCCCAATTGTGACCGGAAGAGCAGACGGCAAAGTTCTTCAGGAAATACTCGCTGGGCAGACCTTCGCAGCGCCAATGGGGATAGGATGCCTTGGCGCGCCGCGACCGGGAGAATGACCGGTCGATGCGGTCGAGCCAGAAAGGCAGGCCTTCTCCCAAATGTCCCAAAACGATGGTCAGATTCGGATAGCGGTCGAATGCACCGGTGACAATAAGCCGCAACGCATGCAGGGCCGTTTCCGTTTGGAATCCCCAAATCGCGGCTTCTAGGTGCCGCTCCGCAAAAGGCGCGATGGCGGCGGGCGGAGAATGTCGGGGATGTATGTAGATCGGTACGCCCAGGCTTTCCGCCGCCTCAAGGATCGGACTGTACTGAACTGCATCCAGATATTCGCCTTTGGTATGAGAATTCACCATAGCGCCCTTGAACCCCAATCCAATAGCCCGTTCTAGTTCCTTGGCCGCTTGTTTGGGCGCTTGCGGTGCGATCGCGGCGAGACCGGCGAACCGGTCGGGATGGGCTTTCACCGCGTCGGCGAGCACATCGTTTGCCTCCTCGGACAAGGCCTGCGCGGTGTCGGCGTCGAACACCTGGACGCCGGGTGCGGTAATGCCGATGAGCTGCATGTCCACGCCGCCTTCGTCCATATGTTGGAGGCGGCTTTCACCCAGGTCCATAAGACGTTCCGACGCCATCGCGCCCCAGCCGCCATCCGCGTTGATGATCCGGCCGATATTGTGGTCAAGGCCCGCTTCGCCGGGCGCGCCGTCATCCAGCAGCACCCGCCATTCCTTCACCAAGGCTTCTGTAGCGAAAGCTTCCTCGACGGCGATCTTTTTCACCGGATGATCCTCCTCTAAGCCACGAAAGACCAGGACGGCGCGAACTCGTCGATGGTGGTCCGGCGCATGTCGCGCTTGTGGGCAATGTCGTCATAGGGCGTGCCCCGGTGCAGGGTGCAGCGGTTGTCCCAGATCACCAGATCATTGGTCCGCCATTTGTGCACATAGACATACTTTTCCTGAGTGGCGAAATTGGTCAGCGCTTGCAGCATGTCTTCGCTGCCTTCCTCTGACAATCCGGGGATATATCGGGCATGCGCGCCGGTGATGTAGCACTTTCTGCCCGACCGCGGGTCGGTGCGGACCAGCTTGTGATATGCCGGCGGCAGGCTTTGTTCATGGGTCGGGGTTACATCGTCGAAGCCGCCCTTGCGCCTTGAATGCCAAAGGGAATGTTCGACCACCAAATTCTCCATCTGGGCCTTTACCTCTTCTTCCAAGTCATCGTAGGCGGCGCGGGTATCGGCGAATTCGGTGTCGCCACCTTCCGGCGGGATGATGCGGCCGTGCAGCATGGACCATTTGGTCGGCAGGGGATTGAACGAGGAGTCCGTGTGCCAGAGCCGGTCGCCGTTGCGCATGGCCCGGCGGGGATGATCCTCGGGCAAGATTTCGTTGTCGATACCCAGATTGGACGCATCGAACAGGTACTTCGGCAGGCGGTAGACAGGCTGCTTGTTGCCGGAGGCCGCCGGCGCCGGGGTTTCGCGGGGGCCAAAATAGCGGGCGAAATCAATCTGCTGCTCGTCGGTCAACTCCTGATCCGGCAACACCACAACCGCATATTTGGCCATCGTTTCTTCCAGAAATTCCACCATTTCGTCGGTGATGGGGCCGGCGGCGTTGTAGCCTTTCACCTCTACGGCGAACAAGGGATGCAGGGGCGTGATGTCGTAGCTCATGGCTCGGGTCCCTTGCTGAAGATTATTCGGCCGCTTCCCGGGTTGCCGATTGTTCTGCGTCGATCATGGCGCGCAGCGCCTTGCGGGCGATAAACATGGCGGTGTCCGCAGGGATGTGCACCAGCGGTCTGTTCGGGTCCAGATTGATCCGTTCCTGCTGGGCTTCCATGATCACCTTGTCTTCCAGGAAGGTCGGATAAGATTCGTTATACAGCTGTTCCGTTGCCGACGGATCATCCTGCCGGTAGCCGTTGGCCGCCGACCAGAAATAGTGGAACGATGTCTCGGTTTCCGGCGTCGCGTGGTGGAGAAGCTGGAAGTGAAGCCCCGGCTGATCCTGGTTTTCTTTGGCGCCCTTGCCGGCGTCGATGGCGCCGGTGTTTTGGATGACCGAACTCGGTGCGACATATTCAAACCGATGCCAGCGGTCGATATTACCTTTAAACCCCACGGCCTTCACATAAGTCGGCGGCGGGGCCCCGTCCATCATCCAGCGTTCCAGCATGCAGCCGTTTTCTGTCGGTGTTGCGGTGACCGCGGCGTTCACATGGACACTTGGGTTGCCGCCGATGGTCTTGGCGTGAACAAAGCCCAAATGGGTGAGGTCCATCAGGTTGTCCATCATCATCATGTAGTTGGCCTTGATCTGGAACATGGCCTTCTTGTGAGGCCACTTTTCAGGCTGATCATGGAATGGATAATCGATGATCTTGTTCTCGTCCGCCTTTTCCGCATCACCCATCCAAATCCAGATAATCTGCTGGCGTTCGACGATGGGATAGGACCGGACACAGGCGTCGGATGGGATTTTTTTCTGGCCGGGGACCTCGACGCAAGCGCCCGTGCCGTCAAACACCAGGCCGTGATAACCGCACTGAATGCCGGTGTCGATCTGTGTGCCGTGGGTCAGCGGCGCCCCCCGATGGCAGCACCGGTCCTCCAGAGCGGCCACCTTGCCGTCCTTGTCCCGGAAGATGATCAACGGCTCATTCATGATGGTGCGGGCGATAAACCCGTCTTCAAGCTCTTCCGGCCAGGCGGCGATATACCAGGCGTTGCGGACAAACGGTTCCATGGTGGTGTCGGTCATGTGGAGCCTCCTATTTTGATCTTTGTCACTGATTCAATGTCATGTTGGTTTCCAAGTCAACGGCGCCGGTAGTGTTTGGCATTCACCGGCGATTTTGGTCTTCTCTCACACACATCACGGGAAAGGCCGAATTCTCTTGAATACGCCGGTTCAAAATATTCTGAGCTCCGGAAATCTGCGGGGCATGATGTGGATGGTTCTGTCGGGACTCTGCTTTGCGGCCAACTATGCGGTGATCCGCCATCTGGCGGCGGATATCCATGTGCTGGAAATGGTTTTCTTCCGCAATCTGTTCGGGTTGATGGTGCTGATCCCGTTTATATGGCGCATCCGGCATACGATCCAGCGGCCCAAAAGCTGGTCGATTATATTTGGCCGAGGCATTCTGCAAACCGGCGCCAGCGGGCTCTGGTACTATGGTGTGACCCTCATCCCCTTGGCCATGGCGACTTCATTGATGATGATCGAGCCGATTGTCGGCTCCATGCTGGCCATCCTGTTGCTGAAAGAACCGAACCAGTTGAGCCGATGGATGGCGGTGGGTGTGGGATTGCTGGGCGCCCTGATTATTGTCCGGCCCGGTCTGATCGAGGTATCGGTGGGCTCCGCGGCGATCCTTGTCGCGGCCATCCTGTGGTCCGGATATTTGCTTCTGGGCAAAATCCAGAGCCGGGATGACCCAGTGTCACTGGTGGTTGCCTATGCTAGCGCGCTCACGGTGCCCTTGTCGCTGATCCCGGCGTTGTTCTTCTGGGTGACGCCGAACTTCGAGCAATTCCTCTGGCTAATCTTCATGGGCGCGGTCGCGACTGGCGGTTATGTCTGCTTGACCAATGCTTATAAGCTGGGAGACGTGACTATCGTGTCACCGCTGACCTTCACGCGCACCATCTTTGCCGCGATTGTCGGGTTTCTGATATTTGCCGAAGTGCCCGAAATATGGGTCTGGATCGGCTCGATCGTCATCGTCGCGTCGAATACGAATTTGGCGCGGCAAGAGATCAAAGCGGGGAAGAATTAGAGGGAAGGGGCACAGCCCCCTCCCGCATTCCATCAGCGCTAATCGCGATAGGACGGGTCGATCTTGTCCAGCCGCCGCAGGTTCGCGGGCCAGTCGGCGGTGCCGCGGCCTTTCCGGTGCGACAGGTGCTGCGCCACAGCGCTCTTGCAGGTTTCCTCTGACGGCACGATCAATTCCGCACCTGACGCCATGAGATCGATTTGAATTTGGCACCCCTTCACCAGATGTTCGGTCAGACGGAACGCCTCGCCGACGCTGGCGCCCATGGTGACCGATCCATGGCTTCGCATCAGGAGCACCGGCTTGTCGGCGATTGCCTTGGCGATGAGTTCCCGTTCCTCGGCGTTTTCCGTGATGCCGTAATAGTCGTGATAACCGACCCGGCCATACAGGAAGATCGCGTCCTGACACAAAGGCAGAAGGCCGTCCTTCATCATTGACACCGCGATGCTGGCTTCTTCGTGGATATGGACGGCGGCGTTGACATCAGGCCGCGCCCGCATGATCCCAGAATGCAGGACAAAGCCGGGCCGGTTGACGCCGGCGCTTTCATCCAGCTCCTCATGCATGTTGACCTTTACCAGACTGGAAGCGGTCACTTCGCTCCAGAGCAGGACATGGGGCTTCATCAGGAAATAATCGGGCTCGCCCGGCACGCGCGCGGATATATGATTGTAAATGCCCGGGTTCCAGCCGTTGGCGGTCACCAGCCGGTAACATGCAGCCAGGTCCACACGGGTTTCCCATTCTTCCGGCGACACCTCCCCCTCCATAGAAGGGTAGAGGGGCATTTCAAATCTCAGATTGCCGTCCATGGCGTGATCCTCCGATTGATAATTTCGGCGGCTACTTTAGACCAAGGGAAGCTCAGCCGTCACTGTTATATTCTACGCCGCTTCAAGGCGCTGGCGGGCTTCGCGGGCGGCGTCTTCCATGGTCATGAACGCCGCATCGGCGTTCATCAGTTTTTCGACCAGCCCTTCGAACGCCAGCATCCGGTAGCCCCGGCCGATGACATACGGGTGCATGGTAAACGTGAGGATGCCCCAGTCTGTGGACTTCTGCATGTATTGGAATTCGTCCCACCAATTGTCCATGACGGTGCGGGCTGATTGGAGACCGGGCAAAGTCATCTCCGGGGTCCGGATGTATTCGAAATGCGGATAATCGTCGAGCGACCAGCTTATGGGCATTTCGATCAGACCGGTTTCCTCGCCATAGAAAATCGGTTCACCCAATTTTACCTGATCGCCGCGCCGGGCATAGCTGGGATGATAGTCGCCGCCCATCAGGCTCGAGTCATACTCCATGCCCTCATTGATCAGCAGATCGATGGTGTTTTCGGACAAGTCCCAGGAGGGCGAGCGGTAGCCGCGCGCCCGCTTGCCGGTGAGTTTCTCGATGGCGTCATTGGCGCGTTTGACGTCCGCTTCTTCTTCGTCCCGGCTTTGCTGGGCCGGCGGAATGTGAGCCCAACTGTGGTGGGCAACCTCGTGTCCGGCCTCGACCACCGCCTCGCAGGCCTTCGGGTGGCTTTCGATGGTGAAGCCGGGAACGAACCAGGTAGACGGAATATCCCTGTCTTTAAGGGCCGCCAAAATACGCTGAGAGCCGATGACCCCGAACTCACCTCGCGACAGTGGTGTGGGTGTGGTCCAGCCCCGTGAAATAAAACCGGATTCCGTGTCGAAATCGAATGTGAGGCAAACGATGTGGCGGGTCATATTAGTCCTCCTCAAACGGCGCCATAGATACCCACCGGTCTTCCGCCGCGCTGGTCAGGCAGGCTTCGGCCAATTGTACATCCCGGATACCGGCGGCGAGGTCTGACGGCATGGGCTCATCCGCATGGACATGGGCCAGGAATTTTTCCCAGCCGACGCGGTAGGAGTTTTTGTATGGGCCGGGCGCAGGCACCTTTTTCCAATCTTCATGGTAGTTCACCGCGACCTTCATATCCGCCTCGTCCTTGCCGATGTTCGAACCGGTAATCAGATGCGACTCCTCCAGGGTCTGACTATAGCAATGCCGGAGCCCGCAGACGGCGGAGCCCTTGGTCCCGTCGATTTGCATGGTGAACATGTCGTCCCGCTTCACCCGTGTGGCCCAGGAACTTTGGATCGTTCCCACCGCACCGTTCGCCATCCGGAAGATGACCGAGGCGCTGTCTTCGACATCCACATCAAAGGGCTTTCCGGCTTCGTCCACTCGCTTGTCTTGGGCGATCCATGTGCTCGCGACGATTTCAGAGATCGGGCCCAGCATGCTTTCCACTACATAACGCCAGTGGGGATACATGTCCGACAGGATGCCGCCGCCACCGGCTTTTTGATAGTTCCAGCTGGGCCGTTGGGACGCTCTGTCGATGCCGTTGAACACCCACCAGCCGAAGTCCAAACGGAAGCCGACGATCCGGCCGAAGAAACCCTGATCAACCAGATGCGCCAGTTTCCGGAATCCCGGCAGATGGATCTTATCCTCCACCGCGCCGTGCTTGATGCCGGCGGCCCGCACGTTTTTCAGGAACGCGAGGCCTTCTTCGACACTGGGGGCGACCGGCTTTTCCGTATAGATGTGTTTACCGGCGGCGAGCGCCTTTCGCAGAAATCCCGGTCTCAGGTGGGTCGAAGCGGCGTCGAAAAAGATCGGATAATCTTCGTCGGCTAGGGCGGCATCCAAATCCGTGGTCCAGGCGTCCAACCCGTTGGCATTGGCGACGGCGGCGAGCTTCCCCTCGTTCCGGCCAACCAGAAGAAGCTTGGGCACGACCACGTCATCGCCGACGGGCAAGCCGCCTTCTTGGATGATCGGAACAAGGCTATTGCCGATATGCTGTTTGCTGCAAATTCCCCCGGTCGCGCCGTTGAGGATGATGCCGATTTCGCGAGTGGTCACGGTTGTGCCTATCGCTTATTCGCGACGCTCAGCCGGCCGGTAACGCCGTGCTTGTCGATAAAGCCCTGGACCGTGCCGTTGCCGGTTGTTTCATCCACAAACGCCTGCAGGAACTCAGCGGCCAGCTTGCTTTGCGGGCGGGTGCCGATGGCCTGTTGCACCGTGGTGTAGCATCCGTCCAGCACGCGGGAGCCGGGAAACTCTTTCTGATTGTCCAGGAGCGCCGGACGGAGACCGGCCAGGGCGTCCAACTTTTCTTCTCTGAACAAGGCTACTGCCCCCACCAGCCCCTTGCCGCGCTTCAATTCCGCATGTTTCAAGTGCCGGTCGAGAAAAAGGTCATAGGCCGCGCGCCCTGCGATGGCGATCTGCACCCCGTCCGCGTCGACATCGTCGATGTCCTGAAAAGGTGAGTCTTCGGGCACCAGGTAGGTCGCTTCAACCTGTACGTAAGCCGTGGTAAAGGCGATGGTCTCCGCGCGCTTCGGGTCCGCCGCGATCAGGCCGATATCCCAATTGTCAATAGCGTCGGCCACTTCGCCCGGCGTGTCATAAGGGATCAGCTCTAACGGCAGGCCCAGACGTTCCGCGATCATTGCCGCCATCTCGGGGGAAACGCCGACCGGGTCCCCGTTGGCCGCTTTGTCGGTGACCAGCAACACGTTCGAAAGATTGATGCCGGCGCGCAACACGCCGGTTGGAGCCAAATCCGCTACAATATCTTGTGAAACCATCGCTTTGCCTTTCCCTGTTTGTCCGGCTGAGACTAGGGACCGGACCCTAAGCCAACCGGCAGGCCTGGGCAAGCCGGTGAAAGTGTGCTGCCTGTTTTACAATTCCCGGTTCAGCCACCATAATTTGGGATCGAAAATCAAAGGCAAGAACGATGCTCGAACGAATTCAAGAAGAACTGACCGGGCCGGCTGCGTGGGTCGGCTCCGACATCCAATCAAAGGAAGATTGGATACATCAATGGCGGCAGGACTCTCTCGACGAGCTGGATGCGGCCTTGGTGAAGGTCAAGAAGGCCGGGCTTAAAATTCCCTTCGACAAAGAAGACTTTTCACTGGTGGCCGCCGCCGAAGAGCTTAACGGAATGATCGAAGAGGTCAGCCACGGAAAAGGGTTTGTCATCGCCCGGGGCATTCCCCGGGACAAGTACAGCCAGGAAGAGTGCGAACTCCTCTATTGGGGGATCGGCGTGAATATCGGCTTCCCGGTGTCACAGAACGCCCGGGGGCATTTGCTGGGGCATGTGATGGATGAAGGCCGGTACTTTGTCGATCCCATGGCGCGAGGTTATCAGACCGCCCAGGAAATGGATTTTCATTGCGATTTTCTGCCGGTGGATGTGTTGGGGTTGTTTTGTCTGCGGCAGGCGAAGCAGGGTGGGCTCAGCCACTTGGTGAGTTCCTTGACCGTGCATAATGTGCTGCGTCGCGAACGCCCTGATCTATTGGAGGTTCTGTACGAACCCTTTTACATGGATTGGCGGGGGGAGGAGCCCGAAGGGTATACCCCTTGGATGAGATTGCCCATGTTTAGTGCGAAGGACGGCCACATTTCGGCCCGGTTCGGCAATCGCAGCTACTATAGGTCCTGCGAACGGTTCGGTCCCGAATACGCGCCGACGGAGCGGCAATTGGAAGCCCTGGACACCGTGCAGGAAATTGCCCGGCGGCCGGAACTGCGCATCTCTATGATGTTCCAGGAAGGGGATATTCAGCTCATCAACAACCACGCCACCATGCACGGCCGGGACGCGTTCGAGGACGATCCAGAGTCTGATTCAGGCCGTCACCTGTTGCGCATGTGGATCGGCCTGGACGACGACAAGCGTCAGCCCCTGTCTTCCGCCTTGGACGAACGCTATGAGATCGTTCGGATGGGCGGCATTCCGGTCAAGGACGTCTAGGCCGCCTTGGAGCGACGGCTGACCCGGACCTTCGGCTTCAGATCATCCCGGCAGAAAGCGTGCAGGAAGCAGGTGCGTTCGGCAACGCCGACGATTTCTTGGACCTGATCATCCGTACAGTCGCTTTCCAGGTAGATATGCGTCTCCACCGGCTTCGCCACGGCTGCCTTGCCCGTGCCGCCGGACGCGCCGCCCAGAGAGAAGTGCGTGTCCTGGACAATGCTGTACTCGCCGACCGGTAGTTTGGCCATGTGGCTGTAGCGGCCGATCTGGGTCATGAAACAAAGTCCGATACCGGCGGAGATCAGCGATGCCGCATCCGGGGCGCGGCCTTGGCCGCCAAAGCCGTTGGCTTCCTCCGACAGGTAACTCCATTCCGGCGCGGCGGTGGAACCGCCCTGTTTCTTGATGATGTCCTTGATGCCGTCGGGGCGCATCATGCAACTGCTGTTCATATGAATGAGCAGTTGATCGTCGGTGAGTTCCGGGTCCTTTGATCTTTGCGCCATGAACTCCGCATAGCGGGGATGACTATCGTTCAGGAAGCTGATCAGGCCGTCGACCGCAGGGCTGTTTTCCATCCGCGTGATCTTGGAGAACTTGTCGCCCGGATCGGGATAAGGTTCGGTCCCCAACGGCGTGACCTGGGTCGTCGTGATCTGCTTACCGTTATGGACCAGGTTGAACAGGCTCGGATGACTGCCGAGCGCCAGGCCGTTCAACGGCGCGGCGGCGACACCTTCGTACAAGAGCGCATTCAAGGTCTGATCATCGGCATCTGTTTCGCAGACGGCGAGCAGTTCCGGCGGAAACGATCCGCTGACCATGGTGCCTTTGCGGAAATCCCCTTCCCGCCAATAGAAATTGTCGAGGATTAGCTCCAAATCCTTAAGCTCAATCCCCCGCTGTTCCGCCAGGGCCGTGATCTCGTTCATATATGAGGCGACTAAGCCGGTGCAAAGATAGGTGAGGGGATTTGGCGCCTTGTCATAGCCGCCCAGATGCGCCCCTTCGTCGCAGGCAAATCGCCATGTCACCCCGGTGGCGGCGTTGACGACCACGGCCTCTTTCTGCTGGCCGCCCAGGGACCTCACCCAGGTTCGCAGCGATTGACCCAGCGGGTTCGGCGGGGCCTCAAATCCCGCGTCTTCGGCGTTGCCAACAATGAAGTAAAACGGTTCACCGATTTCTTCGAGGGGAGTCAGAGACATGATTTATCCTTCATAATCTGTTGTGTTTGTTGACCTAGGGTCCGGCCCCTAGTGGTTTACCGAGCCGCCATCGACCACAATGCACTGGCCGGTCATGAAATCGCTTTCCGGCGACGACAGGAAAATCAGCGCGCCGGTCAGGTCTTCCGGCACCTGCGGGCGCTTGAGGGCGCGGCTGTTGACGGTCAGGTCCGCAGAGATCGACCGGCCCCCGTCCATATTATTGATGACGTTCTCGCTCATGGTCAGGCCCGGTGCGATGGTATTAACGCAAATATTGTCGTCGCCGACTTCCCGGGACAGTGACCGTGTCATGGCCAGGACCGCGCCCTTGGAGGTGACATAGTGCAACAGGTTTGGGGTGCCTTTGAACAGGGTCCCCGAAGCAATATTGATGATCTTGCCGGATTTCTGTTTGCGCATTTGCGGCACCACGGCTTTGGCGCAGAGGAATGGGCCTTTGACGTTGACCGCCATCAGTTTGTCCCAGTCGTCAGCGGAAATATCCTCGAATGGGCCCGGCGTCAAATTGCCGAACAACGCGGCGTTGGACACCATGATATCGACCCGGCCGAACCGTTCGACCGTTTTGGCCACCATATCATTACAGGCGGCTTCGTCACTGACATCGGTGCTGAGAGCCAGGACTTCAGCGCCCTGGTATTCTTTTTCAATCACGCCGGCGATTTCGCTGCAATCGAGAACGTCCGAGACCACGACCTTGGCGCCTTCCGCCGCGAGGGCCTTGGCATACGTCGCACCGATTCCTTGCGCGGCGCCGGTGACAATCGCAACTTTGTCTTGAAGCCTGCTCATCCCTGGTTTCCCCTTTAAATCATATTCTATTAGATGGCGCGCAGTGTATCAGTTTCACCCGGCATTTCCAGGCACCATGAGGTTTAGAAAGGCCAGGTTTTGGGCCTTTTGCGGTAGCCGATGGCGCGGGCCACGCAGATGGAGGAAAACAGGTAATAGAGGGCGCAGACGACCAAGTGATAAATCTGTGCGCGGTTCATTTCCTGGCCCAGATCATCGAACAGCGCGAGGGGGAGGAGGAAGACGGTGAAGTTGCCCAACAGGCCGACGATCCAATAGGTGAACGGCAGGCCAAGCTGGCCGGTCCACATATAGAAGAAAAAACTGACGATACCCTGCAGGGCCGCCACGGCGCGGTTCCTCCGTAGGTTCAATACCGAAGCACGTAGCTTAGACCTGAACGGGAAAAAGCGCGACTCAAGAATGCTTGAGGGGATATTCCTATTTACCGCTGCCGATGGCGTAGATGCCGCGGGCGATTTCCCCTTCCAGAGGGAAAGACAGCATCCCCATGACTTCATAACCCATTGCCCAAGGCATGGCGTAAAAGCGAAACAGGAAGAAAAACCACGCGACATAGAGGGGCACCAGCGGCCGGATCAGGAATTCCGGGGTGATCCGGTCAAACGCCTTGAGGATCGGGTTGGTGACCCGGACGAAGAACTTCATGAAAAAGAATTCGGAATCTTCCCGCAGGAAAATATTCATGCCGGTGCGGCCCATCAGGGTCCACATGACCATGCCCAGGATATAGTCGATAACAATGACCCAAATTGGGAAGGCTTCGGTCACGGCTGCTGTCCAAGCTTAGAAATTATGAAGAAACAGATTAAAAAAAACGGGGCGAAGACAAGCTTCGCCCCGAATTTTGTCAGATCACAGGAAACTAGTGATCGCCGGACAATATGGTCGTCCCTTTCGGGATCCGCATATTGTCGACCATATCCTGGGTCTCCTGATCCGGCTCTTTGGTCATCAACGTCACGACGACCATGGCGACAAGGCTGACAGCCATGCCGACAATACCGAACCGCAGATGGTTGAGATCGAGAATCTCAGCCCCACCCAGCCACCTGATATGGACCAGATAGTAAGTGCCTGCGGCAAAGCCTAGGATCATACCTGCAACGGCGCCTTCGCGATTGGCCCGCTTCCACCAGATGCCAAGCACCAGCGGGAAGAACAGGCCAGAGGCTGCAAAGTTAAACGCCCAAGCAACCGCACCCAAGATGCTGGTCAGCTTCAGACTGGCGACTGCTGCGCCGGCTGCACCGATCAAGATCAAGAGGACGCGCGCCGCAACCAAACGTTTCTTGGTATCAGCGTTCGGGTCGATCATCTTGTAGTAGAGATCGTGCGACAGGGCGTTGGCGATCGCCAACAGCAGACCATCAGCCGTGGACATGGCGGCTGCCATACCACCGGCGGCGACAAGACCCGAGATCACGAACGGCAGACCGGCAATTTCCGGTGTTGCCAGCACGACGATGTCGCCGCGCATAAAGAATTCGTTGATCTGCAATATGCCGTCACCGTTACTGTCGATGATCTTCAGGAAGCCGACATTGCTCCATTTCTGGATCCAATCGAGGTTCGAGACATCAGCAAAGGACTTGCCGATGATGCCTGTCGCCAGATTCGGATCAAGAATTTGAAGCTTGGTGAATGTCGCCAAGGCCGGCGCTGTAAAGTACAGCAGGAAGATGAACAGCAGGGACCATGCCACGGACTGACGGGCCGCTTTCACCGAAGGCGTGGTGAAGTAGCGCATCAGAATGTGCGGCAGGGACGCCGTACCGGCCATCATCATGAAGGCCAAGGTGACAAACTTCCAGCTATCCACGGCGCTGCCGGGATCGTTGTGAAGTTTCGTCAACGCGGCAAGACCGACACCGGCAACCGGTTTCAGTTCACCAACCTTGTGCATGACTTCCAATTCCGCGACCCGCATCACAGCTTCGCCGTAGGCGAATTCCGGAATAAGGCCAAAGCCTTGCTTGTTGGACATCCAGAAGACCGGCACCAGATAGGCGATAATCAGCACGATGTACTGCGCCACCTGGGTCCAGGTCACCGCGCGCATACCGCCGAGCATGGAGCACAGCAGGATGCCGAGGAGGCCGAACCAAACGCCGACTTCAAACGGAATTTGCAGCGCGCGGGCGGCAATCGTGCCCGTGGCGTTAATCTGCGCGGTCACATACGTGAACGACGCCACCACCAGAACGATCACGGCGCAGAGCCGCGCAAGGTTGCCGCCATACCGCGTGCCGATGTAATCGGGTACGGTGTAGCAGCCGAACTTACGCAGATACGGCGCCATCAGCGAAGCCACCAGCACATAGCCGCCGGTCCAGCCGACGACGAAGGCCAGATAGCCATGACCGCCGAAGTAGATGCCGCCGGCCATCGCCACGAAGGACGCGCCGGACATCCAGTCCGCAGCCGTCGCCATGCCGTTGAACAGCGCCGGAACCTGTCGGCCGGCGACGTAATACGCCCCAACTTCCATGGTCCGCGACAGCCAACCGATACCGGCATAGATCAAGATGGTAAACGCGACAAAAAGAATGCCGATTGTCTCCGCGTCCATGCCTATTTGTTCGAGAACGGCCATGAGCAGGATGAAGACGATGAAGCCGCCGGTATACAGGCCGTATACTTTTGGCAGATTGTCGATGAAATTACCCTTCATTGAGCTGATCCTTTCATCCGCTATTCGTCTTCGGCCACGCCGAACTCTTCGTCGATCTTATTCTGCGCATAGGCGAGATAAAAAATCTGGAGAACGAAGACGAACAGCGAGCCTTGCGCGGCCATGTAGTAGCCGAGCGGGAAGCCCATGAAAGTTGATCCATTCAGGTCATTGGCGAACCAATGGACCACGAATGAAAAGATGAACCAGATGACCAAAGTCAGGATCGTCAGGTTCCGTGTTTTTGCCCAGTGTGCTGCTCGCACTTCGGGCGTGATATCAGACATTTGTTGAAGCCCCCTTCATAGTTGAAGCCGATACCGCGCAGAAACTGTTACGCTACGTCGGTCGCCACGCGGCTGATTTACTCCCAGTCTTGATCCGTTTGTTTATGTGTTTTCGGACCAAAAATTTATACATCCCTACAACCCAAACCGGGATATGCTTGTCCGGAAGGCTTGCAGAGGCCTATAAATTTTGCGTCAAAGTTACATCAAGTGTGGGTAAAAGCATAGTTAAATGTGGCAAAAAGCCTTTTCTGTCTTTAAAGATCTATTTTATTTCATAGGGTTAGCTCTTCGCGCCCTGCATTTCTGGCGCACGGATGACCCGGTAGCGAGCCCCGAGGACCTGGTCCGATTCGCCGAGACTCGATCCAAGTATGTGAGCCAGATTACCCTCTATCAGTATGTAAAAACTCGGGCGGGCACTCGATACACGTTGCTGTTCGAGGACGAAACTTTCTCCAAGTCCCTCAATATTGCCAAGTGGGAAATCTATTTGGTGTGTTTAGGTGATCTCTGTGTCTACCTCACCGCACGGATTGGTCAGGCGACATCCCTGAGCCAGGATGAGCAAAAGGCTCTTGCGTTGTATCTCTTTGACACGGTGCTGGAAGACGAGGAAGTGCCGGATTTTCGTCCCCAGGGATTTGATGAAGCGATCAAAGAATTCCACACCGGCGTCGGCCGGATCAACTGGGACGAGGCGCCCGTGGACGATATTGCCTTCCTGCGCAGCATGGATGCGCTCTACGAATGGGCGCCGGTGGCGGATGAACTGAAGAAATATGACGGCTTGGCGGTGAAGAATTCTATCCGGTTTCGCTGGCGGCATGTGCGGGATCAGTTGAATAAGATTTGGGAGCCGGAGACCATCGCCCAGCAATGGCGGGACCGGCGGGCAGCGGCGTAGGCCGATTCAACCGTAAGGGCGGAAGGAAATGACTGATCCATCGCCGATGACCGAGTTTTTCTTCAAACGGGTTCGCGACTATATCGGCGGCGCTCCGGCGCTCGTTCCTCCCGATGCGCCACTGCGCGATGTGGCCGGCGCAATGACAACCGGGAAAAAATCTGTGGTCATTGTGATCGACGACAATCAGCGGCCTTTAGGGCTTGTCACCGAACAAGACATCGTACGCCGCGTGGTTTTCAGCGCCGATCCGGGGCAGCCGGTAAGCGATGTTATGTCAGCCCCCGTCGAAGCCGTGGGGGAGGACGATTACCTCTATCAGGCGCTGACCAGTATGCGCCGGCGGGGGCGTCGACATTTGGTGGTCATTGATATTGAAGGACGGGTGACCGGCGTGCTGGATCGGTTCCGGGTGACCGAATTGGCGTCTGGCGATCTGATATCCAGAATTGATGATATCACCCGCGACCGGGATTTGGACGGCCTGACGGAAACCAAGGCCGCCCAGGTCAGTCTCACCAGGGATTTGATGGGCGGCGGTGTGCCGGCGCCCGAGGTCCTGGCGCTTCTCACCCACATCAACAACGATATCTACAGTTTGGTGGCGGCGCTGAATGCCAAGGCTCTCGAGAAAGAAGGGCAAGGTCCTGCGCCGCTGGATTACTGTCTGGTGATCATGGGGTCCGGCGGCCGGGGAGAGAACTACCTGACGCCGGACCAGGATTACGGTTTCATTCTGGAAGACGCGGCGGACGAAGAAATCACTGCGGCTGATCCGTGGTTTCTGGAACTGGCGACGCGGACATCCCGCGATTTGGACCGGATCGGTTTGACCTATTGCCAAGGCGACGTGATGGCGACCAATCCCTTATGGCGAAAGCCGCTCAGGGGCTGGATTGCCCAGGTTGATCACTGGAACCGGTCACCGACGGAACAAGCGCTTCTCAACTTCGACATTTTCTTCGATTTCAGGGGGATTTCGGGAGAAATCGGGCTGGCCAACGACTTGCGAATTCATGTCACCGAGATTATGCGCGGCAACAAGCCGTTCGTCAGGCGGCTCTACTCGGCAGACCGGGATTTAGGCACCGCGCTTCGCTGGTTCGGGCGGTTCGCGACGGTGAAGGAAGGTCCGCACACCGGCAAGATTGATCTCAAGCTGCATGGATTGTTTCCCCTTGTGCAAGGCATCCGGCTGTTGGCTTTGCGAGAAGGCGTGGCCGAGGTGGGGACGCTTGCCCGGATGGCGGGGCTGAGGGAACAAGGAGTGCTGACCGAGGATGAGCACGACGAGTTGACCGGGGCGTTTACATTCCTGGCCGGGTTTATCCTCCGCACGCAGATCAGGGATTTCGAGGCGACGGGGGCGGCATCAAACTGCGTCGATCCGGCGAGCCTGACCCGGCGTGAAAAGGTCGACCTGCGTCAGGCGCTCACTGCCGTGGATGGGCTCCGGTCGAAGATAAATTTCGAAGTGGGCGGGGAGCTTTATTGAGGGGGCTCGGCGTCCACTAATGCGTCATCCCTGATCACATTTTCAAGCGTCACCCCCGAGTTGGCGAAGACAAGTCTCGGGGGACCATGGGTTTAGTCGAGAAAATTGAAACGCCGGATGGACCCCCGACAGCCGCTTCGCGGGTCGGGGGCGACGCGATAAAGGACGGCTCAAGCCCGTGGATGACGGAGAAAAGTGCCGGTTATCTACTCCGGCGCGTCGCCACCCCGTTGCGCGACGGCGTCAGCGATCTTCTCGATCTTCTTATCGGAATTATGACCGTGAACCACCAATAGGGCATGGATCACGGCGACAATCCAAAGCGGGAAGCTGAGAAACGAGCCGAATCCCAGGGTGCCGACGAAAATAAGGCCCGACAGAACGAAAATAATCAGGTTGAATATCGCCTGAATCGGTTTCCCGACCACAAAATGATACCAAGAATATACAGCATATTGCGGTCTCCGGTTGATCGGTTGTTGCCAAGACCCGGCAGATTGGCGTCTATTGAAGCTAGGCGTGGCTGGAATGTAAACCTGTAACCGGGACTGTCAGCTCTCAAGGAAAAAAATGCCAATGATTCCAATGGGGCAGAGGAAATGAAACTTTCCAGATGGAGCACCCGGCGATTGGTGACGTGGGCCAGTCTGGCCTGGACATCGGCGGCGATTCTATTGGTTTTGTTGATCGCCTACGCACAGTTGCCCATTGGGGAAGGAAGCTATCCGAGTTTCGCGCTGGCCGTGGTTGTGGTGCTTGGCGTATTGGGTGCGATCGGCTGGTGGTTTCTGCATTCGGAATTGGCGGCGCGGGAGGTGGATTCCCGTGCGTTGCCCGACCGGCCCGAGTTTTATGATTATGGGCTGTTGAACCTGCCCCGGCATGGGGCCGAGCTTGGCGGCAAAAATATTACCGACATCGCCTATACGGTGTTCGATACGGAAACCACCGGTCTGCGGCCATCCGACGGCGACGAGATCATTTCCATCGGCGCGATCGGCGTGCGGGACGGGAACGTGGCGTCAGATCTGTTGTTTGACGTATTGATCGATCCGGGCCGGCCGATTCCCAAAGCGTCCATCCGTATTCACGGTATTTCCGATGATATGGTGACGGGACAGCCGGCCATTGGCCCTCGGATCAAAGAGTTTCACGCGTTTGCCGGCGACACGGTGCTGGTCGCACATAGTGCGCCGTTTGATATGACCTTCCTAAAACTGAAAGAGGCCGAAACGGGCGTATCCTTCGACCATTTGGTTCTGGACACGCTTTTGATCTCGGTCTTTTTGGACCGGGATGCGAAAGACCAGTCGTTCGAGGCCATCGCCAGGCGGCACGGCGTGCAGATCGAGGGCCGGCATTCGGCCATCGGCGATGCCGTCGCCACGGCGGAAATCTTCGCGGCTATGTTAAAGCGCCTACCGGCCCGGGGGGTGACGACCCTTGATCAATTGATCCGGGCCTGTGAGGAAATGACCGCCGTCCGCAAATTGCAGGAGCAGTACGGAGCATGAGCAGAAAACTCGCAGTGATCACAGGCGCGGCCGCATTCACCGGGCAATCCATCATCATGGATGGCGGCCTGACGGCATAATTATCAGCGCTTCCGGACTTGCCCTGTCGGGGGCGGCTATGATGTATATGGGCCAGATATTTTCCAGGGGAGAACCAACGTGAAAATCGCCATACCTGATCTAATTTCCAATTCTTATTTCCCGGCCGCTGCTGCCGTGGAGCTTGGCCTCTTCAAGGAAGAAGGCCTGGATATGGAGCTTGAGCTTATCTTTCCCGTCGACCGGACGCTGGAGGTTTTGCGCGATGGCGAAATCCAGTTTGTGGGCGGTTCCGCACACTCCACGGCCCACGCATTTCCTGAATGGAATGGCGGCAAACTCTTGGGCTCGTTGGCCCAAGGCATGTACTGGTTTCTGATCCTGCGCAAAGACCTGGGCGCTAAGCAGGGGGATATCGAGGCGGTGAAGGGATTAAACATCGGCGCTGCGCCCCTGGTCGATCTGGGTCTGAAACAGCTTTTGATCGAGGCCGGAATTGATCTGGAAAAAGACAAGGTCAATATCGCCCCAGTCCCCGGCGCGTTCCAGGGCAACAACGTAAACTTTGGCGTGACCGCCGCTCAAGCTTTGGAAGACGGCAAGATCGATGGTTTCTGGGCCAACGGCATGGGGGCCGAAGTCGCTGTGACCCGGGGCGCGGGGACCATGGTGATTGATGCGCGGCGGGGCGACGGACCGCCCAATGCGTTCAACTACACCATGCCGGCGCTGATCACATCGCAGAAAATGATCGACGAACAGCCGGACGCCTGCGCCGCCGCCGTGCGCGCGCTGGTGAAAACCCATAAGGCGTTGAAGGAAGACATCAGCCTGGCGACCAAGGTGGGCGAGAAACTATTTCCGGCAACGGAAGCCGGCCTGATTGCCCAAGTGGTGGAGCGGGATTTGCCGTACTACACCGCCGCTATCTCCGAGGAATTCGTCCAGGGTATGGCCGCGTTCCAACGGGCGGTCGGTTTGATCGAGGGCGAGGTCAGCTACGAGCAGGCGGTGGCCACGGAATTCTCCCAGTACTGGGAAGAATAAGATGGCGAATGCGAACACTGATCGGGTTTTGATCGCCGGGGCCGGGCCCGTGGGCCTGATTTCCGCGCTGAAGCTCTCGCAAGAAGGTATTCCCGTCACCTTGTTTGAGGCCGGGGATCGGCTTTATGACGATCCCCGCGCTGCGACCACGCACCCGGCGACTTTGGAGATGCTGGAAGATTTGGGCGTCGCCAAGGAAGCGGAAGAGGTTGGCCTTGTCTGCAAGGATTTCTGTTTCTGGGACCGGCCGACGGGCGATCTGGTGGCGCGCTTTGATCACAGTCTGTTGGCCGACGAAACCCGTTTCCCCTACGTGGTGCAGTGTGAGCAGTTCAAGTTGTCGAAAATCGTGCGGAAGAAGCTGGGCGATTTTCCGGATGCGGAAATTCTGTTCTCTCACGAAGTGACCGGCCAGGAAGACAAGGGCGATGAGGTCGTGGTTGACGTGACCACGCCGGAGGGGCCGAAACAGTTCACCGGGCGTTATCTAATCGGGTCCGACGGTGGGCGCAGTGTGGTGCGAAAATCGGCCGATATTTCGTTCGAGGGGTTTACCTATCCGGAGCGCTTTATCGTCTTCACCACACCCTACAATTTTCAGCAGAATAAAGACGTCTCCTATCGCAATTACTTCGCTGACCCGGACGAGTGGTGCAATCTGTTCAAGGTTGCCGCGGACGGCCCGCCGGGCCTGTGGCGGACGGTCTTTCCCACCAGGGAAGAAGAGACCGACGAAGAGGTGATGAGCGACGATAGCATTCAGGCGCGGCTCGCCAAGTTTTTCCCTAAGGATGGCGAATATGATGTGGTCCATCGCAATATCTATGTGACTCATCAGCGGGTGGCGCAGACCTTTCGCAAGGGCCGGGTGATGCTGGCGGGCGATTCGGCGCACGTGAACAATTCCATCGGCGGTATGGGGCTGAATGGTGGTATTCATGATGCAGTCAACCTGACGGAAAAGCTCAGCCAGGTGTGGAAAGGTGAAGCGGAAGAGAGCCTCTTGGATTTGTATGACCGGCAACGCCGAACCACCTGCGTGGAATTTGTCCAGGCCCAGACCATCCAGAATAAGAAGCGGCTGGAGGCAAAGGACCCGGAATCCCGCGCCAAGAACCTGCAGGAATTGCGGGAGACGGCGGCTGATCCTGCGCGCGCCAAACAGTTCATGCTGGGCACGGGGATGATCTCCATGATCCGCCGGTCCTACGAGATTGAATAGGATGTCGGATGAACGACCTCGACGTTTATGAGCGGCAGAATTTTGGCAACCAAAGCGGCTTTGGCGAACGGCCGGCGCTGCTGATCGTCGATTTCGTCAACGGTTTCGCCGATCCGGACGCTTTCGGTGGCGGAAATATTGACGAGGCCATTGCCAACACCAGGCGTCTTTTGGCCGCCTGCCGCCAGAAGAACGTGCCGGTGGCCTTCACCCGCGTGGTCTATGCGGATGACGGTTCCGACTCCGGCGTGTTTTGCCTCAAGGCGCCAGGCCTAAGAGGCCTTACCGAAGATGCGCCCGCCAGCCAGGTGGTGGATGATCTGAAGCCGGTAGAGGGCGAATACATCGTCCGCAAGACCCAACCCTCTGCCTTCTTCGGCACCAGCCTGCAGAGTTGGCTGACCGCCAAGCATGTGGACACGGTGATTGTCACCGGTTGCACCACGTCGGGCTGTGTCCGTGCATCCGTGATCGATTCCATGAGCTATAATTTCAAGACTATCGTCGCCAGTGATTGCGTCGGCGACCGGGCCATCGGGCCGCACGACGCCAATATGTTCGATATGGCGCAGAAATATGCGGACTTGATGACCGCCGACGAGGTGATGGTCAAACTCGCGTAGTTTTCTATTGAAGCGCGTCCGACTTGCGGACCGCGTTGATCATCGACGTTTGCAGCATTACCGCGATGGCCTGTTCTTTATCCGCCGCTTTGGCCCGCAGTTCGTCATAGGTCTTTTTACGCACCGCCGGGTCCCGCTCTTCGATCATTTTTTTGTTGCGGATGGTCTGCTGCTGCACGTATTCGATGGCGATGGGCCGTCGTTGCCGGTCATATTGATCCAACAGCGCTTCATCACCGTTTTCCTGCAAGATGCTGATCAGCTTGGTCGCCAAATTGACCGCGTCATGGACCCCGCCGTTGAGCCCCATGCCGCCCAGCGGGTTGTTGACGTGCGCCGAGTCGCCGGCCAGCATCACCCGGCCCTTGCGATAAGTCTCCGCCACCCGCTGGTTCACGTTATAAATCGTGCGGTGTTCGATGGGGTAATCGGTGTCGGACTTGGCGATCCGCTGCATCCGCATCTGCAGATAATCGTCTTTCATGACCTCTTCGTCGCTGAGGTCCAGTGACGTCGGGAACAGGAATCGCCAAAACTGCGGTGCGTGGATCAATGCACACCATTCGTCCGGATGAGAGATATAGGCGACGCCGCCCATGTCCGGGATGATGCTATCGACCGGCAGGGAGGTGCTGACGGTGACAAAATGCTCCGGATAGGTGAAACCCTCGAATGTGATGTCCTGGGATTTGCGCACCGTGCTTCGGGAGCCGTCGCAGCCGACCAGGTAGGACCCTTCGATGGTTTGTGTCCCGTCAGGGGTCTCGAATGTCGCGGTCACGCCATCGTCGCTCTGCTCGATTTTCACCACCTTGGCGTTGAAGAGCAGGTTTGTATCCGGGTAATCATCCAGCATATCGACAATGATCCGGGTGACCTTGAACTGTTCGCACTGCAGCCGGTAAGGGTGGCGGGTGTAGTCCGTCAGCATACCATGGTCGAACTCGGCGATCAGGCCGTCGTCCAGGTCCCGGTATTGCAGCATGGGCGTGATCAGCCCTTGTTCGATCATCTGAGGTGTGACGCCAAGATCATCCAGCATGTCCAGTGTCGGCGGGTGGAAGGTGGAGCCCCGCATATCCATGATCAGATCGTCTTCGGACTCCAGGATAGTGACCGGCACGCCGGCCTTCGACAGGATCAGGGCGGTGACGCAGCCGACCGGCCCGCCGCCAACAACCAAAACAGGCTTTTGAGTGCTCATGGGATTTAGTGTCTCTCCAGTAGCCAGCCCTTGTTGATGAACTTGTCATCAACACCGGTGGTTCGGAACGTGTGCCAGATGGTGGCGACGTTGATCGGAATGACCGGCTTGCCCAGGTGCTTTTCCAAGGTCGGGAAGATATCGAGCCCCGTCAGGTTGGTGCCGGCCTGAACAATGGCGTCCACGTCGGGCGCGTCCAATTGATTGACGACAATGTCGATGACTTCCTGGGGCGGCGTGTGCGCGATGGACGTGGCCGTATCACATTTAAGGCCAACCACCTTGTGTACTTCATAGCCGGTCTCTTCCAGGAAGCGATGAACCTGTTCATCGCCGACGGGCTGATAGGGGGTGAGCGCCGAAACTTTCTTCGCGCCGAAGGCTTTCAGCGCCGCGTCGAGCGCGTTCGCGCCGGTGGTGATGCCGATTTCATCGCCGCAGACCTCCCGCAGGCGCCCCGTGAACTCCGCATTGCCTGCCAGGCCGCCCCAGAAGGTCTCCGCCGACATGCCCATCATGATCTGCGACGGCTCGCAGGTCATGGCGTCCCGCATGGCGTGGGGAATGGTGTGGCGGATAGCGTCGATGAAGGCCAGGAACATGTTGTCGCTGGAAAGGTCCGGCTGTTCCACGAAGAAGCGGCAGAAATGCCAGGTGATCCCCGGCGGGATGATCCGCTGGCAGTCATACTCCACGCCGATATTGGTCGATGGGATGATGACCGCGATCCTTCCCCGCGAGCCGATCCAGGGTTCTTGTGCCTTGGTCAATTGGGTGGCTTTATCCATAACGGCATCCTCCTTTGGGATTACCACATCTTGATTTCGTGTTATTCGTAATATTGGATAATGGTCAAATGAACCCGACTCTTCAAGACGCCCTCGGCCCCCATGGATAATACCGACTGCATTCTCATCGCCGGCGCCGGTCCGATCGGATATACGACCGCGCTGAACCTGCAGCATTACGGCATTCCGTTCATTCTGTTGGAAGCTGAGCCGCAAATATTTGACGATCCGCGGGCGGGCACCATTCATCCGCCGACCTTGGAAATGTTCGAGCCTCTGGGCATGACAGAACAGTTGCTGGCGCGAGGCTATGTCGTCGGCAATTACCATTACCGGGATCGCAAGACCGGACTCGTCGCCGATTTTGACCTGGGCGTGCTGAAAGACGATACGCCGTATCCGTTTCGCCTGATGTTGGAGCAGCATAAGGTTTCAGCCTTGATTGACCGGGCTTTGGAACAAAACGGTCAACAACAGTTTATGCGCAACCACCGGGTGACAAAGGCTTGGCAGGATGCCGATGGCGTCACCGTGGAGGCCGCCACGCCGGACGGGTTGAAAACGTACCGTGGGCGTTATCTGATCGGGTGCGATGGCGGGCGTAGTCAGGTTCGGAAAAGCATGAATGTCCGGTTCGAAGGGTTCACCTTCCCGGAACGCTTCCTGGTGGTGACCACGACGTACAATTTCGAAGACGCCGGCTATGCGCTGACCAACTATGTCGCGGACCCGGAGGAATGGTGCGCATTGTTCAAAGTGCCCGGACCGGACGAGAAAGGCATCTGGCGGGTGGTGTTTCCGACCGATCCGGAATTGTCCACGGACGAAATCTTCGACGACGTGACTATCGAGGCGCGGCTCCAGGGGTTCCACTCCAAGCCGGAGCCGTTCAAGGTGGTGCACAAAAACCTCTATGAAGTGCACCAACGGGTGGCGTCTAATTATCGGGATGGGCGCATCCTGATCGCTGGGGACGCGGCCCATATCAATAATCCTTTGGGCGGCATGGGAATGAACTTCGGTTTTCACGATTCTTTCAGCCTGACGGAGAAACTGGCCAGGATTTGGCACGAAGGCGCCAGCGAAGACTTGTTGGACCTTTATGACCGGCAGCGGCGGACGGTGGCGGAAGAGTATCTCCAGCGCCAAACCATCGAGAATAAACGAAATCTGGAAAACAACGATCCGGCCAGCCGGGAAGCGTTCCACGAGGAGCTGCGGGGCATTGTCGCCGATGTTGAAAAATCCCGGCCCTACCTGCGCCGGGCCGCCATGATCGAAGGCGTCAAGCGCGCCGCGTCTATAGATTGATCAGACGGCGGCCTTTTCCGCTTTCCGGCGGTTGAGCTCCATCGCTAAACCTGCACCGCTCAAGATCAGGCCGGCCAATTGCACCCAGCCCGCACCGGTAAAAGCCTGTGTCGGCATCAAGAGCGCCAAGCCGCCCAAGACATAAATTGTACGCTGGGCCGCATTCAGGTGGGTTAGGAAGAAGCCGGTAAAGCCGGCGGACGCGATCCAGATGCCGGCGACAGCGGTCACAAAGGTGAGCGCAATGTCAAAGGCGGAGCCGACCATGATCAGGTTGGGCGCGATGACGAACAAGAACGGCACGATGAACGCCGGCCAGCCAAACCGGCAGGCGGCGACAGCTGTCCGCATGGGCCCGGTCTCGGCGATTTTGGCGGCGACAAAAGCAGCCAATGCGACCGGCGGGGTGATCATTGACATCAAACCGAAATAGAGCACGAACAGATGCGCGGCGATAGGCTCGACCCCCAGTTTGACCAGAGGCGGCGCGACCAGCACGGCCAACAGGAAATAGATGGCCGTCGTCGGCATGCCCATGCCGAGAATGATGGAGACAATGGCGGTTAGGAACAACAGCAGGAACAAATTGTTCTCGCCCACATCCACCAGGATAAGGGTCAGGCCGAAGGCAAGACCGGTGGCGTCCAGGATGCCGAGGATAACCCCGGCGGCGGCGCCGATGATAATGATGTCGGCCGAGGCTTCGCCGGCTTTCTTGAAGCACTCCATGACCGAGCCCAAATTGAGCCGACGGCCCTTGTAGGAAAAAATCATGCCCAGCGCGACGATGGAGAGCGCGCCAAAGAGCGCGGCCTTCTCCGGCGGGGAGTTCCACGAAAAGAGCGCAACCAACAGGATCACGAAGGGAACGATGAAGTACCAGCCTTCTTTCATCACCTTGCCGCCTGGTGGGATCTGATCCTTGGGGATAGGTTTGATTCTCAGGCGGCCGGCCTCTAGGTCCGCTTGCAGGAAGACCGCGACGTAATAGAGAAGCGCCGGCAAGAGGGCCGCCAGGATGACTTCCTTGTATTCGATCTCCAACAGTTCAGCCATCAGGAAGGCGGCGACGCCCATAATCGGCGGCATGATCTGGCCGCCGGTCGATGCTACGGCCTCAATTGCGCCGGCCACAGGTCTGGTGTACCCGCCTTGACGCATCAACGGAATGGTCAATACGCCGGTGGACGCCACGTTGGAAACCGCGCTGCCCGAGATCGAGCCGAACAGGCCAGAGGCCACCACGGCGATCTTGGCCGAGCCGCCGCGGGTGTTGCCCATAGCGGCCGAGGAAATATCAGTGATAAAGACGGACCCGCCGGAACGCAGCAAGGCCTGTCCGAGGAAGATAAAAATCACCACGATGGTGGAGATTATATTGATGGGCAGGCCGAGTAGGCCGGTCGTATCGATGCCGAGGAACGAGAAAAAGCTATCCGGGGCCATAGCGCGGGCCTGCAGCGGGCCGGGGATCAGATGCCCGAACAGCCCATAGGCGACGAATACTATGACGACCGAGAAGATGCCTAACCCGGCGGTTCGCCGCAGAGCCTCAACCGCGAGCAGCACTAAAATCCCGCCAACAATGTTCGCCTCAACAGGGAGGTAAAACACGTCCTCCAGAAGGACCGGATAACGGAAAAACAGAAACCAGCCGGTCACATACCCGGCGAAGGCGCAAATGGCGTCGTACCAGGGAAGTTTGCCGTCCGTCCCACCTTTTCGGGCGCGCACGTTCAGGTAAATGATCGCGTAGGCGTGGCCCAGGATCAGGCAGATCACCTGAACGTCGATCAGATTGACCCCATAGTCCACGATCAGACCGCTCGCCCAGACGAGGGCGATCACGGCCAGGGTCAAGCCCAGCCAAGGCGTCAACGCCCGCGCGACAGGTGAAGACTGCGGCGCGGGCGTTTCCGTGGGTTTAGACGAGGAATCCTCTACTGATTCCAAGTCCCTTTCTCCTTGTAAAGCTTAATAGCGCCAGGGTGATATTTTAGGTTCCCTTGCTTCTTGGACATGTTCTTGGCGGTGAAGCCGCGCCACAGGGGCGAGGT
>Ga0181578_10000537_pt1 | contig 35797 bp, 31 predicted proteins | sample 071ome_21_FD_148659 | JGI IMG/M metagenome (GOLD analysis project Ga0181578, IMG submission 148659) | Coastal salt marsh microbial communities from the Groves Creek Marsh, Skidaway Island, Georgia - 071401CT metaG (spades assembly) | ecosystem: Environmental > Aquatic > Marine > Intertidal zone... | reverse complement strand
TGCCTGCGCTACACCGGTGATGGACGGCATGAAGGTGTTTACCAAGTCTCGCCGCGCCATCGATGCGCAGCACGGCGTGATGGAGTTCCTGCTGATCAATCATCCGCTCGACTGCCCGATCTGTGACCAGGGCGGTGAGTGCGAGCTGCAGGATCAGGCCATGGGCTATGGCCGCTCGGTATCCCGGTTTACCGAACGCAAGCGCGTGGTCAAGGACAAGAACGTAGGCCCGCTGGTGCAAACCGACATGACACGTTGCATCCACTGTACGCGCTGTGTCCGTTTCCTTGAGGAGATTGCCGGCACCAGCGAGATGGGTGGCACCGGGCGCGGTGACCGCACGGAAATTGGAACCTGTATCGAGAAAAGCATCGATTCCGAATTGTCAGGTAATGTGATCGATCTTTGCCCGGTTGGCGCATTGACCAACAAACCATTCCGGTTTTCCGCTCGGGCGTGGGAACTGATGGCGCGGCCCTCGCAGGCGGCGCATGACGCGGTATGCTCCAATCTTTACTACCATAGCCGTCAGGGTCGGATTCTCCGCTCTGTGCCGCGCAACAACGAAAATCGGAACGAGACCTGGATCTCAGACCGCGATCGTTACAGCCATTTCGGGCTCTATGCCGAGGATCGGGCGCTGGAACCCAGCGTCAAGATCGACGGGCAATGGCGCCCCGCCTCGTGGGATGAGGCCATGGCCATGGCCGCGGAAGCATTGCGGGAGGCCGGGACCTCTTTGAATGTGTTGATGAGCAGCTCTTCGACAACGGAAGAGTACTTTCTGGGCCAACGCCTGACCCGCGCGCTGGGTAGCGGCAATATAGACCACCGCCTGCGGGAGCAGGATTTTTCAGATGACGCTGCGCGGCCGACTGCTCCGAGCTTCCAGATGCCGTTGGCCCGCGTCCAGGATGCAGACCGTGTTCTGCTGCTCGGCAGCAACGTGCGCCATGAGGCCCCTATTCTGGGGCATCGCGTGCGCAAGGCCTGGCGAAACGGCGCCGGGATCATGGCCATCAACCCGGTGGACTGGGATTTCCATTTCGATCTCGCGCACACCTCGGTGGTGGCTCCGCAGACCATGGTCGCTGAGACAGCAGCACTGGCCATGGCCGTCGCGGCGCAAAAATCCGTCGAGGCGCCGGCATTCATCGCGCAATGCGCAGGCGGAGGGTCGCCCGCCGAACGCCATACGGTGATGGCCGAGGCGCTTGCCGAGGCGGAAAATGCCGTTGTGATCTTCGGCCAGTTCTCTCACAGCCATCCGCAGGCCGGCAGCCTGCGGCAAATCGCCGCTTGGATCGCAGACATGACCGGTAGCGCCTTCAACGCACTGCCGCACGGCGGCAACCCGGTCGGTGCGTGGTTGGCTGGCGCCGTTCCGCATCGGGGGCCGGGCGGAAAAGCCGTGACCGGCGGTAAAACGGCCGCTGAAATGTCGGCCGACGACGCGGGCGCTTATCTGCTCTGGGACTTTGACCCGGCCTTTGATACGGCCAACCCGGCTGAATCCTGCGCGAGTATGACCTCAGCGGGCAAGGTGGTGGCTGTCAGCAGCTACGCAAGCGATCGCCTCAAGCAGGTCGCGGACGTGATTTTACCCCTGGCGCCGCTGCCGGAGTCGGAGGGAACCCTGCATAACATTGACGGAACAGCGATGGCCCTGGAGCCTGCCGGAAAGCCCGGTGGCGCGTGCAGACCGGGTTGGAAAATACTGCGTCGCCTGGGTGCCGAGCTGAACCTGGATGGGTTCGGGCAGGCTTCGCTGGAAGACATCCGGGCCGAGATGCATGAGGCTTTGCAGGGCGAGGCGGATGTTGCCGAATGGACGGGCGCCGCGCAGACGCTGGACGCGCCACTGTGCCGTGTTGGTGAGATACCGATGTTTTCGGTGGATGCCATGTGCCGTCGTGCCGAGGCTCTGCAGGACACCGTCCACGCGGACATCGCGTTTGCGGGGCTCAACCCGGAGGACTGCGCGTCGATCGGCCTGCAGGATGGTCTGCCAGCGGTCTTTTCCCAGGGTGACGCAAAGGTCGAACTGCCCGTGCGCGTGATGACCCGCATTCCCAGGGGCGCGGTCTGGCTGGCAGGGGCGACCCCCGCCGGTGCCGAGCTGGGCGCCATTGTGGGCCCGGTGAGCGTGGAGAAAGCATGATGCTGGACATGATTCCTGACGTGATCCTCGACCTGGCCTGGATCGTCATCAAGATCGTGGCGATCATACTTCCGATGACCGTCGCGGTGGCCTACTTCACCTACGCCGAGCGGCGGGTGATCGGCTTTATGCAGGTTCGGATGGGCCCCAACCGTGTGGGCATTCTGGGCTTTAAGCTGTGGGGCCTGGCGCAGCCGTTCGCGGACGTGTTCAAGCTCTTGATGAAAGAGATCATTCTGCCGGATAACTCGAACAAGTTCCTGTTTTTGCTGGCTCCGATGCTGGCCATTGCGCCGGCATTTGCTGCCTGGGCCGTGATACCTTTCAACGATTTCCTGGTACTGGCCGACATCAATGCAGGGCTGCTCTACATCCTGGCCATGACCTCGCTGGGTGTCTACGGCGTCATCATTGCGGGCTGGGCGTCCAATTCGAAATACGCCTTCCTTGGCGCCATGCGCTCCGCCGCCCAGATCGTTTCCTACGAGATCGCCATGGGGTTCGCGCTGATCGGTGTGCTGGTCCTGTCAGGAACGCTGAATCTGTCTGGAATTGTTCAGGCGCAAAGTGGCGGTATTTTTGACTGGTTCTGGCTGCCACTGTTGCCGTTGTTCGTGATTTATTTCGTATCCGGGGTGGCTGAGACCAACCGCGCGCCGTTTGACGTCGCTGAGGGTGAGTCGGAGATCGTGGCCGGATTCCACGTGGAATATTCAGGTGCGGCATTTGCCGTATTTTTCCTGGCTGAATATGCCAACATGATTCTGATTTCGGTGCTGACAGCGCTGTTGTTCCTGGGTGGCTGGTTGTCGCCGTTTCAGGGTGTGCCCATGCTGGGTGACACCTTCCTTGGCAGTGGCAGTATCTTCTGGCTGTTTGCCAAGTCGTCCATATTCATGTTCCTGTTTTTGTGGCTCCGCGCCACGTTCCCCCGCTATCGCTACGATCAGATCATGCGTCTTGGATGGAAGGTGTTCTTGCCGATCACCATCGTCTGGGTCATGGTCGCTGCGCTGATGGCGGTGTTGGGTATCGTGGTCAAGGGGGGGTGATTGAATGAACACCGTCGTACGTTATCTCAAGAGCCTGTTGCTGCTGGAACTGTTCCAGGGTCTCGGCGTGACCATGCGGCATTTTTTCAAGCCGAAGTTCACCATCCGATATCCAGAGGAAAAAACACCAAAGTCAAACCGCTTCCGCGGGTTGCACGCCCTGCGCCGTTATCCCAACGGTGAGGAGCGCTGTATCGCATGCAAGCTCTGCGAGGCGGTATGCCCGGCACTGGCGATTACTATTGATTCCACCCAGCGAGACGATGGTTCCCGTCGTACCACCCGCTACGACATCGATTTGTTCAAGTGCATTTACTGCGGCTACTGCGAAGAGTCCTGTCCGGTGGACTCTATCGTTCTGACCGACCTCCTGGAATTTCACATGGAAGAGCGCCTGGAACGGGTGGTTAGCAAGCAGCAGTTATTGGCTATTGGTGACCGATATGAGTCACAGATTGCCGCCAACCGAGAACAGGATGCGGCCTACCGATGAACGAATTACCTCTCCAGGAAATGGTTTTTTACCTGTTTTCCTTCGTCATGTTGGCCTCGGCGATCATGGTGGTGACTGTCAGAAACCCCGTCTATGCGGCGCTGTTTCTCATTTTGACTTTCTTTACCGCGGCTGCCGTATGGATGCTGCTGGAAGCTGAGTTTCTCGCCATCGTGCTGGTTGTCGTCTACGTCGGCGCGGTGATGGTGCTGTTCCTGTTCGTGGTGATGATGCTGGATATCAACATCGCGCCACTGAAAGAAGGCTTCATTCGTTACCTGCCGGTCGGCCTGCTGGTGGCTTTTGTCATGGCCGCGGAAATGGTGATGGTGCTGTGGGGCAAAGACCGCGCGGTTGAAGGCATGTTTCCCATGCCGGCGCCCGCCGAGCCAGGCTACAGCAACACCGAGGCGGTGGGTGAGTGGCTATATACCCAGTACCTGCTGCCCTTCGAGATGGCCGGCGTGATCCTGCTGGTGGCGATGGTCGCGGCCATCATGCTGACACTTCGCAAGCGTCCGGGCGTGAAGGCGCAAAACCCCTCAAACCAGGTGAAAGTGCGTCGTGAGGAGCGTATCAAGCTGATCAGCATGCCCTCCGAGACACCTAACGATCAAAGGGGGAGTTGAGCATGCTGACCATTACCCATTTCCTGACGCTGGGCGCGATCCTGTTTTGCCTCAGTGTCGCTGGTATTTTTCTGAATCGTAAAAACGTGATCATCCTGCTGATGTGCATCGAGCTGATGCTGCTGGCGGTGAACATGAACTTCGTGACATTTTCCCGTTTCCTCGACAACCTCGACGGACAGGTATTCGTGTTTTTCATCCTGACCGTGGCGGCCGCTGAAGCAGCTATTGGCCTGGCCATTCTGGTTGTGCTGTTCCGAAACCGGGAAACGATCAATGTTGCTGAACTGGACGATCTTAAAGGCTGATCCGGTATGTCTCTGAAAACGACGCTGTTACTGATCCCTCTGCTACCGCTGATCGGGTCACTGATATCCGGCCTGGCCCGCAATCAGGTCGGCAGGGCGGGGGCCCACTGGATTACCATTCTTGCCGTGGCCGGCTCCTGCCTGCTTTCGGTGAGCGTGTTGCAGATGCAGCTGGCCGGTGAAATCGGCGTGGAGAACATATCCATCTACGCCTGGATGGTATCGGACGGCATTCGTTTCGAAGTGGGCTTTCTGATCGATCATCTGACCACGCTGATGATGACCGTGGTGACCTTTGTCTCGCTGATGGTGCATATCTATACGATCGGATACATGCACGACGACCCGGGATATCAAAGGTTTTTCAGCTATATCAACCTGTTCACCTTCGCCATGCTCATGCTGGTGATGTCGAATAACTTCCTGCAGTTGTTCTTCGGCTGGGAGGCGGTCGGGCTGGTGTCCTACCTGCTGATCGGGTTCTGGTTCAAACGTGAATCAGCCATTCGAGCCAACATGAAAGCGTTCCTGGTCAACCGCGTGGGCGACTTCGGATTCCTGCTGGGCATTGCAGCTGTCCTGATGACTTTTGGGTCGCTGGACTACACCACGGTATTTGCAGCAACGCCGATGATGGCGGGTGAGACCATTTCCGTGGTGGGTGACAGTGAGTGGAACATGCTCACCTTCATCTGCATCTGCCTGTTCATCGGCGCCATGGGCAAGTCGGCCCAGGCACCGCTGCACGTCTGGCTGCCCGACTCCATGGAAGGCCCAACACCTATTTCCGCCCTGATTCATGCTGCGACCATGGTGACCGCCGGTATCTTCATGGTGGCTCGCATGTCGCCGCTGTTCGAGATGAGTGATGTGGCCCTCAGTTTCGTGATGTTGATCGGCGCGTTTACGGCGTTCGCCATGGGCCTGATCGGCATCGTCCAAAACGACATCAAGCGCGTGGTGGCCTACTCGACCCTGTCCCAGTTGGGATACATGACCGTGGCGCTGGGCGTGTCTGCCTATTCGGCGGCCATTTTCCACCTGATGACCCACGCGTTCTTCAAGGCGTTGCTGTTTCTGGGCGCCGGCAGCGTCATCATTGCCTTGCATCACCAGCAGGACATGCGCTACATGGGCGCGTTGCGCAAGCACATGCCCATCACCTGGATCACGGCCTGGATCGGGACCCTGGCGCTGGTTGGTTTCCCGTTTTTCGCCGGTTTCTATTCCAAGGACATGATCATCGAGGCGGTCCATCTTTCACAGCGTTGGGGCAGTGGCGTCGCCTACATCGCCGTGGTCGCGGGTGTATTGATTACATCGCTCTACAGCTTCCGCCTACTGTACATGACTTTCCACGGCAAGGCGCGCTGGGAGGTGGTCGAATCCGATGAGCATCACCTGCCGGATGGTCAGTTGGCGCACGCACCCAAGGAATCACCGCTGGTCGTTACCGTGCCGCTGATTCTGCTGGCCATTCCGTCGGTGCTGATTGGCTGGTATACGGTTGAGCCGGTCCTGTTCGGCGGGTGGCTGGATGATTCCATCTACGTGGCGAAACACAATGACGTGCTGGCAGAGCTGAGCCAGCACTTCCACGGGGCAACCGCGCTGGGCTTGCACGCTGTGCTGACGATCCCGTTCTGGCTGATGGTCGCGGGTTTTGCCATCGCGACTTTCGTCTACCTGTTCCGGCCCCGTGTGGCGGAACTGTTCAGCCAGCGGTTGCCGTTCCTGTACCGCCTGCTGGATCACAAGTACTACTTCGACGAGTTCTACCAGAAGATCTTCGCTCAGGGCGGACTGCGTGTAGGGCAGGGTCTGTGGAAGCGGGCGGACGCGGGTTTCATCGATGGCTTTCTGGTCAATGGTTCGGCTCGCGCGGTGAATTGGGTGGCTGCCCGGGTCAGGCGGTGGCAAACCGGCTACCTGTATGACTACGCGTTTGCCATGATCATCGGCTTGATAGCCATACTTGCGGCCTGGGTGGTGTTGTACTGATGGACGGTTCGGGCATGCCTTTACTGAGTCTTTTGATCTGGCTGCCGATCATCGGTGGCGTCGCCGTGCTGCTTGCCGGTGATCAGCGAGCGGGGCTCGCGCGCTGGTTGTCCCTGGCGGTCAGCCTGGCGACCTTGTTCATGAGCTTTTCCCTGTTCACCGGCTTCGATCGCTCCACGTCTGCCATGCAGTTCGAGGAAATGCGGCCGTGGATCGAGATCTTCAGTATTCACTATCACCTGGGCGTGGATGGGTTTGCCGTTCCGCTGATCCTTCTTACCACCTTCTTCGGTCCCCTGGTGGTGATCGCAGGCTGGGAAGTCATTCAGAAGAAGGTGCACCAGTACATGGCGGCTTTCCTGATCATGGAAGGTCTGATGGTTGGCGTGTTCAGCGCTCTGGATGGACTGCTGTTCTACGTTTTCTTCGAGGCCATGCTGATCCCCATGTTCCTGGTGATCGGCATGTGGGGTGGTCCGAACAGGGTGTATGCGACGATCAAGTTCTTTCTCTACACCTTCCTCGGATCGGTGTTCATGCTGGTCGGCCTGATCTATCTCTTTATTCAGTCCGGGACCTGGGAAATCCTCCAGTGGCATGACTTCCCATTGAGCATGGAAGTTCAGCGGTGGCTGTTCTTCGGATTCCTGGCGGCCTTCGCGGTCAAGATTCCAATGTGGCCGGTACATACCTGGCTGCCGGATGCGCACGTGGAAGCGCCAACGGGCGGTTCGGTCATACTGGCTGCGGTCATGCTGAAAATCGGTGGGTATGGTTTCATCCGCTTCAGCCTCCCGATCACGCCTGACGCGTCAGCGGCTCTCGACTGGCTGCTGATCGGTCTGTCGTTGATCGCGGTGGTTTATATCGGTTTTGTCGCGCTGGCACAGCAGGACATGAAGAAGCTCATCGCCTATTCGTCTATTTCGCACATGGGCTTTGTGACTCTGGGCCTGTTCATCGCTTTTGCGATTTTCCGGAATAGTGATTCCGGCCAGGGCGCGGCGCTGGGCGTGGAAGGCGCCATGGTACAGATGATCTCCCACGGCTTTATTTCGGGCGCGCTGTTCCTTTGCGTGGGCGTTTTGTATGACCGTGTACACAGCCGAGAGATCAAGGACTATGGCGGTGTGGTCAATACCATGCCCTGGTTCGCGTTCTTCGCCGTTCTGTTTCTGCTGGCCAATTCGGGCATGCCCGGAACCAGCGGGTTCGTGGGTGAGTTCATGGTGATCCTCGCGTCCTTCAAGGCCAGTTTCTGGTTTGCTTTCTGCGCGGGTTTGACGCTCATTCTTGGCGCGGCCTACAGCCTGTGGCTGGTCAAGAGAGTTATTTTTGGCGACATCGCAAACAGCAATGTGCGGGAGCTCAATGACATCAATGCCCGAGAGGCGCTGGTGCTCGGCGTGCTGGCCGTGGCGGTCTTGCTCATCGGCCTGTGGCCTTCCCCGCTGGTGGACCTGATGCATTCATCAGTCGCCCACCTCCTCGAACATATCGTCAAGTCGAAGGTGGCCTGAGATGAATGCCAGCCATATGCTGCTTGCCGCACCCGAAATTTGGGTTCTCGTCATGGCCTGCGTGATTCTCTGTGTGGATGTTTTCCTGAAGGAAGAACGCCGCGGGCTTATTCACTTCCTGGCTTTGGTGACCCTGCTTTTTGCAGGCATCTTGAGTGGGGATCAGGATTATCACGCCAACGGGGTCTGGTCGCAGACGGCGTTTAACGACACCTTTGTGCGCGATGCCATGGGCGATGTCCTGAAGATGTTCGCCTATTTCGTGTTGTTCATGGTGTACACCTACTCGAAGTACTACCTGCGGCAATTTCAGCTGTTTCGTGGAGACTTCTACAGTTTGACGCTGTTTGCCTTGCTGGGCGTCATGCTGCTGATTTCCGCCAACAACATGATCACCATCTACCTCGGCCTCGAACTGATTTCGCTGCCCTCATACGCGCTGGTGGCCTTTAACAGGGACTCAAAAACCGGCTCCGAATCGGCCATGAAGTACTTTGTGCTGGGTTCCATGGCCTCGGGCATGTTGCTGTACGGCATGTCCATGATCTACGGGGCGACCGGCTCCCTCGATCTGGCCGCTATCAATGAAGCCGCTTCCCGCGCGGGTTCTGGAGATATCCTGATGGTGTTCGGCATGGTGTTCATGATTGTCGGGATCGCCTTCAAGCTTGGTGTTGCACCCTTTCACATGTGGGTGCCGGACGTCTATCACGGTGCCCCAGCGGCCGTCACGCTGTTCATATCCTCGGTTCCCAAGCTGGCAGCATTCGCCATGGCCTATCGAATCCTGGCGGAGGGGCTGCCCAGTTTCCACAACGATTGGCAACAGATGCTGATGGTGTTGGCGGGACTGTCCATCGTGGTCGGCAACCTGGCCGCCATCATGCAGACGAACATCAAACGAATGTTGGCCTATTCGACAGTGTCTCACATGGGTTTCGTGTTGATGGGGCTGCTGCCGGGCACGGCATACGGGTTTGGCGCAGCGATGTTCTATGTTATCGCTTATGCGCTGATGTCGGCGGCCGGCTTCGGCATGGTCGTGCTGCTGTCCTCTCGCGGAATAGAGGCTGAAAACATCGAAGATTTCAGGGGGCTTAACCAGCGTAATTCCTGGTACGCGGCCATCATGGCCATGATCATGTTTTCCATGGCAGGCGTGCCCGTGTTCGTCGGTTTCTTCGCCAAGTGGCTGGTCATCAAGGCCGCCCTGGATGCCGGACTGATGGGGATCGCGATACTGGCCGTGGTGTTCTCGGTGATCGGCGCCTTTTACTACCTGCGCGTGGTCAAAACCATGTATTTCGAAGACGCCGAGGTCGAGGCCCGCATCGAGGCGCCGGTGGATTTTGGCTGGGTCATCTCGTTGAATGGGATACTGATGATCGGTCTCGGGTTGTTTGCCAGTTCCCTGATTACCATCTGCATGACAAGCTTCGGTATTTGAGACTCATCAAATACCCATTAAAACTGTCTTGAAAAAGGACGCGTGAGTCATTATCATCTGCACCCTGCTGATGCGGGGTGGAGCAGTCTGGCAGCTCGTCGGGCTCATAACCCGAAGGTCGCAGGTTCGAATCCTGCCCCCGCTACCACGTAATGATAAGCTCGTGGTGTCAATCACGGGTATTCGTGAAAAAGGCCCCAGCAGGGGCCTTTTTGATGAGACCGGCCCGGCGCTGGTCGTCCCTGTGACGAATGGAATGGTTGATGAATTGAATCGTTCGCACTTGCCTTGAAGGCAAACTAGGGAGGCTCTCAGGAAAACGGGAGAGCCAACTTCAGGGGCAGTGTGCCCCTTTTTTTTGCGCCGGGGACAAGGAGAGAGGATGAGCGTAAAAAGGCTAACGGACATGCTGCAGCCCCTGGTCGAGGACCTGGGCTATGAGTTCGTTGGCCTCGAGTATACCGGGCAGTCGAAGAATGCGGTGTTGAGGATTTACATCGATCATAAGCAGGGTATCGACCTTGATGACTGCGGGCGGGTCAGCGGCGAAGTCGCCGCGCTACTCGATGTGGAAGATCCTATTTCAGGCCAGTACAACCTGGAAGTTTCCTCCCCGGGCCTCGATCGCCCCCTGTTCACGCTCGAGCAATGCGCTCGGTTTGCCGGTGAGCAGGTGCAAATGACGGTTTTCGCCCCGGTAGAGGGCCGAAGAAAATTCAAGGGCCGGATCCTGTCAGTGACCGGAGACACCCTGAACATTGATCAAGATGGCGCAGAAATTGCGCTGGATTTCAGCAATATAGCGAAAGCCAGGCTGGTTCCGGACTATGACAGTCTTATGTCCGGCCAAAATGACAAGGCCTGAACAGTGACTGGTCCCGCTGGAGAGCGATGAGATGAGTAAAGAAATTCTGCTGGTAGTCGAGGCGGTGTCCAACGAAAAGGGCGTCGAGAAAGAGGTGATTTTCGAGGCGCTCGAAGCGGCACTGGCATCGGCCGCGCGCAAGCGCAGCGGTGACGAAATTGATGTTCGTGTCGCCATTGACCGTGCGACGGGTGATTACCTAACGTTTCGTCGCTGGGAGGTCATCGAGGATGACGAGGAAATGGAGGAGGAGTCGGCCCAGCTTTTCCTGAAAGACGCTAAAGAGCAGGATGCCGAAATCGAGGTCGGAGCGTTTATCGAAGAGCCGATGGAGAATCCCGAGTTTGGCCGTATTGCCGCCCAGACCGCGAAGCAGGTTATTGTGCAGCGGGTCAGGGAAGCGGAGCGTGCCCAGGTCGTGGAGGCTTTCCAGGACCGTGAGGGCGAATTGATCAACGGCATCGTCAAGCGCGTAGAGCGGGGCAATGTATACCTGGATCTGGGCAATAACGCCGAGGCATTCATTCCGCAGCGCCACATGATCATGGGAGAAACCGTGCGACCGGGAGACCGCTTGCGCGCTTTCCTGTTTGAAGTCACGGCGGAAACGCGCGGGCCGCAGCTGTTCGCCAGCCGGACGATCAAGGAGTTTCTGATCGCCTTGTTTGAGTTGGAAGTGCCCGAAATAGGGCAGGGCCTGATTACCATCATGGGCGGCGCCCGCGACCCTGGACGTCGCGCCAAGATCGCCGTGCGCTCCAATGACAGCCGAACCGACCCGATTGGCGCTTGCGTTGGTATGCGAGGCTCTCGCGTGCAGGCGGTTTCCAACGAGCTTGCCGGCGAGCGCATCGACATCATTCTTTATGATGAAAATCCGGCTCAGTTCGTGATTAACGCCATGGCGCCGGCTGAAGTCGCCTCTATCGTGGTCGACGAGGAGCGCGAGGCCATGGATATCGCGGTAGATGAGTCCAACCTGTCTCAGGCCATTGGGCGAGGCGGACAAAATGTCAGGCTGGCGTCCGAACTGAGCGGCTGGGAGCTCAACGTGCTCACCGTTGAGGACGCGGAGAAGAAGAGTGAGGAAGAAGCACAGAAGGTGCTGGAGAACTTCATGAGTAAGCTCGACGTGGGTGAGGATGTCGCGAACATCCTGGTCCAGGAGGGCTTCAGTAACGTGGAAGAGGTCGCCTATGTGCCGGAGTCCGAGTTGCTGGATATCCGTGAGTTCGACGAGGAGATCGTTACAGAACTGCGCCGGCGGGCCCGGGATTCACTCTTGACCCAGTTGATCGCGCGTGAAGAAGTGCTGGATGAGAACCGGCCCGCTGAGGATCTGCTCGGATTGGAAGGCATGGATGAACGGCTTGCTTTCAAGTTGGCCGAGCGTGGAATTCGCACCCAGGAAGACCTGGCGGAGTTGTCCGTGGACGAGTTGATCGAAGTGGATGAGATGGAAGAAGAAGCCGCGGCTGCCCTGATTCTGGCGGCACGCGCTCCCTGGTTTGAAACCGAAGACGAAGCGGAATAGGACGGTAGCGAACACGGTTCGCGGAGGTCAGATATGTCACAAGTCACCGTTACCCAATTGGCCGAAGTGCTTGGCGTTACCGTCGAGAAACTTCTGAGCCAGCTGAATGAAGCGGGCATCGACGCCAACTCAGGCGATGATGCGGTTTCGAACAACGACAAGAAAACGCTGCTGGCGCACCTCAGGGCCAGCCATGGTAAATCCGAAGCTGATGCGACAGCGCCACGCCGGGTCACCTTGAAGCGCAAGTCTGTCAGTGAGCTGAGGGTTGCCGGTTCGGGCCCGAGAGCCACGACCAAGACGGTTAACGTCGAATTTCGCAAGCGCCGGACATACGTCAAGCGCGAAGCGCTGCAGGAGCAGGAAGCGCACGATCCCGGGCGCGAGGAAGCCCAGCGTGCCCTGGAAGAGGCCCGCCAGCGTCGCGAGGCTGAGGAAAACGCTCGCCGCGAGGCTGAAGAACAGGCGCAGCGTGAGGCCGAGGATAAGGCACGGCGTGAGACGGAGGAGGCTGAGCGTCAGGCGCAGCAGGAATCCAGCCGCCGTGAAGCGGAAGAAAAAGCCAGGCTGGAGGCGGAGCGCGCAAAAGCCGAGGAAGAGGAGCGCAAGCGCGAAGAAGAACGGGCGAGAAAACTGGCCGAAGAACAGCGCAAGCGCAAGAAAGAAGCGCAGAAGCCGGCTACCCGCTATGGCCGCAAAGAATTGCATGTCGCGAAAGGCGCTGGCCGGCGGCGCAAGCCGACCCGAAAAGTGGCACCTTCCAGCCGTCCCTCTGAGCATGGATTCTCCCTGCCGACCGAGCCCGTGGTGAGGGAAGTGGCCATCCCTGAAACGATAACGGTCGCCGAGCTGGCCAAGCAGATGGCGGTCAAGTCCGGGGAAGTCATCAAAGCGCTCATGCAGATGGGCATGATGGTGACCATCAACCAGCCATTGGATCAGGACACCGCGATTCTGGTGGCCGAGGAGATGGGCCACACCGCTAAGCCCGCGGAACAAAAAGATATCGAGCAGGAGTTGATGGTCGAAGAGGCGGAAGCAGATGCTGAAGCGGTCTCGCGCCCGCCGGTCGTTACCGTGATGGGCCATGTCGATCATGGCAAGACCTCGCTGTTGGACTACATCCGCGCCACGCAGGTGGCGGATGCCGAGGCGGGTGGTATTACCCAGCATATTGGCGCGTACAACGTCAAGACGCCAAGAGGCATCATCACTTTTCTGGATACACCTGGCCACGCGGCGTTCACAGCCATGCGGGCGCGCGGCGCCCAGGCAACGGACATCGTCATCCTGGTGGTGGCGGCCGATGACGGCGTGATGCCTCAGACCAAGGAGGCGATCCAGCACGCGCGCGCGGCCAAGGTTCCGCTGATTGTGGCCGTCAACAAAATGGATCGGCCCGAGGCCGATATTGAGCGGGTCAAGTCCGAACTGGCCAAGGAGGAAGTGATTCCTGAAGACTGGGGCGGTGAGGAATTGTTCGTGCCGGTCTCTGCCAAGACAGGGGATGGCGTTGACGATCTGCTTGAGGGTGTATTGCTGCAGGCGGAGCTGTTGGAGCTGACAGCGCCGGTTGACCGTCGTGCTCGCGGCCTGGTGATCGAATCCAGGCTGGACAAGGGCCGCGGCCCGGTCGCGACCATCCTGGTTCAGGAAGGTACCCTGAATCAGGGCGATATGGTGTTGGCCGGCAAGGAATTTGGGCGGGTCAGGGCCATGTTCGATGAGGCTGGAAAGCCCATCAAGTCGGCGGGTCCCTCAATGCCAGCCGAGGTTCTGGGTCTGTCGGGCGTGCCGTTTGCCGGCGACGAGGCCATCTCAGTGGCGAACGAGCGGAAGGCCCGGGAAGCAGCGTCCCAGCGGGAGGACAGACAGCGGGAAGGCAGGCTGGCTCAGCAGCAGGCAGCCAATCTTCAAAACCTGTTCGACTCCATGGGTAAAGAAGAGCAGCTGACCGTCAACCTGATCATTAGAGCGGATGTCCAGGGTAGTGTCGAAGCTTTGCGAGATTCGTTGACCAAGCTTTCCAATGAAGAGGTGAACGTCAATGTCGTGGCCGCGGGTGTCGGCGCCATTACCGAATCTGACGCATCCCTGGCCCAGGCCTCCGGTGCGATCATCATTGGTTTCAATGTCAGGGCGGACAGCAGCGCGCGGCGATTCATCCAGGAAAATGAGATCGATCTGCACTATTACAGCGTCATTTATGACGCCATAGACGAGGTGAAATCCGCCATATCCGGCATGCTCGGGACGGAGACCCGTGAGAGCATCATTGGCCTGGCGGAGGTGAAGGACGTGTTCCGTTCATCCAAGCTGGGTGCGATTGCCGGCTGTCTCGTGGTCGAAGGTGTGGTGAAGCGATCCAACCCGATCCGCGTTTTGCGGGATAACGTGGTGATCTTCGAGGGCGAGTTGGAGTCCCTGCGGCGCTTCAAGGACGATGTCAATGAAGTGCAGTCGGGTACCGAATGCGGTATCGGCGTCAAGATGTACAACGACGTGAAGCCGGGCGACCAAATCGAGTGCTTCGAACGCATTGAGGTCCAGAAGACACTGTAGGCGCCGCGTTCTTGCTCGGGGCGGCTACCCTGATTGAGGGCGGTGAAATTATGCCAAGACAGTTTTATCGGTCTGATCGCGTCAGTGGACTGTTGCGCCGTGAACTGGCGCATCTGATCCAGATGGAAGCCAAAAACCCCGGAATTGGCTTTATCAGCGTGTCTGATGTGGAAGTCTCCCGTGACCTCGCGCACGCGAAGGTCTACATCACGGTATTTGAACAGGACAAAGCCGCCTCCAGCCTGAAGGCGCTGCAGCAGGGCGCCGGGTTTTTTCGAAAGCGCCTGGGGCAGCAACTGCGGATGCGCAGCGTGCCAGAACTCCATTTCATCCATGACGCGTCTGTCGAGACCGGCCAGAGAATGGATGAGCTGATCGGCAAAGCCATGTCCGGTGTCCCGCAAAGCGGCAGCGAGCGCGATTCGTCAGCCTCGGATCAGACGAACGAGAGCCCCCCTGTCGACGAGGAAGAATGAGTCGGCGGCGGCGTGGCCGCGACGTGCATGGCGTCGTGTTGCTCGACAAGCCCTCCGGCCTATCTTCCAATCAGGCGCTGCAGAAAGTCAGGCGTCTTTACAACGCGCGCAAGGCGGGCCATACCGGCAGCCTGGATCCTCTTGCCACCGGCATGTTGCCCATCTGTCTGGGCGAAGCCAGCAAGACAGCCGGTCATATGCTGGATGCGGACAAGACCTACCAGGCCACGCTTCATCTGGGACAGGCCACGACCACCGGTGACGCTGAGGGCGATGTGATCGAAACGGCCGCGGTGCCCGACCTTGATTCGCAGGCAATCGAACACGCCCTGGAGCGGTTTTTGGGAGAGAGCGCGCAGGTGCCGCCCATGTACTCGGCCCTGAAGGTGGACGGAAGGCCCCTGTATGAATTGGCCCGGCGCGGCGAGGAGGTCGAGCGCCAGCCCAGGCGGATCACTGTTTATCGTCTTGAATGGCTTGGCTGGGCGAGGCCCGAATTGCGTTTTGAAGTGCATTGCTCAAAGGGAACTTATGTCCGAACCTTGGGTGAAGATATCGCCCGTCACCTCGGCAGTTGTGGGCATCTCACGGCCTTGCGCAGAACAGCAGTGGGTGTATTTGACCCGAAAGCCATGATTTCACTGGGTGATATCGAGAACCTGGCAGAAAATCACCGCCTCGAGAGCTGCCTGCTGCCGGTCGATGCCGGCCTTTCACACTGGCCCGTGGTTGCGTTGGACGAGGCTGCCGGCCTCAGGTTTGGGCACGGCAATGCGGTGATGGTGGATGCCGCTCCGGTGGACCAGGTGAGGGTCGTGGGGGTAACGGGCAGGCTGCTTGGCCTGGGAAAAATCACCAGGGATCAGAAACTCCATCCGACCCGTGTTTTCCAGTTGGGCTGAGGGTTTCGGCCAGCAAAAAAAAGTGGGGTTTTGGCTTGTTCGCGGCAGCGGTCAAGAGTACAATACGCCGCTACCTTAAACCGGGGCTGCGAAGTTTTTGCAAAGACCCAAGCATTCTGAATAGAGTGATTTGCAGGGTTTTTACAAAGGCTTCGGGCTCTAGATATGGAGAACTAACCATGTCTTTAAATGCTGAAGCGAAAAATCGAATCGTAGAAGAGTACAAGCGTTCACCGAGCGACACGGGGTCGCCCGAAGTTCAGGTTGCGCTGTTGACTTCACGCATCGAACACCTGACCGACCATTTCAAGATTCACAAGGGTGACCATCACTCGCGTCGTGGCCTCCTGCGACTGGTGAATCAGCGTCGCAGCCTGCTGGATTACCTTAAGAAAAAGGATCTGCAGCGCTATCGCGACCTGATCGGCCGTCTTGGCCTGCGCCGTTAAATTCTTGTCCGCAGGGATCGACTGAGGCAACTGGCGAAACGTAGTTTCAATGCCAGCGTGCTGGCGTACACATCTGAACGGGAATCCTACAAGTGCAGAAGCTGACTAAGAAGTTCAAGTTTGGTGATCATGAGGTCACCCTCGAGACCGGAGAAATCGCCCGGCAAGCGTCCGGCGCGGTCATGGTCAACATGGCCGACACGGTGGTCATGGTCACGGTCGTTGGTCGGAAAGAGGCCGATCCAGGTCGCCCATTCTTTCCCCTGACTGTTAATTATCAGGAAAAGTTCTATGCCGCCGGCCGTGTTCCGGGTGGCTTCTTCAAGCGGGAAGGACGCCCAACGGAGAAGGAGACGCTGACCTGCAGGCTGATTGACCGGCCTATCCGTCCGCTGTTCCCCAAAGGATTCATGAACGAAGTTCAGGTCATTGCGAACCTGGTGTCATCCAATCCGGAAGTCGACGGTGACATTCCGGCCATGATTGGCACCTCGGCTGCGCTGGCCCTGTCAGGAATCCCCTTCAGTGGGCCCATTGGCGCGGCTCGAGTGGGTTACGTCGACGGCGATTATGTGCTCAACCCCACCGCTACACAGCTGGAATCTTCTGACTTGGATCTGGTGGTCGCCGGTACCGAAGGCGCTGTTCTGATGGTCGAGTCGGAAGCGAAACTGCTTTCCGAGGAAGTCATGCTGGGTGCCGTGACCTTCGGGCATCGTGAAATGCAGACCGTGATCCAGGCCGTCAAGGAACTGGCCGCCGAGGCTGGGGTGGACGCCTGGGAATGGTCGGCTCCAGAAGCCGATGAAGCGCTGGCGGGCCAGGTGGAAGCCGCCGCGAGCCAGGGACTGACGGATGCCTACACGATTGCCGACAAGCTGCAGCGCCGTGACGCCGTGGCTGCGGTCAAGGCGGCTGTTGTTGAGCAGCTGACCAATGATGAAGATGAAAACGCTCCGGACGCCGGTGATGTGGCCGCTGCGTTTTCCAAGCTGGAAAAACGGCTCGTGCGCGAGCGCATTCTATCCGGCAACCCCCGCATCGATGGTCGTGATCCGACCACGGTCAGGCCGATCAGCGTGGAGTGCGGGCTGCTGCCCCGCGCGCATGGGTCTGCCCTGTTTACCCGTGGCGAAACCCAGGCTGTGGTCGCCACCACTTTGGGCACGACGCGCGACGCGCAGATCATTGATGCCGTGAATGGTGAGTACAAGGATCCGTTCATGCTGCACTACAACTTCCCGCCCTTCTGTGTCGGTGAAACCGGCTTCATGGGTGGTCCCAAGCGACGCGAAATCGGTCATGGCCGATTGGCGCGGCGCGGCGTATCTGCGGTGCTGCCCAGCATTGAAGATTTCCCGTATGTGCTTCGCGTGGTTTCCGAAATCACGGAGTCAAACGGCTCCAGCTCGATGGCATCTGTCTGCGGAACATCCCTGTCTCTGATGGACGCGGGTGTGCCGGTCAAGGCGCCTGTGGCGGGTATTGCCATGGGGCTGATCAAAGAGGGCGACCGCTTTGCGGTTCTGTCCGACATCCTGGGCGATGAGGATCATCTTGGCGACATGGATTTCAAGGTGGCCGGTACCACTGACGGGATCACCGCGCTGCAGATGGATATCAAGATCGAAGGCATTACCGAGGAGATCATGAGCATCGCCCTGCAACAAGCGCGCGATGGCCGCAACTTCATTCTCGGTGAAATGAACAAGGTGATCAGCGAGCCTCGGGCGGAGATGTCTGAATTCGCACCGCGCCTGATTACCATCAAGATTCACCCGGACAAGATCCGCGATGTCATCGGTAAAGGTGGTGTGACCATCCGATCGATTACCGAAGAGACAGGGGCCACCATCGATATTGACGATGACGGCACGGTCACCATCGGCTCGGTCAACCAGGCCGCTGGTGCTGAAGCGAAGAAACGGATCGAGCAGATCACGGCTGATATCGAGCCCGGTCAGGTCTTTGAAGGTAAAGTCATCAAGATCATGAACTTCGGCGCCTTTGTCTCTCTGACCCCAGGTCGTGATGGACTGGTTCACATTTCCCAGCTTTCCGATGAGCGTGTCGAGAATGTGACGGATGTGGTCAAGGAAGGTGAGACGGTCAAGGTCAAGGTTCTGGAGGTCGACAAGCAGGGCAGGATCCGTCTGTCCATGAAAGCGGTCACCGAAGACGACTGAACCCAGGCCAGCTAAACGGATATTGAAGACGGTGCGCCCCCGGGTGCGCCGTTTTTGATTCTGGGCGGACCTGTTGGAACCCTAAAGTCATGGCTCGAAATGGGCTAGAATTGGGAGCCCTGATTGGGAGAGTGGCATGTCCTGGGATCGTTCGGAAGTCATGAATCGACGGTCCGGCCTGTTAGGCTGGTTCGATAAGGTTCGCTACAAGGAAATTTATCGCCAGACCCTGGGCCTCATTCTGGTGGCAGTGTGCGCCGCCTTCGCGGTGACCGGGCACTGGAATATCATCATCGGGCTGCTGATCGCGCTGGCCGGTCAATTGTTCCGAATCTTCGCCGCCGGCACGATATTCAAGAACAAGGAATTGGCCTCGGATGGCGCTTATTCTCTGGTTCGGCATCCGTTGTACCTTGGGAACATCCTGATACTGGGTGGATTCAGCCTGGCCAGCGGTAATCTATGGGTCGCTCTGGCCGTGCTGTTGTTTTTCCTCATCTGGTACCCCGCCACGATTTCCTACGAAGACGCCAAGCTGGAAAGGATTTTTGGCGATGATTGGCGAACCTGGAGCGAGGGGACCAATGCTGTATTTCCCAATCGCTTCAACTGGTCCAAGCTGACGGCGACCCAGTGGAACGCACGTCAGTCGTTGTTGAGGAATGGCGAGTTCATCATTTCTGTGTACTTGCTGGCCTGTGCCGCGGGGTTATGGTGGCGTGCCTACTTTTGATCAGTAGAACATCAGGGAGTTATTGATGGAAAACATTCGCGTACCCGTATCTCCTGGAGAAGTTCTGGACAAGATCACCATTCTCGAGATCAAGTCCGAGCGCATGACGGACCCTCAGAAGTTGGTGAATGTTCGGCTTGAGCTGGAATTATTGATCCGAACCTGGCGTGAGGCCGTGACCGAAGACGACACCGTTCAGCGCATCCACGCCGAGCTGAAACAAATCAACGAGGCGCTCTGGGTGATCGAAGATGATATCCGGGATAAGGAGCGGCTCAAGGAATTCGATGATCGTTTCATTGAGTTGGCCCGCAGCGTATACGTTACCAATGACCAGCGAGCAGCCGCCAAGAAAGCGCTGAACCTGCACCTGGGTTCTGAAATCATCGAAGAAAAAAGCTACCAGGATTACAGCTGAGCGACGGTTACTGACGAACGCCCCTGTTCCGCTGATTCGATGTCACCGTCTCTTCTGAGAAATCGCTGAAAACGCGGGATACAGCGATACAAGCCCATCATAGGCGCCCCTTAGTACAAACGTGCGTGCGCTCTACCGCCCTGGCTTGAAGCGGGTGGCATTCATTTTTATGGTTGATGACTCGGCACGTCAGGATACTCAGGTTTAATGGCCAGTGGCCGGGTGGCCCGGGCTATTCATCTCGGCTTTCGAACCCCGAGAACCTGGTCGATCTGTTTGCAGACGTCCTCCACTGAAATCAGATCCATGACGCCGTCCACTTCGATCCGGGTGCCCCAACGCAATTCATCGGGCTCTTTGCCGCGAATAGTTCGAGCCGCTTCAGGAAAACGGTCGACGGACAAATCCAGGCTGTTCCATGGCCCGCTTCTTTTTGCCCAGGTAGCGGCATAAAGCCCAATAACGGGGGTGTCGAGCGCTGACGCGATATGAACCGGTCCCGAGTCAGGAGACAGCAGCACTGTACCGCGTTCCAGCAAAGCCATTGACTGGGTCAAAGTGTCCTTGCCAATCAGGTTGATGGGGCGATGTTGCATGGCCGACTGGATGCTTTCGCCTGCCGCGCGCTCCGAGTCGCTGGGGCCGCCCATCAATGCCACCCTCGCGCCATGCTGCTCGACGGCGTAATCGGCCGCGCGCGCGTAGCGGTCCCAGCGCCAGTTCCTGAGCGGATGGCTGGAGCAAGGGCTGATCAGAATCGTCGGCTGGTTTCCGGGTAACTGATCGGCCGCCCATTGCCGGTCGGCTTCGGAAACGGGAAGCGACCACTCAGGAGGACCCGGGGGAATACCCAGCGCCCATGCGAATTCCAGAAAGCCTTCGACCTGATGCTGAAAAGGCACGTGTCGCACCTGATGATTGATGAAGCCATGGTGCAGATCGCGGGAGCGTTCGCGGTTCCAGCCGAGCCGGATCGGTGAGTGGACCAGGCGGCTCAGCAGATTGGCGCGCAGGGCAACTTGCATATGCAGCAGTACGTCGAAATGTTGGTTGCCGAGCCCGGATTTCAGAGACTTGACGGCCTGCCAGCCGCCGCGCTTGTCGAACACAACGAACTCGATGTTATCGAGGCCGGACAAGAGTTTGTGCTCCAGCTTGCCAATGATCCACGTGATCTCGACCGAGGGCCAGTGCCTCCGGATGGCATGAATGACCGGTACGGTGTGGGTCACGTCACCCAGTGCCGAAAGGCGAAAAATACAAATACGTTTCGGTGGCCGGGTCAGCGGCAGCATGACGTATGCACCCGAACAACGCCCGCTTCATTGACGCGATGACAGGGCGAACGCACAATAGCCCGCGAGCAGATATCCATGAATATTGAGACACTTATCCAGCAGAACCTGGCCATTGTATATGATCAGGACAGCATCCCGGACCCGTCGCAGGAATTGTTTGAGGCTGAGCGCTGGGCAGCCGAAAACGCCATTGAGGGATCAGCGAAGGGGCGCGGCAACGCATATTTTCTCAAGACACCATTCGGAGCGGCCGTTCTTCGACGTTATCGGCGCGGCGGATGGGCAGCGCGATTCAGCGAGGATCGCTATGTGTTCACAGGTTTTGAACAGTCACGGCCTTATCGCGAATTCAGGCTACTGGCTCGGATGACGGAGCAGGGCTTGCCGGTGCCGCGACCGCTGGCGGCCATGTGCGTCAGAGGTGGATTGTACTATCGAGGCGCCTTGCTGACCCGAACCATTCCAGGTGCCCGACCGCTGGCAGAGTTGCTCGATATGGGACTGGACAGCGACGACTGGATCCGGATCGGCGCCTGCATTCGGCGTTTTCACGCCGCTGGTGTGCGCCACGCCGATTTGAATGCGCGAAATATCCTGCTCCAGCAGCAAGGATCAGAGGTGTTTCTGCTTGATTTCGATCGTGGGTCCATGATCAGCGGAAGTGCGGTCGAAGGGAAGACGAACCTTGCTCGGCTTCGCCGATCACTGGAGAAACTGTGGCCATCACGCTCCCCGCAAGCACTCGAGGCGAGTTGGGCCCGGCTGATAGAGGGTTATGGTGTCTGATTCGGCATCGGGACCCGCCCCGGGCTACCTGGACACCCGTCGCCTGCGAATGGTGGCGGCCAATGCACAGCTCATTTCTATCGACATTGAGGGGCGGGCCGCATTGGCGAATGCCCTGGGTGTTCAGGTTCCGGATAACTGGCCCCCCGATCTGTATGACCGGACCACGATGCAATTTGCACTCGATAAACTGGGCGACCCCGCAGTGAGGGGGTGGTCATACTGGTATCTTCAGCTGAGAGAGCCTGAAGGGCATGAACTGGTTGGAATTTCCGGCTTCAAAGGGCGTCCCGATGCGCGTGGCAGCGTGGAAATCAGCTACTCCATTCTCAGCCAGTTTCGGCGACGCGGGCTGGCTACTGAGGCTGTTTCCGGGCTGCTGGGTTGGGCTTTTCGCCATCCTGCTGTCGCGCAGGTGACCGCGGAGACATTTCCCTGGCTGGAGCAATCACTGGGCGTGCTGAGAAACTGCGGTTTCACACTCGAGGGGCAGGGGTCGGAACCGGGCGTTGTGCGTTACTCCGTCAACAGGAGCATGCTCAGGTAGGTTATTTATGGATGGGTTTCGATGGGGCCCGATGCGAACGGGTCGGGTGTCTCCACGCACAGATGGGTCAGCCTCAATTCAGACGTGTCCCGAAGTTGCAGGTGAGCGTAGCGCTCTTTGAGCGCCGCTTCGCCGTGGACCTCGTAGCGGCCAGGAGCCAGGCTTAGATCATCACAGAAACTCCTGAAACGCTCTTCCATATGGGGGTATAGCAGGCTGTCGTAGTGGTTGATGTTTAGCGCCTCATCCCAATAGACGTTGACGTGATCGGCGAAGTCAAATTCTCTTTGAATGGTCCATCCCGAATCAGCCCATGACAGTATGGCTGGCTTGCCGGGTACGACTTCGTCTTGGAACAGGCTATGGTAAAAGCGGTGGCCCTCGTAATTGGCCACCAGGTCCGCGTTGGAATAGGAGCCGGTCATCATCTGTCCGAACAGTGCGCGCTCCGTATAGGCAGAGCGCTCAGCAGCCCGCGCTTCATCTTCGTAGCGCAGGTAGCGACGATAATACTTTCTGCCCTGGGACAGAAAGTGCCCGAGCTTGTCCGACCCGATCAGGACATCATTCACTCTGATCGTGGGGCCGACGCCAAAGAAAGCAGCCACACGTGTTGCCCAGATCGGGTGGCCTGAATAGATCGATTTCCGTCTGGGCGTGCTTAACTTGTCGACTTCAGGGCTGTTCATGGCCCAGCGTTCCAACTTGTCGACCCAGTGGATGCCCCCGATGACGCGATAAATATGATTGACCACCGCCATGTCATCGCGGGATCCCTGGTTGTCGGCAATGGCCGCCTCGATGGCCATGTTGACCTGCTGGTTCAACAGCAGGGTCGAGTCTTCAATGGGCTCGAGGCGGTTGTTGAATTGATCGGTCTCGTATGCGCTAACGCTGCCGCAGACGGACATAACAACGACGATCAGCCAAGTGAAGCGCAGAAGCTGACCCCTCAGAACCGATAGTTGTAGTTGAACAGCGTGTGATCTCGCTCACCCAGCCCGATCTCGAAAGACAGGGAAGCCTTTTTGCTGAACTCATGCCTGGCGCCGATGGCAAAATTCCAGTCGTTCGCCCCACCCAGAACCACATCGAAATCAATCACGCCCAAGGGTTCAAGAGGCGTCTGACCGCTGTGTTTTTCCTCGGTGTCCAGATACAGTCCGCCTACCCAGAACTGCCAGTTGTTTCTCACCAGGCCGACCCTCGGCTGAACCGTGGTGGATTTCACGGACGAGTCAAAATCTCCACCCAGATCCGTATTGGTAAACGTTGTCGTGAGGCTGGTGAACCAGTTCTCTGTGCCATAGGCCAGCGTGAAACCCAGACCCAACACGGTACCGTTTGTGTCGACTGAGAGTTCCTTGAGGGGGAACGGAAGACCCTCCACGGGCGCCCGGCTGAGGTCGATGACTGTTTTGGAGTCCAGGTGGCCTACGAGTCCGAATATGTTGAGAAAAGGCAGAACCCAGGCATCCAGCTTAAGATCGAAATGCTGCACATCGTTAGTAACGCTGAGCAATTCCGGGTTTCCAAGGGAGATGCCCAGCAAATTAAAGTCCAGGTACTCGATATCGTATTTCTGGTCCATGGTGTAGTAGTCAATGCCAATACCCCACGGCAGGGGCAACTCCCTGTCACCGACCATATCCTGCATAAACGGCAAGCGTGAGTCAGCGAGTGAAGCAGCAGGCATGGCAAGGGTCAGGGACATCATGAGCGAGGTCATCCAGCGGCGCATTGATTTCTCCTTATTTGAGGCCGTCACGAAGTATAGACACTACAGGCCGGGCATGGCCAGTAAATCGCTGGACGATGATATGACTTCTGCACTATTGAAAAATCTCAGTTATATATCATAATGATATCAACTGAATGAAATATGAGAACCGTCATGATCAAGGAAATTCACAGAAAGTGCGCGTCCGGATACCTCGCCCTGGTGCTGTTACCTGCCCTGGCTCTGTTTGACGGCTGGCTGATTTTTCGGGCCGTGTCGGCCGAGAGCGTTATCGGCGTCTTGCTGGCCATTCTGGCCATGGTTGTCATCCTTTTCTGCCTCGGTGGCTTCTTCATGGTCCACCCCAACCAGGCCAGGGTGCTTCAGCTATTCGGAAAATATGTCGGCAGCGCCAGGGAAACCGGTTTGCGCTGGGCCAACCCTTTCTATTCCAAGGAGGCCGTTTCCCTGCGTGTGCGGAATTTTGAGAGCGAAGTGCTCAAAGTCAATGATAGTTCCGGCAACCCGATCAAAATTGCCGCGGTTGTGGTGTGGAAAGTGGTGGACTCGGCCGAGGCCATCTTCGAAGTGGACGATTATGAGAGTTTCGTCCATATCCAGTCCGAGGCGGCGTTGCGAAATCTGGCCACTTCATACCCTTACGAGATCCATGATAGCGACCCCGAGGAGGGGACTATCGCCTTGCGCAGTGATCCCCAGGCCATTGCGGAAAAACTGCAAACCGAGGTTCAGGATCGTCTCGACAAAGCGGGTGTGGAGGTCATCGAGGCTCGGATTTCCCATCTCGCCTACGCGGAGGAAATCGCCAGCGCGATGCTCAAACGTCAGCAGGCACAGGCGATTGTGGCCGCGCGCAGGCAAATCGTCGACGGGGCAGTGGGTATGGTGAAGATGGCTCTCGAAGAACTTCGTGAGCAGAAAGTCATCGATCTGGATGAAGAGCGTAAAGCCGCCATGATCAGCAATCTGCTGGTGGTGTTGTGTGGCGAAGAGAACGCTCAGCCGGTATTGAACACCGGATCACTCTACAACTGATTCGGTCGAACGGTGACCAAAAAGGCTTATCCACTCAGGATCGGCGAGGATGTCCTCGATGCGGTTCGTCGCTGGTCGGATGATGAACTGCGAAGCATCAACGCGCAGATTGAATATGTGCTGCGGGACGCCTTGCGTAAAGCAGGGCGTTTACCGCGTCCATCCAGCGACAGAGAAGGGAAGGACGCCGATCGGGGCTAGTGGATAGGCTCACCTGTTTGGGTCTGCTTTGCGGTCATGAACTCGTCGCAAAAAGATGACCCAGACAATGAGACTAAGCCCAGCCCCGGCATGACCCATGCCTGCGGCAGGGCCATATCGCCATGAGGAAGCCATCGCCATGGCGACACCCAGTGCGCTGATGATGGTGGTGGCCATCGATGCTGATGTCCTGCCGGGTGAGGAAGCGCGAAAATATGCGTGTAGCACGAATGCCAGTGGCGCCGCGCTCGCCATGCCCATCCCGATCCACATCATCGGGATACGAACGTCGCCAGAGAGTTGAACCAAAGACAGGGCAGTCATGGTCATCCAGTAAAGGGCGAATACAGTGACCAGGCTCGTCCTCGCGGCTTGTTGATTCATTTTTCAGTGGGAGTCACTGGTTTGGCGAGGGTCCTGCGCCAGAATTCGGTTGCGCGCTGCTGCGCCAGGTACAGCAGGCTGTTTTCCGGATATTGGCCGTCCTCGTCGGTTTCGCCTGCCGGTACCCTGGTGAGGATTTCCAGGGCCTCCTCGATACGCTTTACCGCATACACGTGAAATTCATTTCGCTCACAGGCTTTCACCACATCTTGTCTGAGCATCAAGTCGCCCGAATTGGCAGCCGGAATGATGACGCCTTGATCACCCGTCAGCCCTTTGGTGTTGCAGGCGTCGTAGAAACCTTCCACTTTCTCATTGACGCCGCCGACGGCCTGTATATGGCCTAACTGATCGATGGCGCCTGTCATAGCCATGCCCTGGTGGATGGCGGCGCCGGTCAATGCGCTTATCAGGCAACACATTTCAGCGCCTGATGCGGAGTCGCCATCAATGCCGCCGTAACTTTGCTCGAATGCAATGGATGCGCTGAAAGCCAGTGGGTGTTCCATTCTGAGCAAATGTCTCAACAGGCCGCCTAGGATGTGAAAACCCTTGGTGTGTATGGCGCCAGATAGCGCGGAGGCGCCTTCAATATTGATCACTCCAGCGCGACCGACACCGATGGTCGCGGTCAGCCTGGCAGGGAAGCCATAGCTCAGCGGGCCCGTTTGGATAACGGCCAGGCCATTGATTTGCCCGACCACTTGGCCTTGCGTCTCGACGCCAATGGTGTTGTCACTGATCAACTCCTGAAACCGGCGTGCGGGCAGGCTGGCGCGAAAACGTGTGCGCGCCGTGGTTTCCTCGACGTGATGCCGGTCGACCTCTCTGGATGCGGCCTTGTGCGCGACAAATGAAGCTTCCCGCACAATGTCTGCAATTCTTCCGAACCGGGCAGAAATCTTACCCTTGCGCGCGGCGATGCGCGCGCCGTGCTCGGCCAGGGCGGCAACGCCGCCTGCGGAGAAGGGCAACAGCCCCTCTTCTTTGCTCAAGCGCGCCAGCACGCCCGCGTATTGGGCAACGCCTTCTTCTGATCGTTCGATTTCGGAGTCAAAATCGGCCAGAACTTTGAAAAGCTCTGAGAAATCCTGATCGACCTGGTCCAATTGATAGTACAAGCCGCCGCTACCGATCATGATGATTCTGACCGAGATGTCGATGGGCTCGGGCTTGAGTGAATGCGACGAGAATGGCCAACCGATCTCGTTGGGTACAATTTCAACGCAACCGGTTCGCAGGCTTCGCATCAAGATTCGCCAGGCGCCCGGCTCGGTGAGGACGTCGTGAGCGTCCAGCACCAGGAACCCTCCATCGGCAAGCACCAGTGATCCGGCGCGAATGCCCTGATAATTGGTGACGGATTGTCCGGCAGCGTTGAAATGTGTTTCCACGGTACCTAGCAGGTTCTGCAGGGAGGGCGCGTTTTCTATGATTACCTGGATTTCGTCCTCATCTTCGTGACTGCGGATAACGTTGACGCCATAAACCTGATGTGGATCCGGCAGCTCATTGTCCGGACTGCTTTGGATGCGATTTTCAATCACATCATCGATCACCTCATCGATAAACACGCCAACCGACTCGTTATTCATTGAGGTGAGAATGTCGCGCGTGAGATTACTCAGGATATTGCGCGCTTCTTTTTCGACCAGCTGCTGAATGTCCTGCAGGCCAGCGTGGTACACCTGGTTGGCATTTTGGGACACCTCGGCCATCTTCTTGCTGTAGCGTTGGATTTTTTCTTCCACGTCCTGCAGTTCGGAGGGTTCCGCCTTGCCCTCCGCGATCAGCTGTTTGAATTGTTCAGGCGATATCGGCTGCCCCTCCCTGACCGGGAAAATGGCGGTCTGCGCGTATGGGCCTGTTTGCAACTGGACAAGCGTCAATCCGTTTTCGTGCAGTTCTGTTTCCAAAGGCCCGGTAATATCCTGGATTTGCTGTTGGGCCTGCTCTTTGATGGCCTGCCGTCTGGATTTCATCGTGTCGGTGTTAAGCGCTTCGGCCATCTGATGCTTGATGAAATCGGCGAGGTCTCTCATCATGCGGCGAAAAATGGGGGCCTGACCTGCTTCGAGCGTAATCAGGCGCGGCCGATCGGGTTGAGTGAAGTTGTGGACATAGCACCGATCCAGTTTTCTCCGGGCTTTAGGTTTCAGCTCCCGCAGCAAGGAGTGAACCATGGTCATGCGGCCCGTCCCGCTCAATCCCCTGACATAGACATTTTGCCCCGGGGCGTCACACTCCACACCAAATCGCATGGCTTCCAGCGCAATGGGTTGGCCGACGATGCCCCTGGCCGGGTCTACTTCGGTGGTGCTCTTGAAAGGCAATTGGTTTTCATCCACGCGCCATCTGAGCTGGTCTGTTCTGAGCTTTCCGGGGAGTTTCACGACAGGCTCCATTCCTTTCGATGACATCATTATAGATTTGCGTGACCCGTGCTTCAGACCGGATCGCTGCCAGCGAGTCCATATCGCTCGGCAAATTGCATGAACTGTCGCGCTGTCGGCCCGGGGGTTTCCAGCATGGGCAAATGGCCGACGTTGTGCTGGATGATCACTTCACCCTGGCAGATTTCATTTCGGAGCCGGTCAGCGCCAGATACATGCACGGCCCGATCTTTATCGCCCCACTGAATCAGAATGGGGATATCCAGTTCCTGGATGATGGCCTCCAGCGGGGGGGTGCTGGCATGGACAGCGGTGAACATGCGCTGCGACGCCTTGGAACGGCGAATGGCACGTTGCATGTAATGAGTTTTGAGTGGGCGAGGCAGGTAAGGTGGACTGGAGAACATCGGGCGAAAGACTTTATGTTCGAAATCGGCGGGTGATGAAATAGACAGTGGATTCGATTGTCCGGTATCGATGTTGGTCAACAATTCTCCGGGTTCGCAGTCTTCCACCCCAAGCGGCGCAAGTAGCCACAGGCCAGTGACGCGCTCCGGGAATTTCTGCGCAAATCGTGAAGCGATCCATCCGCCCATTGAACTCCCTGCCATGACACAGGGCCCGACGTCGAGCTGATTCAGCCATTCCCACAAGCGCTCGACCTGATCGTCGATGGTGAAGGGCAGCGCATCACCAGGGTCACTGCTACCGAAACCGATGAGGTCAGGCGCGATGATCTCGAACCTGTCCTTGATGATGGGTGATACGCGTTGCCAGTTGTCGGCATCGGCGCCAAACCCATGAATGGTCACAAGCGTGACGCCTCGTCCGCCGCGGAGAAAATGCCATCGCAAGCCACCTACGGAGACGTTGAACGAACGTAGTCCGGAGGCTTTGCGGCCCATCCAAAGAAGCATTCCAGCCCAAGGGCCGGGCAGCAAGAACCAGCTGAGAACGCCGACAGCGACGGCGGTGAGGATCAGAATAAGGAAGTGTTCGCCCATGGGGATTATGATAGTGCTTTGGCTTGTAGCGGGTGAACCGTATGTATCGTCCATTGATCGCATTGCTGACGTTGATCATCTCTTTGAGCGTGTCAGCCGATGACGGGTGTTTCCCTGATGATGTGCTGCCGGAAAATATGTTTCCGGTACTGGAGTTCGTCACCAATAAAGGGAACATCGAGGTAGAGCTCAACCGTAACAGAGCTCCTGCAACGGTGAACAACTTTCTCAGATACGTTTTGGACGGACACTATGAAAACACTATTTTTCACCGCGTGATCGCTGAATTTGTTGTTCAGGGCGGGGGGTATACCCCTGAGTTTGTCGAGAAACCGGTTCGCGAACCCGTATTGAACGAGTCAGGAAACGGGCTGCCCAACCGGTCTGGCTCCATCGCCATGGCCCGGTACAACGATCCGCATTCCGCGACCAGTCAGTTCTTTTTCAATATGAACAACAATGAGTCGTTGAACCCGAATCCCCGCAGCTGGGGTTACACGGTTTTTGGCGACGTGATCGGTGGATTCGAAGTCCTGGAGCAGATCGCGGCGGTTGAGACCGGTTACAGCGCGGGCCTGGACGCGCCGGACGTTCCCCTGGAGCCGATTGTGCTGCAGGAAGTTCGGGTCAAGGAATAGAACGGGGCGGACAGAGGCTTCGGCCTCGTTTGTCGAGCACAGCTGACTGATGGGTTGGGGAGAAGTTTTTGCGCTCGGCGCCGCACTGGCCTGGGCCTATGCTGTCATATTGATGAGGCGAGCGGGTGAACGTTTACCCGCGCTGGAGCTCAATCTTTTCAAGAATTCGCTTGGGTTGATGCTTGTGTTGGCCACAGTCTTACTCGCGGCCGGACCTTCCCTCCCCAAATACCCCCTCCCGGAACTCGCAATCGTATTTTTCTCCGGCTTTCTGGGCATTGCTGTGGCCGATACGCTTTACCTGAAAGCGCTTAATACCATGGGCGCCAGCCGAACCGGCATTGTTTCTGCGCTGTACACACCATTTGTCATCCTGTTGTCCGCGACGTTTCTGGCGGAGTCGTTGAACGCGTGGCAATGGGCAGGTTTTGTGTGTGTAATGGGTGGCATCGTGTTGGTGACCTGGCGCCGAGCGAAGTCCGATGCCGATGCCGATTCGGTGAGAAAAGGAACCCTGTACGCTATTCTTGCCATGGCCGCTATGGCAACGGGAATCGTGATGGTCAAGGGCATTCTGGAGCAGCGACCGCTGCTGTGGACCCTGGAGTTGCGGATGCTGGGAGGCTGGGCAGGTTTGGTCCTGTTCATTACTCTGCGCCGGTCCTGGCCCAAGACCCTTCAGCGGTTCAGTCAGCCTCAGCCATGGGGAACCATCGTGCTTGCATCGGTGCTTGCGGGTTACCTGGGGTTCATGATGTGGCTTGCTGGCTACAAATTGCTGCCAGCCTCGGAGGCGGCCATTCTCAATGAAACCAACAACTCTTTTATTGTGCTGCTTGCGTGGCTGTTGCTGGGTGAACACATTGACCGACGGAAGATACTGGGCCTTGCCCTGACAGTGGTGGGTGTCATGATGATGATTCTCATATGACTTTGATCACTGCTCATGGTCTGGGAGGATCAGGCTCGTCTATTTGAGCTCGCCCCGAGGATGCAGTATGTTGCCCTTTGGGACCTCGTTGGGAATCCGTGCCTGGATCGCGCCTTTGCCGGTCTGTTTTCAGCGAGTCCAGCCGTCTTCTACCGCTTAAACTGCTCTTGGAATTTCATCGGGAAGTCATGCGCCGTTCAGTGAAACAATTCAGTCTCGTGGCCTTTCTCACGTTGGGCGCGGTGCTCTCAGCGGTGTCGATCGTTGACCAGCAGGCCGCAGCCAGATACGAGGGTATGTTTCAGAGAGCGCTGGTGACCTTCGCTCTGGCCAGAACCTTGAACGGCGTCATATCTGCCGTGCAGGGCACTGAGTTGGCACTGCAGCCGGCTGGAGTGGGTTTGACGCTGACCCCCGGTGAGATTCTCGACCCTGTCAATGATCTCGTTGAGCGCTTTTCATGGATTATGTTAGCGGCAACGGTATCCCTCGGCGTACAGCAGGTTCTGTTGGACATCAGCGGCTCTCTTGCGGTGAAGGTCATGGCCAGTATTGCCTGTCTGGTCGTGCTGTTTCTGGTGCTGCGCGGACGTGCCCGGGCAGGCCCTGTTCCATCGGTGTTTTTGAGGCTGTTGATCGTGGTGTTGTTTATCAGACTGGCGGTGCCGGTGATGATTTTTGCGAACGATTTCCTGTATGAAGCCGTTCTCGATGCCCGATACCAGGAGAGCGCTCACGCTATTGCAACGGCCGGGGCTGAGTTGAAAGAGGCCCAGGAACAGGAAAGCAGTGATTTGGCCCAACCTCCCGAGACGAGCGACAGCTTCTTTGGCAGCATTGAGCGTGTCATGGACAGCGCCGCGCAGTCGATCGACATACGCTCGCGATTGGAAAATATGAAGCAGCAGGCTGGGCAGATAGTTCAACACCTGATTCAGATGAGCGTGATTTTTATTTTCCAGACGGCATTGTTGCCGCTTCTTTTCTTGTGGGCCTTGCTGCAAGGTGCCCGTTGGGCCTTTCGCTTAAAGCCGGTTAGGTCGCATCCAGATCGCTGAAAAAACAGGTATTTGCGCTTGCGTGCGCGGGGCCGCGAACATTTCCTACATAAAACTATTTGACAGGATTGTTTTTATGTGACATAAATGTCATCAGAAAAGGGGGTTTCGCTGGGTGACATGGCGAAAAAGCGACGCGGGGGGGTCGCTAAGTAGCAAAGGGGGGTAAGTCGTCTGGCGGATCTATGGACAGGTTCGGTTCCGATAGGGGCCGGACCTTGTCCTGTGCGCGTTAGGCGTTTGTTTTTGAATGGACTGACCGAAACAACCCGAGGCTCTCCAATGAACCACCCCAATGCAGACAATCATCTTAAAGAAGCAGCCGCGCTGACACGGGCGGTGGAAAAGGTCATGCGAAAGTTCGTCCGATTATTGATTGGACGAATGTCTCTGGCACGTCTCCAGGAATTAATCCGGCTGGTGTTTGTGCAGGAAGCCGAAGCGTTTTTGAAGCGCGAGAGGCCAGGCAAGAATGTCGCCATGACCAAATTGGCCCTTTTGACTGGCCTTGATACAAGGACCTTGGGGAAGGTGAAGGAGGAAATGGTGCAATTAAACTCTATTGCTGAAAATGAAAGTTTTCTGAAAGGGTTCTTGCCGAGTTTCAAGGTTCTCGATCGTTGGCAAAGTGATCCAAAATTTATTGACAAATCTTCAGGAGAGCCCAAGGTTTTAGAGATAGCGGGGGGAGAATCTAGTTTCGAGTTTCTGGTATCTCTGGCTTTGACATCAAGAGGAATAACGTACAAATCCATTATGGATCGACTCGAGAAAAACGGAATTGTTTCGATAAATGTGGCCGAGAAGACGATTCGGTTGAACGCTCAAAGCGAAGCATTTATCGGGCGGGAGAAATTGGACATGATAGAAATTGGACTCGCATCAGTTTCAAGCCTCATGTCAACAGTGGAACATAATGTAAATCAAGCTGATTTATCTGAAGAAAAACTTTTTCAGCGAGGATTTTGGAGTTACAAGTTGAATATCAGTGACCAAAAAACAATTCGAAAAAAGTTGTTCGAATATCTACAGTCACTAGATGAACGCACTATGCAAGAGATTGCAGTTTTTGAAGAAAACGAACAATCGACACAACAATTCACTGCTGGCGTGAGTATGTTTTATTTTGAAGGTGAAGACTAAGGCTTGATTTCAGATTCTGCCGTCTTTTTTGCAAAAGTCGAGTTCATTTAAATAGCTTTACCGTTCTGTTCCCTTCGCTTGCCCCCACCCTGCCTCACGCGACTGATGAAAACTTCAATCCGACCAATTCTCTGAATCTGAGACGAGTGCCTGCGTTTCCTGTTCGTTCTTGCATTGGAAACGCCAAATCAAAACCCGCCAACAAAAAGATCGCACTGTCGTTGGCCTTTTAAATCTGGCGCGCCCGGCAGGACTCGAACCTGCTACCTTCGGATTAGGAATCCGACGCTCTATCCGGATGAGCTACGGGCGCGTGATGCGTTATTTTACCGAACGGAATGCTCAAGGACTAACTACGATGGCCAACCAAGCCCCATCTGGGCTCACTGCAAGCCTGGAAATGTTATCCAGTCCGTATTCCTTTAAATCCATCAGCAACCCCCATTGCGAGTTTTGAGAGTGGCTGCGATAGATTTTGCTTCCGCTGCCCGTCCAGAACCTGCCTGCCGAATCCACTTCGAAATCCTCAACGCCCGGGAACAAAGGCATCACTCGGGTTGAATCACGGGAACTGAAATCCATGGCCGAAATCCACCAGGGCTCCAGATTTTTATCGACATATAAAGCTTCGCCGGTCGCTGGATGGCGGCGCAATGTGCGACCAATATTCTCGGCCATTGGCACCGAGGGGCCTTTACCCCTCTTTGACCGATGTAGCGTCATGACATCGCCGAGAATGAACAATGCCGCTGTGTCCTCGGAAATCCATGCATGGTATCCCACCGGTTCCACGTCGGGCATGAGTAATGTGGCCTCACCATCGTCCGTGTTGATGCTCCACAGGCGTTGACGTTGATCTGCTTCAACCCGGATGACCGAGACGGCATTCAGACCCGGCATTGGCGTGGGCGAGAATTCACTTTCTGGAGAATGGCTAATCGCGCTTCTTCTTTCAGATGCAATATCATAGCTCCACACATCCGTCTGCTCGTCCTCCTGCTCCGCAGTAAAATATACCACACGGCTGTCCGCCGAGAAATGGGGTTGATTGTTGTAGCGGGCCGCCTGGCTGATCAGCTTTGGCGCGCCAGGCACGTCGTTCACGAGCGGCAACAGCCAGACCTGATGGGTCGGCATGCCCTGTGCTAAAAGCACAGGACTGAACAGCAGACTGGCCAATATGATCACCGCCGCCAGGGAGGTTCTGGTCTTTGAAGCAGGTTTCATTTTTGGTTACGCCCAACGAGTTGTTTCAACCGGTCCGTGATCTCATCCTCGCGCCAACCGAGCAGCCGATCCGGGATATAGCCTTGCTCTCTTCCAATCAGCATGTCTTCGAGATCACGCTTGGGCGCCAATGCGGCTGGGTCCAGGCCCAGTTTTTCGGCTCTTTCCAGGACTTTCGCGCGCATGGCTTTCAGAGTTTTTCGATCTTCAGCATTTAGCTTGGGGACAGTCGCCAGTCGTTTTCCTGAATCCAGTGTATTCAAAACGATGTCGCAGATAGCGGTCCCGTGACGGTCCACCGCCCTGGGGTGCAGACCCTCGATGTCGCGCAGGTCCTGCCGGGTTTTCAGCTTCTGATCCGAAATGGTAATCAGCACGGGGTCAGGCACGATAAACCCACGCGGGCGATTGAACTGCCGGGCTCGGGCCTCTCTCCACTCAGCCAGCGCCTGGAGAACCGCCAAAGACTGGCCGTCCAGCTTTCCCGCACCCCTGATTCTTCGCCACAGTTCGCTATGCGGGGTGGGTGACCGGGCACGGTCCAACTGCCGTTGGCACTCTTCCTCGTGCCAGCGCAGACGCTCCTTTGATACCAGTTGCTGCCTGAGTTGTTGCCACAACAACGGGAGCAGGCAAACATCAAGCGCCGCATAGTGCAGCTGAGCTTTGCGCAGCGGCCGGGCGCACCAGTTGGAACGCGTCTGCTCCTTATCGAGTTTGACGCCGAAAGCCGTTTCCACGGCGGTGTGATAACCCACCTGCAACGCGTTGCCCAGCAAAGCGCAGGCCACCTGTGTGTCGATCAGAGGCTCTGGGACCACTCCGATGGCGCTCATCAGTACGTCCAGGTCCTCTGACGGGCTGTGAAAAACCTTGCTCACCGAGCTATTCAAAAGCAGTTGTTTAAGGGGGTCGAGTGACTCGGCCTTCAATGGATCCAACAGCCAAACGGTGTGTCCATCGGATATCTGCACCAGGCCAAGATTGGCGGTATAGGTCCGTTCCCGAACAAACTCTGTATCAAGCCCTAATATCGGGGAACGGCTCCAGGCCTTGGCGGCACGCGCCACTTCGGCCTCGGAATTCAGAAGCAAGGCATTGTCAGCGGCCGACAAGGCGTTTTCAATCTGTTGTTGCTGGCTCATTTCGACATTTTTATCGGGCTAAATGATGTTTCGTTCCTGGTCTGTCGATTGAGCTTCTGAGCGCGTAAGGTCAGCGTATCGTGGTTGGATCAGATTTGTCAGGGTGCAATTTAATCGAAAGCTTTCTACGCCAGCGCTAACCATAACATGAGTGATCTGCTGGTAACGATTTCTCCTTGCCCACAGCGATACACAGCCAGATCGTGCGGCAGCCTCTGCTGCGGGCGCTTTTCCTGGCCATGTGCCGGCGCAGGTTACTGAGGTATCGGTGGGCCTTGCAGAAATGGTTTGTTTGCCGGGCTGCCCAAAGCGCGAGAGCACCAGGAATCTGCACTTACCCTGATGAACGGCCAATCATTTGGGCTAGAAAAAATGCAGGGCGCCTGGGCGCCCTGCATGGGATATGGCCTTATCGGCCGGTTAGTGGAGCACCTTAGCGTGCATGCACCTTCTCAACGTCATAGTCGGAGCCCTCACCGTGGCAGGTTGAGCAGGACTCACCGAAGAACGTGGTGTTGGTGTACGCATGT
>Ga0181578_10000514_pt1 | contig 36213 bp, 29 predicted proteins | sample 071ome_21_FD_148659 | JGI IMG/M metagenome (GOLD analysis project Ga0181578, IMG submission 148659) | Coastal salt marsh microbial communities from the Groves Creek Marsh, Skidaway Island, Georgia - 071401CT metaG (spades assembly) | ecosystem: Environmental > Aquatic > Marine > Intertidal zone... | reverse complement strand
GAGCTGTTTGAACCGCTTGGCAGTCTGACCCATGACGCGGCTGTCGCCGGTTTCGCCGAACAGGCCACAGCGCTTGCCGAGGGCGGTGTAGATGTTTTGTGGATCGAAACCATGTCATCTAATGAAGAGGTTGCGGCAGCGATTGAAGCGGCCAAAACTACGGGCCTGCCGATTTGTGCCACGATGACATTTGATACGGCAAGCCGTTCGATGATGGGCGTCATGCCAGCTGATTTTGCCAGTTTCGCCACCGCATCTGGTGCCAGTTTCATTGGCGCCAATTGCGGCATTGGGCCTGCCGAATTGCTGCATTCAGTGAATGGTATTTTGACCCAATCGGGCGATGTACCCGTTGTGGCAAAGGGCAATTGCGGCATTCCAGCCTATGTTGAGGGCGCTATTCATTATCATGGAACGCCGGAATTGATGGCTGATTACGCGCTCTTTGCGCGCGATATGGGCGCCAAGATTATTGGTGGCTGTTGCGGCACCAGCCCGGCGCATGTTGCGGCCATGACAAAGGCGCTTGAAACCACACCGGTGCGCCCGTTTGATGCGGCTGCAATGACTGCCGCGCTTGGCGAGGCGTGGGCCGATGTGAATATCAATAATGCCGGTGGCGACGACCGGCGCGGGCGTCGCGGGCGTCGTCGTTCATCGTAAAACGGATCATGCGCCGATAAAATCGCCGAAATCAGCAATGTTTGATCCGAAAGCTGGTTGCGTCACGGGCGCAATCTTTGCATACTCGCCGCGTTTTTGATGGCTGTTATTTTGCGGCTGTCGGTCCGGTTGTCGGATATCATTGACCAGCAATGGTCATTCATAGTGGAGCCTTAACATCATGCACGCCTATCGATCCCACAATTGCGCCGAATTGTCCGAAGCCAATGTTGGCCAGCAGGTCAGATTATCCGGCTGGATTAACCGCAAGCGTGATCATGGGCAGCTGGTTTTTGTCGACCTTCGCGACCATTACGGCCTGACGCAATGTGTTGCGGATGCATCTGACGCAAGTTTTGCGCTGGTTGAGGCAACGCGGCTTGAGTCGGTTGTGACCATTACTGGCACCGTGCTAAAGCGCAGTGACGAGACCATTAATGCCAATTTGCCAACCGGACAAATCGAAGTTCGCATCGAGGCGTTCGAGGTGCAGTCGGCCGCTGACACATTGCCGCTTCAGGTCAATTCAGATGAAGATTCGGGCGAAGAAACGCGACTTCGCTATCGCTATCTTGACCTGCGTCGCAGCCGGCCACATGCCAATATCATGTTGCGGGCAAAAATCATCCAGTCAATTCGGGCGCGGATGGTGGCACAAGGCTTTACCGAGTTTCAAACACCAATTTTGACAGCCTCCTCGCCAGAGGGTGCGCGCGACTTTTTGGTGCCGGCACGTCTGCATCCGGGTAAATTCTATGCATTGCCGCAAGCACCGCAGCAATTTAAACAGCTGATCATGGTCAGTGGCTTTGACCGCTATTTCCAGATTGCGCCTTGTTTCCGTGACGAGGATAGCCGCGCCGATCGTAGCCCGGGCGAGTTTTATCAGCTTGACCTTGAGATGAGCTTTGTCGAACAGCAGGACGTATTTGCCGCGGTCGAGCCGGTCATAAAAGGCGTGTTTGAAGAGTTTTCTGACAAGATTGTTGATACAGATTTTGTGCATATCCCCTATGCCGACTCGATGCTGAAATATGGCAATGACAAGCCTGATCTGCGGATCCCATTCGAGATTTGCGACGTGACTGATATTTTCCGTGGATCGGATTTTGCGATTTTCGCCAAGAATATCGAAAAGGGCGCCGTTGTTCGGGCGGTTCCCGGGCCAAAATGTGGCAGCCGTGCAATCGCTGACCGGATGAATAGCTGGGCACAGGGTGAAGGCGCACCCGGTATGGGCTATATTATCTATGGCGAAGGTGAAGCACGTGGGCCTGTGGCAAAAGCGCTTGGTGCTGAAAAGGCCGAGGCAATTCGGATTGCCGCCGGTGTTGGCGATGGTGATGCGGTGTTTTTTGCCTGCGCGCCGGCTGACGAAGCGGCAAGCCTGGCTGGACGCGCCCGGGTAAAAATTGGTCAGGATCAGGATTTGATCGACCGCAATTTGTTCCGCTTTGCCTGGATTGTCGATTTCCCGATGTTCGAGGCCGATCCGGTGACCGGCAAAATCGATTTCTCGCACAACCCGTTTTCGATGCCGCAAGGCGGCATGAAAGCGCTGGAAGAACAAGATCCGCTGACCATTAAGGCATGGCAGTATGACCTTGTTTGTAACGGTGTTGAATTATCATCAGGGGCGATCCGGAACCATCTTCCAGAGGTGATGTATAAGGCCTTTGAGATTGCCGGTTATCCAAACAGCACAGTTGATGAAAAATTCCCGGCGATGATCAATGCGTTTCGGTTTGGCGCGCCGCCGCATGGCGGTATCGCCCCCGGTATCGACCGTATGGTGATGCTGATTGCCGACGAGCCGAACATCCGCGAGGTGATCTTGTTCCCGATGAACGGCAAAGCCGAAGATCTGATGATGGCAGCACCGTCCGAGGTGGATGAAAGCGCCCTTGCCGAACTGCATATCCGGCGCGTGCCACAGATCAAGAAAAAGGATTAGTGGCGACTAGGCTTGGGCGTTGTCGGGCAGATTGTTTTGGCGATTTAACGCGGGCTGACCGTTGCCATGGATCAGAGCCAGCAAACAACCAAGCAGAACAACTGCGCCAGCCTGATGCATACCGCCAAGCGAGACCGGCACCCCGTGTAACAGGGTGACGATGCCGAGAATAAATTGCAATGATACGGCGGCCAGCACTAGGTTTGCACGGCGTTTCATCTGGCCTTTTCGTGCCTTTAACCCCAGCACAACAACCGCGCCAAAGGTAAGCGCCGCAATCCACCGATGATGGAACTGCGCCGATGCCGGATTGTCAAATGGGTCCATAAGGCCATGATCGCCATATTCGACCGGCACCAGCCCGTTACCCATCAAGGGGTAATGATTATAGAGCAGGCCGGCATCCATCCCCGCGACAAGCGCTCCGGCAAGAATTGTCACACCAAGCAAAACCAGACTGGCCAATGCATGACCGGCTGGCCCTTTGGATCGCCCATCGCGCAGGTCAAATGCGGTCCAGATTAACAGGCTGAAAATCACCAACGCGACGCCAAGATGCGTTGCGAGCCGATATTGTGACACGCTGGCATCTTGAGTCAGGCCGGATTTTACCATCCACCAGCCGACGACCCCTTGAAACCCGCCCAGCAATAACAACAGCCCAAGGCGTAACCCAAATCCGTTCGGGATGCGCCCCGTTAGAAGAAAAAACAGGAAAGGCAGGCCAAAGGCTACGCCCAATAGCCGCCCCCAAAGCCGGTGAAAATATTCCCAGAAGAAAATGTTTTTGAAGGCTGCCAGCGTCATGCCGTAATTCAATTGCTGGTATTCAGGCGATTCGCGATAGAGCTGATAAACGCGGTCCCACTCGGTAGTGGTGAGCGGCGGCAAGGTGCCCATCAGCGGCCGCCATTCCACCATCGACAGGCCCGATCCGGTTAGCCGCGTTACCCCGCCAATTACCACCATCATCGCCACGAGCAAGGTCATGCCAAACAGCCATTTGGCGACGGTTTGATCGCTTGCTAGTGTGGCGTTGCGTGAAATCCAGCTTGGCGTTTTTACGGTCATTGGACGGCCCTTTTGATATGTGATGTTGACCGACGGCAATAATTGACGTTGGGCGGTTCATATGGATGTTTCTATAGCAAGGCGCAAGGCGACTGCAAATTGGCGCTTTGCCGCAGGGGCTTTGCCTGCGTAGATTTTTAATTATTTTGATTCCGCTCCCTTGACAAATCATTGCGCATATCCCAATTACCGGAGGTGTCATTTTGGCACTCTCGGTCGATGAGTGCTAACCGACAGGTAACCGACTTTTTTGGAGGAGAAACTAGGCATGAAATTCAGGCCTCTTCACGACCGCGTTGTTGTACAGCGCATTGAATCAGAACAGAAAACTGCTGGTGGGATTATCATCCCCGACACTGCCAAAGAAAAGCCAATGGAAGGCAAAGTGATTGCCGTTGGCGCTGGTGCGCGTGATGAAACCGGCAAGGTCCAACCGCTTGACGTCAAAGCTGGCGATAGCGTTTTATTCGGTAAATGGTCAGGCACCGAAGTCAAGATCGATGGTCAGGAATATTTGATCATGAAGGAATCAGACATCATGGGTGTGATTGAGTAAACCGCCACCGGTTTATCAGAATTCAACCACCCAACAATATAAACAAAGGAAATTGAAACATGGCTGCTAAAGAAGTCAAATTCGGCTCAGACGCCAGAACACGGATGCTTGAAGGCGTTGATATCCTGGCAAATGCCGTAAAGGTAACGCTTGGCCCAAAGGGTCGTAACGTTGTTCTCGAGAAATCATTTGGCGCACCGCGCATCACCAAAGATGGTGTGACTGTTGCTAAAGATATCGAACTGAAAGACAAGTTCCAAAATATGGGCGCACAGATGGTGCGTGAAGTTGCGTCAAAGGCAAATGATGTTGCTGGTGATGGTACAACAACGGCAACTGTGCTGGCACAATGCATCGCTCAGGAAGGCGCAAAAGCTGTTGCATCAGGCATGAATCCGATGGACCTGAAGCGCGGTATCGACATGGCCGTTGAGGCTGTGGTCGAGTCACTTGTGTCACGCTCAAAGAAAATTTCGACATCTGACGAAGTCGCACAGGTTGGCACTATTTCAGCCAATGGCGAAGAAGAAATCGGCAAGATGATCGCTGAAGCTATGGAGCGTGTTGGCAATGAAGGTGTAATCACTGTTGAAGAAGCCAAGAGCCTGGCAACCGAGCTTGATGTTGTTGAGGGCATGCAGTTTGACCGTGGTTATCTGTCACCATATTTCGTCACTGATGCGGAAAAGATGCGGGCAACTCTGGAAGAGCCATACATCCTTCTTCATGAAAAGAAGCTGTCTAACCTGCAGGACATGCTGCCAATTCTGGAAAAGGTTGTTCAGTCTGGCCGTCCATTGCTGATCATTGCCGAAGACATCGAAGGCGAAGCATTGGCAACGCTGGTTGTTAACCGTCTTCGCGGCGGCTTGAAAGTGGCTGCGGTTAAGGCCCCTGGTTTCGGCGATCGCCGTAAGGCTATGCTGGAAGATATCGCAATCCTGACAAACGGCACTGTTGTGTCTGAAGAAGTTGGTATCGCACTTGATAGCCTGACCCTTGATATGCTTGGTAGCGCCAAGCGTGTCGAGATCACCAAGGACGAAACAACCATCGTCGATGGTTCTGGTGCAAAGACCGAAATCGAGGCTCGCTGCAACCAAATTCGTGCGCAGGCTGAAGAATCAACATCAGATTATGACCGTGAAAAGCTGCAGGAGCGTCTTGCCAAACTGGCTGGCGGTGTTGCCGTGATCAAAGTTGGCGGCGCGACCGAAGTTGAAGTAAAGGAGCGCAAGGACCGCGTTGATGATGCGATGCACGCAACACGTGCGGCCGTTGAAGAAGGCATTGTCCCTGGCGGCGGTGTTGCTCTTGTTCGTTCAACCAGTGTTCTTGCCAAGCTAAAGCCAGCAAACCGCGATCAGGAAGTCGGTATTGACATCATCAGTCGCGCTTTGCTCGCCCCAGCTCGCTACATTGCTCAGAATGCTGGTGCTGAAGGTGCTGTTGTGGTTGGCAAACTGCTGGAAGGCAAAGATGACAATATCGGTTATGACGCAAAGAACAATGAGTTCACCGATATGATCAAAGCTGGCGTCATCGACCCAACTAAGGTTGTTCGTTCAGCATTGCAGAATGCAGCCTCTGTTGCTGGTCTGCTGATCACAACCGAAGCCATGGTTGCAGAAAAGGTTGAGCCGAAAGAAGCTGGTGCTGGTGCCCCTGATATGGGCGGCATGGGCGGCATGGGTGGTATGGGCGGCATGGGCTTCTAAGCCAGCCCTCCATTCCATCGGGAAAGAATCAAGCCGGAGGGTGGCAGCATCCTCCGGCTTATTTTCTGGATTAGCCCATATTGCGGATTAATTCAGAAAATCTTTGGTTTGGGCAATCGCCTCGGCAAGCCCGATACGCTGGATATCCACATCAGGGGGGAAGGCTGTTGTCAGGCGGGTTGGCAGGCGGCTATCCAGCATCACAAACACGCCGCGATCATTATTGCGCCGGATTAGGCGGCCAAATGCCTGCCGCAGTTTGAGGCGCGTTTGCCGCTCGGTCCAAGCTTCGCGCCCTTGCCATTTTGCGCGGGCGGAAAATAGAATATCACTTCGCGGCCACGGCATCCGGTCAAATACGATCAGCCGTAATGCGGCTCCGGGCACATCAATACCATCGCGCACCGCATCTGTGCCAAGCAGACAGCTTGCCGGATCTTCGCGGAACATGGCCAGCAGGGTTTGCAGGTTCATCTGATCAATATGCTGTGCGTAAAGCGGCAGCCCTGCCGCCTCCAAGCGGCTGGCCAATGCCGGATAAACAGCGCGCAACCGCCGGATTGCGGTAAACAGCCCAAGCCCGCCGCCACCTGCGGCAATCATCAATGCTGCCATCGCGCTGGCAGTGGCTTCGGGGCGGTCACGGTCGAGATCATTGACCACCAGAATGCGGGTTTGATTGGCGTAATCAAATGGCGATGAAAAACTAACCCGCATCGCGGCATGATCCATATGTGCCGCACCTGTCAGGGCAATGGCTGATTGCCAGCCATCATGTGGCGGCTTACCGGCTGGCGCGGCGGGCTGGATAGAGTTATCACCGCTGGATACAGAGTCTGATGATTGCCGCGGGGCGGCATGATCTTGCAAGGTTGCCGATGTGATGGTGACCCCGTGCGCTGTATCAAGAACGCTGTGTGCAAATGGAATTGTCGGATCAAGCCAGTGCCGCGCAAGCCCGACATCACGATCCTGCCCGTCAAGACGGTCAATTTGCATCCAATCAACAAATCCGTCACGCGCACCGCCGCCAACATCAGCAAGCATGGTCTGCCATGCGCCAAGCGGGCCACCTGCCCGCAATTCCAATCCGCGGATAGCCCCTTCAATTCGCGCGCGCTGGCTGCTGTCCAGTTGATCGGCATTATCATCAAGATATTTGACCAGCCACTTAACCAGCTGCGTCAGGGGCGCCGCAAGTGCCGCTAATGCAGCGGCGAAATCGCGCGCGGCAGCAACAACATTATCGGGCGCCGGATAAAGCTCGCTTTGCAGATCATAAAGACTGTCGGGGTCACTCACCCGAAGATAAAGCGCGGCGCGAAGATGCATGAAAAATGTTTCACCAGCACCAAGGGGCTGGGCAGCTGATAGCCGATTTTCCCAGCCTTGTCCGGGTAGCGCGCGCGCCGCCTCCAACGCGGCCTCGATATCGGCCAGCGCGCGATCATCACCGGCGACAATATCTTCTAGCCGCCGTTTTAACCCACGGGCGCGCCCACGCCGCCCATCTTCACCGCCCCGAACCCAATGCCGCAATTCTGCTGCTTCACGTCCGCTTAAATAGGCAGAAAAGGCGCTATCGGCAGCATCAAAAACATGATGCCCCTCATCGAACACATAACGCGTTGGTGTGCGCCGGTCATCCTTGCCGGCATAGGCTGCCTGCACCATCACCAACGCATGATTAGTAACAACAATATCAGCGCGTTTGGCCCCGCGAATTGATTTTTCGACAAAGCAGCGATTGTAATGCGTGCAGGCTGCATGAATACATTCGCCGCGCCTGTCAGCAAGCCCGATCGTTTGCGCCCGCCCCAGTAAATCCAGCAACCATGCTGGAAAGCTGGCGCCAGTCAGATCACCATCGCGGCTTGCCCCTGCCCAGCGCGCCATTAGCCCCAATGCGGTGGCATTGCGCGGTCGGCCGGGCATCTGCATCAGCGCTTCTTCAAGGTTCAGCAGGCACAGATAATTTTCGCGGCCTTTGCGGATTACCACCTTTGATGCGCGCGTATTGGCGTCGGGATAAAGCCGTGTTAATTCATCGGCGATTTGATGTTGCAGCGTGCGCGTGTAGGTCGAAATCCAGACGGTACCGCCATTTTTTTCGGCCCATAATGTTGCGGGCGCAAGATAGCCCAGCGTTTTGCCGGTTCCTGTGCCGGCCTCGGCCAACACCATCGCCGGGGCTGGCCCTGCATCAGGCCGGTCAAAACTGGCGGCGACGGCGGCGGCATAATCCGCCTGCGGTTCGCGTAATTCAGAATTGCTGCCAAGCATTTCAGCAAGGCGCTGACGTGCTGCATCGGGAAGCACTGGCTGGGTGCCGGGTTCGGCTTGAGGGGTATAATCAGTATAATCAGCAAGCCGGTTCCAGATCATCGCAAGGCGGCTGTCGGGTGGGCCTGCTGGCGGCATTGGCAGTCCCAAATGCGCCAGAATATAAGGCCCCCAATTCCAGCCACCAGCGGTCATCATGGTGGCAATCCTGCCGGCTTCTTGGCGGGCGTCATCGGGGGCTGCGGCCAGATCGTCAAGCAGGCGAAAGGCGATTTGCGGCAGCAACGTCGCCATGTCCTCACCATTTTGGGGACGTGCCAGACCTAATTGCTGGGCAAGCCCTGCCGGTGTTGGCAGGGCAAATCGTGCCGGCCGGACAAAGGCAAAAAGTTCCATCACATCTAGGTAATGATCAATTTCGACACCTGCGCGCGCGGCGCTCCAGCGGCGGTGACATAATAGCACCACCCCCAAAGCCAGCTCGGCAGCAAGCGCCGACCGGTTGGGGTGGGTGATTTCGCCATTCTGACTAATCCAGATAAGCTGGGTACCATGTGGATAGAATACCGGCACACCATGAAGATCGGGAAGTGATATGGAATTTGGATCATGCATCACCGTTGTTATAGCTTGCCGCTGCCGGCCATGCCAGCTTTGCGCATCGCTTTGGGCAAACTAAATGCTGGCTTTATTGCCAACCACTTGCAGGTGATGCTTGCCCCTTGACCTTGATCGCGGCTCGCCCTAGCTTGTCGGCATTTGACGCGGTGCTGCTTGGTTTGAGGTTATCACCGGATGATACGTAGCCAGCGACCTGCCCCATGATGTGAGAAAGCATGATGATGAGTGACCTAATCGCGAAAATGCAAGAGATTGCAACCGATGCCAAGGCGTGGCCCTTTGCCGAAGCCCGCGCCCTTGCTAGCCGTATGGAAAAGCTGGCTAGCTCACGGGGTAAAAATGGTCAGGGCAGTAAAGATGAAGTGCTGTTTGAAACCGGCTATGGACCATCAGGCTTGCCGCATATTGGCACTTTTGGTGAGGTCGTCCGCACGAGCATGGTACGGCATGCCTATGAAACGCTGACCGGCCAGAAAACCCGTCTGATCTGTTTTTCCGATGATATGGACGGGTTTCGCAAAATACCTGACAATGTGCCCAATCACGAAATGCTGGCGGCCTATCTCCATATGCCGCTGACCAAGGTCAAAGATCCGTTTGGGACGGCGCCTTCGTTTGGCCAGCATAATAACCTGCGTTTGCAGGCGTTTCTCGATTCGTTCGGTTTCGATTATGAATTCATGAGTTCGACTGATTGCTATTGTGCCGGCAAATTTGATACCGCCTTACTGCAGGTTTTGGACCGGTATGACGCCATTATGGATATCATGCTGCCAACCCTTGGGCCCGAACGTCAGGCAACCTACAGCCCGTTTTTCCCGATCTGCCCCGATACCGGTAAAGTGCTGCAGGCCAAGGTCATTGATCGCAATGTCAGCGCTGGCACAATCACCTATATTGACCCCGATAGTGGCGCCGAACGTGAAATCGGCATCACTGGTGGTCAAACCAAATTACAGTGGAAATGTGACTGGGCAATGCGCTGGTTTGCGCTAGGTGTTGATTATGAAATGAGTGGCAAGGATTTGATTGATTCGGTAACCCAGTCGGGCAAGATCACCCGGGCGTTGGGCGGCACCCCGCCAGCCGGCATTTCCTATGAATTATTCCTTGATGTGAATGGCGAAAAAATCTCCAAATCGAAAGGCAATGGCCTGTCGGTTGAAGATTGGTTGCGCTATGGCAGCCCTGAATCGCTGTCGCTGTTTATGTATGGCCAGCCAAAGCGCGCCAAGCGGCTGCATTTTGACGTGATTCCAAAGACGGTTGATGAATATTACCAGCATCTTGGCAAATTGCCCGAACAGAGTGATGCCGAACAGCTGGAAAATCCGCTGTGGCATATTCATAGCGGGGTGCCAAGCCAGACAGGTCTGCCGGTTAGCTTTACCTTGCTGTTAAATTTGGCGGCGGTTTGTCATGCTGAAGATCCGCAAATCGTCTGGGCCTATGTCAGCGATTACGCCAGTGATGTCACCGCGCAAACCCATCCCGAACTAGACCGGATGATTGGCTATGCGGTCAATTATTATCAGGATATGGTGCGTCCTCATAAGGTTTACCGGCTTGCCGATGCGGACGAGGCTGGCCATCTTGCCGAGCTGAAATCCCAACTTGCCACGCTGGATGATGATAGTGGCGCCGAGGCAATTCAGTCGATTGTATATGCCACTGGCAAGGCGGCAAATTACGAGAATTTACGCGAATGGTTCAAATGTCTTTATGAGGTGCTTCTCGGCCAATCCGAGGGGCCGCGAATGGGCTCTTTCTTTGCGCTTTATGGCCGTGAAAAAAGCATCCAATTGATCGAGGACGCGCTGGCTGGAAAGCTTGTTCAATCGGCGGATCGTGGCTAATGTGGGGGCTGCTGGCAAAAGTGGCAAAATGCCTGCCAGCCGAGGCTGCACATCGGGCAGCAGTTATTACGCTTCATCATAATCTGGGGCCGCGTCCAGCCCCGTTGACAGCCACGGCAAGCCTCAAGGTTTCAGTGGCTGGCCTTGGTTTTGCCAATCCGCTGGGGCTGGCGGCAGGCTTTGATAAGAATGCGGCCTGTTTTAACGGCGCAATGCAGCTTGGTTTTGGCCATGTTGAGGTGGGCACTATCACCCCAAAGCCCCAGCCCGGGAATCCAAAACCGCGCGTGTTCCGACTGCCAAAACATAAGGCCGTGATCAATCGCTATGGATTTAACAGCCACGGCATGGAAGCCGCCGCGCAAAATCTGCAACAGATGGCGGCGGCCCGTACAGGTATTTTAGGGGTTAATGTTGGCGCAAATAAAACCAGCCCCGCACCGATTGATGATTACCATCACGCGGTGGCAAGGCTGGCACGCTATGCTGATTATATTACGCTGAATATTTCATCGCCGAATACGCCCGGATTGCGTAATTTGCAGACCAAGCAGCATCTTGCTGATTTGCTGGCGGCAGGGCGTTCCGGGCTTGATGATGCAGGGCTTGATCCGGCGTTGCCAGCCAAGCCAATCTTTTTGAAGATTGCGCCTGATCTTCATCCGGGTGATCTGGCGGCGATTGTTGAAAGCTGTGTCGAGGCTGGTGTCAGCGGCATCATTGCCACGAATACGACGCTGGCGCGGCCGGAATATCTCGATGGTGCCTATGCTGATGAAGTTGGTGGCCTGTCGGGGGCGCCCCTGTTTGAGGCGGCGACAGCGATCCTTGCTGATGTCAGCCGCCTAAGTAACCGGCGGCTTGGGCTGATCGGTGCTGGCGGTGTTGCGCATGGCTGGCAGGCTTATGCAAAAATCCTTGTCGGTGCTGATCTGGTTCAGCTCTACAGCGGCTTGGCCCTAGAAGGGCCGCACTTGCCTGGCCAGATATTGCGCCAGCTTGCCGCGATGATGGATGCTGACGGGGTTGGAGCGCCCGACCAGATTAAGGGCCAGATTGCTGACCCTGTTGCTGCCATCAAATATGCGAAAGCCCTTTGTGAAAAGATTTAAGGACGTCGGGTAATAGCGGTGTTGGCGGCAGTTCGGCATCGGGGGCGTTAAACTGGTTGTGCGCCGGTCTGGCTAGCTCTGAGAATCGCCGGTTGTTAGCCCAACTCCGAAAATAGATCACAACAACGACCCGAATCGCCGAGGTAAGGTTATACCCCCGACGGCGTTTATCGACCATTTGGCAAAAACTATTAAGGTCGAGATTCTCTCGATCAAGAATTTCGCCAATTGCGTCCCAGATTGCGGCCTCTAAAACAATCGACGTTCGTACGTTCACTAATTGTATGTTTTGTTTGACCTTCACCCTATTTGCGTTCCCTTGCTTTTGATCAGTGACGTGAACGGTGACGCGCACCAATCGCCGCCGCAAACCACGTCAAAGCGATCAACCCGTGGCGTATAGTTTATTTGGATTAGTCTATTTGGATTAACCAAAAGGCTTAACAGGGTTATCCATTCCGCCGAAGCATATTACCCGGCGCATATGATCTGGCGCATATGATCTGGCGGCCAACGGCTATAGCTGGCTGGGTATGACAAAGCTGGATAGGACAAAGCTGGATAGGGCAAAAGCCGGTTTTCGAGCTTGACCTTGACCCCATACTGGCCTATACCCAGCCATCAATTTCTAACGCGGTGCCTTTGTGCCTGCTGATTATGGAGCCTTAGTTATGGCAAAACGTTGTCAAATTTCTGGAAAGACTGTGATGTCTGGCAATAACGTCAGCCATGCGAACAATCGCACGCGCCGTCGTTTCCTGCCGAATCTGCAATCTACCCGTATGCAAAGCGAAATTCTTGGCCGTCAGGTTAGCCTGCGCGTGTCAACAAGCGCTATGCGCACAGTAGAAAAGCATGGGGGCCTTGACGCCTATTTGCTGCAGGCACGCAATGCCGAGCTGGCCGTTGAAGCCCAAGAGCTTAAGCGTGAGATTACCGCAGCACAGGCTAGCGAATAACATTCAGTTTAAATAGCTGGTTAGCCCCGCAAACCTATTGCGGGGTTTTTTTGTCTGAAATTTTGATCTGGGGATATTTGGGTAGCCAAAAATCGTTAGGCGCAATCATTAAGCGTAATCAGGCCACGCGGCGACTACGTTTATTGGCATCCTCGTCAAACAGATCGGTCAATTGCCCGACAACGGCGCCGCCAAGCTGATCAACATCGGTGATGGTGACAGCGCGCCGGTAATAGCGGGTAACGTCATGGCCGATGCCAATGGCCAACAATTCAACTGGCGAGCGTCCTTCAATATAGCCGATGACTTCGCGCAGATGCTTTTCAAGATAGCTGCCGCTATTGACTGATAGGGTCGAATCATCAACCGGCGCCCCATCCGAAATTACCAGCATGATGCGACGGTCTTCATGGCGGGCCAGCAGCCGGTCATGCGCCCATAGCAGCGCTTCTCCATCAATATTCTCTTTCAGGATGCCCTCGCGCAGCATCAGGCCAAGCGATTTGCGCGCCCGCCGCCACGGCACATCGGCTGGCTTGTATATGATATGCCTTAGGTCGTTCAAACGGCCGGGCATTGGTGGTTTGCCGGCCTGTTGCCATAATTCGCGTGATTGACCACCTTTCCACGCACGGGTGGTAAAGCCTAGGATTTCAACCTTCACCCCGCAACGTTCCAGCGTGCGCGCCAGAATATCAGCTGTCACGGCGGCAATGGTAATCGGGCGGCCGCGCATTGATCCTGAATTATCCAGCAGGAGTGTCACCACCGTATCGCGGAATTTTGTGTCTTGTTCTTGCTTGTAAGATAGCGGGCTTAATGGCTGGGTGACCACGCGGTGCAGCTTGGCTGCATCCAGCACGCCCTCTTCTAAATCAAAATCCCATGAGCGATTCTGGTGCGCCATCAATTTCCGCTGCAAACGGTTTGCCAGCTTGCCAACGATCGAGGTGACGTTTTCCATATGCCGGTCAAGCATCACGCGAAGCCGGTCAAGTTCCTGCGCATCACAAAGGTCCGCAGCGGCAATCACCTCATCAAACTTTGTTTCAAAAATGCGGTAACCATCATTTGCCGAACCGCTTTTGCTTTGATCGCCCTGCATATCGGAATTGGGAGACTCGCCGTCACTGCTGCCATCATCGGCGCCTTCGGAATCCATCATCTCACCATCTTCGGACGCGCCGGCATCACCAGCATCATCCATTGACTGGCTGTCATCGCCCTCGCTTTGATCTTCGCCAACCGCAGATTGCTCGCCATCCTGTTCGGACTGGCTGTCGCCGCCTTCGTCCTGATCATCTTCATTGTCCGAATCCTGATCCTCATCCGAGGTCGCATCGCCAAGATCAGACTCAAGCGCCCCAATCAGGCGGCGCGATAATTCGGCAAAGGCAGGCTGGTCATCCAGCGACTGGCCAAGCTCGTCAATCAGGTCGCCAGCCCGGCTCTTGACCCAAGGCCGCCATAAATCCATCACCATTGAAAGGTTTTTCGGCGGCGGCGATCCGGTCAGCTCTTCGCGCAGTAACAGCCTTACAACTTCGGCAATGCCGGCATCATCGGCGCTGCCCGGTGCGTCAATCTGCCGGTTTTCATAACGCTGATTTAGCGCGGCATCCAGATTCGCGCCAACACCCTTCATGTGACGCGCGCCAATCGCCTCGACCCGGGCACGTTCAGCCGATTCGAAAATCGCCTTGGCGCCGTCGGGTGCCGGACAATGTTTTTTATGGGTCATCGGGTTGTGATGGGCGAGCCATAGCGCGGCCCCATCCGCGGCCCCGCGAAGGCTGGCCTTTTGCGCAGCGGTGGCGGTTGGCGGTAATGCCGGAAGCCGCACATCATCCTTGCCAACATGAGTATCAGTGCCAGCATAGGTGACCTGATGTTCTTTGCCACCAGCAAGTGCCCGCATCGCTGCGGCGTTTGATTTCAGAAATTGTGCATCCTTGTCAAATGACGACATATGCTTTTGTTCCTGTGGCTGTTTGGCGGCGTTAAGGCTGGCCTCTTTGCGGCGGTTATGGGCAGATCAACCCTAGCTGGCAGTGGCTTGCCGGATTGGTGCTTCGGGCAAATCAATGCCAAAACAACGCTGATAATATTCAGCAACAGTTGGCCGCTCGATTTCGTCACATTTGTTCAAAAAGCTCAGCCGGAATGCCAATGTCATATCGCCAAAGATGCTGGTGTTTTCCGCCCATGTAATCACTGTACGTGGTGACATAACGGTTGATAGGTCACCTGACATAAAGCCTTTTCGGGTGAGGTCAGCCATGCGAACCATCGCGGCCACCTGCTCACTGCCTTTTTTGTCGGCATATTGTGGCAGTTTCGCAGTCACAATATTGACCTCGTCCGCATGTGGCAGATAATTCAAAGTAGAAACGATTGACCAGCGGTCCATCTGGCCTTGGTTGATCTGCTGGGTGCCATGGTAAAGGCCTGTTGTGTCGCCAAGGCCAACGGTATTGGCAGTTGCAAAAAGCCGGAAATGCGGATGTGGATGGATTACCTTGTTGCTATCCAGCAGGGTCAGTTTGCCATCTACCTCAAGAACGCGCTGGATCACAAACATCACATCGGCGCGGCCAGCGTCATATTCATCAAATACCAGTGCGACGGGGTTCTGCAATGCCCATGGCAGAATGCCTTCACGGAATTCGGTAACCTGTTTACCATCGCGCAGCACAATTGCGTCCTTGCCGATGAGATCAATCCGGCTGATATGGCTGTCAAGATTGACCCGGATACACGGCCAGTTCAGCCGTGCGGCAACCTGTTCGATATGGGTCGATTTGCCGGTGCCGTGATAGCCTTGGATCATCACCCGGCGGTTAAAGCCAAAGCCTGCCAAAATAGCAATTGTGGTGTCAGTGTCGAATTGATAGTTCGGATCGAGACCCGGCACATAGTCAGAGCCTTCGCTAAAAGCCGGAACTTCCATATCGACATCAATACCAAAAACATCTCTGGCATTGACCGTAATGTCGGGCGCCGACATAGGATGGGCTGGGGTCGGCGCAAATTTCGCGTTATCAGACATAACAGTTAGAACTCCACATTAAGCAAATTTCAGGTTTAGCTGGCGGCAGATTTGCCACCATTGGCAAGTGTTTTCCGAATTAGTGAATAGGCAAGGTTAATATCTTTTAGCCGTTCTTCGGCATGTGCGTCACCCCCATTTTTATCAGGGTGGTTTTCCTTTACCAGACGCTTGTACTGTTTTTTGACAATATCAAAATCCTCGATCGGTGCCAAGTTCAAGGTTTTCCATGCGGCACGTTCTTCAGCGGTTAATTTACGCCTCGATTTCGCCTCGTCCCGATTGTCGAAATCAAACAATCCCAACGGGTCATCGAAATGATTTTCGCTTGGCTGGCCGGTGGCAAATTTCCAGCTTGGCCGCTCCCAAGTTGTCGCGCGCCGGATTTCAGCTTCAAGTGCGGCGCCCTGAAGCCCGTCATAATAGTTCCATGATTTATTATAAGCGCGGATATGGTCAAGGCAGAACCAGATGTAATCGCGCAGTGCATCCCGCGATTTTGGCGCCGGATAAACGCCCTCATCGCGGCAGCCAATAGCCGCACAGCGCCGCGGCTCGCTATCATTTTGCCGCTGATCAATCTTAAACTCTGGTACGGTGGCGCGTCTCATCCTATGATCCACTTAAAATCAGTGTCTTTACAAGCAAACGTAGCCCCCCAACATGGAGATAGCACATGGCAACGGCAGATACTATAGCGCAAAAATTGACCGCCGGGTTAAATCCGCAGGAAATTGACGTGCAGGATGTCAGTCATAAGCACGCAGGTCACGCTGGCTGGCGCGAGGGTGGCGGCACGCATTTTGAGGTTACCATCAAGGCTGCGGCCTTTGCTGGCAAATCCCGTCTACAGCGGCACCGGATGGTTAATGCAGTGCTGGCTGACGATCTTGCCAACAGCATTCATGCGCTCGAAATGCATCTAAGCGACTAGGCCAGCCGTCTCTTAAAAACTTTTGCCGCCCAAGCCCGTGTTCCGCCGTGTTCCGCTATTAATACCGGCTATTCGCGGTCATCGGCATAGCCAACGCAACTATTCAGCAGGTGACTGCGCTCGCGCTGCTTGTCGGCATCGGTGAATGTTGCGCCGGTGCGCCGTTCACGCGCCTCTTGCCCATACATTGTCTGATAGGCGATGGTCGCAACAGGGCCCAGCAATTCGGTAATATGCGTACAGCCGTGCCGTCCGCCGATTGCTGCTTGAACCTGACGCCGCCATCCCGGGCCAATCTTCAGCCCAACAAGCTCGTGAAACACTTCATTGGCCTTGGGGCAAACCGCATAAGGGCCGGTTACCGTGATGGCCTCGGCCGCGGTGATGACGCGTTCCTTGGTAATGGTGATGCGCAGGATCATATGGTGAACCGGCAAATCAGGCGTAACCTCGCCGCGAAAATCACTGGGAAACGGATAGGTTTTATGATCGGTCAGCGCGGCCTCGATATCAAACAGCCCATCATTGCGCACATAGCCATTTAGCGTGATCTGGCGTTGATGAACCAGCTCGCGCTCGACCGCCGGCGGGCTTAATTCGGTTGAATGATCCGCGCCGTAAGGCGTGTGGATTGCGGGATTTGCTTGTGGGTTAGCTCGGCTCATCATCTTGATCTTTCATTGATTTTAGCTTGCCCATAGGCGCAGGCTTGTCAGGCGGTTGCCTTCGCGTTTCACAATACGAAAGCGGATATCATGGAACCGGAATTCCTGTCCCGGGCTGGGGATTGTGCGGCTTTCAAAAAGCACCAATCCGGCCAGAGTTGAGGCATCCTCATCGGGAAGATGCCAGCCAAGCGTACGGTTCAAATCGCGAATTGTCACATTGCCGTCAACAAGCCACGACCCATCGGCCTGTGCGCTAAGACCGGCCAGCCCGATATCATGTTCATCATCAATATCGCCAACGATTTCCTCAAGAATATCTTCCAAGGTGACGATGCCGCGAAAATCACCATATTCATCAACAACGACGGCAAAATGTTCACGCCGTGTGCGAAACGCCTGCAACTGGTCGAACAGCAAAGTGGTTTCGGGAATGAAATAAGCATCACTGGCGATATTCTGCACCAGTTGCGGTAAATTCGCTTTCTTGCTGCCGGTTTCGGTTTCACGCAACGCGCGCAGCAAATCTTTGACGTGCAGAACGCCGATAATATTGTCAGGCTTGCCGGAAAAAACCGGATGGCGGGTATGCGGCGAGCCAAGCACAAAACGCAAAATATCCTCGATATTATCGTCAGCATTAACCATGCTTACGGTGCCACGATGGGTCATGATCTGATCCACTGACAATTCGTTCAGATCAAGGATCGATGACAACATTGCCTTGCGTTCGCGGTCATCGGCATTACCGTTACTGCCCTGTAATTCAATCAATCCGCGCAATTCTTCTTCACGGTCATGATCATCGTCCAGCCGCGGCCGGATCATCTGGCTGGCAAGCAGCCGCAGGCCAAGCGAAAGCGGGCTTAACAGCCGCACGACCAATTGCAGGGCCGGCGCAATCTTCAACGCATATTGATCGGCATAGGTAAAGGCATAGGTTTTTGGCATCACCTCGGCAAACACGACCAATAAAACGGTCATGGCAATGGTTGCCCAGACAAGGCCGCCTTCGCCAAACAGCGAGATCGCAATGCTTGTCGCCAATGCCGAGCCAAGAACATTGACGGCATTATTGCCAATCAGAATCGAGCCGATCAGGCCTTCACGGTCGGCGCGCAACGCCTCGACGATACGGGCCCGATCATTGCCTTTGCTGGCAAGCTGGCGCATGCGGGCGTCTGATGCCGCGGTCAGTGCCGTTTCGGCGCTGGAAAAAAATGCCGATGCGAGGATCAACAGGATGATAATGAGGGCTAAAAGCCACAGGCTAGACGCCATTTTCACCTCGTTGCAGCAGCGTTTTAACCGCATCTGGCGGCACGTCGCCGCTTACGAATGCGTCACCGATCGCGCGGGCAAGAATGAAATACATCCGGCCGTCGCGCATTTTCTTGTCATGTTTCATATGGTCAATCAATTGCGATGCTGGGGCATTGCCCGCACTAAGATCAGCCTGACCCGCAGGCAGTCCAACGGCGTGCAAATGCGCCTTGCATTTTGCCACATCAGCAGCTGTGCAAAATCCCAGATCAGCCGACAGCTCAAACGCTAACCCCATGCCAGCGGCAACGGCTTCGCCGTGAAGCAAGCTGCCATTATAGCCAGCTTCGGCCTCAAAGGCATGGGCGAATGTATGGCCGAGATTGAGTAAAGCACGTTTACCAGACTCGCGCTCGTCAGCCTCAACAATCCGCGCTTTGGCAAGGCAGGATGTGTAGATGGCGTGCATGATTGCATCAGGGTCTAGTGCCAGCACTGCCGCATTATTGATCTCTAGCCAGTCAAAAAATTTGGCGTCGCCCAACAGCCCGTATTTCACCACTTCGGCATAGCCCGCGCGCAGCTCTCGCGGCGGCAAACTGGCCAGAAGGCTAGTATCGGCAAGCACGGCCTTTGGTTGATAAAAGGCACCAATCAGGTTTTTGCCCGCTGCCGCATTGACGCCGGTTTTACCGCCAACTGAACTATCGACCTGGGCTAGCAGGCTAGTTGGAATCTGTACAAAATCGACGCCGCGTAACAGGCTTGCCGCGGCAAAGCCGGCAAGATCGCCAACAACGCCGCCGCCAAAGGCAATCAGCATTACTGACCGGTCAATTCCGACTGCCAGAATATCATCAAGCAGACGTGCTAGCACCTGCATGGATTTACTGGCCTCACCGGCGGCGACTTCAAAATGATCAATTTGACGCGCGGCGGGTTTTAGCCCGGCTGTCAGCCGGTCAAGATGAAGCGCCGCAACGGTTTTGTCGCTGACAATGACAATATGGCGATTGGCCGCAATCGGGCCAAGCATATCGCCGGCACGATCAATCAGATCAGCGCCGATGATGATGTCATAGGCGCGATCGCCAAGACCCACGGTTAGTGTTTTCTGTTGCATATTCCAGTGACCTACTGTCTTGGCAGATGACTGTCAAGCGCGCGCAGCAGCGCCATCATCGCCTTATGTGTTGATAAACCGTCAGTATCCAGATGGATATGTGCCTTTTCATAATAGGGTGAACGCTGCTGGTTCAGTCGTGTCAAGGTTGCCAGCGGGTCGTCATTATGCAGCAAAGGCCGCGATTTGGTGTTGCCAATCCGTGATAACAATGTTTCGGGTGGTGCCTTTAGCCATACCACTAATGCAGTCTCTAACAGCAATTCTGCAGTCATACCGTGACAAAAGGCGCCGCCGCCAGTGGCGACGATCTGCGGACGGTCTGACAATAAAGCCCTGATCGTTTTTAACTCCATTTCACGGAATTTTGTCTCGCCTGCCAGCTCAAAAATTTCAGCGATGCTGATGCCGGTATTTTTGACGATATGCTTGTCACTATCCTCGAAATTTAGTCCAAGCATTTTGGCCGTGCGCCGACCAACTGCTGATTTGCCGCTTCCCATAAGGCCAACAAGTGCCACAGGTCGGTCAAGTCGGGCAGCAACGCTATTGCCGAGTTTGGCCGCGGGGCTGGGCTTTTGGTGTCCTTGATTAACCGATGGTTTTGGCGTTGGTTCCATGCCAGCTATCATAACAATGCAACAGGCCAAGGGGAATAAAATAAGCAGTCTGATCAGTCAAGATTTGATGAAAAGCCGAACGAAAATATGAGGTGGCTTGTGACTTTGCCTAATTGCCGACATAATATTGTCATAAATACCTTGTTTCTGAAGCTTGGTTTCTAAAACCAGTATAGGCGACGGGCCAAATCAGCCAATGGTTGTATTAATCATGGCATCAACGCCGCTTAACATCAGGTACTGGGCGCTATCGGGACGATACGCAATGATCCAAATTAGTGGTGTGGTCCAAATTAGTGGCGTGACCAAAATGGGCGTGATCAAAATGACAGGCCAGCCAGAAAATATGGGGATGAAATGACACGATTTGCAGTTTTGTTTTTTGTTTTGACTGGCCTGACCGCGGTCGGTCTTGTTGTTTTGTCGAATTGGCAAATTCCCGCCCCGACGGTTGCTATTAACAAGGTTATTTCGAATGAAACGCTTCCAAAATAAGTCAAATTCCCCATATTCGCGCCATTTATCCGGGCCGGGGTCTTTTTTTCATACTAATTTGAGCGCGGCGCCAATGCCCGCAAAAGAGATGCCCGCAAAAAATATGCGCGGCCTCGGTATGTTGACAGCCGGCTGGCTGGGTTTATCGCTCATCGGGACACCGGCGATCGCTTTGGCCATGACGCTGGCCGTAACCCTGGTAGCTACACCAGCCGCCGCGCAGCAGAACGAGCCGGTTAATTTACTGTCGATAACCCCCACACCCGGAACAGATACCCCGATCAGTATCGACCAAGCCATTGATCAGGCCATTGATCAGGCCGTGAACGCTGAAGGCCCAGACCAACGCGAAGGGGCTAAACAGCCCAGTGATGCCGGGGATGGATCTAACCTCGCAATGTCGCCAAATAATGCCTCAAGTACCGACCTTAATAAGGGGGATGCAAAACCGGCGATTATTGGTCGCGTGGATGCTGATAATGGTAAATTGCGAGATCTGATACCGGATCAGAGCGAACAAGGAAATGACGCTCTAAACCGTGCCCAAAACGAGGCGACCGATGATTTAAAGACCGATATGCCGGCAGCGGTTAGGGAAACCGACCCGTCGCCGAATAGCGACCTCTCAGTGGTAAATGATCCTTATGGCAGTGCGAAAATTGGCCGCCGGAAAATTTCTGATGTCGGGCTTGCTGCAATCGGTGTTGGCGATACCGGCAATCGCCAGCTCGACAGCTTGATCTGGCGCGGTACATCGGCGCGTGATGCAGTGTTTTTGCTGCAAAAGGCAGCGGTTGTCAGCCATTCACAGGTGATCAGTGGGCTTGCTTATGAGGTCGTGGCGCGGCAATCAATTCCGCCAAGCGGGGCGAATAATGTTGCGGCCGATCTGGTTGAGGCACGGTTGGCTTTTCTGGCAAATGGTGGCCGGTCTGGCGACCTTGCCTTGCTTGTTTCCCAGCTTCCCGAGGCAGATAAATGGGCCGACTGGCGGCGTTGGTTGACCGAGCATTATCTGATGGTTCGTGATGATGTTGCTGCTTGTGAAATTGTCAGCCGTCAGGTCACGCAAACGATGGATCCGTTCTGGCACAAGTCAAATGTGATCTGTCAGGCGGTTCAGGGCAATGTTGGTGGGGCAAGATTTGGCGCTGATATTCTGGCGGCAAACGGTGTTGATGATCCCATTTTCTTTGGTCTGGTGGACGAGGTTCTGAACAAGTCTCCGGCGAATGTGATTGATCCGGCAAAATTGGACTCGGCGCATATTGTGCTGATGGATGTGGCGAACCGGCCGATCCCGCTGGAGGGGTTGGCTGTTTTGCCAAAGCAGATGGCCGAAACCATCATGAAGTTAAAGTTTTTGGGGCCGGATGCACGCATGGTTTCAACCTATGACGGGTTGCGTCGTGGGTTAATTACGCATCGCCAAGCCGGTAAATTATGGCGCAATGCCGGACAGGGCGCGGATGATGCGCAACTGGCATTGGCGCGTCTGGATGAAAGGGCCGATGCACTGACCACGGCGTTGGCATGGCGCGCGCTTGATGCGGATACGCGATCTGACCGTTTGGCGCTGGTCGCAAAGGCGTTCAAGGCCGAGATTGCTGCCGGTAACGGCGCTGTTCTGCTGCCGCTATATGCCGAGCTGGTGCGGAACGCGCTTGCCGACGAGGCGGTGGCTGCAAATATGCGGTTCGACGATTTGGATGTTGCGCCAAAAATGGCGTTTATGCTGGCGATAAATCAGCCAAGAGACACCTCAACTCTAACCGCTTTTGCCGGCAATGGCGATGCGCTCAAGGTGGCTGAATTATTGCGTGGCCTGTCTGATGGTGCGGTTGATGCGGCGGCAATCGGCGGCCTGAAACTGTGGCATATGCTGCCAGTTCTCGAGGCGACCGGCGTGGCCATCGAAGATCAGGCATGGCTTGATCTGGTCAAGGGTGAGCCCGAGCCTAAACAGGCCTTTATCGGATTGCCACCATTGTTACTAAAGGCGGTTATGGCGGCGGCGGAAAGCCGTCATGTTGCTGAAACAATCTTGCTGGCACAGTGGCTGTTGCACGATTTGCCGCTTGATAAAGTTAATCCGGCTGATCTTGCAGCGGTCATTCGGGCGCTTGATATGATTGGTCAAAATGAAGTCGCCAAGGGCTTTGCACAAGAGATTGTCGTCGCACATCTGCTGCAGCGGCTTGCTGCAATGGTACCGGATGGCACGCAAAGCTAGGACTGGTAAAACCGCCGCCAATGGCGACCCGTTAATCGACGGCTTCTTGCAGGCAATCTCGGCCATGCGCGCGGCGTCGGGAAATACGCTGGCGGCGTATCGGCGGGATTTAATGGATTGCCAGACCGGCCTTCAGCGCATCGATAGCGATCTTGCAACCTGTGACGCAGATGCGTTGCGGAAGCTAATCGTTTGGTGGCATCAGCGCGCGCTATCCCCGCGGTCGGTCGCGCGCCGGCTTAGCGCCTTGCGGCAATTTATGGGATGGGCGGTCGAGGATGGCATCAGGGCGGATAACCCGACCCGCTGGATTGACAATCCGTCCCTGCCTGCCGCGCTGCCAAAAAGCCTTAGCGAGGGTGAAATTATCCGGCTGCTTGAGGCGGCGGCGGCGATGACGCCTGATCTGGCGGCCTTGCGGGCACTTGCTATGCTGGAAATTCTTTATGCAACCGGATTGCGGGTTTCGGAACTGGTTGGCTTGCTGGTGGCGCAGTTTCGGCGCAACCCTGAAACCATTTTGGTAACCGGTAAAGGGGGGCGGGAACGCGTGGTACCGCTTGGCGATACGGCGCGGGCGGCGGCGGCACGTTGGCTTGAATGCCGTGATGAGACTGATGTTTTTGTGCTTTCCGACATGATGTTTCCGGCCAATGATGGCACGGCCATGACCCGGCATCAATTTGCCCAGATGCTAAAGAAACTGGCGCTGGCGGCGGGTATCGAGGCGGCGCGGGTAAGCCCGCATAAGCTGCGCCACTCCTTTGCGACGCATATGTTAAATCGGGGCGCCGACCTTCGAAGTTTGCAGAGCCTGCTTGGCCATGCTGATATTTCAACAACACAAATCTATACCGCTAGCCGCCCCGACCGGCTGGCCGGATTGGTGTCAACGGCGCATCCGCTTGCCAGTCGCCGTCAAGATCGGTAAACTACGCCAGTTTTAAAAATCACGCCGAACCCGTACGGCAATTCGAAATGCGCATCTGGCGGATTTAGAGTGGCCAAATATAAAGTGGCCAAATAAAGAATGGAATGATTCCTGAATGAGACATTTTCTTGATTTTGAAAAGCCGATTGCCAATCTCGAGGGAAAGGTCGAAGAGCTTCGCCATATGAGTAACGATGGCAGCATCAATATTGCCGATGAAATTGGCAAATTGCAGAGCCGTATCGAGCGGGAATTAAAACAAACTTATGAAAAGCTTGGCGCATGGGAAAAAGTGCAGGTTGCACGCCACCCTGACCGGCCAAAAATCCGCACGATTTTTGATCAGCTTTTTGACGATTTCACGCCGCTTGCCGGCGATCGTAACTTTTCCGAAGACCATGCTATTATTGGTGGAATGGCGCGGTTTCGGGGTCAGTCGGTTATGGTTATCGGCACCGAAAAAGGCACCAATACCGAAGAACGGATTAAGCGCAATTTTGGCATGGCGCGACCCGAGGGGTACCGCAAGGCGGCGCGGCTGATGGATCTGGCCGGCCGTTATGGTCTGCCGGTGCTGAGCTTTGTTGACACTGCCGGTGCCTATCCCGGGCGCGGTGCTGAAGAACGCGGTCAGGCCGAGGCGATTGCCAGTGCCATCCGCGCCTGTTTGAAATTGCCGACGCCGATGGTTGCGGCAATTATTGGCGAGGGCGGTTCGGGCGGTGCGATTGCGCTGGCAACTGGGAACCGGGTTGTGATGTATGAACATGCAATCTATTGCGTTATTTCCCCCGAAGGGTGCGCGTCAATTCTATGGCGCAGTGCGGATCATGCGCGTGAGGCCGCCGAGGCGATGCGCATCACATCCGACTGGATGCATAAGCTTGGGGTTGTTGACGCGGTCGTGACCGAGCCGCTTGGCGGGGCGCATCGTGATCCGGTGGTGGCGATTGACGCGCTTGGCGATGCGTTTGCCGCGCAGCTTTCGTCAATGGCTGGCATGGATGCGGCCGCGCTAATCGCGGATCGTAACGATAAATATATGCGGATTGGCGATAACGGCCTTGATTGATCCTTTTCGGAGGGCAATGTTCAGGCGCAGTGTTTAGGGGCAATGTCTATTTGATTAGACGGGTTGTCCCGATCACAGGATTGGTTTGCAGTGACGGGATTGCCCGACGCGCCCTATCAACCTCATCGATATCAAGCATTGCGGCGATCACTGCATCGCCGTCATCAGCCTCGACAATAATCTCGCCCCATGGGTTGACGATCAACGAATGCCCATAGGTCTGCCGCCCATCGGCATGCGTGCCAAATTGGGCCGGGGCAATGATAAAACAGCCAGTTTCAATCGCCCGGGCGCGCAATAGAACGTGCCAATGCGCCCTGCCACTAACAGCGGTAAAAGCCGCTGGCACCATTAACAGCTTGGCGCCGTCACGGGCAAGCTGTCGGTAAAGATGCGGAAACCGCAGATCATAGCAAATGCTTAGGCCAACAGGCATATCGTCAATCATCGCAATGACCGGCGCGTTGCCAGCGGTAAAACTGGCCGATTCCTCATAGGTTTTGCCATCACCAACATTGGCGTCAAACATATGAATTTTGTCATAGCTGGTGATTTGTCTGCCGTCCGGTCCGAATAACAGGCCGCGATTGACCAATCGTTTGTCATCGCGTCGGCGCATCATTAACGATCCGGCCAACAGCCAGATGCCAAGCTGTTTTGCCGTATCAGCCAGCCATCGCTGGCTATAGCTGTCATCTTCCCATTCGGCATGGGTCGCTAATTGTTCACGGCTGGCGGCAAGATAGCTGGCGCATTCTGGTAGGGTGATAAATCTGGCCTGCTGTGCGGCGGCAACAATCAATGGACGGATGCGCGTCAATGTTTCTTCGGCGCTGTCGCTCGAGCAATATTGAACTGCGGCAACACTAAACATAATTGGGGCTAGACATAATCGGGGCTAAACATGATTGCTGGCACCATGGCGGGCTAGGACGCGGCTGCGAGCAGCTGGTCAAGATGGCCGGCCTGATCTAGCGCGAACAGATCATCGCAGCCCCCGATATGGTCATCATTGATGAATATCTGCGGCACTGATGTTCTGCCATTGGCGCGGCTTTGCATCGCCTGACGTTTGGCCGAGCTTAACGTCACGTCAATTTCTTCAAAGACGATATTCTTTGCGTTCAGCAATTTCACCGCGCGGCTGCAAAATGGACAGGCCATTGCCGTATAGATTTCAACTTTTGCCATTTTCACCTCACGGGACGCCGCCTTGATCGGGTGCAGCAATCTGGTAATTTGGATTTTGAAACAGCCATATTATACCGCAAAATGCGGTGCATTTCATAGTGTTCTATTGTTAAAAAATAGCGCCTGAAAGAGGGGGTATCACGGTTATAGGCTATCTCGTAGAACACGCGCCAGCACCAGAGCGCGAATTTGCCCAGCGCCGGCCCGCCGTAATGTTCGCGCCGCTTCATAGAGGGTGGCACCAGTGGTCATTACATCATCAATCAACAGCACCAGTTGCCCCGCTAGGCGGTCACGCTTGGCCGCTGGCACAGAAAAGGCGCCGGCCAGATTGCGCTGGCGTTGGTGACGGGAAAGGCCTGCTTGGGATGGCCCTGATTTTGGCCGTTTTAATATATCCGGGCAAAACGCATCTTGGTCATGATGCCAACACAGCATCCGTGCCATCTCGGCCGCCTGATTATAGCGCCGGTGCCAATATCGCCTTGCGTGCAAAGGGATGGGCACAACCAGATGATTGGCCTGTGCTAACGTGGTGAAATGCATCTTTAGAAACCGGCTAAAAAGCGGGGTCAGATGTAACGCATCACCATGTTTGAATTTCAGAATTAATTTTCGTGACTGGTCATTACAGACAAAGCAACTGCGGATTTCAGTTAACGGCGGCGCCGCTTGCAGACAGGCACCGCACAGGTGATCACCAATGGCATAGCCAAGCGGCCGCCCACAGCAGCCGCATAATGGCGGGGTGATGAAAACCAGTTCCCTCCAGCACTCAGCGCAGAGACCGTTATCAAAGCAAAACCGCCTGCATAACGGGCATTGTTGCGGCAATAAAAGATCAAGCATCGCCGCCGAATACCGCCGGACGAAACCGGGGCTTTGGGACCATTGTCGAAAGGGCATCAGCGGCCTCCATATGAAACGCTTTGACCTTCAGCCTAGCTGGCAAATGGTAAAGAATTGGTAAAGCTGTTCACGCCCCTATGGTCAATCTTGCGGTTATTTAGCGCTTGCGGTTTTGCGCCCAGCGCTTAAAAGATGCGTTTATTATGACCGATCCGATGCCACAGCTCTTTGATCCACTTGCCCAACGCCGTTACCGGCAACGGGCCGCCGCATCCTATGCCGATTTTGCGTTTCTAAAGGATGAGGCCGCATTGCGCCTTGCTGACCGGGTTGAGCTGATGCGACGTGATTTTGACCTGTGTCTTGATCTTGGCGCACATGATGGTCGGCTGTTGCGGCAGCTGGCGCCAACCGGAAAAATAGGCATGATGCTGCAAAGCGACCCTGCGGCCGGATTTGCATCACAGACTGACCAGCCCTTTGCCGTTCATGATTTTGCCAATTTGCCATTTGCCGCGGGCAGTTTTGATGCGGTCTTTTCGTGTTTGAACCTCCATTGGGTTGATGATTTACCCGGCCTGATTGTGCAAATTCGGCAGCTGCTTCGTCCCGACGGGTTATGTCTCATTAACCTTCTTGGCGGTAATAGCCTCACCGAATTGCGTGCCGCGCTGATTGCGGCTGAACAGGATATAACCGGCGGCTTTAGCCCACGCTGTGCGCCGATGGCCGATATCAGGGATGTTGGTGGGCTGCTAGGGCGGGCTGGTCTGGCGCTTCCGGTGGCTGATAGCGACCGGTTGACCGTGACCTATCCGAACCTGTTTCGTCTGATGGCTGACCTTCGCGGGATGGGCGAGCAAAATGCCATGCTAGGGCGGCTGCGTCATCCGACAAGGCGTGCTGTTTTCATGCGCGCGGCCGAAATTTACCAAGAACGATTTGGTCTAGATGATGGATCTATACCAGCCAGTTTCGAGATTATTACCCTTACCGGCTGGGCACCGCATGAAAGCCAGCAAAAGCCGCTGCGGCCAGGATCAGCAACCAGCCGCCTTGCCAGCGCGATTGGCGGTAATGAACAGGACCCCGAAATCAGCCCTTAGTAAGGGATCATTGTAGCGGTTCGTCTATAAGAGGTCTTGTATCGCTGAAATCAGCGGTATATCGGCGTCGGGCATCGGGTAATCGCGCAACTGCTGCGGGCGAACCCATTTTAACGCACCGCCTTCGATCGGTTGCGGCCTGCCCTGCCAGCGCCGACAAACAAACAGCATCATTAACAGGTGAAACGCTTGCCGATCATCGCTGGCCTCATAATGATGGCTGGCAAAGCTTAGCGGCGCGAGGCAGGATTCGGCAGTGTCGATGCCCAGCTCTTCGCGGAGTTCACGGATCAGTGCGGATTCAGGGGTTTCGCCGGCTTCGATTTTGCCGCCCGGAAATTCCCATAATCCAGCCATGGGTTTGCCCTCGGGGCGCTGTGCCAGCAATACGCGTCCATCAATATCGACCAGCGCTACCGCGCTTACTAACAGCATTGTCGGCCTAGCTTCGGTAATCGGCATTGATCGAGATATAGCCATGCGTCAGATCGCAGGTCCACACCCGTGCCGCGCCAAGACCATCGCCAACCGACACCGCAAGATCAATCATCTGATCCCTCATATGGGCGGCAATCGGCGCTTCGTTATATTCGGCAACGCGCATTCCATCACGCGCCACGCTATAGCCGCCAATATCAATGCTGATAGCATCCGACGGAATGCCAATCCCCAATTTGCCGATTGCCATGACAATTCGGCCCCAATTGGCATCCTCGCCAGCAATCGCAGTCTTGACCAGCGGCGAATTCGCAATCGCAAGCCCGATTTTACGGGCAGTAGCCTTGTCTTTGGCGCCGGTAATATCGATGGTGACAAGCTTGGTTGCGCCTTCGCCATCACGAACAATCTGGATCGCCAGATCGTTCATAACCGCGGCAAGTGCCTTGCGGAAATCTTTTAACGCCGGATCATCAGTATCGGCAATGCGCCGGTTGCCCGCCATGCCGCTTGCCATCAGGAAAACGCTGTCATTGGTTGAGGTGTCGCTATCAACGGTAATCGAATTAAAACTATCACCGTTTGCGCTGCGCAGGCACCGCGCCAGAACGTCCGATGGCAAGGCCGCGTCAGTGCCGATATAGCCAAGCATGGTCGCCATATTCGGCGCAATCATGCCCGATCCTTTGGCAATACCGCATATGGTGATGGCAACCCCGTCAATCATACAGCTCGCATGGGCGCCTTTGGCAAATGTGTCAGTCGTGCGGATGGCATTGGCAGCAACATGCCAACTGGCATTTGCGCCATCACTGTTCGCATCATGAACCAGTGCAGCAAAATGGGGCAGCATCGCCGCAGTGTCTAAAGGCTCGCCAATCACCCCGGTCGACGCCACCATGATGGTGTCAGCCGGGCAATCAAGATGCTTGGCAAGACCGCTGGTCATCTCTTTGACAGCCGTGTCGCCGCGACTGCCGGTAAAGGCGTTGGCATTGCCAGCATTGGTGATGATTGCAGTTGCCTGTCCAGTATCGGCAATGTTCCGACTCCAGATCACCGGCGCTGCCGCCGTATCGGACTGGGTAAACACCCCGGCAACAGTGCTGCCAGCGGCCAACGTAATTAGCAGCAAATCATCGCGGCCCTTATAGCGCATGCCGCTTGCTGCCGTCGCAAGTCCGATACCGGCAATTGAGGGTAGATCGGGAAAATGCTCAGGCGCTAGAGGAGATATGGTCATGGCGGGGGCTATTGATTGGCGTTGCCCGTGGCCAGAGCGTCTTTGCGAATGTCGTCAAAGCTCCGGATTTTAATATCCTGCTTTGCACGTAATTCCTCAAGAACACGGCCAAGGGCTTGGCTTGAAAGATTTTGCACGAGTTGATCACGCATTGCCTCAAGCGTCGGGGCCGGTGCAACATCCTTTTTATCAAGCTTGATGACGTGCCAGCCAAACTGCGTCTGCACCGGGGTTTTGCTAAAGCTGCCATCGGCCAGTGCAAAGGCGGCGTTTTCAAATGCTGGCACCATCTGGCCACGGCCAAATGTGCCGAGCGCCCCGCCATTCGGCCCGCTTGGGCCAGTTGACTTGCTTTTCGCCAATTCAGCAAAATCGGCACCACCCTCGAGTGAGGTGATGATGGCTTTGGCATCATCTTCGGTTTCAACAAGAATATGTGATGCGGTCACCTGCTCACGCGATGCGGTGTCAGCCACAAATTTCTGATAGGCATTTTCAATCGCGGCATCGGTAACTTCAGCCGCGACAGTTTCGCCAAGCCATGATTCGGCCAGCACACGGTCAGCGGCAATCCGCATCGCGCTGGCGACATCCTTCTTGGTGTCATGCTTTGCTGCGCGCGCGGCATTGGCGGCAATGCGGGCATCAATCATATCGGTGACCAGCTGATCAAAATAATTGGCCAATGGTGTTTGCCGGAATTCATCGGGCAAGCGTTCTGCCTGATGCATCACATCCTCAAGCCACAGCGTTTCACCATTGACTGTACCAACCGGAATACCGCCCTCATTCGCATGAACCGTCGTACCGATACCGGCACAAAGAACCGCACCTGTTAACAGGGTGATAAACCGACGGGCAAAAATACCATTGCGCATGCGTAAATCCTCTTTAAATGATGCTGACCCAAGGTAATCATAGCTGGGCCGCTGTACAATCGGGAAAAATCTAAAACCGGCGCAGCGGACTCTGGTGACTGATGCGCCCCATCTAGTGTTAACGAAGCTAGTACCCAAGAGCAAGCCCGCGCTTGAAAAATCGCCAAGATTACGCGCCGTTAAAGACGGGGGTTTGCAGCGTCGTGGCGGTTTTGCAGTGGTTGCGGTAAATGTGAAAAGAACGCTCAAACAATTGACAAAATTCGCGTCTATACCTATGTCCAATCAAGTGCTTGTTGCACCGCCTTCATATCTGCCGTCCGGCAGTGCGTTCGCCTAATGGCTGGGGAGTTATGATGTTTGGGTCTTTTGCAAAAAACCTGTTTGGCAGTTCGAATGATCGGGCGGTTAAGGCCATGCAGTCAGTGGTGCAGAACATCAATGCCCGTGAAGCCGATTTTACCGGCCTTGATGACGACGCGTTGCGTGCGATGGTTGCCGATATCCGGCAAAAGATTACCGATGGTGCCGACAAGGATGATCATCTTGTTGATGTATTTGCACTGGTTCGTGAAGCCGCCAAGCGCACCCTAGGTCAGCGCCATTTTGATGTGCAGATGATGGGCGGTATTGCGCTGCATCGTGGACAAATCGCCGAAATGAAAACTGGTGAGGGGAAAACCCTCGTTGCCACCTTGGCGGTGGTTCTAAACGCGCTTGATGGTCGCGGCGTTCATGTGGTTACGGTGAATGATTATCTGGCCTCGCGCGATGCCAATTGGATGCGTCAGGTCTATGAATTTCTTGGGCTGAGCGTTGGCTGTATTACTGGCGGGCTTGATGATGATCAACGCCGTGCCGCGTATCGCTGCGATGTTACTTATGGAACGAATAATGAATTCGGCTTTGATTACCTGCGCGATAATTTGAAATTCAGCCTCGATGATATGGTGCAGCGTGATTTCAACTTTGCGATTGTTGATGAGGTTGACTCGATCCTCGTTGACGAGGCGCGCACACCGCTGATCATCTCTGGCCCGGCCGAAACAAACTCAGAACATTACGTGGTTGCCAATCAAATCATCCCACAGCTGGTTGAAGAAGATTACGATCTCGATGAAAAGGGCAATAGTGTCTCGTTAAGTGAGGCCGGTATCGAGCATGCAGAAACCCTGCTTCGCGATCATGGTGTGATTGGCGAGGCAACGCTTTATGACATTGAAAATGTCGGGCTGTTGCACCACGTCAATCAGGCGCTGCGCGCCCACCGGCTTTTTGCTCGTGACACGCATTATATGCTGAAAGCCGGCGAGGTTGTCATTATTGACGAATTCACTGGCCGTGCGATGGAAGGCCGGCGGTTCTCTGATGGATTGCATCAGGCAATCGAGGCCAAGGAAGGCGTTGCCATTCAGGCGGAAAACCAGACATTAGCGTCGGTTACGTTCCAGAATTATTTCCGCATGTATGATAAATTGGCCGGAATGACTGGTACAGCAATGACCGAGGCTGGGGAATTTTCTGAGATTTACAGCCTTGAGGTCACGGCAATTCCAACCAACCGCGATATTGCGCGTATTGACCATGATGATGAGGTTTATCGCACCAGCGCCGAACGCGACGAGGCGGTGATTGCGTTAATTCTTGAATGCCGGTCACGCCAACAGCCGGTTCTTGTTGGCACGATCAGTATTGACAAGTCTGAGCGTCTGTCTGCCGAATTGAAAAAGCGTAAAATCGAGCATCAGGTTCTCAATGCACGGTTTCACGCTGAAGAGGCGAAAATCATTGCCGATGCGGGCGTGCCGGGGGCGGTTACAATCGCGACCAACATGGCTGGGCGCGGCACTGATATCCAGCTGGGGGGCAATCTTGATATGCGGCTGGCTGCGCTGGCTGAAACGGGCAAGACTGTCACCGACAAGCAAAGGGATAAGATTATTGCCGAAATTGAGGCGGCAAAGACCACTGCGCTGGCGGCTGGCGGGCTTTATGTGATTTGTACCGAACGTCATGAATCGCGCCGGATCGATAATCAGTTGCGCGGCCGGACTGGTCGTCAAGGTGACCCGGGCGCGTCGAAATTTTTCTTGTCTCTACAAGATGATCTGATGCGTATCTTCGGCTCGGAAAAGCTGGATAGTATGCTGGTCAAGCTGGGCCTTGAAGAAGGTGAAGCCATTATGCATCCCTGGATTAACAAGGCCGTCGAAAAGGCCCAATCCAAGGTTGAGGCCCGCAATTTTGAAATCCGCAAACAATTGCTGAAATATGACGATGTGATGAATGACCAGCGCCGGGTGATTTTTGACCAGCGCAAGGAAATTATGCGCGCCGATGATGTTCATGAAACCGTTGTTGATATGCGCCATGAAGCGGCAGCTCTGATTGTCGAGCGCGCCATCCCCGCTGGCTCCTACCATGATGCGTGGGATGCGGAAACGCTGGATGCTGATGCCCGCCGTGTTTTGGGTGTCGAGGCACCGATCGCTGAATGGTTTGCCGAGGACGGCATCGCTGAAACTGAGATCGAAGCGCGGTTGATTGATGCTGCCGACCGGCATATGGCGGAAAAGGCGGTTCGGCTTGGCCCTGATATCATGCGGATGGCGGAAAAGAACTTGCTGTTGCAGGTGCTTGATCAGCAGTGGAAAGAACACCTATTTACGCTTGATCAGCTGCGCCAAGGCATCACATTGCGTGCCTATGCGCAAAAGGACCCGCTAAATGAATATAAGCGTGAAGCCTTTATGATGTTTGAAAATATGCTGGCCACGATGCGTGAGACTACCAGTATGGTTCTCTCCCATGTCGAAATCCGCCAACCGGAAGATGCCGACAGCCGAGGCGCTGCGCCAGCTAATAATGCTGGCAATGCTGCAACAGCTGGCGGCAAGGTGTCGCGTAATGCGCCGTGCCCATGTGGATCGGGCAAGAAATTCAAACATTGTCATGGTGCCCTTTAAACAAGCTGGGGCGGTGAGAGCAAATAAATGATCAAATATCAATTGATCTGCGAGATGACCCATGAATTTGAAGGCTGGTTTCAAACCAGCACCGCGTTTGACGAGCAGAATAATGCCGGATTTGTTACCTGCCCGGTTTGCGATAGCGCTAAAATTCGTCGCGCGCTGATGACGCCTAATATTGCAAGCCCAAAACGCCGCCGCGACCCTGTCACAATTGAGGCGCCGCCCCAAATCAGTGCGGCCCCCAGCACGGCCCACGGTGCGGCCCCAAGTGCGGCAACATCAAGCCCGCAAAAACCGGTGCCGACATCGCCGCCAAAAGCCGCCATGACTGCGGCTGCGTTTGGCGAGGCAATGGCGCAATTGCGCCAGCTACAGCGCAAGATCAAGGCCGAATGCCGTGACGTTGGCACCGATTTTGCCGCCGAAGCCCGCAAAATTCATTATGGCGATAGTCCGGCCGAAAATATTTACGGCCAATCAACTGCCGAAGAGCGCGAGCAGCTTGCCGATGAGGGAATTGACGTTGTCGCGATGCCGTGGCTGCCGCCCGAACATTAAGCGGCGCGCGGTTCCGGTTTGATCGGTTTGTGCCAGCTTGATCGCTAGCGAAAGCCACCGCTGGCAGCATAATTCACCGCCAGTGATCCAACCGGCATAAAGCCGCCGCCCGGGCGCGGGGCAAAACCGGTCATATCATCAAGCAGAATACCGGCAGCAGCAAATTCGGCGCGTAATTCGGCTGGCTTTACAAATTTGCGCGGATCATGCGTGCCAGCCGGCACCAGCCGGACAATATATTCAAGGGCGATCTTGGCAAATAACAGGGCAGGAAGGCTGCGGTTGATCGTGGTGACAATAACAACGCCATCGGGGTTCAGCATCTCGGCAATCGCCGTGATAAAGAGCGGTCGATCGGCCACATGCTCGATCACTTCTGAGGCGTAAATCACATCAAATTTAGCGCCAGTCGCAGCGAGATCCTCAGCGGTAATGACACGATAATCAATATCCAGCTGCATGGTTTGGGCATGCGCCTTTGCGGCATGGATTGCGGGCGCCGTGACGTCGATGCCTGTAACGTTGGCGCCAAGCCGCGCCATCGGTTCGGCCAATAAGCCCCCGCCGCAGCCAATATCTAGAATGCGTAGCCTCGCCAATGACGGCCTTGTTGCTGATTGTTTGGAGGGCTGTCCGCCTGCGTTGATCGGGAAGAAGCGACCAATTGCCCGTAAAATATAATCCACCCGAATGGGCGTAAAAGCATGCAAAGGTGCCATCGGCCCCCGCTGATCCCACCATTGGTCGGATAGGGCGGCAAAATTATCAATCTCAGTTTGGTCTGCAGTTGTCATCATGGGCTTGCCCCGGCGGCTGGTAATCGCTATAGCTGCGTGAAATTATATTCATTGGAAACAGCATACAGCAAATGGCACGGATTGTTCAAAAATTTGGCGGCACTTCGGTGGCCGATCTTGATCGTATACGCAACGTTGCACAGCGGGTAAAAGCCGAAGTTGATGCCGGCCATGAGGTGGCGGTCGTTGTCTCGGCCATGGCGGGGACAACAAACCAGCTTGTTGCCTGGGCGTCTGATATTGGCCCGATGCATGATGCGCGCGAATATGATACGATTGTCGCGACGGGCGAGCAGGTTACCGTTGGTCTGCTGGCGATCGCGTTGCAGAATATTGGGGTTGATGCGCGGTCATGGCTTGGCTGGCAGGTGCCCATTCGCTCGGATAGCGTGCATGGCGCTGCACGCATTGACGAGATTGACGGCAGTGCGATCCGTCAGCGGATGAAACAGGGACAGGTTGCCGTCATTGCCGGATTTCAGGGCATTGGCCCGGATGGCCGGATCAGCACGCTTGGCCGCGGTGGCTCGGATACGTCAGCAGTGGCGATTGCCGCGGCGCTGGAGGCTGATCGCTGTGATATTTACACAGATGTTGACGGGGTTTACACAACCGACCCGCGAATCGCACCAAAAGCGCGTAAACTAGGCCGGATTACCTTTGAAGAAATGCTGGAAATGGCGTCGTCTGGCGCCAAGGTCTTGCAAACGAGATCAGTCGCGATGGCGATGCGCCATAATGTCAATCTGCAGGTGCGCTCAAGTTTCAATGATGCACCAGGTACTTTAGTCGTAAATGAGGATTCAGTCGTGGAACAAGAAACCATTAGCGGTATTGCCTACAGCCCAGATGAGGCCAAGATCACAATCGTTGGCCTGCCAGATCGGCCGGGTGTTGCGGCCGCTGTCTTTGGCGCGCTGGCCGATCATCATGTTAATGTCGATATGATCGTTCAAAGCGCATCAAGTGCAGTCAAAAAGACTGATATCAGCTTTTCTGTTGG
>Ga0181578_10000513_pt1 | contig 36220 bp, 33 predicted proteins | sample 071ome_21_FD_148659 | JGI IMG/M metagenome (GOLD analysis project Ga0181578, IMG submission 148659) | Coastal salt marsh microbial communities from the Groves Creek Marsh, Skidaway Island, Georgia - 071401CT metaG (spades assembly) | ecosystem: Environmental > Aquatic > Marine > Intertidal zone... | reverse complement strand
CGCCGGCCCGTGCACGGTGGAGACCCGCGAGCAGACGCTCGAAACGGCGCGCGTGGTGAAGGCTGCCGGCGCGGCGATGCTGCGCGGTGGCGCGTACAAGCCGCGCACCTCGCCCTACACCTTCCAGGGGCTCGGCACGCCGGCGCTCGAGATCCTCGCCGAGGCGAAGGCCGAGACCGGCCTTCCCATCGTGACCGAGCTCATGGACATCCGGCAGCTCGACGACATCCTCGAGGTGGCCGACGTCATCCAGCTGGGCGCCCGGAACATGCAGAACTTCGACCTCATGCGCGAGGTGGGCCGCACCGACAAGGCCGTGCTGCTGAAGCGCGGGCTGGCCAACACCATCGAGGAGTGGCTGCTCTCGGCGGAGTACATCGCCAAGGAGGGCAACGAGCGCATCATGCTGTGCGAGCGCGGCATCCGCACCTTCGAGACCGCAACGCGGTCGACGCTGGACCTCTCGGCGGTGCCGGTGGCCAAGCACATGTCGGCCCTGCCGGTGATCGTGGACCCGTCCCACGCCATGGGGCGTCGCGACTTCATCCTCCCCATGGCACGTGCTGCGGTGGCCGCCGGGGCGGACGGCCTGATCGTGGAGGTCCACCCGGCCCCTGAGCACGCGCTGTGCGATGGCCCACAGGCCCTTTACGCGGATCAGTTCGCCGCATGGGTCGCGGATGTCAAGCGCATCGTGGACGTGATGGGCCTGGTGATGGCGGGCGGCGAGCCCGTGGCCGCCGGGGTCTAGGTGGGCGCGGCCGGGCTGGGCGGCCCGGTCGCCCTTATCGGTGTCGGGCTGATCGGCGGCTCGCTGGGCCTTGCCCTGCGCGAGGCCGGGGTCGCGGACATCCGCGGCGTGGACCCCGCGGATGGCGCCGTGGAGGACGCCCTCGCCCGTGGGGCCATCACCCGGGCGTGCACCGACGTCGCGGATGCCGTCGCGGGCGCGCGCGTGGTGGTGGTGTGTGCCCCCGTCGGCGATATCCCCGAGGTCGTGCGCGCGGCCCTCCGTGCGGCCGATGATGAGGCGGTGGTCACCGATGTCGGCTCGGCCAAGAGCATGGTGCTTGCCGCTCTCACGCCCGCCGAGCGCGAGCGCTTCTGCGGCGGCCACCCCGTGGCGGGCGGCGAGCGATCGGGCGTGGCGAATGCACGGGCCGACCTGTTCACGGGTGCCACCTGGTTCCTCACCCCCACGGGCGAGACGCGACCGGAACTGCTGCGCCGCATCCACGGCATGGTGTCCTCGGTGGGGGCGATCCCTGTCGCGGTGGATGCCGGGGTGCACGACCACCTCATGGCGCTCGTGTCACACCTGCCGCACGTGATGGCATCGGCCCTCATGCGGCAGGCCGCGGGAACGGCTCCGCAGGGGCGCGAGGCGCTCCGGTCGGCGGGGCCGTCGTTCCGCGACCTCACGCGCGTCGCAGGGGCCAACCCGCGCCTGTGGGCGGACATCCTCCTCGGCAACCGTGACGCGGTGCTCGCCGAGACGCGGCGGCACCGCGCGGAGCTGGCCGATGTCGAGGCCGCGCTCGAGCGCGGGGATCGCGCGTGGCTGGAGGAGTTCTTCGGCACCGCCGCCACGGCGCGTGAGCGCCTTGTCGCGCAGGAAGAGGTCACGGGTGGGGAGGTCGTACGCGTGATGGTGGAGGTGCCCAACCGACCCGGTGTGCTGAGCGAGATCGCCACGGCGCTGGGGCACGCCCACATCAACATCGAGGACCTGCACCTGAGCCCGGCGCGCCCCGATGAGCCCTTCGGGCGCCTGGAGGTGGACGTGGCCGGCGAGGGCGCCGCCGCCCGCGCGATCGAGCTCATCGCCGCCCGGGGCTTCCGCGCCACCGCAGCCGGGTGACCGCGGGCCCCGTCGGCCCTAACCTTGGGGTTGAGATCGACGGGGGAGGGGCGATGGGCATCTTCGGGATGGGAAATCCGGTCATGGTCACCGAGCAGGACGCCCTGCCCGGGCGCACCGAGACCATTCGCGTGCCGGCGGCCCACGAGGTGCTCGGCACCGCGTTGCTGCCGCCCTTTCCCGAGGGGCTCGAGCAGATCGTGGTCGGGATGGGGTGCTTCTGGGGCGCCGAGCGCATGTTCTGGACCCAGCCGGGCGTATGGACCACCGCCGTGGGCTACGCCGGCGGGTTCACGCGCAACCCGCTGTACGAGGAGGTCTGCACGGGCCGCACCGGGCACACCGAAGTGGTGCTCGCGGTGTTCGACCCCGCGGTGACCTCCTACGGCGAGATGCTGCGGGTGTTCTGGGAGGGGCACGATCCCACCCAGGGCTTCCGGCAGGGCAACGACGTGGGCACCCAGTACCGGTCTGCCATCTTCTGGGCGGACGACCGCCAGCGACGGTTGGCCGAGGAATCCGCGGGCATGTTCCAGCAGGCGCTCGACGTGGCAGGGGCGGGGCGCATCACCACCGAGATTGCCGAGGCGGGCCCGTTCTTCTACGCCGAGGGGTACCACCAGCAGTACCTGGCCAAGAACCCCAACGGCTACTGCGGGCTGGGTGGCACCGGGGTCTCCTGCCCGGCCGGGATCGCCCGGCTCGCCTAGCGGTGGACGGCCTGGCGCCGCCGCGGCCGCTTCGTGCGGCCGACTTCGACGCCGCGCGCGCCGTTGCCGATGGGTGGTTCGGTCATCCGGTGGGCCTCACGCTGCACCGGCTGTTCTTCGACCAACTGGGGCCGCATGGCGTGTGGATCGCGCGCGATGACGGCGCGCCGGCCGGCTTCCTGCTGGGCATGCCCAGCGCGGCGGAGCCCGACCTCGCCTACGTTCACCTGCATGCGGTGGACCCCGCGCTGCGCGGCCGCGGTGTGGGCGCTGCCCTCTACCGCCACTTCGGGGCACGGGCCATGGAGCGGGGCTGCTCCCGTATCCGCGCGCTCGCCGCGCCCGGGCGGGAGGGGTCGATCGCGTTCCATCGCGCGCTGGGATTCGACGGTCCACTGATCACCGGCTACCTCGGCCCGGGCCAGGACCGCATCGTCTTCGAGCGCGCGCTGCCCATTCCATGACCGCCCTCCCGCCGCCCCGCGGTGACGCGACGTCATGGGTGGACACGCACCTGCGCGGCCTGTTCGACGGCCCTGCCCGCGCCTCGGGACGGTTCCGCGGGGGGCAGTCGGCGGCGGATGCGGCACTCAGCACCTTCGACGTCGCCGGGTACGCCGCCCGGCGCAGCCGGGTGTGGCCCCCGGGTGCGCGCGGTGCGTCGGGCCTCTCGCCCTGGATACGCCATGGCCTCATCACGCTGCCCCGGGCCTGGGCGCACGTGGCGGGCGGACCCGCGCGGGACGTCGGGCGATTCCGCGACGAGCTGCTGTGGCAGGAGTACGCACGGCACCTGTACGCCCGCCTGGGGCCCGCCGTGGGCCGGGACCTGCGCGCGCGCCGGGCGGTGCATCCCGGGTCCTCTCCGGCCCAGGCATGGGATCGCTCGATGGCCTGCGTGGACATGGTCCTCGGTGAGCTCGAGGCCGATGGCTGGATGGTCAACCAGGCACGCATGTGGATGGCATCGCAGTGGGCGGTGCGCCATGGCCTCGACTGGCGGCAGGGCGAGCGGGAGATGCGGCGACAACTGCTGGACGGCTCGCGGGCCGCGAACGTGCTCGGGTGGCAGTGGGTCGCGGGCACCGCCACGGGCCGGACTTACGGCTTCTCCCGCCAGCAGGTGGAACGGCGTGCCCCCGGCACGTGCGCGGGCTGCGCCCACCGTGATGCCTGCCCCATCAGCGCCTGGCCCGCCGGTGATGACCCCGTGCGCATCGACCCCGACCCCCGGCTGCGCGCCGCGGTGGACCCCGGTGCCGTCGGCGGGCCGGTGCGCCCCGAGCGCCTCGGCGACCCCGACGTGGTGTGGATCACCGCCGAGTCCCTGGGTGACGACGACCCGGCCCTTGCCGCCAACCCCGATGTGCCGACCGCATTCGTGTTCGATGAGGGCTATCTGCGGCGGTTCCGCCCGTCGGCGGCCCGCCTGGTGTTCATCGCCGAATGCCTTGCCGACCTGGCCACGCGCCGTGAGGTCGAGGTGCACCGCGGGGACCCCATCACGGTGCTCACCGGCCGCCGGGTGGCGGCCACGTTCACGCCCGTGCCCGGCTGGCGGCGTCGGGCGCGCGCCATCGCGCCGGTGGACGTGCACCCCTGGCCGTGGCTGCGGCGTCCGGGATCCGGCAGCGTGGCATCGTTCAGCGCGTGGCGGGGCGGGGCCGGGACGTCGCGGCGAGGAACGCGCCGATCTCGCGGCTGAGGCTGCCCCCGCGCCATGCCAGGGGGCTCGCGCCGTCGTCCTCCACCACGAACCGGGCATCCGGGATCATCTCCGCCCAGCACTCGGCGATCCACAGCGGGTGTTCGGGGTCGAGTCGGTCGCGGCTGCCCACCACGAGCGCCGGGCACCGGATTCCGCGCAGCGCCTCCTCGCCGGGGAATGCCGCGCCCGCGGGGGTGGTGCGGAGGGCGTCGGCCACCGCGGCCGGGTGCGCGTGCCGCGACATGCGCTGGCGCATCACCGTGCGGATGAGGTCGAGGCTCTTCGGCGGTACCCCGGGGTCGCCATAGGCCTGCACGAACCCCTCAGCGCCGCCCTCCGCCAGCCCGGTTGCCAGGCGATCCCAGCGGGCGGGGTCGCGGGTGGGGGTGCCGAGGTGCGCGGGGGTGATCGCCACCAGCGCCTGCACCCGGTCGGGATGGTCCAGTGCCACGGCGGCGGCCACCGCCGAGCCCATGGACATCCCCACCAGCGCGGCACGCGCGACACCGCGTGCGTCGAGCACGCGCAGGGCGTCCGCGGCCAGCTGGTCATACCGGTAGTCGCCGGGCGAGGAGGCGGGGGAGGAGTCGCCATGCCCGCGCGAGTCGTAGGCGATCACCCGATATCCCTCGCGCTCCAGCGCCGTGGATCCATGCAGCACGTAGCGGCGGGTGGCAGACAGCCCGTGCAGCAGGAGCACCGCCGGCCCCGTGCCGGTGTCCTCCCCGTGCAGGGTCACGCCGTCACCGTCCACGGCGAACGTGGTCATGCGGCGTCGCCGAGCAATGCGAACAGGCTCTCCGAGTGGCGCTCCACGAACGCGGGGCCCACGCCGGCAATGCCGAGCAGCGAGGCCTCGTCCCGCGGGCGCTCAAGGGCGATGGTCCGGAGCGCGCGGTCGGCGCACACGGTGTATGCGGGCTTGCCGTCGGCGCGGTCGCGCCGCCATGCGCGAAGCCGCTCGAACATGTCGGCATCCGCGCCGTCCAGCGCGATCTCCGCGACCGCGGGGGGAGATGGTGCGGTGCGGGTGGCACTCGGCGCCGGACGGGCATCGGGCGGCAGGGGGTCGCACACGTCGCAGCACCGGCCCTCCGGCCGGCCCGCGCCGGGATCGCCGAAGTGATCGAGGATCGCCTGCCGCCGGCAGCCCTCCGATTCCACGTACCCGGTGATGGCCCGGTAGGCGGTCCACGCGCGGTCGCGCGCGATGCGGGGGTCACCCCCGTCCGCGCCGCCCTGGTTGGCGAACCGGATCAGGCGCCCCAGGTCGGCCCGCATGGCCAGCAGCACGGCGCGCGCCGGTGCGCCATCGCGCCCCGCGCGCCCGGCCTCCTGGTAGTAGCCCTCCAGGGAGGTGGGGATGGACCAGTGCCACACGCCGCGCACATCGGCGCGGTCGATGCCCATGCCGAAGGCGTTGGTGGCGGCGATCACATCGGCATCGCCCGACATGAAGGCCTCCTGCGCGCGGATGCGCTCGGCGTCCGCCATCCCCGCGTGGTACCCCACGGCGCGGAAGCCGCGGGCCGCGAGGCCCTCGGCCACCTCCTCCGTGGCCGCGCGCGTCCCGCAGTACACGATGGCAGGCGTGCCGTCCCCGGCCCCGAGGCCCGCCTCGAGGGCGGCCCACTTGCGCGCCACGGCTCCCCGGCCATCCAGGCGGATGACATCAAGCGACAGGTTGGGCCGGTCGAATCCGGTGCGGACGGTGACGGGATCGACCAGTCCCAGTTGCCGGATGATCTCCTCCGACACCCGGGGTGTCGCGGTGGCCGTCAGCGCCATGATGGCCCGTGGGGCCAGCAGGTCGCGCAGGCGCCCCAGCTGCAGGTACTCCGGCCGGAAGTCGTGCCCCCACTGCGACACGCAGTGCGCCTCGTCGATGGCCAGGAGGTCCACGGGGTTGGCCTGGAGGGCCCGCGCGAACGCCTCATGGGCGAATCGCTCCGGCGCGCACAGCACCAGCCGCACATCGCCCGCGGCAATCCGGGCGATGGCATCCCGGTTGGCTGCGGGCGACTGCAGGCTCGTCACCATGGAAACGGGCAGTCCCGCCGCCGCGAGCCGGTCGTGCTGGTCCTGGATGAGCGCGATGAGCGGGCTCACGACCACCGTCAGTCCCCCGGACGCGAATGCGGGCGCCTGGAAGCACAGGGACTTGCCCGACCCGGTGGGCATGACCACCAGGCTGTCGGCACCCGCCAGCGCGGCGAGTATGGGTCGGTCCTGGCCCGGGCGGAGGGCCTGTGCGCCCAGGTCGCCCAGCACCCCGCGCAGGGGGCGCGGCTGCGCCGCGCGGGGCGTCACCGCGTCGTCCAGTGCGTCCCGGCGCGCGCGGAGCGGGGCCGCGATGCGGCCGAGGTCGGCGCGCGCCACCCCCTGCAGGTCACGCCAGTCATCCCGCAGTCCGGCGAGCAGCCGGTCGGCCAGTGCGGCATCGTCCGTGCCCAGATGCCCGGTCGCCTCGGCCCGCGCGAGCACGAGGGCCAGGTCGGCCACGGCGTCCACAGGCAGGTCTGGCATCACGGTCACGGGCGGCCGAGGGTAGCGCCCCCGCCGGACCCCTAGGATTGCCCCCCGATGACCACCGTCACCTTCCGTCCGGCCGACGCCGTCGCGGGCACCGTCGCCGTGCCGCCCGACAAGTCGATCACCCACCGCGCCATCCTGCTGGCGGCCATCTCGGACCGCCGCGTGGTCATCGACAACCCCCTGCAGTCCGATGACACCGGCGCCACGCTCGGTGCCGTACGCGCACTGGGTGCCGGCGTGGAGGGCGGGATCGGCGATGGCCGGGTGGTCGTGACCGGACGGGGCGTGCGCGGCCTGGTGCCGCCCCCCGTGATCGATTGCATGAACGCGGGCACGCTCATGCGCCTGGTCGCCGGGATCCTCGTGGGGCAACGCCCCGGCGAGGTCACGGTGCTGGACGGTGATGACTCGTTGCGCCGCCGCCCGATGCGGCGCATCGCCGACCCACTCGTGGCGATGGGCGCGGCGGTCACCCCCACCGGGGAGGGCACCCCGCCGGTCGCCGTGCGGCCCGGGCTGCCGCTGCACGGCATGGTGCACGACCTGCCGGTTGCCAGCGCGCAGGTGAAGAGCTGCGTGCTGCTCGCGGGCCTGAACGCCGAGGGGGAGACCTGGGTGCGCGAGCCGGTGGCATCCCGCGATCACACCGAGCGGATGCTGCGTGCCGCAGGCGTGGACGTGATGGAGCGCGACGGCATGGTCGGCATCGCAGGGCCGATCGCCGGGCTCGCGCTGCCCGACGTCACGGTGCCCGGCGACTTCTCCTCTGCCGCGTTCGCCATCGTCGCGGGCGTGCTGCGGGGTGATCCGGCCGTGAAGGTGACCGGCGTCAACCTGAACCCCGGCCGCACCGGTCTGCTCGCCGTGCTGGCGCGGATGGGCGCCGATGTGGTGGTGCAGCCCGGCCCCGACGTGGCGGGGGAGCCCTCCGGCGATGTCGTGGCCCGGCGCGGCGGCATCCTGCAGGCCACCGAGGTCACCGGTGATGAGGTGCCCTCCATGGTCGATGAGCTTCCCCTGGTGGGGCTGCTCGGGGCGCTGGCAGCCGGCACGACCGTGGTGCGGGGAGCGGGGGAACTGCGCGTGAAGGAGAGCGACCGCATCCGCACCGTGGTGGAGATGCTCCGCGCGGTCGGTGCGGACGCCGAGGAGCGCGACGATGGCTTCGTGGTGCGGGGGCAGATGTCGCTTCCGGGTGGCGAGGTGCGCTCGCATGGCGACCACCGGCTGGCCATGCTCGGTGCGCTCGCGGGTCTCGCCAGCCAGTCGGGCGTGACCGTGCACGGGATGGAGGCCGCCGCGGTCTCGTACCCGTCGTTCACCGATGACATGCGTCGGCTCGGCGCGGTGACGGCGTGATCGTGGCCATCGATGGCCCGGCCGGTGCCGGCAAGAGCACCGTGGCGCGGGCGGTGGCCGATGCGCTCGGCATCGGCTACCTCGACACGGGCGCGATGTACCGCGCGCTCACGCTCATGGCCCTGCGCGATGGCGTGGCGGTCTCCGACGGCCCGGCGCTCGCGGGCCTTGCGCAGCGCCACCCCGTTGAGCTCGCCAACGGCCCGGGCGGGGTGCGGGTGCACGTGCGCGGCGACGATGTCACCGTGGCCATCCGAGAGGCGGACGTCACGGGGGCGGTGTCCGCGGTCGCCGCGCATCCGGATGTGCGCCACGAGATGGTCGCTCGCCAGCGCGAGATCATGCGGCATGGCGACTGGGTGTGCGATGGTCGGGATATCGGCAGCGTGGTGTTCCCGCAGGCCGAGGTGAAGGTGTTCCTGACGGCATCGGTGGACGAGCGCGCACGGCGGCGCCATGCCGAACTGGTGGCCCGGGGCGAGCGCGTGGACCTCCGCGAGATCCGGGACGACGTGGAGCGCCGTGATCTGGCCGATTCATCGCGCGCCGCGAGCCCGCTGGTGGTCGCCGAGGGCGCCGAGGTGGTCGATACCACGGGCATGTCCATCGGCGAGGTCGTCGATCGCATCGCGGGCCTCGCCCGCGGGGTGGCCCGGTGAGCGACGCCCCCTACGACCGGCTGGCCGCGCCCGAGTCGGCCGACGACGTGCGCATCACCTCCTGGTGGTGGTGGATCGGCCGCAACCTGCTGTCGCTGTACTTCCGATCGTGGTACCGCGCCCGGAAGGTGCGGGGCAAGGACAACATCCCCCGGCGCGGCGCCGTGCTCATCGTGGCCAACCACATGACCAACAACGACCCCTTCCTCGTCGGATGGTCGGCCATCCCGCGCCGCGCGTACTACATGGCCAAGTCCGAGCTGTTCGAGAACCGCATCGAGAAGGTTGCCATCGGCACGCTCGGCGCCTTCCCCATCAAGCGGGGGCGCGCCGATCGGACGGCAATGCGCATCGCCAAGGGCCTGCTGGCCCGCGGCGAGTGCGTGGTCATCTTCCCCGAGGGCACCCGGTCGCGCGACCAGCGGTTGCGCAGGCCGTATCCGGGCGCCGCCACGCTCGGGCTGCCGGATCACGTCACGGTCGTCCCCGCCGCCGTGTGGGGAATCCAGGAGAAGCACGGCCCGTCACGGGTCATCTTCGGGCCGCCGGTGTCGAAGGAGGGGCTCGACGGGCCGCGGAGCGCGCAGGCCGGAGAGCTCGCGCTGCGCATGATGGCGGCGATCGCGGCCCTGCTGCCGGAGATCGGCGGGCCGACGCAGGAGCCGCCGACCACCCTGGCCTCGATGGAGGACGAATGAGCCGCGACGACGCGGGCGGCGCGCCGGGCGGCCGCCCCAAGGCATCGCGCCCGGGCATGCCCGATCGCCCCCGGGGCCGCGAGCGCCACGCCGCGCGCGGCAGCACCGTTGCGCAGGGGCAGCCGGTCGTCGCCGTGGTGGGCTATCCGAACGTGGGCAAGTCCACGCTGTTCAACCGCCTCACGGGCCGCCGCGAGGCCGTGGTGGACTCCCGTCCCGGCGCCACCCGCGACCGCCGGCAGGGCGGGGCCGAGTGGAACGGCCGGCAGTTCCAGATCCTCGATACCGGCGGCATCGATGAGGCCGATGAGTCCACGATGGCCCGCGACATCGCGCAGCAGGCCATCCGGGCGATCGACGAGTCGGATCTCATCCTGTTCGTGGTGGACGCCATGGTGGGCGCCACCCCGGGCGATCTGGAGGTGGCCGAGCGCCTGCGCCGGGCGCACCGCCCTGTGATCGTGGTGGCCAACAAGTGCGACAACGACGAGGCCGAGCTCCGCGCACAGGACCTGTGGGGCCTGGGCCTGGGCGATGTCGTCACCGTGTCGGCCCTGCACGGGCGCAACATCGGCGACTTCCTCGACCTGCTGGTGGAGCAACTGCCGGAGGTCGAGGCCGTTGACGAGGGCCTGGACCGCCTGCCGGCGTTCTGCATCATGGGACGGCCCAACGTCGGCAAGAGCTCGATCCTCAACGCGCTCCTGGGCGAGGAGCGCATGATCGTCCAGGACATGCCCGGCACCACGCGCGATCCGGTGGACACCATCATCGAGTGGGATGGCCGCGAGATCGTGCTCATCGACACCGCGGGCCTCAGGCGGCGCGGCCGGATGCGCGAGCGCGTGGAGGTGTACAGCCAGCAGCGTGCCCTGGAGGCCGCCGAGCGCTCGGACGTGGCGATCGTGGTGGCCGACGCCACCGAGGGGATCACGGAGGCTGACCTGGCGGCATGCGACCTTGCGGCGCAGAACCACTGTGCCACCCTGCTGGCCCTGAACAAGTGGGACCTGGCGCAGCCCGACCTGGCCGACCTCGCGGGCCGCGTGCGGCGCAAGAGCCGCCAGCACCCGCCCATCGTGGCGTGCTCGGCGGAGACAGGGGAGGGCCTCGATCGCCTCATCCCTGCGGCGCTGCGCCTCTACGAGAAGAGCCACACCCGGTTGTCCACCCGCGACCTCAACACCACGCTGCGCGACCTCGCCGACGAGCGGCCGGGCCCGCGCAAGGGCAAGCGCCGGCTGTCGATGCGGTTCCTGGTGCAGACCGGGGTGGGGCCGCCGGTGTTCCGCCTGGAGGTCAACGATCGCTCGCTCATGACCCGCGACTACGGCTTCTGGCTGGAGAACCGCATTCGTGACCGGTTCGACCTGGCGGGAGTGCCCGTGGACATCGAGGTGAGGAGCCGCAGGTGAGCGACGTGGTCGTGATCGGTGCGGGGGCGTGGGGGTGCACGTTCGCCCGGGTCGCGGCCCTCGCGGGCGCGCGCGTGTCGCTTGCCTGCCGCACGGCCGAGCAGGCCGCGGTGCTGCGCGGCACCCGTCATGACCGCATCCACCTGGGCGACGTCGCCCTGCCCGACGAGGTCGTGGTGACGCACGTCGATGACCCGGCCGCGCTGGATGCGGCGTCGATCGTGGTCGCGGCCATCCCCAGCCGGGCGGTGGCGCAGGTCGCGGCGGCCCTCGCCCCGCGCCTGCCCGCGGGTGCGGGCGTCCTGTCGCTCACCAAGGGCCTCGAGCCCGGCACGGGGCGCGTGCTCTCCGAGGCCTGGGCCGGTGCGCTGCCACCCGGGACGCCATTTGCAGTGCTGTCGGGGCCGAACCATGCCGAGGAGATTGCGGTGGGCCAGCCGGCGGCCGCGGTGGTGAGCGGGCACCCCGGCCTCGCGGCACGGGTGCAGGAGGCCGTATCGGGACCGGTGTTCCGCATCTACGTGAACGACGACCTGGTGGGCGTCGAGTTGTGCGGCGCCGCCAAGAACGTCATCGCCCTCGCGGCCGGCATGTCGGATGGCCTGGGCTTCGGCGACAACGCAAAGGCCGCCCTCATCACCCGTGGCCTGGCGGAGATGAGCCGCCTGGGCGCCTCCGCGGGCGCGCGGGACTCCACGTTCCGCGGCCTCGCCGGGATGGGCGACCTGATCGCCACCTGCACCAGCCGCCACAGCCGCAACAGGCGCGCCGGGGAGATGATCGCGCGCGGGCTGCCGGCCGATGCGGTCGAGCGCGACATCGGCCAGGTCGTGGAGGGGCTTGCCACCGTGCGCGCCCTCCTCGTGCGCGCCTCGGCCGCAGGGGTGGAGCTTCCGATATCCGAGCAGGTGGCCGCCGCGGCCTTCGAGGGCCGCTCACCCGAGGAGTGCCTGCGGTCGCTCATGAGCCGCGCGCCCGCCACCGAGGCGTGACCCGCCCGTTCGCGGTCTGAACCGACCCTTTACCGGGACGTTGCAGGTGCGGCACCAACCCGTTCTACCGTTCGCGTCGTCAATCCCGATGGAGGTCCCCGGCTGATGAGCACGTCCACCCCGTCGCGGCGCATGCGGCGCCATGTCATCCCCGTCGTCGCCCTCGCGGCGGCCGGCGCCGTCGGCGGCGCCGTCGCGCTCACCGGGTGCGGCAGCAGCGCGTCCGCGGGCTCGGCGCCGGCATCCATCGCCGGATACATCCCGTCGGACAGCCCGCTGTACGTGCAGGTGTCCACCGACACCACCGGGCCGCAGTGGAAGAACCTCGAGCGCCTCGGCGCACTGTTCCCCGGCTACGGCGAGATGCGCGCCGACCTCGACACGGCCCTCGCCCGCGAGGGCGTGGACTGGGAGAAGGACCTGCAGCCCCTCCTGGGCGATGCCGCCGCCCTCGCCGCCACGGAGATGCCGGAGGCCGCCACGGCGCTGCAGGGCGCCCTCGCCGACCCCGCCGCCGCCGCCGGGCGCGCGGCCGCCACTGCCGCAGATCAGCCGATGCTCGCGGTGCTGCAGATCGCCCAGGGCAAGTCGGCGGATGTCAAGGCGCTCATCGCGAAGAAGGGGGGCCTCACGGAGACCGGCAGCCGCGACGGGGCCACGCTCTATGCGGATGCCACGGCCGGCACGTACGCCGCGATCACCGATGAGTCGCTCGTGATCGGGTCCACCGAGGCAGTGGTCAACGATGCCCTCGACGCGCACGCGCGCGGCGGCGATGCCGTCCTGTCGGGCGTGTTCCGGTTCAACGACGCCTTGGCCCTGCTGCCCGACGACGTCTTCGCGATGGCGTACGTGAACCTGGACGTCGCGGGCGAGGCCGCCAAGGAGGTCCTGCCGCAGGCCGAGATGCTGGCCGGCGAGCAGGTGAAGGGCGCTGCCGCGATGTCCGTGACCGCCGAGGAGGACGGGCTCCGCATGAAGGCCGTGCTCGTGGACGCGCCGTCCACCGCGCAGCAGGCGCCGTACGCGCCCACGCTGACAGCCCAGGCGCCCGCCGGGTCGGTGGCCTACCTGGGCTTCAACAAGCTCGCGGATACCGTGCAGACCGCGCTGTCGGCCGCAACGGAGACGGGCTCGGATGAGACGCGGAAGCAGATCGACGCCCTCACCGGACAGCTCCCGCTGCTCTTGGGCGTGAACGCCGACGACCTGCGGAACCTCACCGGTGGCGAGCACGCCGTGGTGGTGACCGGGTCGGGCAAGGAGCCGGGCGCGACCCTGGCGCTCACCGTGGCCGACGGGCCGCGGGCATCGAAGAGCCTCACCGCGTTGTCGCGGACGCTCCCCGCCCTGGGTCGCCAGTTCGGCTCGGACGACCTGAAGGTCGGCAAGGCCACCGTGTTCTCCGAGGGCGCCGTGAAGGGGCAGGTGATCCCGATGGGCGACGGCAGGTCCGTGGCCTGGGGCGTCCGGGGCTCCCTGGCGGGCATCGGGAACGGCGCCGCGCCGGTGGCGAACGTGCTGGCGCCGCGTGCGAAGGCCGATTCCCTCGCCGGGACGCCGGGCTTCACCGCCGCAACGGCCGGGATGCCCGAGCAGGTGACCGGCCTGGCCTACGTGGACATGCGCAAGGCGGTGCCGATCCTCGCGGCGAACGGCGCCTTCGAGGGCACGGACGGCGCCCGGAAGCGCGCCAACCTGGCCCCCATCACGCAGGTGGCCGCCTGGGCTACTGCGGGCGACACCCCCACGGTCGAGGTGGTCGTGGGCATGGCGAAGTAGCCCGCGCACCCCGCGGGACCGCGTGCGTAAGGGCGCCCCGTCCGCGGGGCGCCCTTTTCGCGTGGCGAGGCGCCGTTGGTAGGGTGCCCCGCTGGATCCAACGGCAAGGAGCCGCATGAGCGAGTACCTGTTCACCTCGGAGTCCGTCACCGAGGGCCACCCGGACAAGATCGCCGACCAGATCTCGGATGGCATCCTCGACGCGATGCTGGCGCAGGACCCTGCGTCCCGGGTCGCGTGCGAGACCCTCATCACGACCGGCCAGGTGATGGTCGCGGGTGAGGTGACCACGGCCGCCCAGGTGGACATCCCCACCGTGGTGCGCGACACCGTCGCCCACATCGGCTACGTGAACTCGAAGGACGGCTTCGACGCGCACTCGTGCGGCGTGTCCGTGGCGCTCGACAAGCAGAGCCCCGACATCGCGCAGGGCGTGGACAGCGCCTTCGAGAAGCGCGCGCACGGCGAGGAGGATCGCTACGACGAGCAGGGCGCCGGCGATCAGGGGCTGATGTTCGGGTTCGCATGCGACGAGACCTCGGTGCTCATGCCGCTGCCCATCGTGCTCTCGCACCGCATCGCCGAGCGCCTGGCCGCCATGCGGCGCACGACCATGCCCTTCCTGCTGCCCGACGGCAAGTCGCAGGTGAGCGTGCGCTACGACGGCATCACGCCGGTGGGCGTGGACGCCGTGGTGGTGTCCAGCCAGCACGTCGAGGATGTCTCGCAGGAACTGCTGCACGAGGAGATCACGCGCGAGGTCATCAAGCCCGTGCTCGAGGACTTCGGGGTGTGGCACGACGGCATCACCTTCTACATCAACCCCACGGGCAAGTTCGTGGTGGGTGGCCCCATGGGTGACTGCGGCCTGACCGGCCGCAAGATCATCGTCGACACCTATGGCGGCATGGCCCGCCACGGCGGCGGCGCCTTCTCGGGCAAGGACCCGTCCAAGGTGGACCGCTCGGCCGCGTACGCGGCCCGCTGGGTGGCGAAGAACGTGGTCGCCGCCGGATTCGCCACGCGCGCGGAGGTGCAGGTGGCGTACGCCATCGGCGTCGCGCGCCCGGTGTCGGTGAACGTGCAGACCTTCGGCACGGCCACCCGGTCCGAGGACGAGATCCTCAAGTGGATCAACGAGAAGTTCGACCTGCGTCCCGGCGCCATCATCGAGCACCTCGACCTGCGCAGGCCCATCTACCAGCGCACGGCTGCGTACGGCCACTTCGGCCGCACCGAGCCGGAGTTCACCTGGGAGAACACGGCCATCGGGGACGAGCAGGCTGGCTGACCCGGCGAACGGGGGGGCGGCCGCGCAGGTCGTCCCCCTGGTCGCCGCCCGCGCCCTTGACCGGGCGCTCGACTACTCCGTGCCCGCGTCCCTCGGGGGCGCGGCGTTAACCGGCGCCCTCGTGGCCGTGCGCCTCGGCCCGCGTGCCGTGCTCGGCGTGGTCGTGGGACGCGACGCGCCCACGCACTCCGGGCCCCTGGCGCCCATCGCGGGCGTGGTGGACGCCCCCGCGGTATCGGCGGACCTGCTCGCACTGGCCCGCTGGGTGGCGGCGCGCACGCTGGCACCGCTCGGGGCCTGCCTGAAGCTGGTGCTCCCCCCGGGCGCGGAGGGCGCCCTGCGACGCGGCCCGGATGGTTCCTGGCGCCTCGGGGCACCCACCGGCCGCGGGCGCGAGCGCCTCGTGGCGCGCATGGGCGACCCGGATGCGGCGGCCGCCGCCGCGGGGCGCCGCGCGGCGGTGCTCGCGGAGCTCGGTGCGGCGGGCGGCACGCTTCCGGCTGCGGAGCTGGTGCGTCTCGCGGGAACCACCATGCCCACCCTGCGGCGCATGGCGGAGGAGGGGCTGATCCACCTGCGCCGCGAGCGCCCGGATGCGAGCGGCCTCGACTGGTTCGGCCCCGCCCCGCCGCCGGATGCGCCGCCCCACCTCACCGATGAGCAGCGGCATGCGGTCGAGAGGATCGCGCGCGCCGTGCGGTCCCCCGAACCGGAGGCCCTGCTGCTGCACGGCGTGACCGGGTCGGGCAAGACCGAGGTGTACCTGCGCGCGATCGACGAGGCGCGTTCCCAGGGCAGGGGAACGCTGGTGCTCGTGCCGGAGATCGCCCTGACTCCCCAGTTGCTGGGGCGACTGCGCGCACGGCTGGGGGAGCGTGTCGCGGTGTGGCATTCGGCCCTGGCCCCGGCCGAGCGGGCGGCGGAGTACCAGCGCATCGCCACGGGCGACGCCGACGTGGTGCTGGGCGCGCGAAGCGCCGTCTTCGCGCCCATCCAGGCCCTCGGGCTCGTGATCGTGGACGAGGAGCACGACTCGTCGTACAAGCAGGACTCCACGCCGCGGTACGACGCCCGGCAGGTGGCGTACCGGCGGGCGCTCGACACCGGTGCGGCCATCGTGTTCGGCAGCGCGACCCCGCGTCCCGAGGCATGGCACGCCCTGGAGCGCATCACCCTCGGTCGGCGGGCTGATGGCGCCGAGTTGCCGCCCGTGCAGGTGGTGGACATGCGCACGCAGCCGCCCGGCCCCGTGTCCCGGCCGCTCGCCGCCGCGCTGCAGGAGGCGGGCGAGCGCGGGGAGAAGGCGATCATCCTGCTGAACCGCCGCGGCTTCTCGCGCACCACGCTGTGCCGCTCGTGCGGGTGGATCGCCCGGTGTCCCGACTGCGACGTGCCGATGGTGCTCCACCGCGATGAGGGTCCCGAGCGGCTCACGTGCCACCACTGCGGGTTGGAGCGCACGCCGCCCGCGGCATGCCCGTCGTGCCGCTCGGTTGACCTGGGCCGGCAGGGGTCGGGCACCCAGGCACTGGAGCAGGCGCTGGCGGCAATCGTGCCCGACACCCGGCTGGTGCGGTTGGATGCCGACACGGCTGCGCGACGCGGGGGCGTGGTGGGGCTGCTTGAGGAGTTCTCGCGGCCGGGGGCGGCCATCCTGCTGGGCACGCAGATGGTCGCCAAGGGACACGACCTGCCCGAGGTGACGGTGGCAGGCATCCTCGATGCGGATGCCGCCCTGCAGCGCCCGGACTTCCGGGCCGAGGAGCGGGCGTTCTCGCTCATCGTGCAGTTGGCCGGCCGTGCAGGGCGACGGCGCGGCGAGCCCGCCCGCGTGGTGGTGCAGGCATGGGAGCCGGCCGCGCGCGCCGTGCAGCTGGGCGCAGCGCATGCGGTAGAGGAGTTCCTGGACGGAGAGGTGGCGCGGCGCGCACCGCGTGGGATGCCCCCGCATGGCCACCTGCTGCGGATCGTCGCCGAGGGCACCGACGCGGCCCGGGTGGCGGAGTCGGCAGATGCGATCGCGGAGGCCATCGGCGAGGCCGACCCCGCGGTGATGGTGCGCGGGCCGTCCCGGCTCCACCGGCTCCGCGGCCGCGCGCGCCGCGCGATCCTGCTGCAGGCGCCGGCGTCATCCACGCTCACGGCCGCGGCACGGCGCGTGCTGGACGGCCCGGGCGGTCCCGCGCGGCGGTCGGGCGTGCGCGTGTGGGTGGACGTCGACCCGCAGGACACCTGACACGCCGCCCGGCACCGGGTAGCCTGCCCCCGGCCCTTTCCCACGACCCGAGGTCCCACGATGCCCGCCCCGCGAATCTTCGCGTCCCAGTCCGAGCCCCGCGCCCAGTGGACGCACGTCCTCGCGTCCGTCCTCGCCCTGTGCGGTCCCGCGCACCGCACGGCGCTGATGCGGGAGTTCCTCGACGAGGACATCGAGGGTGTCGACAGCGCGATCGTGCGTGAGTTCGCGCCGAATGGCGACGACGTCATCGACATCGTCGTACAGCACCGCGACAAGGAGTGGGCGCTCGCCATCCAGACCTCCCTGGCGTTCCAGGGCGACATCGCGGACCGCCTGAAGGCCGCCGCCGGCGGGCTTTCGGGCTACGGTCGGGTCATCGTGATGGGCATCACCGCCGACCGGAAGCCGGGCCCCTACATGGACGCCGTCGCGGGCGCGGGCGCCGAGACCCGATACTGCTCGTGGCTGCGCGTGCGCGACTGGGTGCAGGAGCGCCCGGAGCGCGGCAGCGCGGAAGGCGTGGACCTGGCCGTGCTGCAGCAGGCCGAGTACTTCCTCACCCCGAACGTCGCGGAGCTGTACCGGCTCGAGGACATCGTGCCCACCGTGCCGTCCGCGGCGCGCGAGGCGGTGACGGCGGCCTTCTTCGGCCTGAACGACCTCTCGCCCGCGCCGCGCATCGACCAGGCGCCCGACGGTGCCACGGCGATCTTCCCGCGCACGGGTGACGCGAAGGCCCAGTTGGTCATCCGCGGCGGCGCAGCGCACCTCGCGCTGGATGGCGCGGGCGACATCGCCATCGGCTCCGAGGCCGACTGGGAGGTCGCGGCCTCAGGCGCCCTCGCCGAAGCGCGACGCATGCTGCCGAGGAAGAGGTAGTCATCACGGCCGGCGCGGGCGCGCATTCGCGGGTCATCGCCGGCCGCTGGGCCGTGGGCGACCCCATCGCCCGCGGCGGCCAGGCCACCGTCCATCTGGCCACGCATGCGTCCCTCGGGCGCCGCGCGGCCATCAAGGTGTTCCATCCGCACGTCTGGGATGACCCGGCGTTCCGCGCGCGCTTCCGCCGTGAGTGCGAGGCGCTCGTCTCGTTGGAGCACCCCAACGTCATCCCGGTCCTCGATGCCGGGGAGTCCGACGGCACGGGGTGGATCGTCATGCACCTGGCCACGGGCGGCACGCTCGCGGACCGCGTGGCGTCGGGGCCCATGGACCCCGACGCGGCCGTGGCGGTGCTCCGTCAGGTTGCCTCGGCGCTCGATGCCGCGCACGCCGACGGACGCCTGCATCGTGACGTGAAGCCCGCCAACGTGCTGCTCGAGCCGGATGGCCATGCTTGGCTGGCGGACTTCGGGGTGGCCCGTCCGGTGGGCACCACCACCACGGTGCCCGGCCAGATGATCGGTACCGCGGCGTACATGGCGCCCGAGGTCATCGGCGGCGGGCGCCCGGGGCCCGCGGCGGACCGCTATGCCTTCGCGTGCATGGCCTTCGAGCTCCTCACGGGTCGGCGGCCCTTCGCCGATGGCGAGGTGGGCACCGTGCTGTTCGCGCACCTGGATCGCACGCCTCCGCGGGCGGGCACGATCAACCCCGCCCTCACATCGCGCGCGAGTCGCGTGCTGGCGCGCGCCCTGGCGAAGGACCCGGGCGATCGCCCGGAGTCCGCGACGGCGCTGGTCGGTGCGCTGGCCTCCGCGCTGCCGGGCCCGGATGCCACCCTCGCATACGGCAGTGTGCCCCGCGGACGTGCGCGGGGCGCGCGGGGCATCGTCGCGGTGGCCGCCGCCGCGGGCCTGCTCGTCGGCGGTTCCATCGCGGGATATGCGCTGATCGGCGGCGGGGCGGGTGACCCGCCCGCCCGCGAGGCGGTTGCCCCGCTTCCCGCCGTCCCCACCGCGCAGGGGGACATCCGTGGAGGGGAGGCCCCGGCGGGCGCGGTGCCGGGCACCCGGCCCACGGATCGGGTGGCCGCGGTCTCGCTGGAGGGCGCCACCGCCTATGCGGTGGCCGCCGGCCCCGGCCGCACGCCGTCGGCGCTCGCCGCCGCGGTCGCGTCCGCGCTCGCGGATCGGGGACTGCTGGTCGGCACGCTCGGGCTGGACGGCGATGGCTCGGCGCTGGTGGCGCGCGAGGTCACGGATTTCCTGCTGCGCGGCGACACGTGGGCGGTCGCCCAGGTGCCCGGTACGGAGGCGTCCGATCCGGACCGCGTGCTGGTGGTGCGCGGCTCCGGGGGGGTCCCGGCGCGGACGGTGGATGGCCTGTCGGCGGCACGTCCCGCGCAGGTCATCGCGCCGGGGTAGCCACCGGACCGGTGGTACCCTGAGGTCATGTCGCGACGTTCCTTCGACGACCCCGAGCGCGAGGCCGCGCGCCTCGCCGCGCTGGAGCGCATCCGCCAGTACGGCGACCCCGTGCTGCGCACGCCCGCCGAGCGCATCGAGGTATTCGACGAGGCCCTGGTGGCCGAGGCGCACGAGATGGTGCGCCTGATGGACGAGGGCCGCGGCGTGGGGCTGGCTGCCCCGCAGATCGGCCGCCTGCGCCGGATCATCGTGGTGCAGCCGTTCGAGGACCAGCCCGCCCATGCCCTTGTGAACCCCGAGGTGATCTCCCGCTCCGACGAGGAGGAGGTAGCGGTCGAGGGGTGCCTGTCGATCGGCGAGGTGAATGTGAACGTGCCGCGTGCCGTGGAGATCCGGATCCGCGCACAGGACCTCAACGGCACGGAGTTCGAGGCCGAACTCGACGGCTTCGCCGCCCGGGTGGTGCAGCACGAGGTGGACCACCTCGACGGCATCCTCATCCTCGATCGCGCCACGCCGGAGGACCGCCGCGCGGCCCTGGCCGAGCTGCGCGAATCGCTCCTGCCGAGCGCGTAGGCCCGGGGGCACCATGCGCGTGATGTTCGCGGGCAGTCCCGCCCCGGCGGTGCCGGTGCTGGGTGCCCTCCTGGCCTCCCGGCATGAGGTGGCGCTGGTGATCACCCGGGAGGACCGCCCCCGCGGCCGGTCGCGCAGCCCGGTCGCCACCCCCGTGGGCGAGGCAGCCGCCGCGGCCGGGATACCGCTGCTCAAGCCCGCCTCCATCAATGCGCCCGAGTCGCTGGATGCCATGCGCGCCGCGGATGCCGGTGCACTGGTGGTGGCTGCCTTCGGCCAGATCCTGCGCGCGGATGTGCTCGACGTGTGGCCGTGCATCAACGTGCACTACTCGCTGCTGCCCGCCTACCGCGGGGCGGCGCCGGTGGAGCGTGCGCTGATGGATGGCGCGCAGGAGACCGGCACCACCATCATGCTCATGGACGAGGGGCTCGACACCGGGCCGATCATCGAGTCGGTACCCGTCCCGCTGGCCCGCGAGGACGACGCCGGAGCGCTGCTGATGAAGATGGCGGAGGCGTCCGGGCCCGCGCTGGTGCGCGCCCTCGACGCACTCGAGGCCGGCGGCCTCGCGTCCACGCCCCAACCGGGGGAGGGCGCGTCGGTGGCGGCGAAGATCACCGATGCGGACCGGCCGATCGATCCGCGCCGCACCGCGACGGAGATCCAGCAGCAGGTCCGGGCTCTGTCACCGCACATCGGGGCAACCATCGGCATCGACGGGCAGCAATTCAAGGTGTGGCGGGTGAAGCCCACCAACGCCGCGGCGGTGCCCGGCCTGGTGCGCGACTCGGGCCGCCTGCTCCTCGGCACGGCATCGGGCGGGCTGGAGATCGTGGAGCTCCAGCCGCCCGGGAAGGGCCGCATGCACGCAGACGCATTCCTCCGGGGGTACCGCGGTGAGCTCGCGCTCACGACCGCGTAACCCGCGCGAGCAACGCGCGCAGGTGACGCCCGCGCGGCGGATCGCCTATGGGGTGCTGCGACGCGTGGACGAGGGCGCATACGCGGACCGGGCGCTGGTGGCCGAGTGCGCCCGCGCCCGCCTGGACCCACGCGAGCGCCAGCAGGCCCAGCGCCTCGCCTTCGGCACGGTGCAGATGCGCCGGCTCCTGGATTGGCTCATTGACGGGGTCGCCGACAAGCCCCAGCGCATCGAACCCGAGATCCGCGATGTGCTGCGGCTGGGTGCGTACGAGATCATCGCCTCGGATGGCACCCCCGACCGGGCGGCCGTGGACCAGGCCGCCACCCTGGCCCGTTCCCTGCCGGGACCCCGGGGTCGCGGCTCCGCGCGGGCGGGACTGGTGAACGCGGTCCTCCGGCGCATCGCCGAGTCGGGTCCCGGGTCCATCGCGTCGCTGGGTGACGGGGACGCCGCCCTGCGCCACTCGTTCCCGGATTGGATCGCCGACGGCCTGCGCAGGTCGCTCGGCGACGCCGATGCGGAGGCCGTCATGCAGGCGGCCAACATGCCGTCGGAGTCCGCGGTGCGCTGGAACCCCCTTCGCGGTCTGCGTGAGGAGATCGAGGATGAGTTGCCCGCCTGGCACGGCGACCCGCTGCTGCCGGAGGCCATGGTGCTGGAGGCCCCATTCGCGCTCGAGGAATCCACGGCCTGGCGCGACGGGCGCGTGATGGCGCAGAGCCGTGCGTCGATGCTACCCGCGCACGTGCTGAAGCCCATGCCGGGCGAGCGCATCCTCGACCTGTGCGCTGCCCCGGGCGCGAAGGCCACCCAGCTCGCTGCGCTGGCCGGGGGGGAGGCCGAGGTGGTGGCGGTCGAGTTGCACCCGGCGCGTGCCCGGGCGCTGGAGGACATGGCCCGCCGCATGGGCGCTGACATCACGGTGATCACCGGTGACGGCCGTGATGTGGCACTGCCCGGTGACGGGTTCGATGCCGTGCTCGTGGATGCCCCGTGCACGGGAACAGGCGTGCTCTCGTCGCGCCCCGACGCCCGGTGGCGCCGCCGCGAGGAGGCCCTCCCGGCGCTGGTGGAGATCCAGTCCGGCCTCCTGGCGCGGGCGCTCGCGGTGGTACGCCCGGGCGGCCGGGTCGTGTACTCCACCTGCAGCCTGCTGCGCGAGGAGGATGAGGACGTCGTGCGTGCCTCGGGCGCGCAGGTGGACGACCTCGGCGGGGAGTACCCCGGCATGGGCTCGCCCGACCTGCCCGGCGCCCTGCGCCTGCTGCCGCACGTGCATGGGTCCGACGGGTTCTTCATCGCGCGGCTCCGGGGCCGATAACCTGCGGCCGATGCCCGAGATGCCCGCAACCCCCGCGGTCTGCCCGTCGCTCATGTCGGCGGACCCCCTGCGCCTTGGCGAGCAGGTGTCCGCGCTGCTGGATGCCGGTGCCCGCGTGCTGCACGTGGACGTCATGGACGGCCGGTTCGTGCCCAACCTCATGCTGGGCACCGAGACCACCCGGGGCATCGCCGCCCTCGCCCGTTCCCGTGGGGCACTGGTGGACGTGCACCTCATGGTGGAGCGCCCCGGTGATGCCATCGGTTGGTTCGCGCCCCACGCCGACATGATCAGCATCCACGTCGAGGCGGATCCGCACCCGCACCAGATGCTCGGTGAGATCCGCGCGGCGGGATGCCTGGCGGGCCTGGCGCTGAACCCCGGTACGCCGGTGGAGGCCGTCGGCCCGCTCGTGGAGCGGCTGGACTACGTGAACTGCATGGGCGTGAACCCGGGCTTCAGCGGCCAGTCATTCATCCCCGAGACGCTCGGTCGCCTGGGGGTGCTGCGTGACCTGCTGCCGGCGCGGGTGGCGCTGCAGGTGGATGGCGGCGTCGGTCCCGGCAACGTCGCGGACGCGCGTGCATACGGCGCGGACCTCCTGGTGTCCGCATCCGCGATCTTCGGCGCCGATGACCCCGTGGCTGCCTACGCGGACCTGGTCGAGCGGGTCGCGACGGCGTGACGGCCCCGGGCCGCCCGACGGCCGCCGAGAGCGCGCTGCTCGCGCGCGCCTGTGAACTGGCGGCGCGCGGCCACGGGCACGTGAGCCCCAATCCCAGCGTGGGGGCGGTGATCACCAGTGGGGGCGAGGTGGTGGGAGAGGGCTGGCACGACGGCCCGGGCCTGCCGCACGCCGAGCCGGTGGCCATCGCCGCCGCAGGTGCCCGGACGCACGGAGCAACCCTGGTGTGCACCCTTGAGCCCTGCTCCCATACGGGCCGCACCGGCCCCTGCACCGAGGCCGTGATCCGCGCGGGCATCGCGCGGGTCGTGATCGGTGCCCTCGATCCCCTCGAGCGCACGCGTGGCGAGGGCGTGCGGGTCCTGCGCGAGCACGGCATCGAGGTGGTGGTCGCGGACGGCGATGATGCCGACCGCGCGCGCGAGGCGGCATCGCCCTTCCTCACATGGGCGGCGACCGGCCGCCCCGAGGTGCTGCTGAAGATGGCGGCATCCCTCGACGGACGCGTGGCCACCCGCACGGGGCATTCCCGGTGGATCTCGGGACCCGGGGCGCGGGCGCTGGTCCACCGGTGGAGGGCCGGCGTCGATGCCGTGGCCGTCGGCATCGGCACGGCCGTGGCCGACGATCCCATGCTGACGGCGCGCGACGTGGAGGTGCCGGAGGGGCGCACCGCCCTGCGCGTGGTGCTGGATCCCCATGCGCGGCTGCCCCTCGACCGCGTGCTGCTCGCCACCGCGCGGGAGGCACCGGTGCTGGTGCTGGCGGGATCTCGCGCCGACGCGGGCCGGGTGGATGCGCTCCGTGCCGCAGGTGCCGAGGTCGACCTGGTGGCGGCGGCGCATGGCCAGGAGTTCCTCGCGAATGCCCTGGACGCGCTCGGCAGGCGCGAGGTGCAGTCGCTGCTGGTGGAGGGCGGACCCACGGTGGCGGGCGCGCTTCTCGACGCCGGCCTGGTGGATGTGCTCGCCTGGGTGGTCGCGCCCATGGTGATCGGCGGGGATGGCGCCCCCAGCGCCGCACGGGGCGTGGGGGCCGACCTCATCGCGGATGCCCCGCGGATCCACTCGCCCCGCATCGAGCGCGTGGGGGATGATGTGCTGGTGATGGGGCGCCTGCGACCGGTACCGGCGGGGGGGTAGGGATGTTCACGGGTCTCGTGGAGGAGATGGGTACGGTGCGCGAGCGGGTTCCGAGCGCCGCGGGCGCGCGGATGGTGATCGCCTGTGACCTTGTGCGCGACGGCCTTGCGCTCGGCGACTCGGTGGCGGTGAACGGTGCATGCCTTACGGTGGTGGACCTCCCGGACGGTGGGTTCGCCGTCGACTGCGTGGAGGAGACCCTCCGCCGCACCTCGGTGGGCGACCGCGAGCCGGGCGATCGGGTCAACCTCGAGCGCGCGATGCGGGTGGGCGACCGCCTGGGTGGCCACATCGTCCAGGGGCACGTCGATGGCACGGGCGTGGTCCGGCAGGTGACGCCCGAGGGCGACGGCGTGCTCATGTCCATCTCCGCGACCGATGCGGTGCTGCGGTACGTCGTGGAGAAGGGCAGCATCACGGTGGACGGCGTCAGCCTCACCGTGGCCTCCCGCGAGGCGGATGGGTTCACCATCGCGCTCATCCCGCACACGATGGCCGCAACCACCCTTGCGCCCGATGCCGTTGGCCGAAGGGTGAACCTGGAGGCCGATGTGGTGGCAAAGTACGTGGAGGCGCTCGCGCGTCCGCACCTCGACGGGGGAGGAGCCTCCTGAGCACCCAGACCACGCCGTTCTCCTCGATCGAGGAGGCCATCGACGACATCCGCGCCGGGCGGATGGTGGTGGTGGTGGATTCCGAGGACCGCGAGAACGAGGGCGACCTCGTGATCGCCGCCCAGTTCGCCACCCCGGATGCCGTCAACTTCATGATCACCCACGGCCGCGGTCTCGTGTGCCTGGCGCTCACGGAGGAGCGCTGCGAGCACCTGGGCCTCATGCAGCAGGTGAAGCGCAACGAGACCCCCCTGGGCACGGCCTTCACCGAGTCGATCGAGGCCCGGGAGGGCATCACCACCGGCATCAGCGCCCCGGATCGGTCGCGCACGATCATGGTGGCGGTGGACCCGGACTCCACGGGCAGCGACCTCGTGAAGCCCGGGCATGTGTTCCCGCTGCGCGCGAAGCCCGGCGGGGTGCTCGAGCGCGCCGGTCACACCGAGGCGGCGGTGGACCTCGCGCGGATGGCCGGACTCATCCCCGCGGGCGTCATCTGCGAGATCATGAAGGACGATGGCGAGATGGCCCGCGTGGACGACCTGATCGCCTACGCGCAGCGCCACGGGCTGCGGATGATCACCATCACCGACCTCATCGAGCACCGCCGGCGCACCGAGCGCCTCGTGGAGCGCGGCGCGGCGGTCCCGCTGCCCACCGAGTTCGGTGACTTCACAGCGGTGGGATACACCTCGCTCGTGGATGGCAAGCACCACATGGCACTGGTGAAGGGCGAGGTGGACGGCAAGCAGGACGTCCTCGTGCGCGTGCACTCCGAGTGCATGACCGGTGACGTGTTCGGCTCGCTCCGCTGCGACTGCGGTGACCAACTGCACGCCGCGCTGCGCATGATCGAGGCCGAGGGGCAGGGCGTGCTCCTGTACATCGCCCAGGAGGGCCGCGGGATCGGGCTCATCAACAAGCTCCGCGCGTATGAACTGCAGGACGCCGGGCGCGACACGGTGGAGGCCAACCTCGAGTTGGGCTTTCCGCCGGACCTCCGCGACTACGGCATCGGGGCGCAGATCCTCGTCGACCTGGGGCTCACCACCATCCGCCAGCTCACCAACAACCCCAAGAAGATCGTGGGGCTCGAGGGATATGGACTGAAGGTGGTGGAGCGCGTGCCGATCGAGGTGGAGCCCGGCGACCACAACGCCCGCTACCTGCAGACCAAGCGGGACAAGATGGGGCACATCCTGCACCACAACGGGCTGGACCTGGACGCCTCGGGGGACGGGGACCGGTAGGCGCTCCGGCGCGCGACGGCGGGCGGCCCGGACGGGTGGCGATGCCTGCCGTCGGCAGTGCCCGCTGGGCGGTGCGCGTGCTGGCGCTGGCGGTGGCCTTCGCCGCTGCCGATGCGCTCTCGTCGCTGACCTCGGGCCCCGGCAGTGGGGTGGCCGGGATCTGGATCCCCGGCGGGGTCGGGCTCGCGGGTCTCCTCGTCGGCGGCATCTCGCTGTGGCCGGGGCTGGTGGCCGGTGGGCTCGCCGCTGCGCCCGCGTACGGCGTGGTCGGAGCGGCCACCGTTCCCGTCGTCGCGGCGAACACCCTCGCGGTGGTCGCCGCGGCATGGGTCATCGGGCGCCTCGGCACCGATCCCCGCCTTGGCAGGCTCTCCGACGTCGCGCGCCTGGCGGTCGGCAGCATTGCGGGCGGGGTCCCCTTCGGCGTGCTGGGGGTGGTGGCACTGCTCGCGCTCGGGCCGGCGCAGGAGGGCGGCACGGCGGCGGTCGTCACCCTGTGGACGCTCTCCACCGTGACGGGCTTCGTGGTGGTCGGCGCCGCCGCCGCGGTGCTCATCCTTCGCCGGCGAGAGCGGATGCCGGGGCAGCGGGTGGTCGAGGTGGTGGTAGGCCTCGCGCTCGCGGCCGGGCTCGCTGCCGAGGTGTTCGTGGGGGGCTCCGGGGCGCTCATGCTGCCCCTGTTCCTCGTGGTGGCGGTGGTGGCCGGACGCGGGGGACCCCGCGCCGCCGCGCTCGCATCGCTGGCCCTGTTCGGGTTCGCGGCGTCCTCCGTGGTGGCCGGGGGCGGCCCGTTCGGCGGCGAGGGCCTGGAGGGGCGGTCGCTCACCTACCAGACGGCCGCCCTCGCAATGGCGCTCGGCGTGCTCGCCATCGGCGCGATCGGCTCGGGCGAGCCGGGAAGCGCCCCGGGCACCCCAGACGCCGCGCTGGCATTCGTCATGCTTGCCGGCGCCGGCGTGGGGCTCGGCCTCAGCGAGGCCGTGGTGACGCCCGAGCTCATCACCCGGGTACCGAAGCCGCAGGTGACGCTCGTCTCCATGCTGGTGGCCCTGGTCATCGTGGTCGGGGCGCTGGCCGGCACCGGCATGCGCGCGCACATCACCGGGGTGCGGTCGGCGACCCGGTCATGGTGGGCGCTCGTCATCCTGGCCGGCGCCGCGCTGTTCGGGGCGGAGGAGCTCTTCCTGCTGTCCCTGGCGGACATCGAGGTCACCCGCGCCCTGGTGCTCTCGAGCCTCGCGCCCATCATGCTGCTCATCCTCGGTCTGGCGCGGCGTGACCTGCCGCTGTCCTGGCGGGCGGGCGCCGCCCTCGTCCTGGTGCTCGCGGGCTTCTATGCCGTGACCCCGGGGGAGGGGTGGCTCGAGGGGACGACGGCCGCCGGGGTGTGGCTGGGCGTGGGCTCGTCGGCCTGTGGCGCGGTGCTCGTGCTCGCGCTGGCCGGGTGCCGCCGGAGCGGGCCGGTGGGGCCGACGGCGGCCGGGGCGCTCGTGGTGTCCTCCATGGGCGCCGCCATCCTGTGCGCGGCGCTGGGCGTGCTGCCGGGTCCATCGCTGTGGGGGTCGGAGGCCGTGATCGGCGGCATTGCCTACGTCGGCGTGCTCGGGGCGCTGATCCCGCTGCTGGCCTCCACGTGGGCACTCCCGCGTATCGGCGCGCTGCGGGTATCCCTGTTCGAGGTGCTGTCGCCCATCATCGGTGTGGTGGCCGCCCTTGCGTGGAGCGGCGGCGCCCTGGATGCGTGGCAGGCAGCCGGCATCCTGCTGCTGGCCACGGGGCTCGTCATCGGCGCGCGGTTGCACGCCGTCGGGCACTAGCCCAGGGGTATGCGCACGGCCACGCCGCCGATGGTGCCCGTGTAGGCGCGCTCGCCACCCCGGGCAAGCGTGAGCGTGCCGTCCCACGATCCCGGGCCGTTGACCCGTACCGCCCCCTGGAACGTGCTGCCGTTGAACCGCAGGGTGCCCGTGATCGACACGCCGCGCACCGCGCTGAAGCGCGAGAACGCGATGGCCTCGCCGAACACGCCCCGGGGACGCGCCAGCCCGCCGCGGATGCCCGGCAGGGCATCCAGCCCGGATTCGGTGGCGGCGTCCATGGCGAGCACGCCGTCCTGGATCGCCCGGCGCGCGGCGGCCGCCACGCGCCCGGCGGTGCCCGGCGCCCCACTGGGCGCGGTTGCGCCCAAGGTGGCCGGCGGCACCGGGATGGGGGTGGGGACCGGCGCCTCGCGGTTGCAGGCGGCGGTCGATACGCGTCGGCCCGAGAGGACGTTGCGCAACTGGGTCCGGGCACAGGGGTAGGAATAGAGCAGTGAGTGCCCGGCCCCGGGCGCCACCAGCACCTGCCCGAGCGGCGCGCGCGCGGCCACCGCGCGCGCGGACTCGACGGGCGTGCGCAGGTCCTGGCCCCCGTCCATCAGCAGTGTCGGCACCGCCGGCAGCGGGCCGGCGGCGAGCGGATCGATGGCGGCGTCGGGCCACTTCGTGCAGCTCTCCGCCGATGCGCCCGGTACGGCATTGGCGGCGGTGAACGGGGCGAACGCCGCGGGTCCCGCCTGCGCGGCGGCCGTCGCGAGCAGCGCGGGCCGTGCCTCCAGGGGCGTGGCCGAGGTCCACGGCAGGGCCAGGTCCGCGCAGGTGGTGGCGTAGAAGAGGGCGGATGACAACTCGGACGGTGGCGCCGCCGTTCCGGCACCGGCGAGCGTCGAGAGCCTGAGCAGCGGCGCCGGGTCACCGGTGCGCGCCGCCCGGGCGGCCCCGGGCCACATCGCACGGGCGGTGGGACTGAGGTCACCCACGGCGAGCAGCGCGGGCAGGTCACCCTGATTTCCCGGTCCACCGAGGGACGTTCGCACCGTGCGGCCGCTCTCGGTTGTGCGCATGCCCCGGATGGGTCGCGTGGCGGTGATCTGCACCAGCGCCGAGATGTCGGCCACCGGGTCGGGCGTGATGCCCCGGCAGCGCCCGCGGGAGCACAGGTCACCGAGGGCCGGGGCGACGCGCTGGTAGAAGGGCACCTCGAGCCCGTTGAAGGTCACGGGGTCCACCACGGAGTCCATGACCAGGTGGGTGACGCGCGACGGGAACCGCTGCGCGTAGTACTGGGTTACGTAGGTTCCGTAGGAGATGCCGCCGAGGGCGAACGCCGGCACGCCGAGGCCGTCGCGCAGGGACTCCAGGTCCAGCACGCTGTCACGGGTGGCGTACAGGGCGCGGTCGGGGCCGAGTTGCACGGCGCAGCGCCCGATGGCATCCACCGACCCATCGGAATCGCGCCCGTCCAGCGCGGTGCACGTGAGGGCCCCCCTGCCCGTGCCGCGCTGGTCCAGCATCACCAGGTCCCATCCCGGGATGGCGGCGGCCACCGGGTCGTCGGGTGTGATGGGCGTGCCCGCCTCCCCCGGGCCGCCGGCCAGGAGCACCAGCACGCCACGGCGGGTGCCGCGGGTGGCCAGGCGCTCCACGTGCAGCGGAAGCGTCCCGCGCCCGGGTGCGGCATGGTCGAGCGGCACCTCGAGGGTGCCGCACTGCACGGGCGCGCGCCCCGCGCAGGTGGAGAAGGAGATCGGCGCCGCTGTTGCCGCTCCCGCGGCGACGCCGAGCGAGGCGGCGACGACGGCGAGCACGGCGGGGGGTCGGATCACCTGGCGAGCATGGCAGACGGCGGAGGCCCGTCGACCCCGGCTGGTCCGGCCGCACCGCCGCGTAGCCTTACGGGCCATGGCACGAACCGATCCCGCTCCTCCCGCCGAGATGCTCGCGCACCCCGATGTCCGCGTCGCTGCCGTCGTGGCGGGCTTCCACCGCGGCATCGCCGAGTCGCTGCTCAGCGGCGCCATCGCGCGCCTGGGCGAGAGCGGTTTGCCCGGGGACCACGTGGACGTCCACTGGATTCCCGGCGCCTATGAGGCGCCGGCCGCCGCCGCTGCGCTCGCGGCAACCGGTCGCTACGCGGCCGTGATGGCCCTGGGCGCGGTGATCCGCGGCGAGACCGCCCACTTCGAGTACGTGTGCGATGCGGCGGCGCACGGCCTCATGCGGGTGTCGCTCGACACCGGCGTGCCGTGTGCATTCGGCATCCTCACCTGCGACACCATGGCGCAGGCCGAGGCCCGCGCGGGCGGGGACAAGGGCAACAAGGGCGACGAGGCCGCCGACGCGGCCGTGTCGATGATCAACCTGCTGGCCGCCGCCCGGGCGATGGGCCCGGCAGGGGCGGGCCGGTCCTAGGCGCCGGAGACGGCCTTCTGCACCTTGCCGGCCTTCAGGCAGCGGGTGCAGACGTATGCGCGGGTGGGCGTGCCGTCGACGACGATGCGGACCTTCTGCAGGTTCGGGTCGAAGCGTCGGGACGTGGCGCGCATCGAGTGACTGCGGTTGTTTCCGAACGCAGGGCCCTTGCCGCAGGACGTGCAGACCTTCGCCATGTCGACCACTTACCTCGGGTAGGAGAGACGGGATGGCGCCGGGCGCCACGACCCGGGCACGATGCCACAACCGGGCGCCGGTTGCCAGCGTGAGCGTGCCGGACGACGCGTTCGGGACCGCTCCCGCCTCGGCGTCGGTGGGCGGACGTGCCCAGCGGCCGGGCCCGGGGTGGTGGAATGCCCCGCTCACCGAGCTGCCCGGCGTGGGGCCCGCGACGGCCCGCCGGGCCGCCGCGATCGGCCTGGTCACCATCGCCGACCTGGCCGAGCACCTGCCCTCGCGTTACCTCTCCTACGACGCCGCGCGCCCCATCGCGGGGCTCACCGACGGCGAGGAGGCCACCATCCGCGTGGTGCTGGAGTCGATCGCCGTGGTCCCCACCCGCAGGCGCCGGTTGCGCATCGTTCGCGCGCGCGTGCGCGACGACAGCGGGACCATCACGGCCGTGTGGTTCAACCAGGCGTACCTGGCGGGCATCCTGCAGCCCGGGGACGAATTGATGATCCGCGGCCAGGTGTCGCTCCGTCCCCAGCGCCAGGTGACGGTGAAGGCGCACGAGGTGCTGGGCTCGGGTGCCACCGCCGGCGTGCATACCGAGGGGCTCGTGCCGGTATACCGCGCCACGGAGGACCTGCCCGCCCGCAGGATCCGCGAGATGGTGGATGCCGCGCGCCCGCTGCTGCGGGCGGCCCCCGAGGTACTCCCCGCATGGATACGTGCCCGCATCGGCCTGCCCACCCGCGCGGATGCGCTGGTGGCCCTGCACTTCCCCCGCAATCCCCGCGAGCCGCGGGCCGGGCGCCGCCGATGTGCATTCGAGGAACTGCTGGTCCTGCAACTCGGGCTGCTCGCGGTGCGCCGGCACGAGGAGCACGCGCGACGCGCACGCGTGCTCCGCGCCACCGGCACCCTCACCGATGCGGTGCGGGGTGCCCTGCCGTTCACCCTCACGGACGAGCAGGAGCGCGTGCTGCGGCAGGTGCGCCGGGACCTCGCACGCGAGCGGCCCATGCGGCGCCTGCTGCAGGGCGAGGTGGGCGCGGGCAAGACGGTGGTGGCCGCACTGGCGTGCGCGCAGGCGGTGGAGGCCGGTGCGCAGGCCGCGATCCTGGTGCCCACCGAGACGCTGGCCGAGCAGCACATCCGCACCCTGCGCGACCTCCTCGCGCCGGCCGGGCTGGAGCCCGTCCTCATCACCGGCAGCGTTCCCCGGGCCGAGAGGGAGCGCCGGGAGATGGCGGTGGCCACCGGCACGGCGCATGTGGTGGTGGGCACGCAGGCGCTGCTGGTGGGCGGCGTGCGGTTCCATGACCTGGGCCTGGTGGTGGTGGACGAGCAGCACCGGTTCGGCGTGGAGCAGCGGCAGGCGCTCGCCGACCAGGCAGGATCGGGCGCCGATGCCGCTCACCTGCTCTACATGACGGCCACCCCCATCCCGCGCACGCTGGCCCTCACCGCGTACGGCGACCTGCGGGTGTCGGCCATCCGCGGGCGGCCGCCTGGCCGCCGCGACATCGCCACGCGGTGGGTGCGCGAGGAGCAGCGCGAGGATGCCTATGAGGCCGTGCGCGCGGAACTGCGGCGCGGGCGGCAGGCGTACGTCATTTGCCCGCTGGTCAGCGCCAGCGACGCCGGCACGCCCGCGCGGTCGGCGGTGGATGAGGCCCGTGCGCTCGCCGAGGGCCCCTTCCGCGACTTCCGCGTGGGCCTGGCGCATGGCGCCCAGCGCGCCGATGAGCGCCGCGCGGCGATGGCGGCGTTCGCGGCGGGGGAGACCGACCTCCTGGTGGCGACCACGGTGGTGGAGGTGGGGATCGACGTGCCCAACGCGACGGTGATGGTGATCGAGGACGCCGATCGCTTCGGGCTCGCCCAGTTGCACCAGTTGCGCGGTCGCGTGGGGCGGGGCGAGCATCCCGGAACGTGCCTGGTGTTCGGCGAGCCCGCGGCGGAGGATGGCGTCCGCCGCCTGGAGGCGCTGGTGCAGACGATGGACGGCTTCCGCCTCGCGGACATCGACCTGGACATCCGGGGCGAGGGCAGCATCATGGGGCTGCGCCAGTCCGGGCCCACCGACCTGCGGTTTGCGCGTCTCTCGCGGGACCGGCAGTTGCTTGCCCGCGCCCGCCACGTGGCCAAGGCGGCACTCGCCCGGGACCCCCGCCTCGATGCTCCGGAACATGTGCTGCTCGCCGCGGCGGTGCGTGAGGCATTCCCCGACATGCCGCGGTTGCTCGACGCATGAGGGTGATCGCCGGCAGCCTCGGTGGACGTCGGCTGGTGGCCCCGCCGGGACGGGGCACGCGCCCGACCTCCGACCGGGTGAAGGAGGCCCTGTTCTCGATCGTCGGGTCGGTGGAGGGCGTTGCCGTGCTCGACCTGTTCGCAGGCTCCGGGGCACTGGCGATCGAGGCCCTCTCGCGTGGTGCGGCATCGGCCCTGTGCGTGGATGACGACCGCGGGGCCGCGGATGCCATCCGCGCCAACGCACGCGTGCTGGGCCTCGAGGGTCGCCTCCGGGTGGAGCGGCGCGGATGGCGCGGGGCCCTGGGCGCGGCTGCGGAGCGCGGAGCGGCGTTCGGCCTGGTGCTGGCCGACCCGCCGTATGCACTGCTGCCGGTGATCGCCGAGGAGATGGGGGAGGCCATCGGCCGCGTGGTCGCCCCGGGCGCGGTGGTGGTCATCGAGCACGCCCGGGGTGCGATCATCGACCCGCAGGGGATTCCCGGGATCGCCGTCGAACGGGGAACCACGCGCAGGTATGGGGATACGGAGATCACCGTGATGTGGACGCCGGGAGCAGGAACATGAGCACCGAAGGGCGAATCGCCCTGTGTCCGGGTACCTACGACCCGGTCACGCTCGGTCACATCGACATCGTGGAGAGGGCATCCCGCCTGTTCGCGACCGTCGTGGTGGCCGTTGCCGAAGGATCCACGAAGAAGCAGCCCCTTTTCACCGCGGACGAGCGAAAGACGATGATGCGCACGGGTACCACGCACCTCGGGAACGTGGAGGTCACGGGCTTCACCGGCCTGGTGACCGCCCATGCCCGAGAGGTGGGCGCATGCGCGATCGTCAAGGGCGTCCGCACCGCGGCGGACTTCGACTACGAGGCGCAGATGGCCGGGTTCAACGGCCGGATCGCCCCGGGGCTCGAGACCGTCTTCCTGCCCGCATCGCCCGAGTGGGCATTCCTGAGTTCCTCCGGCGTCCGCGAGGCCGCCGCGTGGGGGGCGGACATCAGCGGGTGGGTTCCCGCGCATGTCGCCGACGCCCTCCGGGACCGAATCGGCCGCACCGCCTGACAAAGGACGACCCCATGGATGTTCTCGCCCTCATCGACAAGCTCGACGACCTCGTGCACAACGCGCGCGCCGTGCCGCTCACGGACCAGGTGCGCATTGATCGCGAAGCCGTGTACGAGCTCCTCGACCAGATGCGCTCCACGATCCCCGAGGAGATCAAGCAGGCGCGCTGGATCGTGAAGGAGCGCCAGGAGATGCTGGCCGAGGCCAAGCGCGAGGCCGATCGGATCGTGAGCGAGGCCAAGGACAAGGCGGAGCGCCAGGCGTCCCAGCAGGAGGTCGTCAAGCTCGCCGAGAAGCAGGCGTCCGACCTCCTGGACGACGCCCGCATGCGCGAGCGCGAGGTGCGCCTCGGTGCCGAGGACTACGCCGATGAGGTCCTGGGCACCCTCGAGGTGAACCTCGAGAAGTTCACGGCCGCCGTGCGGCGCGGGCGCGAGCGCCTGCAGGGCAAGTCCGAGGACCGCGCGGGTGATGGCCCCTTCATCACCGACGAGTCCTCGTCCGACTACTGATCCCGTGAGCGGGGCGCGCGGGGACGAGCCGACGGGGGTCATCGACCTCCGGCGCCTCGACCTGGCGCCCGGCGCGGGCGCCCGGGTCGATGTGCCCATCGCCCTGCCCGACATGGTGATGGGGGGGCAGGTGTACGCGCCGGACCCCCGGGAGGTGACCGCCCGGGTGGACGTGGCCTCGTCCGGCTCGGGCCTCGGCCTGCGCCTGCGCCTCGCGACGGCGCTCACGGGGCCCTGCCAGCGGTGCCTGGCATCGTCATCCGTGGAGGTGCGGGTGGACGCCCGGGACTTCCAGGCATCCGGCCGCGACGGGGACGACGGGTCCGATGACGACCTGGACTGCGAGTACCTGTCGGGGCCCCTGCGGATGGAGCTCGACGTGGCGTCCTGGGCGCGCGACGCGGTGGCGGAGGCCATGCCCATGTCGATTCTGTGCACGGAGGGGTGCGCCGGCCTGTGCCCCCGCTGCGGCACCGACCTCAACGCGGGGTCGTGCGAGTGCGCGGACGACGCCGCCGACCCGCGGTGGGCGGCCCTCGGCGAACTGCGCGAGCGCCTCGCGGAACGCGAGGATGACGATGTATGAGCCATCCGGCCCGCACCGCTTGCCCGTACCGCCGCCGAGGCGCTAGTCTCCCGCGTCGTTCCGGACCCGGTCCCTGACAGGAGCCACGTTGGCCGTTCCCAAGCGCAAGACGTCCCGTGCCCGTCGTGACAAGCGACGCGCCACCCACTCGATCCAGGCGACGCGCCTCGGTCGCTGCCCGCGCTGCACGGCTCCCGTGATGCCCCACCATGTCTGCATGGTGTGCGGCCACTACAAGGGTCGCGCGGTCGTCGACACCGGCGCCTGAGCCCGATGTCCGACGTCGTCGTCGCCGTCGATGCGATGGGCGGCGACAAGGCACCCCAGGTGCCTGTGGCGGGCGCCGTGGAGGCTGCCCGGCAGGGCGTGGGGATCCTGCTCGTCGGTGATGCGCCGTCGCTCGAGCGCGCGCTCGAGCAGCACGGGGACATCCCGTCGAACATCGAGGTGGTGCACGCCGCCGACCGCATCCACTCGGCAGAGGACGGGGTGAAGGCCGTGCGGTCCAAGCCCGACGCCTCGATGGTGGTGGCATGCCGCCAGGTGCATGAGGGCGGGGCCGGCGCCGTCATCTCCGCGGGCCACACCGGTGCGATGCTCGCGGCGTCCACCCTCATCCTGCGGCGGCTGCCGGGCGTGATCCGCCCGGGCCTGGCCGTGCCCATGCCCTCGATCGCCGGCCCGATCGTGATGATCGACGGGGGCGCGAACGCCGAGTGCCGGCCCGAGTACCTCGCGCAGTTCGCCGTAATGGGCCGCGTGCTCGGACGCGACATCCTCGGCATCGACGAGCCCACGGTGGGCATCCTCACCATCGGCGAGGAGGCGGGCAAGGGCACCGATCTGGTGCAGGAGGCCTACGCGCTGCTGGACGGCACGCCCGGATTCATCGGCAACATCGAGGGCCGGGACATCCCGAAGGGCAAGGCGCGGATCATCGTGACCGATGGCTTCACGGGCAATGTCGCCCTCAAGCTCTACGAGGGCACGGCGGCCATGATCTTCCACGAGATCCGGCGCGGTCTCACCTCGAGCGTGCGCGGGAAGGTGGCGGGCGCACTCGGCATGCCGGTCTTCAAGGACCTGCGCCGGAACATCGACCCCGAGGAGTACGGCAGCGCCTACCTGCTGGGCGTGCGGGGCATCTCGATGATCGGCCACGGCAACACCGGCACGCGCGGCATGACCAATGGGATCCTGCGCGCCGCGCAGGGCCTGCGCGAGGACGTGACCGGCCACATCCAGGCGGGGCTCGGAACCGACGGGTAGCGGGGGCCCCGCGCCCCCCCGCGCGGCGTCCGGCGGCA
>Ga0181578_10000506_pt1 | contig 36464 bp, 27 predicted proteins | sample 071ome_21_FD_148659 | JGI IMG/M metagenome (GOLD analysis project Ga0181578, IMG submission 148659) | Coastal salt marsh microbial communities from the Groves Creek Marsh, Skidaway Island, Georgia - 071401CT metaG (spades assembly) | ecosystem: Environmental > Aquatic > Marine > Intertidal zone... | reverse complement strand
TGGATGAACGTGGACTTCTACTGCGGCGGCATCGAGCACGCCCAGATGCACCTCATCTACGCTCGCTTCTGGACGAAGGTGATGCGTGACCTCGGCCTGCACGACATCGACGAGCCCTTCCAGAGCCTGCTGTGCCAAGGGATGGTCAACAAATCCGCCCCCTGGTGCGATGCCTGCGGACTGACCTTGAGCGTGCAGCACGAAGGCGCACCGTGCCCGCATTGCGGTGGCGACCTCGGTGAGCGCAGCGCCAAGATGAGCAAGTCGCTCGGCAACACGGTCTCGCCGGAGGCGATGATCGAGCGGTACGGTGCCGATACCGTCCGCTTGTTCATGCTCTTCGCCGCCAACCCGACGGCCGGTATGGACTGGTCCGATGCGGCCGTCGAGGCCAACCATCGCGTGGTGCAGCACCTCCTCGGCCTGCCTGAGCACCTGCTCGCGTGGTCGGGCGAGGCGCATCCGATGGACGCCTGGATGATGGCACGTCTGGACCAACGGACCCATGAATGGGCCGAGGCGATGGAAGCCTACGACCTGCGTCGAGCGGTGGAGATCAGCCATTACGACCTCGTGAAGGACCTCAACTGGTACCTGCGCCGGGCCGAGGGCACGGCCGCCCTCGGGCAAGCCTTGGTCGAACGGTGGGCGCACCTGCTCGCCGTCTCCACCCCACACATGGCGGAGGAGTGGTGGGCGGCCGCCGGGCACGACGACCTGCTCGCCGCACAGGTCCTCGAGATGCCCTCGCCCCTCAGCGAGGCTTCCATCGCCCTGCTCGACGGCGAAGTGCACCTTCGCGACATGCTCGACCACGCCCGTCGGGTGCTGACGGTCGCGGAACGTCACCTCGACGGCCCTGCACGCAGCGCCACCTTCGTCGTCGGGGCGCCGTGGCGCAGGGCGCTCGCGCAAGCAGCCCTGAACCACCTCGATGCCGGTGAACCGGTGAAGGCCTTCGGCGGACGCTTGGACTCGCTCGGCCTGCTTCCCGACGAGCGCTTGGGTGAACTTCGCGGCTTCTGGGGGAAGCGCATGCTGCCTCAAGTGTTCAAGTGGGACGACGAGACGCGGCGCATGCTCACCTCCGGCCTTGATGAGGCGGCCAACCTCCGCGCCAACGCGTCCTTCATCGCCAGCACCCTCGACCTGGACGTGGTGCAGGTGGTGGTGGCCGAGACGCCCGAAGACACCACCGACCGGGGCCCTGCTGCGATGCCGTGGTCCCCCTCCGTTGTCTTCGAGTGATCATTCCTCTTCGAGGGAGACCGAACGCTTCGTTGGCGGCGAACGCCCCGACACAATGACAAGGGCAGCAATGAAACCAACCGCCGCCACGAGCATCAGGGACAGCCCGACCCACTGCAGGGGCGCCATACCGCTGTTGGCGGCGGCTTGGCCAGGCAAGGCACAGCCTTCGAGGTCAACGCGCAGACCGGCGTCCGTGCCTCCGCACAGGTCGAGCAGGTTGGGCACGCCGTCGTCGTCGTCGTCGGCCTGCACGGCACTGCAGCCTTGTCCGTCCACCACCGCACCGGCTTCGGTGCGGTCGCATCGGTCCAGATCGTCAAGCACGCCGTCGCCGTCGTCGTCGAGGTCTTCTTCCAGATCGGCACAGCCGTCGCTGTCCGCGTCCAAGGCAAGGCCGAGGCGGCCGATGGTGCCGGTTGGGCATCCGTCCGCGGGGTCGAGTCGACCGTCGTCGTCGTCGTCGAGGTCTTCCTCGTCCCTGCACCCGTCACCATCGTGATCGTCGGCTTCTGGCCAGCCCACGTCCCCGGTCGGGCACCGGTCGTACGCATCGAGCACACCGTCGTTGTCGTCGTCCAGGTCCTCGGTGTCGATGCATCCGTCGGCGTCGTGGTCCGTCATGGACGTCGAGGTCCAACGGGAGAAGTCGAGCGGGCACTCGTCCTGCGCTTCGAGCACGCCGTCTCCGTCCACGTCGTCATCGCAGGCGTTCCCGACCCCATCGTCGTCGAGGTCGTGCTGCGACGGGTCTGCCACGTTGGGGCACACGTCGGCCTGATCCACCCATCCGTCGCCGTCGGTGTCCACGTCGGAGCATCCGTCGCCGTCCTCGTCACCTTCGGGGGTCGAGACCCAACCGAGGGGGCCCTTCGGGCAGAGGTCGAGGTGGTCGAACACGCCGTCCTCGTCGTCGTCAAAGTCCTCGTCAAGGTCGCGGCATCCGTCTCCATCGTGGTCTGCGTCACGCGTGCTCCGCCATCCAGTGGTGCCTGTAGGGCAGTCGTCAAGGGCGTCCGCAAGACCGTCCCCGTCGTCGTCGTCGTCGCAGATGTCGCCCCGCCCGTCCCCGTCGAGGTCCGCTTGGTCAGGGTTGGCCGCGCGCGGGCAGGTGTCGATGCCGTCGAGCACCCCGTCGTCGTCGAGGTCCGCGGCGTAGGCCCAGAGGAAAATGTCGGTCCCGCCTTCGTGCTGCAGCGTGGCGTTGTCCACGTGCAGGTCGTCGTCGAAGGTACCGGTGACCACCCACCGCCCCTCGCTGTCGATGAGCAGAGCAGCGATGCGCTCATCCCCCTCGCCCCCAAGGCTCCGCGCCCAACGCGAGGCCTCCGTGGTGCCGAGGTGCACCAGCCACCCGTCGTTGGCGCCGGGCATGTCCGTGCCATCGGCGTCGGGAAGCACCTGCTCGTCCAGCCGCATCTCGGCGGTGCTGCTTCCAACCAGAAGCCTGCTGCCCTCGGCGTTGACCAACACCGCAGCGGGTCGGTCGGTGCCGCTGCCGCCGAGGCGTTCGAGGTCCTGCCATGCGCCCGCGGCCGTCACCCGCGCCGTCCAGGCATCGATGGAGGTCGCGTTGGCGTGGAGCAGGTCACCAAACGCGACGCTGCCGCGCATCGTCCCGGCCACGACCACGCCGTCCTGTGCGGCGGTGGTGCACGCGATGCCGGTCACGTCGTCCGTTGAATCGCTCGATGCCATCCAGACGACCATGTCGTTCTCGAGGCGAAGCACCGCCACGTCGGTGCCGCCAGAACTGTTGATCTGCATGGATTCGCTGACGAGGGATCCGGCGAAGGAGACCACGAAATGGACCACGCCGATTCGGTCGAGGCAGAGGGCGCCGACCTCTTCGAGTGCGGAGGTTCCCGCTCGAACGTCCACCCGCCCAAGCGCGGTTCCGCTGCTGTCGAACCGAAGCACGGTGGCTCCGGCTCGGTCGGCTTCGATGTCGGGTTGTTCCAAGCCCTCCATTCGAACCTGGCCTTGATGCAGCACGGCGATGTGGAGTTCGGTACCGCTGCGCACGAGGTCAAGCACGAGGATGGCGTCGTCGCTGGCGAGGGCCCTGGCCCAGAGCCACGTGCCGTCGGCACGTACCCGTGCGAGGAAGGCCGCGCCGTCGTCGCCGCTCTGCTCCTTCTCAAGCACGCCGTCGGGGCCGTACGTTGCGTTGCACGCCTGCCCCGCGGTTCCGGCACAGTACCGTCCCGCCACGACGATGTCCCCGTCAGGAAGGGCCACGATGCGGTCAACCACGTCCGTGCCGTTGTTGGAGGTGATGAGCGTGCTCGCCCGCCACGTGCCGTTTGACGTGGCCCACGCGATGAAACCGTCGAGGTTGACGGACGAGGCGTTGGCGTCAACAGCCTCAATGTTGTCCGACAGGCGCATCCATCCGGAGAAACTCCCAACGATGACGACGTCGTTCCCGCTTCGTGCCATGTCCTCAACACGGTCGTCCCCAAAGCCAGCCGCGGAGAGCGTCCAACCGGGCCCGTCCGCGCTTTCCGCGGCAGCAAGGGGCAAGCCAGCGCACAGCAGCAGGACGAGGACCAGCCCCGCACGACGGCCACGCATGATGTTGCTTGGCCGCTGAGGGTTTCAAGCATGGTCCTGCTTCGTGCGAAGTTCTGAACCGCGGCAGCCTTTCCGAAACCCATGGACGGCTGGGTGCATCGGCAGCGTCCACTGGCACCCGAGGTCAGCAAGCGTGCGGCGTCGGCCTTGATGCAGTTGGAGGCATGGCCGTCGTGGATGGCAGGTGGTGCCGTGGTCTTCGCCGAAACGGTTGGTCGGCCCGAAGCGGGCATGGACATCGACGTCCACCGGATCATCCTCGGCGCACCTGTCGTCGAGCGCTGGCACGTGGACGAGGTACGGGAGGGCGCGTCCCCTCCCTTCGCCGAGCTCACCCTCCGCCTTGTTGGGCAATCCCGAGGCTCGGTGCCGGTGGGTCGCGCGTTCGATGGGCTTCTGCTTCGCTTGACGGTCCTTGCCGAAGCCGAGGGCGGCGTGGAAGCCGCCGTCCTTTGGAAGCCTCGTGGCGTCCATCGCCTGCTCGGGCGCCGCTTGCGCTCCGACGTGCTTCGCCTGATGGAGCGGTGGTTGGACGACCTCTCGTCTGCGGCCTGATCAGGACCGGAATTCGGGGAAGTACTGCCGAGTGTACGCAAGCGCGTCGTCGGGACCGTATCCTTGCTCGAGCAACCCGTCGTGGTACGCAACGGCCTCCGGGTCGTCCCCGCTCGCTGGCTCGTTTGGGGAGTGGGCATCCGGCACCGTGGGCTCGGGCAGGTGTGGTTCGGTCCACGAGGGCACGTTCTCCTCGCTCAGGGCAGGCCGGCGCAGGACCATCGCCGCGCCTCCGGCCGCCGCCACAAGCAGCAGCACGCTGAGGCCGATCCACGTGGCCGCGCCACGCCCTTCGGCAGCGTCGCCTTGGGTGTCGCTGCCGTCGTCCGTCGGTGTGGTGCCGTCTTCGGACGCCTCGACGCTGTAGGTCCCTTCCTGCAGCACGGTCGTGGGCCCAACCTCGTGGGACGCGGTCAAGGACCACGACACGCCCCACGCCACCGTGGCCCGGTCGGCTTCGTTCCACCGCGTGAAGGCGGGGTTGCTCTCCCAGAGCGCGCGTTCGGCGCCCGGTTGGACGGTGATGGTCCAACCGTCGTCAACGCCATCAACGGTGGTTCGCCACGTGAGGTCAACTGGCAGCAGGCCATTGTTGGCGATCTGGCATACGAAGAGGTCGGACGCGTTGCCGTCCGGCGTCGTGGAGACGCAGGTCCCGCTCAATCCAAGGTCCTGCAGCATGGACAGGTCGAGCACGGTCCGGTTCGACATGCACGAATCGGTTTCCAGGTGGCAGAGGTCCACGTCAAGCACGGCTTCGTTGGCGCCGGATGCAAGGGGGGCGGCTGCTGCGGTCAACAGGTCAAGGCTGAGCCGTCCCTCGCCCTCACCGACGGCCATGGCATCGACCACGACGCCATCGAGGCGAACGCTGAGGTTCGCGGCCGGCAGGTCGCTGAGGAAGGACCACGTGACGTTGAGGCCCGTGTCGCCGTCACGTTCCACCCCGACCTGACCAAACACGCCGACAGGTTGGTCGACGGTGACGGTGACCTCGACGGGCGTCGCGGCGTTTCCGTCCGCATCCAGCACCTCGAGGACGGCACGGTAGACCCCCTCTTCGAGGAGGTCAGCGTCCACGGTCAGGTCCACCGAATCGACGGGTCCGGGCCCAACACCCGTTTGGTCGACGGTGGCGCCGCTGGCGTCCAGCAGCATGAGGGAGGCGCTCACCGATTCGTCGGGCGAAAGGCGCCAGGAGCCGGACAGGATCAGATCAGCCCCAAGCATCACCTGCTCCGGCGCCTCGATGGTGAGGTTGGTGGGTGCCGTTCGGTCCACGAGGACGAGCATCGCGTCGGCGCCCACCAGAAGTCCGTCATCATCGTTCGCGAAGGGGGAGGATGCTTCGGCCAGCATCGCTTCCAGCGTCCACGTTCCATGGTCGGCACGGCTGGGGGCCCACGTGGCGACGTAGGCTTCGCGCCCCGCGTCCCACGGGGCTTCGATTGAGGTGACGATGCCCGCTCGGTCCACGTCCACGACGGCCTCGAGGTCGGAACGCCCACCTGCGTCTGTGATTTCGAATGAGAATGCGGGGGTTTCGCCTTCCCACACCCCGTTCAACACGTCGCCTTCCAGCAGGGTGGTGGTGTTGTCGGCGACGATGGTGAGGGTGGCGACCTCCGGCATGCTGTCGAGCACCGTAAAGGCGTAGGCGTTCTCCTCGACGGCCACGTTGCCGCGGTCGTCGGTCAGGCGAACGCTCACCGGAAGGCTGCCAGGGGCGTCCATGTGGTCGGCGGTGTTGAGCACGGTCACCCAGCCCCCCATCGCGCCGTTCCATGAGGCGGTGGAGCGGTCCGCTTCGCCGCCCACCGTTGTGGCGAACCACAGGTCGACGGTGGCGGTGGTCTCGTCGATCAGGTCCTCGACCACAACAGCGGTCTGTTCACCGAGCCGAACAGTGGGCGAATCCACGCCACCGTAGCGGTGCAGGACGCGTGACAAGCGGGGTGGTTCATCGTCGATCCACGTGAGGGAGGGGTCCCGCACAACCAGCGTGACGTCGGCGTCCGTGTTCGGTCCAGCGGTGTAGGTCAAGTCGTGCGACGACAGGGTGCTGCACGTGGTGCTGAGGTAGATGCTGCTGCACGCGTCGATGATGGACGCATTGGTGGCCGCGGCGAGGTCGAGCGTGCCGTCCATCGACCACGGCACGGCGACGTGCCCCACGCTCAACCCGAGGTCACCGAGCGCCGTGGTCGAGGCGAGGTCGATGGTCACGTCCCTCCACACGCGCCCATCCGAGGCGGTGCGCAGCGTGGCCGTGCTCAGCATGCTCGTCAGGTCGGCGTGGCTGAGCACGAGGTCGTGACCGACGCCAACGTCGGTGTCGACGTCCATCAGCACCCCGAGGGTGCTGTGTTCGACCATGAGGGACGCGTCGGTGGGCGTCCAGCCCAACCACATCCGTCCGACGCCGACGGGGTCCGCGTCGTCGGGGAGGCTGAAGGTCAACGCCGCGTTGCCAACGTCGAGGCTGGCCGACGAGGCGGTCAGCGTCATGTCGCTTGGTGTGGGAACGGTGTGCGAGGTGAGGCTGAAGGACAGGCTGTCCACCGTGGTCCAGCGGGTGCCGTCGAGGTCGAAGCCCATGACGCTCGGGGACGCCGTGCCCGTTCGTGTCATGGCGTAGGCGACCTGCAGGTAGGTGGCCCTGCCCAGGGAGGCGTTGGACAGCGGTACGATGCTCCAGTTGGACCATGCAGGCGACGCCGTGCCCGGGGGGGACATCGAGGTGTGGGCCATGACCTCCAGCGTGGTGTCCGTGGGGACGGTGGCGCTGTGGTTCATCCACAGGGGTCCACGTGCGGAGGGGAAGGCGATCGCGTCGGCCTGGTACACACCGTTCGAGGCCGCGAAGGACCCCGTGGCGTAGCCCGACCACGTGCTCGTCGAGACGGTGCCGGCGGAGCCGGAAGAGCCGTCGACGCCATCGATTCCGGTGCCGTACTTCAGCCCCTTCGCGCCGCCGCCGCCGGCGTTCGCGGTGACGGTGCCTTGGGAGGCATAGCCGCCCATGGTGGTGGTGATGCTGACGTACCCGCCGCCACCGCCACCACCTCCGTCGCCGCCGTCGTACATCATGACGCCAACGCCGCTTTGCTGCCCGTCCTTTCCGTCGCCCCCGTCACCGCCGTTGGCCGTGATGGAACCGATGCCCGACACGGAGAGCGTGTTTGCGACGATGTCGATGCTGCCGCCTGAACCACCGCCCGCACCCGAGCCGCCGGGGCCGGTGCCGCTGTTGGGGTTGACGCCCGCATCCCCGTCGTCGCCGTTGGCGTTGAGGGTCCCGTTGACGATGATTGAGCCGGCGCGAAGGGTGAGCAGCCCACCGCCGTTTCCGCCGTAGGCGTCGTTGTTGTTGCTGTTGCCCGTCACGTCCCCGCCGGGGCTGCCCGCTTCGGTCCCGTTGCCGTAGGTCGACCCACCGGAACCGCCGTTGCTGCCTCCGCCGGCGCCTCCGGCGCCACCGTGGCCGCCGCCTCCGGCACCGTCGCTGCGGCCGTTGCTGGGCGTCGTGGTCGACGTCCCAGCGCCCGTGCCGCTGCTCATGGCCCCGCCCACCGAGATGGAGGTGCCCGATTCGAGGATGATTTCGCGCGCGACGATCGTCAGGTTCGTGCCCGTGACGGACCCGCAGACGCTGCCGTTGCACACCAAGCGGAGGACATCGAAGGACTTCGTCCCGGTCCACTGCACTGCGGTGGACACCTGCTGGCTGGTGTTGCCGGACTGTGGTGGGCCCCCAAGGGTCGTGGTCAGGACCAGGCCGTTCGCGGTGACGCTTGTGTTTGCGGCGATGCCGGACAGCCCGCCTGTGGCGAGGCTGTAGGTGTCGTGCTCCGCCACCTCGCTTGGCGTGAGCGAGACGTCAACGCTCCCCTGCGCCAAGCCTGCGCCCGGGACCGTGGCGTAGCGCACAAAACCGCTGAGCCCCGAGCCGAGGCTCGCCTCGTGCTCCGTGCTCCCGTCGAGGAAGGTGGCGTCGGTGCTGGTCCACACGCCAGCAGGCGATGACGAGGGGCCGTCGAGGCTGACGTGGGTCAGGGGCATCCACGGCGCGGCGAGGAGCAGCAGGACCAGCAACACGGCGTTTCGGGCCATGCTGCTCAGCATCCACACCCTCCCTCAAGGATGCCGGTCAAGCACCCCTCATGAGGAAGCGGAACCACGGTGTTCAAAGAGCGTCGGCTGAGGTTGACGTGCATGAGCGGCGAGCAAGGCTCCTCAGGAGGACGTAGACCTCGCCGCCGTTCGAACAACGGCCGTCGAGGAGGCGGTCGTTCCTCCGGAGGGGGTGCACGTGGAGGCTCATCCTCCGGCGGCGGCCAGCGAAGTGGTGGCGGTAACCGCCGAAGCGAATCCGGGAACCGAGGCGGTGGCGGAGGTGGCCGGGACCGCGGAGGTGGGGGCGGCAAGCGCCGCTACGGCGGTGCCCCCATCGACACCGCGCGTGCCCGAGGTGCGGAGGCGTCGAAGGTGGCCTGCGACCGGGCCGAGGGGCGCTTCACGCGCTCAGGGAAGGTCATGGGCCACCCCGAGGACATGGAGGAGCCACGACGCTTTTCCTTCGATTGGCCGCTGACCCCCGTCCCCCTCAAGGAGGAGGAAAAGGCCGCTGAACTCGTCGTCCGGAAGGGCGAATTCGGTTGGCTCCCCGACGAGCGGGTCGAGGAGATCCGTGAGGGCGTGGACGCCTTCCACATGACCCTCGAGCAGGCCCTGTCGTTGCGGAGCGCGCTCCTTCAGCAGAAAACCGTGTACTCGCATTACAAGATGAAGTCGCGCGGGAAGGCCTTGCGGGCGGCGTACGACGAAGGCGTCAGCATCGTTGACCTGTCGAAGCGCTTCGACTTCCCCCCGATGAACATCTTCCGCACCGTGCTCGAAGAGAAAGGGTGGGGCAAGACGAAGATCAAGGAGTCCTTCAAGGATCCAAAGCGCCTCAAGCAGCGCGAGCGCGAAGAATTCGAGGCGGCCGAAGCAGCCGACCGCGTGTCCAACGTTGACCAGTCCGAGTCCGCGGACGCGGCGGACCTCTTCGAGGAGATCCTTGCGGATTGGTTCGAGGCACAGGGCGTGCGGCTGCGGCGTCAACCCGAGATGGTCGCGGAGCAGTCCCTCGAACACGGCCGACCGATCGCCACGCCCGACCTGCTCTTCCTCGACCACGTCGAAATCAACGGCGAGCCGGTCGCGTGGATCGACGCGAAGCACTTCTACGGGGCCGACGTGGACTTCCAGCGCAAGAAGATGGCCAAGCAGATGAACCGCTACATCGACGAGTGGGGGGCCGGGGCCATCGTCTTCCGGCACGGCTTCTGCGCGAACGTCTTCGTCCCTGGCGTGACCCTGCTGGATGCCGGCCCGCTCGACCTCAGTCCCTTGACTTGAATCCGATTCTGCCCGTCACGGTGCCTTGCTGAACAACCACTCCAGCACGGTTTCCAGACGGATCACTCCAAGCAACCTTCGTTCGTGAACCACCTCGTGGGATTGGAGATGAAGTCGGTGTGTTGAGGCGAGGCGACCAAGGAATCCTCCAAAGGTTCGGTGGCATTGAGGCTCGCTTTCCTCAAACAACCTCGGGGTGATATACCATTCTTCGTCAGCGCTGCAGCACCGTTCGTCCTCTGGAAGCGTGCCTTCGTCCACCACGAACCACGCATCAATCGCTACGGCGACACCAACACCGTTGGTGCACACTAGGTTCACGAGATCGCTCATTGAGAGATCTGGCGTGACGATTGGAAGGATTCCACCGACGACAGAAGGATCGACGCTTCGCCGGCTCCACACCCAAGACGTCTCGGATGGTCGGAGGACGGTCTTCGGCCGTTTCCCGTTCAGGGTGCTCTTTGGCAAGTTGAACCGCGGGGCAGGATGATCGTCGTCGTTGGTGCGTGTGGAAAAGGTGAGCAGTGGAACGAGCACGTCTTGGTGTTGAGTTGGGGCATCGATGGCCACCGTCCGAACGCTCTTCTCAGGTGCAGCGGTGATGTGTTCCCATAGCAACCGCTCGCCCCATGTCGTTTGACCGTCAAGTCGACCGAGCCTCTCGTTCCATTGGAATCTACGCAGAGCCAACTCCCTCTTGACCACGTCTGCCATGAGGTTCTGAATGGTCAACGGTGGTTCCGTGCCTTCATCGCTGCTGATGTACTCACGAACACGTCCACCTTTGCTCCCCGTTCCTCGGTCTTCTTGTTTGGCCTGAACGTTGAGGTTTTGCCGGTGCGCGGGGTTGATGTGAGCCTTCACGACTTCGTCCCAGTTGATCGGTTTCTTACAGGCCGCATCTTTTCTATGGTTGCAAGAGAACGGTCGTGGAGGAACGGTATGCGTCCTCTTCCCATTCACCAATGCCGGATGAAGTGGCTCTGAAAGGCTGCGAACCCCTCCACTTCGAAAACCAGGTCGCTTTCCTTCCTCCGCCCAGTACTGCTTCGTTGGAAGCGTGTAGTCACCAGCCATCTGCGAAAGGAAATCACGGAGCACGTGGTCCCGTATAGCCTCATGAATCAGGCTCTTGTGGACCAATTTCTTGTGCTCGCGTCCCATGAAGGCGAACTTTTCGGTGTGGTAGATCGAAGGCGAGTTCTCGTGGCAAGGGGTCCCGCGTGCGACATTGCAACGATGGCATGGCGTGCTGTGCATGATCTCCCATGCCGTTTGTGTTCGTTGCATCAGCGTGCTCCAGTACAATTCACCGGCTCGCTCCTCGATTTCCGCAATCATCTTTTCAGGAATCTTGCCATCGCGAAGGTCCTCGAGGTGGTTCAACGACCGAATGTATCCCTTCATGTCCTCGTCGCTGATGTCGGTGAAGGCAGAAAATTTTCGATCATTCATAACTCCTTGAAACGAGCAGATTGGCAAAATTAGGTCAATCGAAGGTATCTCCTCATCCATGCTCGAATCGATTGGTTGCAGTCGCTCTCGGAGCTCCCCGCAGGCCGTCTCCTTCAACGCAGTTTCCTTCTTTTTTCGAAGGTCCCGCGCCCTCGCAACAAGGTGCAGCCCTTCGAGGGTGTCCAGCATGATGCTTCGAGAGGCGCGTTTCTGCTGCCGGTAACGGAAATGGTGGGGCATCTTGTTGCGATCCCAGATTTTTCCGCTGTTCCTCGAGAAGGCGAATTGGTCGCTCCTGTTGTGCAAGGCATTCCCGTGCGTTCGCAGGCGCTGTTCCTCCGTCGTGGACGGTGTGTCATCGAAAATCACGTAGCCGCGGTGGTCGTCGATGAGGACGTGACCGTCACACCATCGTGCTTGCACGCCTTTCTTTTTCCTTAGGTCCACGTGTTTTTGCTCGCTGAATCGCGCAAAGCCTTTCTTTCCAGTATCCTCAACCAAATCCTTCCTGTCTTCAAGGGACGTATGCTTGTTCAGAATGGATTCTGTAAGGTCATCCAACCTCCTCAGGGTGGCTCCATCGTTTTCGTTGTTCGGGACCACGAAGGATTCGACAAAACTGGCCACGTGGTGGGCCGAAGCCATGGTGATGGGTCCTTCATGCAAGCGATGCTGCTCGTATAGGAGACGATGTGGAATCACCTTGAGGGGGTCTTCCGAAAGCCACTCAACCACGGTTGAGGTGAGCGGAATCCAACGTTGATCTGGAGTTCTGTCGAGCATGGTCACGGGCTTAGACGCATCGAAGCGCCCCAACGCGTCGACGAGGGTTCCACCGAGGTACATCAACCAGGAATCTCGTGGTATTCCGGGATATTTTTCGTGGCCGATTGGCTCTGGATTCCGGTTGTGGTGCACTTCGGCACAGCTTGCGTCCAAAAGGATGTAGCAGCCGCTCTCGTTTGGTTCTGGCCGTTCGACGACCTGAAAGCCATGCTCGGTGTCGTAGGTGAGAAAGGACCCGTCCGCCAATGGCAGGACCGTCATGAAAGGGGCCTCTTCGTTCAGTTCCCGAACGCCGGTCAGTACCATACCCGCCAGGGGCGCCAAGCAATGCTCGTTCGTCTCAACGAGCGCTTCTTCCCTCGCAACGTCGGTGTCTGGAATGGGGTCCCCGAGCACCCTCATCGATGTGAGGGTTTGTTGGAGAACTGTGGCAACATTTGATTCTACGTCAAGGTCCACAAAGGCTTGTTTGCCTCCGACCAATTTCCAGCGCGTTCGTTCGTGAACGGTTGGCGGGCGAATCATCAACACGTCCATGCCGAACGCACGCGCCGTGACGCAAACTTGGGTGACCCTCCCTCGGCGAAGCAAGGCACCCTCATGAAGAACCGTGGTGTATTCACCTTGCTCAGCCTTCTGCAGGTAGCTTTTGATGTGCGCAATGTGGTCTGCTTTGGTGAGGTTTTTTCCTCTGACCCGTGTCCATGTGGATGCCGCCGCGATGAAGGCCTCCTGCACTGCAGGATCGGGCATGATGCGCCGCATGCGCTCCATCCAATCGGGCTCGTTCGCACTCAACGGGAGCCCTCCGTATCGCAGCGTTTGGCCCACCGTTGCAGATGATGAACGGCATCAGAGCACGTGACGTAGGAGGTCAACTGATCCACACGCTCCTCAGCGGCCTTCCCGATGCTCGCATGGTTTTCGATGTAGATGGCATCTCCAGGTCGTGCAAGCCCACACAAATGCTCGAGCGTCCACAACTTGTAGTCCACAGTGTTCGCCCACATCACATGGGGTTTGCAGTTCAACCGCATGCGTTCGTTCCACAATCCGCGACGGTCAAGGTCGTGGCGGATGGCTTCGTGATGCAACACGTCGCGTGCAGTCAGGTAAAAGATGTCGGCGCCGGCGGCCAACGCGAGGCGAACGACCGTATGCGCATCAGGAAGCGTGGTGTCCATGTGAAACATGGAAGGATGGTTGAACGCTTCAAGAAAAGCAGCCTTGCCGTAGGGGTAGGTACGGTTTGGGTCACCGTAGGGTCCGACGACGAGCCCTTGTTCCTCCATAACGCCCTCTCTGGCGGATCCTTCCACGACCGTTCCATCGATGTCCAAAATGAGCATGTATCGGCAGGCGCGCATGTCCATGCTTGGGCCCCTGACCCTTCTAGAACGTCAAATCGCATATGCGTTCCGACCAATAAGGGGAGGTTCCAGTCAACATTCGCGTCATGCTGAATACCGACGGCACCCTCCACCCGCTCGACCACCGAGACAACCTGTTGCATGCCGTCACCATTGTGCTTCCACGTTGGCAGGCGTGGTTGCGGTATTTGGTCATGAAGTTGGACGGCCATGAGGTGTGGGCCGAACGCGTGAAGGATGACCCAGATCTCAACGACCTTCGTCTTCACGGAGATGCGCTGAGGCTGCAATACGTGCAACACCTTGAGCATGCCGTCTGCCACATGCATGACCTGTGGTGCCTTCGGGCCTGGTTGTTGCTCGACGATGGATGCTTCATCGAATTCGAAGGTTTGCTCGGACCACTCACAACCGACCTCGCAGCTCGCCTCGGCCGTGCGATGAGCCAAGAAAACCTCATGCACATGCCGCCTGCAGAGGAGGCAACGGTCGATGATGCATGGGCTGAGATGCTTTCGGGTTGTGCAAAGGGGCGTGCGTTGCTTGAGCAACATCCCTTCGATGTCGAGCCAGACCCCGATGTTTCGCCTGCGCCACTGCCACCGCTTCCGTCCTCTCCAGTGTTTTCGGATGCTGTTGAGGGGTTGATCAAGTCCCATGAACGTCATACGGACAACCAACGCCGTCGCGCCTTCCTTCAAAAGCTCAGGAACATGATGCGCAAGGGCCCGTTTGCGGCTTGCCCGCTCATGGCCAGCCACGCTGCCACGGCCCTCAACGAATGCGAGGCCTTGCACGTTCATCGTCGAGATGTGGGGGTGACAACGTGAACGAGACCGAATATTTCCTCTCAATCAACCTGCTGACAAGTGCAGTTGCCTTGGTCGCAACCACCGTTCCGAACATCGGTTGGGCGCTGGCCAAGGTGATTCCCTCCTTCAAAGCGCTGAAAAACAGCGAATATGCAGATTTCTTGCGGCATGAAGCCTACGATGCCTTGAGCCATGGCCTCGCTCAGGTCGAGGCGCTTGCCTGCCTCCGTTGCGTGGACGAAGGCCCGCGAGGAGCGCATTTCGCATCAATGGCCGAGTTGCGCAATGCGGCCTTGCTGCGGCTCGCCGTCTCCTATGCTGCAGCGAGCGGGCTTGTCGCCCCGCTGCTGACGAACTTTATGATTCAGTGATGCCCATGTTTGAAGCGACCTGCGCCCGCGCTGTCCGTTGGCTTCAGGCGGCGGAGCACCGTCGCGTGACCTTGCAGATCCATCTCCTTGCGTTCACATGGAGGTGCGTGTCCCTGAACGCGCAACGGGGCATGCTCGTAGGACCAACGCTCCGAATGGCTCGTGTCCAAGCCCGAATCGTTCGATGGGACCTTGGACGCCATCGCATTGTCGGCTTCCGTCACGACACGAGGGTGCTGATCGAACGCTCACGCTCCATGCTGTTCTGCTCGCATATGCGCCCCGACCATCGAGGTGTGTGCGGCCCCGAGACGGAGGCATGCTCGATGATATCCCTTGTTCCCTCTGCGGCCGGCTTGTTCGACCAACACGGCGTTGGTGCTCATCCTGCGACGGTCGTCGGTCAAGCCCCTGGAGCGCTCGTCGTTTTGTCGAAGCGCGGCTCCAGTACCTTCGAGGCATCAAGGGCACCGGGGGCCGCTGAATGAACATCGAGGACATCGATGGCATGGCCTTGAGCTTGGTCGAGCGCGTTTCGGCCGTTCACGCCACGAGCGCCACCACCGTCGTGGCTGCGGTGCTGGTTGTTGGCGTTCTTGTGTTGCGGAGGTTGTTGCTCCGCTCCGTGCGTCGGCAGGTTGGTCGTGGGCCTGTCGAAAAGCAATGGCGTCGAACAAGTTGGTACCTTGCGCTTGGCCTCTGCCTGCTCATCGTCCTGCCGCTGTGGGTCGATCAACTGCGCACGGTCGGGACCTTCCTCGGGTTGTTCACCGCTGGGCTGGCCATGACGCTGTCCGCTCCGCTTCAATGCGTGGCGGGGTGGTGCCATTTGGTGACCCGCCGGCCGTACCGAATTGGTGAGCGAGTGCAGCTCGGAGGTCATGTGGGTGTGGTGCAGGACATCACGTTGTTCAGCACGGTCTTGATGGAGACAGGTGTTGAAGGACGGAACGGCATGCCGACTGGGCGTCTGGTGCACGTGCAGAACCGCTGCGTGTTCGATGAAGTCCTGGTCACCACCTCGCGGGACGGGCCGCTCATTTGGCACGAGGTTCCGATGGTGCTGACGTTCGAATCCGATTGGCAACGAGGTCAGCGCTTGTTGCGTTCCGCGGTGGATGACGCGCTCCGCTCCGAACGCGCCACGGACCGTCGGCGCCTGGAGGCGACGCTCGCCTTGCTGGACCTTGATCCAATGCACGGGCGGGTGACCGAACACGTTCGTGCGGTGGAGCACGGGGTCGAAGTTGCCGTGCGCTTCCCGTGCGCTCCAGAGCGCGTTCGCCAGGTGGAGGATTGCGTGTGGGGGGAGGTCTTGGCTACGATGGTCGATGTGCAGACCCTTGAATTGGCCTACCCCACCAGGCGCAACGTCAATTGACAGGTGCGTTCTCATTCGATTCATTCGGTGAATTCAACAATCGGTCCAATTCATCCTTGAACCTAGATTTTTGATCCCGTCGTTCCTTCAACTTAGATTTCCGTTCCCGTTTCGTTCCCTTTACACTTTTCTTCCAAAGCTGATGAAATGCCTGAGTGCAGTCATTTTTGTTAAAATCGTTTCTCAAATGATGAACCCTGACGTGGATAACGACGGCGTGGATAACGACAAGGTCCGTGAAGGAGAACGGTGATGAAATCATGTCCTGTTCAATGCCTAAGAAGCGGTAAATTATCTCTACAACACTGGTCTTGTTTTTCTTGGTTTTCTTGGTTTTCTCGTTAGCCCATACGGCTCCAAACAACACCCTCTGGCGTTCCAGTGGTCCTGAAGGCCATCTCAAACCTTCTTGGGAAAACTTCGATTGCATGGCCTTAACGCACCAATTGAGCCTCCGGTGGATAGACTCGGAAACAAACGGGGCGGCTCCGGCGTACAGTTCAATCTCCTTCTCAGTGAGGGACGATGCTGAGTTCCAGAGATTCTTGAAAGCCAAGGTCTCGGTTTTTTTATCTGAATGTATACAAGTTTTGAATTTCTCCAAAAACTCCTCCCATGGCCAATGAATACGATTCTTGAATAAATCAACTGCGAATAGTTGCTTATGTTTCTTCTCAAAATCCGAACGTATTCGATCTGATATCACAGTTCGAATAGGTTCAAAGTCAATGATGGGCGGTTCCAGATTTTCCTTAAGTGACTTGGACAAGGGGATACTTGGTTCAATGTTCAGATCAAGGCCATCGAGAAGGTTGAGTTGATGCAACAACGCTCGACATCCATCTAGGAGCAATTGATTATGGGGGACCACATCAGCGATGGTCCCGAACAGCAACTTCGATTCAAGGTATGATGAAAATGTCTCGGAATCTCTTACGTTTAGAAATTCACGAAGCGTCTCCATGGTCTGTAGAACGTCCACAAACTCCGATGCACAGATTCTTTTTTTCCCGTCATGATGAATCACGAATTCATTCCCCTCAGCCTCAACCATCAGGTCATTGGAACGAACCATACCTCGTGCGACCCACTCTACAATTTTCACCAACGGTGTAGGATTGATGCAGGTTGCATCCTCCCCAGGTTTCGAATTCTTTGGGAAAAAAAGGAAGGCCACGGACGAGGTTGTGCTGATCTCGTCCTCTCCTGAGTGTATCAATTCAAGATGTTCATTTCTATACATAATGTCCTGAAGCGTTTCGAACCCTTCCCAACTTGAAGTCCACTTCCTCACAGTTTCGGATTGGTGTTCCCCATCGATGTAGGGTGTAGTCACATGATCTCCGAAAAACCAATCAGAAAGCGCTGAAAGGTCAAAACCCCTCTCCAGCCCGAAACCCCGAATGTGGTCCTCCCCTGAAGCAAGGTATCCGTGGTTGGCTTGGAAGTCGTGTTGCAGTTCCTCGTGGTCCATATCTGATGTATATGCTGAAAAGATCTGAACTTTCATCGTTCCGCTGTTTCTAGGCGAAAGATACTTTGAAGCAACTGAGCGGATTTCTGCACCTAGATTTTGTCTTTCTTCTTCGCTGAATCCCCGGCACTTCGCATCGAAGACCATGAGTGCATCATCGACTGTGTTGTACATCCATGCCTCAGGAGTAGGGCCGTCCTCCTTCGAAGGGGACTGGGACTGGGGTTTAAGTTCGGGGAAATGAGCATTGTGATCGAGAATCCAACCTGGGAAAACCGATTCATCCTTTCCCTGAGAACGATACTCCATGATGAGAATGCTCTCGACGTCGGGGCATTTATCTGAATAGATTTCAATCATCTGTGTGAACAGGAACTCGCATAGAAACGTAGAGTTAGCGTTCAATAGAAACAGTGGTTTGTTTTCAGAGTCTAGGATCAACACGCGGTGTTCCGGAAACGCATATTTGGTAACTTCGTTTTGCTTTGCTTTATTTTTTCGTTTCTCTTTCCCTTTCTGTGCATGAAGAGGGACAAATGGTGCGTGCGTGAAGAGAATTTTTTGAGGGCGTCTCCCCGCGTCGCCCTGAAAAGGATAGGACGTATGTCGTGTTGTTAGATCATTTTTGGGAAACAAAGCCGGTTCCGATTGAAAGTTATGGTACACCGCTCGAAGGAGCGCCGTCCACCGTCCGTCTTTGATGAGATGCAAACCAATTTCCGGGGCGTCGAATTGAATGGACACCTCCGGGTGTTTCATGAAAGCCTCGAGCACCATTGCGATTTGCTTCCCGTTGAATCCTTTGTCCAAATCGATGCGAACGTCATCGTATCCAAGACGCTCCAGCGTACTGTGCAGTTCCAATTCGATGGCGTAATTGAGCCGTTCCAACGTTTCCTTGACTATGGCTAGGTCGCCTTCCGTGAATCCGATCAGTCCTATCGGTAAGATCTCTTGTTCCAGTGCGGCATACAGCCGTTCTGCCGACCTCATAGAATTCCCACTGTCCCACGACAAAACCGTCAAAAAACCAGGATCCAAGCGGGAAGAATTCTTGGGAGTGATGAGAAGCAACTCTATCGTGTCGACTCTAGGGCTCCAATCGGTATGGCGGAGGTATTTTGAGAGGTCAGGGTGAAATTTTACGGATGTGTACTCATCAAACTGTGGATCTGAAAATTTAAGAATGCTCCCTGGCAGATTAGCGATTATTTTTTTGTTATCTTTAAAGAACGTTCGGATTTGTGGCGCTCCTATACCTGTTTCCCTATCATCACGATACCACCTCGGTTTTGCGCTGTTCTTAAGCCCAAGAATTAGCCTCGTCGGGTCGGTTTTGTTCAGCTTCTCATTAACTTGAAAATAGTCCTCTAACCATTCTTCGACGTTCTCAAGAGCGTTCTGAATCGTTGGATTTGTTTCTCCTCTCAAGCGAACAATCTCCAGCCATTCGTCCTTCGTTATCTCGATCTCTTGAAGCGATGGATCGAAATCGCTGAGCAGCTTGTCGCCGTCCTGGCGATGTGTAAGGTACAGGGAAAGCAGCCACCGTTGGTCTCCACCCGCGAGGATGAAATGGGACTCCTTCTGATTCTCAAAGTTCATCTCAGCCTCTTTATCGAATTGAAACGATACGTGAAGGAACGCTCGTTTCGATTCCTCGATGAACGGCCAGACCCAGGTCCCCCAGTTGTCTTTGAGGTCACGCAAACTGGGGTATTTTCCCACATTCATGAGAAAAATCAAGTGGACGGGCGTAAGTTCGCTTGCGAGGCACGCCGCATACCTGGCCACGTGGACGGGGACAGTCGCACTACGGCCGAGGGACGCGACGACATACGTCGTCCGCGGTCCTGCTGACACATCCGTGCTGTCCACGGGCAACGCCTCACCTTCCAATCGTCCCAGACAAGCCTGCCCAATGAATCCCCCGGCGGCCTTGCATCGCATATGCGAACCGAAGATGGGCATGCTTCACATGCGCATGAAGGTGCATGTACGCCGATGCGCCGCCAATGGATGCATTCATTGCCTCTGTTCGTTTGATTGCTTTCGCCGTACTGCTCTTCCACATCCTCGTTCTGTTTCTGGCGTGGTCCATGCTGAAGCGTGTCCGTCATGACCTCACCTGCGTCCATGATTTTGTGCATTGGTACGGTGAGTTGATCGACGAGCAGCACCCTTTGCACCTCGCGCATCCACACACACGCTCGCCCTTCCATGCCTCGGAGGCGTCAACAGACGTTCGTGCGTGGGATAAGGGGGTGGTCTGACTGGGGTTCCACATCGATGCACTCGCGCGCGGGTCAACCAATCAAACGAGCGTCGTTCGATTGTCACCTTTCGCACGGATCAGCCGCCTGGACCGTCAGGACCTTCGAAAGGACGGGACGCCCAAGCCGATTGAAATCGCATATGCGAACCAATCCCCTACACCCCCTCTCGCTCACCTTCCTTTCACACGCAAAGCCGCGAACCCGGAGATGAACGAGATGACCACCACCGAGACCACGATGGATACGAAGCAGCACAACCGCATGGCATGGGAGCGATCCCGCGCCCATCGAGCCAAGCGCAACGCACAGCAGATGCGACGCAAGGCGGCCCGCACGGCGAGCCACGCCTCGGGCCTTTCCACGTCCCCTCGTCCGTCCAAGCGGACGACCGCTCGCGCCGCCCTCAACGAAGAGTTGCGGGCCGCTGGGCCGACGATGGGCTACGATTCGCGGGTCAGGAGGGCTCACGTTGAGTGACTTCGCATATGCGAACCCACAGACTACCCCCTTGGAGAACCACGTCCAAAGCAGCAGAAAACCCCGGAGATGAGACCATGTTGAACACCTTGATGACCACGATGACTTCGAGCCCGACCGCGATGATTGCCTTGGCTGGCGTTGGCTACGCAGCCTGGCGGTTGTTCCAAAACGCAAGCCGGAATTCGGCTGCGATCACCACCATCCTTCGCACGATGGAGGACGTTCCTTCTGGACGCACCCGTGCCGACCGTTGGGACGACCAACTCGCAGAACGCCTCGATGACGTTGTTGTCGTCAACAACAGCATCGCGAAGGACATGCCGAAGCACCTTGACCAGATCAGGGACAAGCACGAGGCGTCGATGACGCGCCTGAGCTCGCTCGGTGACGACGTCCGGACCATCGGCACCACCGTGGCCGAGATGATGTCCACGATGCCGTCCCAGGACCTCGTCCACCAACTCCAGTCCAATTTCGAAACGCTGCTGGGCGACATCGAGCGATCCACCGTCGCTGAAGAGCAGCGGGAGGCCCAGCGCTCCGCGAAGCAAGGGGAGCTGACCGCGAACCTGCAAGCGCTCGCGATGGCGATCAAGACCCTCGGAGAGCAGCAGGCCCAGCAGGCTCAGGCGGTGTACGACATTCAGCGCCGCATCAAGGAAGACTACGCCTGAGGAGACCGAAGGAACGAGAACCACACATTCGAAGCAAGACCACTGAACACAACAACAAGGAGAGAGAAACATGAACGGATTTGACATGACCGATGACATCAGCACGACGAAGATTGCCCCTACGCAGGCTCCCGCTCCGGCGGCTGACCTGATGGATCTGCTTGGCGGCTTGCTCCCGCAAGCTGAGACCCAAGGCCTTGCACCTGGGAACGATGTGCGTTCTCAAACGGTTGCACCCGAGCAGCGTGAAGCGAGCGAGGTTCCGTCTCCCGATGAGGAGGAGGTTGGTCGAGCGGTTGAACTGTCCCCAGCAGCTCCCGAATTTGGACAGTCGATCCTCCTGCCGAGCACGTCGGGACTGAACGGTCGCCCCACGTGGGAGGCGCTTGAAGGACGCAACCGCGACCACAAGTTGCGCCGCGCCTACGAGGCCGGTCGCGCGCACCGTGGGAGGTACGTCCAGCCGGTCGACATCGTACTGGTCATGGCCGGCACCCAGGCGACGAAGTCCAACGAAGTCAGCAAGGTCGAAGGCGACCTTGTCCAAGGCTTGCTGCCTCGGCAGGCCGAATTCGCCGTTCGCCTTCAGTCTGCGTGCGGTTCGGTCAAGGACACGAAGGACCCCAAGGGTGGGTCTCGACCCACGGGCGTTTCCGTGGTTTCCGTCCTGAGCGACACCGATCACCGCGACCTCATGGACCAGCTGGACACCTCTGGCATGCGCGATGCGCTCCGCATGGCCACCAAGGGGCGCGCGTCCAAGCGCGGCCCGCTGCGTTCGGTGCTGACCGACCCGCAAGGTCGCATGCTTGGCTTCAGCCTCGGGCAAGGCCTCAACTTCTTCCCCCTGAGCACCTCAAAGGACGGCGGCGGAAAGAGCCTGACGGCCTACGCTCAGACCTGCCCCCGTGGTTCCATCGACCGCCAGCACGACCTGCTGTCGATGCTGGACGTCGCGCTGCTCGACAGCGCAAACCCGGTGGTGGTTCCTCCGGTCCTGTCCATCGGTGGAACGTCGATCGATGCCTTGCTTGCCTTCATGGAGGAGCAATCCGAACACATCCCCGAAGGGGCCTTCCAGTACGTCACGACCACGCCGCAGGACCGCCTGTCCCAGGCCAACGTGGTGAATGCGACCCGCAAGAAGATCCAGTCGGCCGTCCTTCTCACGGCCGTTGACGCCGGATCGGTGGTCTCGCGCATCCCCGTGGTGCTGCTCGACATGGACACCCAAGCGGTGAACGCCTTCGTGGAGTTCGAAACCATGCGCCTCGCGATGGAACGTATCACCAACCTGCAAAGCGCCGGAGGCATGGACCGCCGGGATGTGATTGTGCACCTTCGGGAGTTGCAAGATCAAATGGGTCAGCACACCGCTGCGGCGCTCATTTGGGACGAGCTGGGGGGCAGCACCCGCTTCCAGCACCGGGACCTTTACCTCGGCCACGCGATGCCCATGAACGAACACGACATTGAACGCCTCGCGTCCGGTCGTAGCGACGGCATGTCGCTCATGTCCAGCATGCAGAAGACCGTTGCCCGTGCCTACGCTCAGGTGTACGGCCGCGGTGTCGGCGACATCGAACTGAGGAACGAACACCTCCACCGGGCGAAGTTGAAGACGGCTCACGTCGTCGCCTACGTGCCCGACAACCTCGCGATCTTCAACGACCCCGCGAACGTCACGCGCTTCGAAGACGCCCTCAAGACCGGCCTCCACGCTGCTCTGGGACACGAACGGGGCACGTTCCCTGTGCTCGTGACGACCTACCGGGTGCCCATGCCGGCGGGTTCCTACCCGACGGTTGGTGTGAAGCTCATGACGCACACCAAGGACCTGATCGAACTCCTGGCCGAGGACACGCCGGAACTCTGGGACAACGTGCTGACCGGATTGACGATCGACGACATGCAAAACAAGCGCCGGGGCAACTCGGTCAAGCTGGAGAACCGCAAGTTCCGGCACGAAGTGGACGTGCTTCGGTCGCCGGTCAACCAGAGCGTGCGGCTCTTCGGCAAGTGGGCCGACGCGCTCGATCGTGTGCTGAAGTTGCTGTTCGCGCACGGAGGAAGCCGCTCAAAGCATGCCTTTTGCAGCGGTGATGTCGAGGACGCATCCCCAGAGCCCACTGCTGGCGGGACGCTGGCCCGTGGTGCACACCACGACGTTCACACCCCGTTTCAACGCGGGTGAGGGGGTTCAGTTTGCTGATGCCTGAGTACCTTTTTGGTCCATCGATTCATGTGGAGTGTCGTGGCAGAAGCCAACAAGTTTGATCTTGATGCCTTGTTCGGACACCTCCGGTGCAGCGGGGCCCCTCATGTCCCGTCGGAGGTTGCAGAAAAGGCGCAAGCTGCTGCCAATGCCCTCCTCGACGGGAATTATCAGGATGTTTTGGTCGCTTACACCAAGGCGTCCACCCCCCTCGCTGACCTGGAAGCGGCATACCTTGGCCTACTCTTGTGGGTGGACAGCAAGATCAAGGACCACCATTGGACCTTGCTGAAGTTCGTGTGGGACAGGGTTCCAGGGGACTCGTTCGGATGGGGCCCAAAGGCCGTGCTTCGCGAGAAGCGAGAAGGCGATGGCATTGATGCCATTCATTACGTGGTGCTGAAAGTCAAGGAAAATGGCTTCACGAATCAGGAGAACGTCGATCGAATCCAGAAATTAGGGGAGATTTTTCTTGAATTTCAACCTTCGGAACGCGGTCAAGTTTTTCCCAATGAAGAGGCACATGAAATTATTGTCCACACAGAGAAAGTTGGCGCCTCAAAGATCGAATTGCTCGATATCGTCGTCGGCAGAGAGTTTGGAAAAACACTCGAAGAGAGGGTTAACGACCTCCTTGGAAAATACGAGGACGATAAGGTACTTGAAAAGAACTTTAACGAATTAGGTCAGCAAATCTTCAACTTGTTCTTTCAGAATACACGAATTGACGCCTTCGAAACTCGACCTCTCCTCGGATTCGTGCAATCCGATGAAATGGAATGGCCTCGCTTGTCAACGGTACAAGATTCCACGAGGCGCGAAATGATGGAAAGTGCTAGGAAAGCACCAATTCCAGTACCCGTTCGGCATCGCGGTGACAGTTCCTATACCCTACTCCACGGTGATGAATGGGGGCGAAATTTTGTGTTCCAATCCACAGAAACAGGTAGGCTACGTCCCATAGATTTCGAAGATTTGCACATTAAGGAGGTTCATCTGGACCAAGACCGAACCGTTTCGGAGGCGAAGCCCTCAGATTTCGGGGGCGCAGGCGGAGATTTAGGGAACCGAATTGAAAACAGGTACCCTCCGAGGCTTGAAGCATTTTCCAGCGCCGGAGCAGCCGGCCGTTTGATGACAGCCTTGCTCCAAAAATTGTCACGTGACCGACCTGAATCGGCTGATGACTGGGTGAAACACATCACGATGCCATTGATTGCTGGTGCACACGAAGGACTTGAACAAATGTTAAGTCTATATTATGAACAATCACCTGAGCGAATCCCGTTGTACAAAGGCATCTTCGCTCAAATCCTACTGAGCATGGCTGATTGGTCTGCCTATTGGTCGGAAAAAGGGGCACGTGACTACTGGAAGGAGAACGATCGGGAGTGGCTATCAACTTGTATTGATTCGGCTTGGAGGGCGGTAAGGCAACATAATGAACAGGGGAAATCTGAACCTTCAGGGGAGTTTGATGACCTTGTTGACTTGATGAACAAGGAGTATGAAGAATACTGTTCGCCTCGACTGTCTCAAGCGTCTCCGAAATCGCCTGCCGAAGAAATCATTCATTCGTTGAAGGAGTTCTACGAGTTGTTTTCTCAAAACAGACGAAGGGCAGAAGAATTACGCGAGAAAATCAATGAATCAGTTGCTGAATTTGATTCGACCAGTCATCTGAAGATCATTTTTCAGCAGGAGCTCACCCTTATCCAACTTGACACCAAAAATTATGAAGAAATGCGTGCTAATTGGCTCAACGTTTTGGAGACATTGGGCTCGCTCATTGAAACACACTCGATTTCATTGATCGAAGGGTTGTACCGACGTTCGTATTATTGGGGTATGGCGTACGAATTAATACGTTTGGAATATTTAAAAGGTAACCCATTGGATTCTATAATCGAGCAAGCGAAACACCTCATCAACCACCTTGACTACCTATTCCTTCAGAACCAAAATTCGCGACCCGAACTCGCGATTTACTATTTATACTATAAAGGATCACTTGGGATCGAATATAACAAATTTATTCAATTGGAAAGGGATGAGGTTGGCGAAAACAGAATTGACATCGATGGCTTCGAAATGGATGCCATATTTGCCGAGGATATCTTGGAATTTGCCCGAAATAATTCAGAGAATTTGAGTTCGCTTTCCCTATCAAAAGCCACGTTTATTGCACGTCGTTGCAAACTTCGCTATGAAGTAAGCCGGAATAGTATTGAGTTGAACAACCACGCAATTATTCCTCTGCTTGAAATTTGGGAAGAGGTTCGACGCCTTCCAGAATCTACGCTAAGGGACCATTTTCTACTCCAAATGCTCCACGGAGTGATGGAAGACTTCATACACTATGGTAACTTAGATTACGAAACGCCCCTACTCTCATCCTTCTTGGTTCGCATCATGGAATGCAATCTTCCCCCACAGCATTTGGATCCGGCGTATCTATTCGACCTTCTGAATTGGTCTGTTCTTCGATTCCCTAGGGATTTTTCCGAACATAAGTACAGGCTCAACGCGCTTAATGCGATACTAGACGCGTGGTGGAATCCTCTTGACCGCCCTTGCCTTGTGTATGCCCGTTCCACGAGGAGCATCGAGCCTGAATCATTCAGAGCGGTGATTTTTCGATTTTTGATATCGTATCTTCCAAACATTTCAATCAATGAGCGTTATGAAGTGAAAAGAATATTACTTCGCATTCAAGCACTGGAAATGTCCGCTGCATGGTCAACCCAGTCCAAAGAGACCATTTTACCAATCGACTTCAAAGTAGGCATCGAACGTTGGCTGGATGGGACGTTGGACATCGAAATCCGTAAGGTTCCGTATCCAAACGAACTCGTACAACTGTTGAACGATGTGCTCGTCGGTTTTGTGATCAGTGAGGACGCTGGGGGCGCTGTGCGTCGTCGTGGAGGGCGTTCCCATGAGGTTTACCAAGCGCTGGAAAAGCAGTTTGGACGACCCACCGACGTTCACAACCGGTGGTAAGGTCGTCCAGGTCATGCTCGTCCAGCATGGCTTCTGCGCGAACGTGTTTGCCCCTGGCGTCACGCTGCTGGACGCAGGCCCGCTCGACCTCAGCCCTCTGCATTGAGCCTCAGGACGAGGTGACGTTCACCCGGGCGCTCCCACACCACCTGCCGTTCGACCTCGACGAGGCGAAGGTTGGAGGCGATGCGTTCGAGGTCCTCCACGCTCCAGTGGTGCTTGACGCCGAGGTCCACCCGCCGTGCAAGGTCGTTGTCGGACGCGTTGTGGGCGCAGACGAAACTCGCGACGAGCGTACCGACGGTCGCGCGTGCGGAGGCAAGCGCCTGCACCGGGTCGGCGAGGTATTCCAGGACCCCCAACAGAACCGCGGTGGTGTGGGCCTCGTCAAGCCGAAACGGCGCATCAAGGTCGAGGTGGACGTTGTCCGGGTGCATGGTGCCAAGGTCGTACCCGGTGTAGGGCGTGGACGGCGGAAGGTGCGCCCGAAGCACCTGCATTCCGCACCCGAGGTCCGCCACGTTCGCGGAACCGTCGATCATCGCCGCCGCGAGCCGGCACCGGTCGTGCACCCACGCTTCCTCCGCCTGCGACCCCATCCACCGGTCGAGGATCCTTGGGTCCGCCGTGGTGCGTCGCCTCCACGATGGCATGCCCCACCATTCGGCGTGCCACGTTTAACGGGGCCCGTTCACGAGGGGCACCTCCTCGCATGGTGAAGCCCACAACAGGCCTTCAAGAGCCAAATGCGGATGGAGCACCATGCGCGCATTGTGTGTTCTGCTTGGGCTCGTGCTCGTGGGCCTCATCGGTGGCTCGGCCAGCGCCGAAGTGGTGGTCATTTCTGTGGACAGCACCAGCCTTCGCTTCACGCCCTCCGAGGTGACGATCACCGAAGGCGATGAGGTGCGCTTCTTCTGGAGCGGCCAGGCCCTCGCCCACAACGCGGTGGCCGACGACGGCTCCTTCACCACCGGTGAGCCGGAGCGTGCGGTCGACCATACGGTCGAATTTCCTGTGGGCACGAACGGTACCTACGACTTTGTCTGCGAGCCGCACGAATCGGTCGGCATGGTTGGCACCATCACCGTCGAGCCCGCGCCGCCTGTGGAGGAAGAAGAGCCGCTTCCCGAGGCGCCCGTTGAAACCCCGCTGAACGCGGGGGCCTCGATGATCCTTGGTTTGCTGCTTGCCTGCGTCGCGGTCGCAAAGCGCGAACCTTGAGCACGTTCGGTTCAGGTTTGGCAGGTCGGGCAGGCGTCGAGCCTCCGTCCCCCGACCCTTCCGTGGACGACGGTCGATTGGCAGCGGTGGCAGGGCATCCCGTCCCGGTGGAACACAAAGTGCCGCGCGCTGCGACGCGCCACGCCAAGGCCGCGCATCGTGTCGTAGGCGTCCTGCTCCACCGTGACCCCCTTCTGGTGGTAGGCCCGGTGCGTGATGGCCACCGCGGCCTCGGCCAGCGCGTCCTTCTCGCCCGCGTTGAGGTGACCCAAGCGCCGCGACGGGTCCACGCCCGCTTCGAAGAGGATCTCGCTGCGCAGGTAGTTGCCCACGCCGGCGAGGAAGCGCTGGTCCAGCAGCAAGCCGGCGAGCCCACGCCGCTGGAAGCGCGCCTCCTCGAGGTGCACGCGGACCTCCGCCACGGTGGTGCGCAGGTCGGCCACGTCGGGGCCGAGTTGGGCGATGTAGGGGTGGCCGTTCACCTCCCAGGTGTCCATGAGCATGACGTCGCTGGCCGACCACAGACGGCAAGCGTGCTGGTCGTTGACGAGTTCGACACGCAGGCTGCGCTTCCAGTTCCGGGGCGCGGTCGTGGCCCGGTTGACCGTCCACCGTCCGTACAGCTGGTTGTGGCTGTAGAGCACCTGCTCGCCCACGTGGATGAGCATCGCTTTGCTGCGGGCCTCCACCGCATCGACCTCACGGCCAACCCAGCCGTCCAAGCGTCCGGCCACGGCGGGGTGCTCGCCCCCGACGGAAAGGAGGGTTCGACCGACCAAGGCCTTGCGCAGTTGGGCGGCCGCGCGGTGGATCTCCGGACCTTCCGGCATGGGGTGCAACCGACGTCAACGGCTCAAGAAGCCCTGTGTGGCCTCAGACGAAGACCTCGCCCTCGGGCAGTTCGGGCAGGAGGCGCAGGTCGCCGTACAGCGCGACGCCGAGGTTCATGGTGCCGACGATGCCGATTTCGCCGTTCGGGTTGTTCGCAAGCGCGACCCAGGGGCGCCCCTCGTCGTCGATCTCGATGTCGATGAAGTCGCCAAAGCCACCGCAGCGCACCCAGCCGCAGTCCGCCGTCGTGTCGAGCGGGTCGCCCGGCTGGTTGACCTGCACGGTGGTGATGAGCGGATGCTCGTTCCAACTGTCGGTCATGATGGAGATGAAGCCGTCCCATTCCGCTTGGCCCCGGGTGCCGATGTAGCCGATGGCCACGCGCCCGTCCTCGCCGGCAAAGACCGTCGGGAATCCGGCGCCCGTCACGCCGGGCGGAGCGACCGTCATCGGTTCGGACCAGGTGTCGCCTTTGTCCTGCGAGTTCGCGTACCAAATCATCCCGTCCGCGCCGATCCACGTCGCGTGCAGGCCTCCCGCCTCGTCGGCGGCGGTGGCCACCTCGTGGTCGCCGGGGTAGACCTGAACGTCGCTCGTGATGGTGTGCTCGGTCCACGTGTAACCGCCGTCCACCGAGCGGTAGACCGCAGGACCTTCGCAGGAGGGGTTGCCGCGGTAGATGGTCCCGTCCGCGGCGCCGGCAAGGTGGGCGTGGAGGCCGGAGCACTGGGCCACGCCGTTGGGGTAGCCCGGACGCTGCACGTCCCACGTGAGCCCGCCGTTCATGGAGCGCGAACACTGCGGGCCGAGGGCGGAGGACCCGGTGTTGATGCAGAAGACGTAGACCGTGTCGTAGGAAGGATTGACGCCTTCGGGAGGCGGCATTGAAGCGATGGACTGGTGGTCCTGAGGCGAATAGTACCCGTCCGCCGAGTACGGAATGGACCAGCTGTCGCCCTCGTCGTCGGAGAACTCGACGAACATCGCCGTGAGCGCGTGCATGTCGAACTTGACGATGCGGTCGGTCCACTTGTCGACGTAGATGTAGGGGTCGTTGCTCGTCGGCACCTGACCCAGGTTGGGGAACACGGGATTGAACGGACCGACGTCTTCCCACGTGAGCCCTTGGTCCTGCGAGCGGATGATGTGCGTGCCGCTTCCTGTACCGCCGTAGTTGGTGATCAGGATGGTGCCCTCCGAGGTGACGCCGATGGTCGGCTCAAAGGTGGTGAAGCCGATGGGGTGGTAGGTCCCCGTGGCCGGGAAGGGCGTGTTGTTCCCCACGAGCCATCCCCACGTGCTGGCGTCCTCGGCCGCGTCGGTCGCGTTCTGGGTGAGGTTGCCCGGCAGGTGGTAGAAGGTGAGCGCTGGGACCTCGAAGGTGAAGGGGTTCACCGCTTTGTCGACGTCAATCGCGTCGTCGTCGCTTCCAAAGCAACCGGAGAGCGTGGCGCTGAGGACCAGCAGGGCGAGGGCGGCGGAGCGAAGCCCGGACGTTCGCATGGCCCGCGGCGAGGTCGGCTCGGTGATGAACCTTCACCATCATCGGGCAGGTTCACGGCAAGCGGGCGTAGGACACCTGCGCGATGGCGACAAGTTTGCCGTTCATGTCGTGGATGTCGGCATCCGCGACGCACATCGTTCGGCCGGCGCGGACGGTGCGCGCCGTGCAGACGACGTCGGTGTGGCACGGGCGCAAGAAGCGGATGTTGAAGTCCGTCGTCGCGACCTTTTCGTCGGCGCCGATGGTCGTGAGGATGGCCCAGCAGGTGACCGAATCCGCGATCACCCCAAGCATGCCGCCGTGGAAGGTCTCGTAGATGCCGTCCCACTCAAGGCGACGTGGCACCTTGGCCACGCACAACCCCGTCTCCATCCGCTGAACCTCAATCGCGATGGTGTGCATCATCGGCACCGCATCGATGCGCGCCATCATCGCCGCGATGGCGTCGTCGTCCATCGTCTCGCTCTCGACCATGCGTGCTGAGCCTCGGGCATCCGCCTTCATCCTTCGCCGGGGCCGTGCCCAAGCGTCAAGGAGGCCCGAGCGCAGCGAGGCCCATGCGCGGCGGCCGCTGGTCGGAGGAGCGCCGCGCCACACGCGAAGCGGTCACGTGGCTCCACCTCCTGCTGCAGGAGCGTGGCCCACTCAGCACCCCCGATATCGTCGAAGCGCTGCGGGATGCAGGACGCGAGGTGCGCGTGCACGAACTTCAGCGGGCCTTGCGGCGCAGCGAACACGTGCATGCCGTTGGCACGGAAGACGGGCCGCGCGGCAAGGTCACGGTCTGGGCCTGGTCCGTCGAGGACGAATGATCAGGGCAGGTCGACCCACAGACGACCGTCTTCGACCTTGGTCGCGTAGACGCCGAGGTCTTTCTGCTTCGACATCTTGCCCACCAGTTTTCCATACGGGGGAAAGAGGGGGAAGGGTGCCCATTCAACCAGGGAACCGTCCTCGATGCGGTGGGTGGTTTGGTGGAGCGGGCATCGTACGCACCCTTCGTCGGTGATTTTCGCACCCCACGCCAGCGGCCAGCGCATGTGGCGGCACAGGGCCTCCGTAGCAAACCATTCACCGTTCTTTCGTCCAACCATGATCGATCGTCCCTTCACGACCTTCATCGCGGTCTTGTCCTTCGTCCACGAGGCCTTCATCACGTTGTGCCAGGTCATGCCATCATCTCCGGGGGTTGGGTCACGGCGAGGTCCATCGGCCCACGCGGGAGCGTGACGCCCAGCGCATCGAGCACCCGTTCGGCGCTTCGAAGCGTGCCTTGCACCGAGGGGTGGGTGGTGTGGTCGCCCGCGACGAGGACCCCATCGATGTCGACAGGGAGGTGGTCCCTGCCCACGTGCTCAACAGGGATGATCGGTAGCGCGTGAGGGACGTGCGTGCTGGCCACGTGCGTCCACCCTTCGGTCGAACCGAACCACCTGTCGAGGAAGGTGAGGGTCGCCGCTGCATCGGTTCGTTCGTCGAGCAAGGTCGCCACGACGAAGTGCTGCCCGTCCGCACGAGGGTGCAGCAAGGTTGGGACGTGGACGTGGAGCACGGGGGATGCGTCCACGTCAAATTCGCCGTTGAGCAGCAAGCGTGCCGCCGACAGCGGAGGCGCTGCACATGAGAAGACGTGCGTCGTCGTGGTCCGTTCTCGTGCGGGCGGAGCGTGGCCAAGGAGTGCGGCGGTAACGTGCTGCGGCGTGGCGAGCACGACCCGGTCGTGCTGCACCACCTCACCGTCCACCTCGACCGTGGTGGCCGTGGTGGCGGTGACGGTGGCACCGGTGCGAAGGGCGCCTTCGGGCAGGCGGGACGCCAGCTGCCGAGGGACTGCGCCGATGCCGTCGCGTGGCATCGTCATTTGGCCCTTGGCCATGGCGCCCCACGTGAAGGTCGAGAAGGCCATGCGCTCCTGACGTTCGGCGTCGAGGGTGATCCCAGCAAACAGCGGCGCCAGCACCTGCTGGCGGAGCCTTCGCCCGAAGCCACGGGCTGCGAACCCGTCGTCGATGTTCGGGGACGGAGCGTCCAGCGGCGCCTCAAGGTCCGACCGTGCCGCAGCCTGCCGCCATCGAAACAAACGGAAGCCATCGCGGATGCCGACGCTTCTCAACGTCGGCAGCAGGGTCGACGGCCGCCGGATCGCGTCACCAAGCAACCGTCGTGTTCCGGTGCTTGGGAGGATCACCTCGGTGCTTGGGTCCATCGCCTGCAGGCCAAGGGCGTCAAGGTCGAGCCATCGATGCACGGCCGGGTACGCGGTGTGCAGCACGTGGAAGCCCACGTCCACGGGGTGTCCGTTGACCTCGGTCGTGGCCATTCGCCCACCCGTGGCGCGTTGTGCTTCGTACACGGTCACCTCGTGACCAGAGGCGTGCAGGCCGGCCGCCACCGCGAGCCCAGCAAGCCCTGCTCCCACGATGCCGACGTTCATGCCTTCACCCCGTGGCCCGAAGCCGTCCCAAGCCACCGTCGAGGTGCATCACTTCACCCGTGATGCCGTCTGGGGCATCGAGCAGAAGCCAGCGCACCGCCTCTGCCACATCGGCGGCGGTGTTCAATCGGCCTGTGGGGACCATTTGTTCCGACGCCTCGCGTGCGGCGTCGGTTCGAAGGAGGGGGGCCGCCATGCGGGTATCGGTGAGCGAGGGCGCGACAGCGTTGACGCGAAGCCCGCGGCGTGCGTAGGTGGCGGCTGCGCTTCGCACCATGGCTTCGAGGCCGCCCTTTGCCGCAGCGATGGCTTCGTGGTTGGCCAGGCCAAGCGACGCCGCGACGCTCGAAACGAACACCATGCGCCCTCCGCCGGAACGCATCATCGCCTTGCCCAAGGTGGACAGGGTGAGGAAGGCCGACGTCAGGTTGGTGCGCAGGACGTCTTCGAAGGCCTCAACGGTCATGGCGTGCGGTGGCCGGAGGGCGATGGAGCCCACGAGGTGGACCACGGCGTCAACGCCGGAGTCACCTGCAGCCGTGATGGCTTCCGTCAGGCGATCCACTGTCAGATCACCCACCACGCCTGTGAAGGCTGCTTCGCTCCTGAAGGCCTCCAACCGGTCTGTGTCACGGCCGATTCCAATGACCTCATGCCCCTCATGAAGGAGGCGAGGGATGAGGGCATGGGCAACATCGCTGGTCGCACCGACAACGAGCACCTTGGCCATGGCATGAATTGTGAACATGCGTACTTGAACGCCTGTTCCGCTGCCGCTCTGCCGCGTCACGAGCGCGTGCTCCCGCAAGCGAGGTTTCGATGAGCGAAGACCGCTCATGGCCTTCGGCAGGGTTGATGAGGGCCGGCCCTGAGGCCCGCGCCATGGATGGCGATGAGGGCGGGGGCCGAGCCCCGGTGGTCATTGTTCGACCGACGACCAACGTCACAAGCGGCGTTGCGGTCACCCAGAAACTGGTCACCGCAGCCGTCGCCTTCGGCGACCTCCTGAAGGGCACCTTCGGTCCGAACGGGCTCGACAAGATGCTCTACAAGACGAACGGGGAGACGGCGATCACGAACGACGGCGCGCGGATTGTCGCCGACCTGCTCGTGAAGCACCCTGCAGCCAAATCCTTCGTTTCCCTCGCCGAAGGGCAAGAAGACGCGTGCGGGGACGGGGTCACAGGCTGCTTGATCCTCGCCGCGGAATTGATGCGAGAAGGCGGTCGGTTGTTGGAACGCCGCCTTCACCCGCTCACCTTGGTGGACGGGTACCGTGCCGCCCTCGAGGTCGCGCTTCAGGTGGCCGAATCCCGTGCCGTGGACGCAACGACGGCGGACCGTTCTCGGTGGCTCGACGTGGCCCTGACCGCCATGACCGGCACCAGCGCGGAAGCCGGTGGAGCCGCGCTGGCCGGATTGGTCGTGGACGCCGCGCTTCAGGTCCACAACCCACACCTCCCATCGACCGGTCACCAACGTGTTCGGATGGCAAAGCGTGGCGACGGGACGATGGACAGTTCGACGCTCTTGAGAGGGATCGTCCTCGAACGTCGCGTCGCCCTTGACCGACAAGCACGACGCTTATCCAACGTTCGGGTGGCCGCCATCACGCGCGCCCTGACCCTCGAGAAAGGGGTGCGCGAGACGGAGATTGAGGTCCGTGACGTGGCCCAACTCGATGCCTTCATGGACGCGGAGGAGGCCCTCCTTGACGACCTCGTGGCGCGACTTCTGGCCACCGAAGCCCGGTTCATCGCCTGCGCCAAAGAGGTCGATGCGCGTGTGCTGCATCGCCTCGTCGACGCAGGTTGCGTGGTCCTCGCCGACCTCGAGCGGGCCGGCATCGAGGACGTGGCTGACGTGTGCGGTGCCACCTTGTGCGAACACCTGGACGACCTGTCACCAGAGGCGCTTGGGCACCTCGACCGGTTTGAGGTCGAAACCATGGAAGGTGAGGACGGTCGCCGAGAGCGCCTTCATCTCGAACACTCGGGCAGTCGGTTGGCCACCATCGATGTCGGTGGAGGCCACGGGACCGCCACCGAGGAAGTCATCCGAGGCCTCTTCGACGCCCTCCGCTCCGTGCTGGGTGGCATGGACTCGGGTCGTCTCCTCCTTGGAGGCGGTAGCCTCCATGTCGCCGCTGCGTTGGCCGTCCGCGAAGCCGCCGAAGCCGCGACGGGTCGGCAGCGCTTGGCCATGGACGCCTATGCGCGCGCCCTTGAAGCCGTGCCCGGCACCCTTGTTGAAAACGCAGGCGGGGACCGGCTCGACGTCCTGCTTGAGCTCCGCGCGGCCCACCGGAACGGAACCGCAGAGGCAGGCGTTGGGCCCGATGGGACGTCGTGCCCCATCACCTCGGCGTGGTCGAACGCCTTCACCCTCAAGCATGCCCTCGACGTGGCGACAGAGTCGGTGTGTGGGTTGTTGAGGATCGACCAGGTCATCTCGTCACGAGGCGACTAAGGCGGTCGACGCCACGTTCATAACAGGTCCACCGATGGTTGCAGAAACGGGTCACGCGGATGGAAGGAACCAGCCCTCGTCCCCGGGCCCTGCTCAGCGTCTGGGACAAGTCAGGCATCGTTGAATTCGGCCAAGGCTTGGCCGCGCTGGGCTTCGAACTGCTGTCCACCGGCGGAACGGCACGCGCCTTGCGAGAGGCAGGATTGGACGTCCTTGACGTGAGCGAGGTCACGGGTCACCCCGAAATTTTCGACGGCCGGGTGAAATCGCTTCATCCGGCGGTGCATGGTCCGTTGCTGGCGCGCCTTGAGCGTGAGGAGGATGCACGGCAGCTTCAGGCCCTCGGCTACGCTCCAATCGAGGTTGTCGCGGTCAACCTGTACCCCTTTGCTGCGGCAGCAGCGCACGACCCTCCGCTCGACGATGCCGCCCTGCTCGAGATGATTGACATCGGTGGTCCGACGCTCGTGCGTGCTTCGGCCAAGAACCACCGCAACGTCGTGGTTGTCGTTGATCCTGCTCGGTACGGTGACGTGCTGGACGCCCTTGGACACAAGGAAGGCGTACCAATGGAGATGCGACGGCATCTTGCGCTCGAAGCCTACGCGCAAACCTCGGCCTACGATGCAGCCATCGTGGACAGCCTGCACCGCCGTTGGGTTGGTTCGCCTGAGGAACACGACACCGTCGAAGCACAGACCGAGCGATTGCCCAGCGCGATGCGGGTGGCGGCCGCCCGGCGCGAGGTGCTCCGGTACGGGGAAAACGCGCACCAGGCCGCAGCGCTGTTCGTCGAGGCCGAGGAGGCGCAGGGCGGCTCCACGCTCGTGGGGGCCCTCGTCGAAGGCGGGAAGGCGATGTCCTACAACAACTACGCCGACGCCGATGCATGCCTTCGCCTCTGCCGCTCGTTGTCGACGGACGACTGGCCCGAAGCACCGCATGCTTGCGTCATCGTCAAGCATGCGAACCCCTGTGGAGCAGCCCTCGGTGCGAACCAAGCGGAGGCGTTCGACGCCGCCCTCGCCTCGGACAGCGAGTCCGCGTTTGGGTCCATCATCGCGTTCAACACCCCTGTGACCGTGGCGACGGCCCACGCGATTGGGGACCTCTTTGTGGAGGTCGTGATGGCTCCGGCCTACGAAGAAGCAGCCAAAGAGCACCTTGCACGGAAGGGCAACCGACGGTTGCTCACCCTCCCCTCGCCGGGCGACAGGTTGGCCCCCCTTGAGCGCCGCCTCGTGCACAAACCCATCGAGGGCGGGTGGTTGATGCAAACCGAAGAGCCGCCCCGCCTCGACACGGAAGCCATCCGCACCGTCACCACGCGAGGCATGAATCAGGCCGACGAGGCGTCGATGCGCTTCGCCGCTCGCGTGTGCGAGCAGGTCAAGTCCAACGCAATCGTCATGGTACAGGGCCTCGCCACCGTTGGTATTGGCCCCGGTCAAACCAGCCGCGTCGAGGCGGTTCGGATTGCGGCCCGAAGGGCCGGTGCCCGTGCGGACGGCTGCGTGCTGGCCTCGGACGCCTTCTTCCCCTTCCCCGACGGTGTGGAGCAGGCCGCTGAAGCGGGCGCCCGACTCATCGTCCAGCCCGGAGGTTCCATCCGGGACGCTGAGGTCATCGAGGCCGCCGATGCGCTTGGCGTTGCGATGGTGTTCACAGGCCGGCGGCTCTTTCGTCACTGACCCTTCATCACGGTCGTCGAGGCGGAGCCTACCCTCTCCTGCTGCAAACAGCGTTGGCCGTTGGGCAAGCCGAGGAAACTGCAGGTTCAGAGGGTCCGTGTGCGGACCTTCCCGAGCATGAACCAGACACCAATCAGGCCCACGAGGAGAACCGTCGCGGGTCCAAACCCAGGGTCGGCGCCAGACCACGACGCCGGTTCGAACAATCGACCGTCGTCGCCACGGACC